>Ga0181519_10004356_pt1 | contig 11495 bp, 11 predicted proteins | sample PEATcosm2014_Bin_26_FD_121102 | JGI IMG/M metagenome (GOLD analysis project Ga0181519, IMG submission 121102) | Peatland microbial communities from MTU Mesocosm Facility, Houghton, MI, USA - PEATcosm2014_Bin02_10_metaG | ecosystem: Environmental > Terrestrial > Soil > Wetlands > Peat | place... | reverse complement strand
GGTCCCGTCGCTCGAACTGGCTGCGGACAACTTCCTGCAGCGCGGCGGCATCGAGGCCGCAATCCCACTCGGACACGTGCATGCCGATCATCTGCGCGCGGGTATAGCCCAGCATGCTGCAGAAGGAATCGCTCGCCTCGATGATCCGGCCTGCCGCATCCAGGACGTGGATGCCGTCGCTCGCGCTGCGCAGCAGGGCCGCGTTCTTCTCGCTCTCGCGCTTGAGCACGAGGCGCGCGGCCTCGTGCTCGTCGCGCGAGCGCAGGGTCTGGATGCCGAAGGCCAGGTCGCTGGCCAGCTGCTCCAGAAGCTTGACCTCTTCGGGGCCGAAGGCGAAAGGCTCGGCCGCATAGACCGATAACGCGCCTATGACGCCCTTGTCGCCGACCAGGGGCAGGGATATGGACGCCTGATAGCCGCGTTGGCGCGCCGCTTCGCGCCATGGCGCGGTGCCCGGATGGGTGGTGAAATCCTGGACGACCACCGTTTTGCGCGTGCGGATCGCCGTGCCGGTCGGGCCCTGGCCCCGCTCGTCGTCACCCCAGGTGATATGGGCCGATTCGAGGTAGCCATCCTCGTAGCCGAATTGCCCCAGCGGGCGCACGGAGCGCTCCGCATCCTCCCGGGGCCCGCCAACCCAGGCCAGCACGTAGCCGCCCGTCTCGACGGCGAGCCGGCATACCGCCGACAAAAGATCCTGCTCGTTCTGCGCATGCACCAGAAGGGAATCGCACTTGCTGAGCAGCTGGAATGCGCGCGCGAGCCTCTTTTCCGCGTCTTCGGCGATTTTGCGCTCCGTAATGCACGGCGGGCCGGGCACCCGAGCCGCAACGGCATGGCGGCCTGGGGCGGCGACTTATCCCGTGGCAGGTGAGTTTAGGCGCGTTGCAGCGCCTTTGGCGGCATTGCCCTCACTCATATAACGGGGTTTTGCGCGATTCGGTGCGCCGCCGGGTCTCCGTGGCATCCCGGACACGGGTTCAACCCGTCGGTCGCTGCAGCGCGGGAGGCCGTTGCCACGCCACCCACATGCCCTCGGCGCCGTAGACCAGCAGCGCCAGCCAGATCAGGGCGAAACCGATCGCCTTGTGCGGATCGAAGGCTTCGTGGAAAACGTAGATCCCGGTGAGCCACTGCAGGGTGGGCGCCAGGTATTGCAGCACGCCCATGAGCGAAAAGGCGATGCGCCGAACCCCGGCGGCAAACAGCAGCAGGGGAATCGTGGTTGCCGGCCCGGCCCCAACCAGCAGCCACTGCAATTGGGCAGGCGCGCTGGCAAAACCCAGCGTCCCGTGGGCGTAGCGCCAGGCCAGATAGGCCAGAGCCAGCGGGGCGAGCAGGGCGGTTTCGACGGTGAAGCCTTCGAGGGCGCCCAGGGGCGCGGTCTTTCGCAGCAGGCCGTACGCCGAGAAACTCAAGGCCAGGGTCACGCCGATCCATGGCGGCGAGCCCGCCAGCCACGTGAGCCAGATCACCCCGACCGCTGCCAGGGCCAGCGCGGCCACCTGGCCGCGCCGCAAGGGTTCGTGGAAGAGCAAGGCTCCGATCAGCACATTCACCAGGGGGTTGATGAAATATCCCAGGCTCGCGTCTACCGTATGTCCGTTGTTGATCGCCCAGATGTACAGACACCAGTTGATGGATATGAAACTCGCCGTGAGGGCAAACCGCCCCAGCACGCGTCCCTGGCGCACGGCCGCGGGGATCCAGGCCAGCCGCCGCAGCGCCACCAGGAGGATCGCCATGGTGAGCAGCGACCAGAGGATGCGATGCGCGAGCACCTCGGGCGTGGCAATCGCGCCCAGCAGGTGCAGGTAAAGGGGCAACAGCCCCCAGAGCAGATACGCCCCCAGGGCGTACGCCACACCGATGTTCATTGGTTTTCCCCTCTCCCACCGGGGTAGGGGCAGGGGTGAGGGGCCACCGCAGCGGAAATCTTCAGCATCACCCCGACGTCAACGCCAGCGAGATCTGGTCTTCCCGACCGGCCACCATCGTGCGGTTGCGCCCCTGCTTCTTTGCCAGCAGCAGGGCTTCGTCGGCGCGCCGCAGCAGGGCTTCGGCCGATTCGTTGAAATCCCAGGTGGCCACGCCGGCCGAAAAGGTCTGTCCGTCGGGCAACAAGGGGCGCAGGCGGTCGATCAGCTGGCAGGCCTGTTCGGCGTCGCAGCTGGGCAGCACCAGGGTGAATTCCTCCCCGCCGTAGCGCACGAGGGTGTCGGTGGGGCGCAACTGCTTTCTCCAGGCCTGGGCGGCGGTGCGCAGCAGCGAGTCTCCGCCGGCATGGCCGCGGCGGCTGTTGTAGCGCTTGAAAAAATCCAGGTCGAGCATCGCCACCGTCAGGATCTTGCCGTTGCGCTTGCCGCGCGACATCTCCACCGGCAGGTTTTCGTCGAGGCCGCGCCGGTTGGCGATCCCGGTGAGCGGGTCGGTGCGCAGGAGTTGGCCCATCACGCCGATGGTTACCCGGCTTTCGTGCCGCGCGCGATTGACGAGCGCGGCCAGCACGGTGCCCAGCAGCAAGGCAAGCAGGCTGGCCAGCGCGACGGCGCCGGCAGCCAGTTGGCTCACGGTGTAGCCGCCCACGGCAATGCGATCGGTGCTGGCGCGCACGGCCGCGCGCAAGGTGCCCTGGGCCGCCTCGACGGCCGTCAGGTAGGCGCGGTCGGACGCCGCCGCCGTGCTCGCCGCGGCCGCGGCCGCAGCCTCGGGCCGGGCACCACCCGCCGGCGGGGCGCCTGCGCCGGCGTTTTCCGGTGCGGGCGGCAGATCGATGGCCGTGCGCAAGGCGCCCACCGCGGCATCGAGCTTGCCCAGTTGGGACTTGGCGTCGGGGGGCAGGTTGCGGGACTGGGCGTCGCCCACGCGGCGCTCCCATTCGGCCTGGTCGATGTCGACGGCGCGCAGCACCTCGTGCAGCTCGTTGCCGACCATGGGCGCGCGGGCGCCGGGTTGCGCACTCATTTCCTGCAGGGCGCGCATGCGGGAGGCGAGGCTCTCGGCGTCGAAGGCGAGCTGGGAGAGCGCCAGCGCGTCTTCGTTCTGGTGCTGCACGTCGCGGTCGTGCTGCAACTCGAAGAGCGCGGCGAAAATGGCCAAGGCCATCATCAACAGGGCGAGGGCCCCCACGAACGCGATGCGGCCGGTGCGGGGCAGCCGCGGTGTATCGGGAATCAGATTCCCCATGTCACGTCCACGTGGCGCTGGCGCGCGGCACGCAGCATTTCAATGAGCGGGAAGGCGCGCTGGCGCAGCCCCACGGGCGGCGGTTGGGAGGGGCTTTCGTCGGCCGGCGCGGCCAGGGGTTCCTGCCCGACCGCCGCGAGCAGCGCAGCCAGGGCCGCATCGACCTGGTCGGCCGCGATGACGCCGCGTTCCGTGTGCGACTTGCCCATGATGTCGAGCAGGCGGTGCGCGTTTTCCGATTGCATGAGAATGGCGCCGGCTGCCCGCGAACGAAAGATTAGCAGCGCCATCGGCGATCTCCGGGAGGTCTGCGAGCGGCTGCGCAAATGGGCCCCGCAAATTGCCGCGGGCGTTGAAAATGCCCCGCCATTGTAGTGGCCCGCGGCCCATTTCTCGCGCCCGCGGCCGGGCCTATAGAATTGCGGCTTCGTGACACGATTTTTCCGGGAGAGACGGCATGGGCAAGGGTGATGTACGCACGCGGCGCGGCAAGATCTACAACGGCAGTTACGGCAAGACCCGCCCGCGGACGGCGCCCAAGAAGGCACCCGCGCCGAGCCCCGCGCCCGCCAAGCGCTAGGGCGGCGCGGCGGCAGGCCCGCCTGCGGTCAAAGTGGCTCCTAAAGACGAGGGGGTTTGCGTGAATACCGGACACTGGATAGACGGACGGCGCTTCGAGCCCTCCGGTGAGCGCAGGCTGGAGCTCTGCAATCCGGCCACGGGCGCGGCGGGCACTACCGTTTCCCTGGCCAGTGCCGAAACCGTGGCCGCCGCGGTTGCGGCCGCCAGCCGCGCGTGGCCGGCCTGGGCCGAAACGGCGCCCATCCGCAGGGCCCGCGTCCTGTTCCGGTTCAAGGAACTGTGCGAGGCCCACCTGGGCGACCTGGCGGCCCTCATCACCCGCGAGCAGGGCAAGGTCCTGGCCGACGCCCGCGGCGAAGTGATGCGCGGCATCGAGATCATCGAGTTCGCCACGGGCATTCCGCACCTGCTCAAGGGCGACTATTCCGACCAGGTGGCAACGGGCATCGACCAATTCTCCCTGCGCCAGCCGCTGGGCGTGGTGGCCGGCATCACGCCGTTCAACTTTCCGGTGATGGTGCCAATGTGGATGTTCCCGCTGGCCCTGGCCTGCGGCAATACCTTCGTCCTCAAGCCCTCCGAGCGCGATCCCGCGGCCTCGCTGCTCATGGCCGAACTGCTCAAGGAGGCGGGCCTGCCCGATGGCGTTTTCCAGGTCGTGCAAGGCGACAAGTCGGCGGTCGATGCGCTGATCGCCGCCCCGGAGGTCGAGGCGCTGAGCTTCGTCGGGTCCACCCCCATCGCCCAGTCCATCTACGCCCAGGGCTGCGCCCGCGGCAAGCGCGTGCAAGCCTTGGGCGGAGCCAAGAACCACCTCGTCGTCCTGCCCGATGCCGACCTCGAACAGGTCGAAGACGCGCTCATCGGCGCGGCCTACGGGGCTGCCGGCGAGCGCTGCATGGCCATCTCGGTGGCCGTGGCCGTCGGCGACGCGGCCGACGCCCTCGTGGCGCGGCTGCAAAGGCGCCTGGCCCTGCTGCGCGTGGGCGATGGCTCCGATGCCAGCAGCGAGATGGGCCCCCTGGTAACGGCGGCGCACCGCCAGCGCGTGCTCGATTACGTCGATGCCGGCGTGGCCGAAGGCGCCAGGCTCGTCGTCGATGGCCGCAATTTGCGGGTCGAAGGGCGCGAAAAGGGTTTCTTCCTGGGCCCCTGCCTGTTCGACCATGTCCGCCCCGACATGCGGATCTACCAGGAGGAAATCTTCGGGCCGGTGCTCTCGGTCGTGCGCGTTCCCGATCTCGATCACGCCCTCGCCCTGGTCAACGGCCACGAATACGGCAACGGCGTGGCCCTGTTCACAGCGGACGGCGCAAGCGCCCGCGAGTTCACCCGCCGGGCGAAGATCGGCATGGTCGGCATCAATGTGCCCCTGCCGGTGCCCACGGCGTATTTCTCGTTCGGGGGCTGGAAGCGCAGTCTTTTTGGCGACACCCACATCTATGGCATGGAGGGCGTGCGTTTTTACACCCGCTACAAGGCCGTGATGCAGCGCTGGGGCGACGCCAAGACCACGGGTGCCCAGTTCGCGATGCCCACGTCGCGGTGAATGCCACGCCCGCACGCCGCATCAAAGAGCCCCGGCGATGCTGATGGCCAGCGTGGTGATAGCCGACGACCACCCGATGATGCGTTCGGCCCTGCGCCAGTTGCTGGAGGCGCAGAGCGGGATCCAGCGCGTGGCCGAGGCCGCAAGCGGCACGGAAACGCTCGAGCATCTCCGGGGCGGCGGCTGGCAGCTGGTGATCCTGGACATCAATATGCCGGACCGCAGCGGCATCGATATCCTGCGGCAGATCCAGGCCCAATACCCCGAGGTGCGCGTGCTGGTCCTGAGCGCGCACTCGGAGCGCCAGTACGCCACCAATGTGCTCAAGGCGGGCGCCATGGGGTTCGTCTCGAAGGAGAGCCCTACGTCAGAACTGCTCAGTGCGGTGCGCACGGTGCTCGACGGGCGCCGCTATGTGAGCGCCGCGCTGGCCGAACTGCTGGTGACGCAACTCGACAGGAATACCGATCAGCCGCTCCATGCCACGCTCTCCGAGCGCGAGTTCCAGATTCTCTGCAAGATCGCCGCTGGCCGCGCCATCAGCGAGATCGCGCGCGAACTATCGCTCAGCGCCAAGACCGTGAGCACCTACCGCGCGCGCATCCTGGAGAAGATGCATTTCTCCACGAATGCGGACCTGACCTCCTATGCCCTGCGCAACGACCTGATCCAGTGATGGTAGGGTGCCGCGGCGGCATGTGCGATTCGATGCGGCACAGGACCCCGGGCAAATGAACGGACCATGGAACCGTGAATGAACTGCTGAACATCACGGCTACGGTGGTTGCCAGCCCGCGCAGCCTCTGGAAGGCCATGCGCCTGCTGCCGCGTTCGATGTGGTTGCCGTACATGGGAATAACGGTCTTGATCGCCGGGGCGTTCGCCTTGAACTACTGGTCCATCGAAGCGGTGCGCAGTCAGGGCGACGGCGTCGCTTCGCTCATCGACATCGCGCGCGGACTCGGGGCGCTGCGCGCTTCGCTGGTGGACGCCGAAACCGCGGAACGCGGCTTCCTCCTGACGCGCGACGAGCAGTTCCTCGAACCCTACAAGAGGGCGCAGCAGAACATTCCGGGGATCTTCGCCCAATTGGGCGCGGCGGTGGCGCACGATCGCGAGCTCTCCCAGGTCGTTGACGAGCTGCGGGGGATCGAGCAGATGGATTTCGGATTCATCGACCGGTCGGTGGAGGCGGCCCGCAAGGGCAGCGACAAGCCGGCCGTCACGCTGTTGCGCAACGCCAGCGGCAAGGAGTTGATGGATGAATACCGGCGCGCGACAGACGACGCGCTCGCCCGGGTCGACGGCCGCCTTGCCGTCGCCTACCGCGCGCAGGCCGACAACATCCGCTATTCGCGCCTCGCGGCGCTATTGGTCGACCTGCTGGCCATCGGCCTGCTCGCATTGGTGCTGCGTCTGCTGCTGGCGCGCGCCGCACGCGATGCATCGCAGTTGCAGGAGCTGGAAACGGCCGTCGCCGTGCGGACGGAGGAACTCTTCGAGCTGAGCAGACACCTGCAACTCATGCAGGAGCGCGAGCGGGCGGATCTTGCCCGCAACCTGCATGACGAGCTCGGCGGCCTGATGACGGCGGCAAAGATGGACCTGGCGAGCGTGCAGGAGTTCCCGCTGGCGGCTGATCCCCAGATACGCGACAAATTGGGCGAGATCGCCAAGATCCTGGAGAGCGCCATGCAGATCAAGCGGCGCGTGGTCGAAGGCCTGCGCCCCGCCCTGCTGGACCATTTCGGTCCGGCCGCGGCAATCTCGACCTACGTCGAGGAAAATGGCCAGCGGGCGGGCCTGGCCGTGTCCTCGCGCATCGATGCCGATTTCGATTCCGTCGACCAGGATGTTGCCTTGAGCGTGTTTCGCCTGGTCCAGGAGGCGCTGACCAACTGCATCCGGCACGCCAGCGCTTCGCGGTTTGCCGTCACGCTGGAAGTGCAGGGAAACTGGCACGTCATGACCATAGAAGACGATGGCGTGGGCCTGGGCCGGGGCCACCGCCGCGGTTCCCATGGGATCGTGGGCATGAACCACCGCGTTCGCGTGCTGGGCGGAACGATCACCTTCGTGCGCGCAGCGCAAGGCGGGGTCCGCATAGACATCCGGATTCCGCGCCAGGCGCCCAGCGCGGAGCCCGGCCGCAGCGCGGCACCGCAGGCCCCGCCGCAGGCAGGGTCGTGGCCGGAATCGCGCCTTGCCGGCCGCTAACCGGAAGCCTTCCCGCCGCGCTCGCGCCACTGCCGGATCAAGGGCAATAGTTCCGCGAACTGGCGCATCTTGTCGAGGAAATGGTCGGCACCGGCCTGGCGGCAGCGGATCTCCACCGCAGGCAGGGCGTAATTGGTGAGCACGATGATCAGCGGTTGCCTGTCGGCCGCATAGTGGCTGCGGGCATGGCGGATGACTTCGAGGCCGCTGCCTTTTTTCAGCTCGACATCCACGATCAAGACGTCGAAGTCGTCGCGGTCGATCGATTGCATGGCGCCCGGTGCGGAATCGGCGATGTCCGCAACCTGGATCCTTCCCGGCGCCTCCAGGTAGTAGCGCAGCCGGCTTTGAAGCAGGGGAGAGTCTTCGATCAGAAGCAGCTTCGCCGGAGGTTCCGGGGGCTCGCGCAAGACATTCACATCGCTACTGCTTGCCACGAAAACTCCCGGCCCCGACTGGAAAACGGCCAAAAATCCACGCCTGAAAGGATATCGCAACCCGGCCTTCGGAGGCGCGCCCTTCCGGGCGCTTCCTCGTCGGTAAATCGCGCCCGACGAAACCAGCTTAGGGCGCCACCTTCCGGCGTGAAAGGGGCGCAAGCCCAAGCTGGTGTAAGCGTTCCCCTACATGGCCGCCCCGGGCCGGGGGTCGCGGCGTCACGCGGGATCGGCGCCTAGGCCGAGATGGCTTGCGGCAGGAGGCGCCGGCATTCGTGGCGCAGGGTTTCGTAGCAGCCGCACGATTCGTCCTCGAGCCCCTGGCGGTCGCGCACGGTTATGCGCCCGCGCTTGTATTCGATGACGCCCTTTTTCTGCAGCTCCATCGCGCCGTGCGAAACGCCCTCGCGCCGCACGCCGATCAGACTGGCGATCTGTTCGTGGGTCATTACGAGCTCCGCGCTGTGGCTCCGGTCGAAGCTGGTGAGCAGGCAACTGCACAATTGCTGGCTTACCGAATGCCGCCGCCCGCATACCGCCCTTTGCGCCATTTCCGTGATCAATGCCTGCGTATATCGCAGCAGCACATCCATCAGCGGACCGCCGCGCCGGAATTCCTCGCGGATGACACGCGCGCTCAGGCGCAAGGCGGAGCCGCGGCCTTGCACCACCGCGCGGCTCGATGTCGAGCCACCGCCCATCAGCAGCGATACGCCCACCATGCCATCGTTGCCTACCACCGCGGAGGCCGCGCATCCGCCATCCTCCGTTTCCTGGAGCAGGGAAATGATGGAGCTCGTCGGAAAGTATGCGTGGGTGAGATCGGCATCGGCTTCGAAGAGCACATGGTGGGCAGGCAATTCGACGGCCTCGAACTCGGGCAGCAGGCGATCGCGTACCGATGCCGGGAGCGCCGCGATGAGCCGGTTCTGCATCGGATCCAGCGTGACGGAATTGGGAGTCATGGGAAACCTCTCGTGAATTGAATTGGTTTTGCAAAAGTCGACTCGTCAAGACTAGGGTGATTGTTCGGGCCGCGTAAGGGGCGAGCGCCCACGCTGCTGTCAGCAATCGCTGACGCGCGTTCGATTTCCCTCGGAGGGGGCTGACGCGGATTCCCGCATTGACGGATCACCTTCATCCGAAGGCGGTAGGAGACGGCCTACACCGATGGGCCCGGTTCCCGCGACGACGAGACCCGGCGTCCTCGCGGCGAATAGCCGCAGGCGAGCGCGGCCCGTGGACCGCTGCGGCAGCGTGGACCGCTAGTTGTTGTCCGGCGACATACCGCCGCCCTCGCGCTCGCGGGCCGCCGCTGCCTTGGCGGCCATGTCCTCGAGTTCCCTGTAGCGCTTTTCGTCGGCGTCGTAGCGGTCGTTGAGGGCGCGGATTTCCTGCAGCACGTCGGACTTGGTCTTTTCCTGCTGCGCGGTCAGTTCCTTGTTGGCCTGGAAGGCGTCCTTGAGCTTGGCCGGCATCTCGCGCTTGGCGTAGAACTCGGCCTCGTCGTCGAGCCGCTTGCGCTCCTTGGCGTACTGCGCGATGCGCTGCTCGGCGCGGTCGATCAGCACCTGGCGGCTGGCAATGGTGCGCGTGCGCGCCGCCTCGATCTCGCTCACGCTGCCGTAGGTCTCGAGCAAGGAGCGGTCCTTGCGCGACTGGGCCCGCTGCTTTTCCTCTTCCTCGATGCGCGCTGCCTCGTCCTCGTCGCGTTTCCGGCGCTGCTCGGCCGTGAGGGGCGCCGGGATCAGCCTGTGCAAGGTACCGTCGGGGTTGAGCTCGCGGATGTCCTCGCCCTTGCACTCGGGCGGCGGCAGGCCGCCGCTGATCGTATGGCCATGGCTATTGCAGACGTACAGGAACTGCTGGGCGAGCGCCGGCTGGCCCAGCAGCGCCGCAGTGCCGATGCCACCCAGAAGGAGCGCACGGCGCACCCCCGCCAGGGGCGGCCGGCTGGGCGAGGGCGGGCGGTCAGGCACCATAGCGCTGCCGATATCGCTCGACCGCCGGGATCTGCTGGCGCAGCGGGGCCGCGAGGGGGGAGTCCGATTGCAGGAAACGCAAGAGATGGTCGACATCGGCAATGGCGATGACGGGCGTACCGGTGCTGCGTTCGAACGCCTGGACGGCAGATTCGGCCGCCAGGGCGTCGTCGGACCCGATGCGCTCGCGACGGTCCAGCATGATCACCACGCCGGCCGGTTGCGCGCCGTGCGCGCGGATCAGGGCCACGGATTCGCGCTTGGCAGCGCCGTCGGTGATGACGTCGTCGATGATCAGGACCCGTCCCGCCAGGGGGGCTCCCACGAGCACTCCGCCTTCGCCGTGGTCCTTGGCTTCCTTGCGGTTGTACGAAAACGGCACGTCGACGCCCCGTTCGGCAAGCGCCATGGCCGTAGCGGCAGCCAGGGCGATGCCCTTGTAGGCGGGGCCGAAGAGCATGTCGAACTGGAGCGCCCCGGCGGCGTGGCTGGCGAGGATCGTCTCCGCATAGAATCCGGCCAGGCGGTGCAGCGCTCCGCCGCGGTCGAATTTGCCGGCATTGAAGAAATAGGGGGTTTTGCGGCCGCTTTTGGTGGTGAAATCGCCGAAGGCGAGCACGCCCGAGGCCAGCGCGAACTCGATGAATCGTTCGGGGCGCCAGCCGGACTCACTGCTCATGACGGTGTCGGTCTTCGTATTCACGCTGGGAATGCACGCTTTGCGGGTATAGCCTTCCAAAAAACCATGGTCACGCGGCCTTTCGAGGCGCAAGCGTACCGCACTGCACCCCCTGGGGGATTGCCGGAATCGTCATGTTTCGCATCGTCACTTGCAACGTTAACGGGCTGCGATCTGCTGCTACCAAGGGCTTCCTCGGATGGATGGAAAAGTCCGAGGCGGATCTGGTCTGCCTCCAGGAAGTCAAGGCCCACGAGGCGGACCTGCCGCCCGAACTGCTGCGCCCGGCCGGCTGGCACGCGTATTTTCACTGCGCGCAAACCAAAGGCTATAGCGGAACGGCGGTCTACGCAAAAAAGGCACCCCGCGCCGTGCGCCTGGGATTTGGCAATGCGGAATTCGACAACGAAGGGCGCTATGTCGAGGCCGAATACGCCCATGTGACCGTGATCAGCGCGTATTTCCCGTCGGGTTCGAGCTCGCCCGAACGCCAGGCGGCCAAATTCCGGTTCCTGGATGCCTTCACCCCGCATCTGTCGCAACTCAGGGCCAGCGGCCGCGAAGTGATCTTGTGCGGTGACATAAATATTGCGCACAAGGAGATCGACCTGAAGAATTGGCGGGCAAACCGCAACAATTCGGGCTTTACGCCCGAAGAGCGTGCCTGGCTCGACAAGCTCTTCGGGCCGCTGGCCTGGGTGGATGTGTTCCGCCGCCTGGACGACCGCCCCGATCAGTACACCTGGTGGAGCAGCCGCGGCCGCGCGCGCGACAACAACGTGGGGTGGCGCATCGACTACCAGATCGCCACGCCGGGCATTTCGGCCCAGGCAAAGCACACCGAGATCTACACCCAGAAGCGC
>Ga0181519_10004354_pt1 | contig 11498 bp, 9 predicted proteins | sample PEATcosm2014_Bin_26_FD_121102 | JGI IMG/M metagenome (GOLD analysis project Ga0181519, IMG submission 121102) | Peatland microbial communities from MTU Mesocosm Facility, Houghton, MI, USA - PEATcosm2014_Bin02_10_metaG | ecosystem: Environmental > Terrestrial > Soil > Wetlands > Peat | place... | reverse complement strand
TCGTCTGGGACCGCCGGCGGTTCGAGCTGTTCTGGGGCTGGGCCTACCGCTTCGAGGCGTATACGCCGGCGCCCAAGCGCAAGCTCGGCTACTACGCGCTGCCGATCCTGTGGCGCGATCGGGTCATCGGATGGGGAAATCTCAGCGTGCTGAACGGCAAGCTGGCCTGCTCATTCGGGTATGTCGGCGGGCGGGCGCCCAGCGATGCGGCTTTCCGCCGCGCACTCGAGGCCGAGCTCGAGCGCATGCGGGCGTTCCTCGGCCTGGGCTAACCCCGCCAGGTCCTGAAGCGGCCCGTGTCCAGATGCACGAAGTCAGACCGGTTGTAATATCCCACGCCGCCGCGCTGCATGGCGAGCGCCTTCTCGGCAAGCGAGGCGCAGTCGACGCTGTGAAGGCGCACGTCGATCGCACGGCCCTCCATGTGCAGGCTGTGACTCGCCACTCCGCCGCTGCGCTCGTGGAGCATCTCGTTGGTCTGCGGCGAGCGGTACCCGGAAATCACGGAGAACACCGGCGGGGCGCCCGCCAGATGTGCGACCTCGTAGAGGTAGTCCAAGAGCGGCGGATCGATTGGATGCTGGGCGCCCGTTCGATAGTCGCGCAGCAACACCTGGATTGCGGCAATCGCCTCGGGCACGTAGTCGTTGCCGCGCCGATATACGATGTCGAGCGACTCGGGCGTGTGCAGACTCGTCAGCACGATCCGACGCGAGCCGGCATTTTCTTCGGCGGCCACGCTCTTGAGGATGCCGGCCGCCGATGCGCCCGCCATCATCCCGGCCGTACTCAGCAAACGCCGCCGGCTCCACTTCATCGAAGGTCTCCTTCGGGCATCAGCCGGCCTCGATCGAGCGCCAGCACCCTCGTCTTGGGGAAGAAATTGAATTCGGTGGCCGTCGCCCAGGTGTAGGCGCCCATCATCCGCCCGACGATGAGATCGCCCTCCTTCAATTCGGGCAGATCGATGCGCTCGCGGATCACATCGATGCTGTCGCAAGTCGGACCGGCGAGCACCGAGGGCGATGCGGGACCGGCCGCGGCCAGCGGCTCGATGGGATAGACCGCATGATCGAACACCTGGCCTGAGTAGCTGCCGTACAGCCCATCGTCGAGGTAATACCACCAACGCCCGTCGCGCTTCGCGCGGCCCATCACCGATGACACGCTGATCGCGGAAGGAGCCGCGATGTAGCGCCCCGGCTCGCCGATGATTCGAAGCTTCGGGTCGATGGAATCGAGGGCGCGGCGGATCGGCGCACAGAATTCCTCGATCGAGCGGGTATCGGGCCCCGTCGAGTAGTCGACCGGGAACCCGCCGCCGATATCGAGCACCGAGAAGTCGTGCCCGCGCGCGGCCGAGGCCGACATCAGCTGGCGGCACACGTCGATGGCTTCGACGTGCATCCGTGGGGTGGCGGCTTGCGAGCCCGCGTGAAACGAAAGGCCTGCCACCCGGATGCGCAGCTCCGAGGCGAGCGCGAGAAGCTCGGGCACCGACTCGGGTTGGCAGCCGAACTTGCGCGAGAGGTCAACGACGGCATCGGCGCTTCGGAACGCCACCCGGATCAGGATCGCCGCCCGGTTTCTGTGCTTTTCGAACTTGCGCAGTTCCTCCGGGTTGTCGACCACGAAATGCGTCACGCCATAGGCAAGCGCGGTGCGGATGTCGCTGTCCCGCTTGATGGGGTGCGTGTGGATGCAGCGCCCGGCGGCGACTCCGAGGCGGCGCACCAGCTCGACCTCGCCATTGGTCGCGAGATCGAAGAATCCGCCCTCGTCGCGGAGCGTCGCCGCCACGGCGGGATGCGGGAGGCACTTGATCGCGTAGAACAGATCGACGCCGGGTAGAGCCGCCGACAGGCGCCGGTATTGGGTGCGTACCCGCTCGGCGTCGATCAGGAACAGCGGCGAGCCATACCGGCGCACGAGATGCTCGATCGACGCGCGCGCAAAAGGATCCCCTTCAGGCGGCAATTCCTGAGCGGATTCGGTCGACATCTGACGTACCCGGGATGCTTTGGCCATGCGATTGACGGCTGACGGTCCTAACTGGCGCTCAACTCGAGCGGATCTTCTCCGAGGCCGCTCGCGCGCTGCAGCCGATCCAGTATCGCCGCCCAGCGCTCGTCCTGCGGCAGCTCCTGCACCAAAATCCTCACGCACTGGGCCCGGTCGAGGGTCCGCAGATTGTTGTACAGGTTGTGAGCGTACGCATCGGGCTTCTTGCCGGCGTTGATCCACGTCATGTATCTCTTGGTGTGCAGGGGTGGCCGCATCGCCAGCACCGCCACTTTCTCCTCCCGCTCGAGGATCTCGCCGGCCTTCACCTCGAGCTCGTCCGAGGCCACGATCTCCAGGGGCGTCGATGGCGCGTAATGCTGCACCCGGTCGCCCGGAACGCGCGGAGCCTCTCCGCCGCTGGCGAAAGCGCCGACCACCTGTTCGATCTGGGTGCGGGTGATGAAGCCCGGACGCAGCAGCCGCACTTCGTTGTTCAGGCAGGACACGATGGTCGACTCGAGCCCGATGGGCGAGTCGCCGCCGTCCAGGATCACCTCCACCGCGTCGCCGAACTCGTCGCGCACGTGCTCGGGCTTGGTCGGGCTCAAGCGGCCGTAGCGGTTTGCCGACGGTGCCGCTATGCCGCCCCCGAATGCGGTCAGCAACTGCAGCGCCATGGGATGCGAAGGTATGCGGATGCCGATGCTGTTCTGACCGCCCGTCACGATGTCGTTCACGTTGTCCGCCTTGGGCAGGATCAAAGTCAGCGGCCCGGGCCAGAACATGGATGCCAGGCGTTCCGCCATCTCCGGCACGTTCGACACCCACCGGTGCAAGTAGCGCTGGTTGTCGAGGTGAACGATGACCGGGTGATCCGCCGGGCGGCCCTTGACCTCGAAGATCTTGCGGACCGCGGCCGGGTTGGAGGCGTTCGCGCCGAGGCCGTAAACCGTCTCGGTAGGGAATACCACCAGGTCACCGGCACGCAACGTCTCGACGGCTTTCTCGATTTCGGTCTGTGTAGCTCTTACCACGTCTTCATGATATCAAATGAGCCGCTGCATGAACTTCAAGTCGAGCCAGCGGCCGAACTTGCGGCCGACCTCGCGCAGATGTCCGACGACTTCGAAGCCGAGACTCTGGTGAAGCGAGATGGAGGTCACATTTTCCGCATCGATGCCGGCGATCATGACGTGCTTTTGCATCACCGCCGCCTCCTCGATCAAGGCCAGCACCAGCGCCCGTCCCACGCCGCGTCGCCGGCGGTCGCTGCGCACGTGGACGCTGTGCTCGACGCTCTGGCGGTAACCGGGCCATGAGCGAAACTCCCCGAACGTCCCGAAGCCTGCGACGCCGGATGGGTCCGCCGCAACCAATACCGGAAAACCCTGCGCCATCTTCGCGTCGAACCACCGCTCGCGGTCCTCGAGGCTCACTTCCTTATCCGAAAACACCGCCGTCGAGTTGCGGATGACCTCGTTGTAGATGGCGAGAATATCCGGCAAATCCGCGCGCGATGCAGCCCTGATCGCAAATTCCGCGCTCACGGCGTGCGCGCGAGCGTCACGTCGGGATCGAGCGCGGTACGCCTCCAGCTGCCGTCGCTCTGGCGATCGAGCTCGTATGCCGGCCAATAGTGTTTGTCGAGTTTCAGGGTGATCACGTCGGTCATCCCGTTCCAGCTGATGGTCTTCAAGCGCAGCGAGGCCCGATCGGGCTTGCCGCGAACCGCCTTCAAGAAGGCGTCCAGGTCGGGCGTCGGCTGCCCATCGACCTCGGTGATGCGCCGGCCGGCATATAAACCGTAGTGGGTCGCCGGGGACCCGTAGAAAAAGAACGATACGAACACGCCTGCAGGCGCGATGCCGCGCTGCACCGCCATCGCCCGATGGGGCGCCTGCAGCGTCGCGCCAGCCCAGATCACCACTCGATCGATGTCCTGTCCGTTGAGCGCCACGGTCTTCATCTGCAACGTCTTCTCGGCGCCATCACGCCAGACAGTGACCGCAACCTCGGGCTTCTGCACGCCCTCCTCCACCTCGCGGAAGCGGTTCACGATCTTGCCGTCGATGGCCAGCAAGAGGTCGCCGGGCTCCAAGAGCGCCGCGGCAGGCGCGCCTGCAACCAGCCGATCGATGGAGAGCACCTGGCGCCGCTCCCCATCATGCTCCTCGAAGCGCTTGACCCAGGCGTCGGTCAGCCCGAGCTTGCGCGCGTCGGCCAGCGAATCTACATCGAACTCGGCCTCGAAGGAATACATCTGTCGCTGGTTGGAGACAACGTTGATCATCTCCGTCACCAGATCCGCCGGAATGCCGCGGTTCACCTGCTCCAATTCCCGCTGCGTCTCGAAGGCGAAGCTCGACCAAAGCGCGAGCACTTCGCCCTTGTCGTCGGCGAGCACGCCGTCGAGATCGGCGGGCGCGTTCACCAGATTGATGACCTCCAGATTGCTGTCGCGAAAACGCAGCGTCCGGGACAACGGGAACGAAACCGGATCGACGCCCGCAACCTGGGTGCGCTCCGACATCACCTTGGAATCGCCGCGCTGGCCGACGACCCACACGTCGTCGCCGGGACGAAGCTCTTTGGCCACCAGCGTCGCGGCCCGCACCGGCGTGTTGCCGATCAGCCTCGGATCGTAGGACACCACGGCGAGATTGTGCAGCGGATGAATGAATTCGACCTTGCCCGGCACTTCCACCGTGCCGTTGAAGGTGATGCGGACATCACCCATGGCGAGCGGCACCGTATTGCGGTCGATGACCACGAGCCCCCGCTTGGTATCCACGATCACGCCCGTGCCGTGGTAATTTTTCTCCGTTACGCCTGACACCGAGTAGGGCATGTCGAAGGTGATCGACACGAGGGACGGCGCCAGGCGGTCGATGCGCGGATCGCCGGTCTTGGAGTATTCGGTGGACGCCGGCTGAAGCGTCGGCGACGCCGGCCCAGCCGCGAGCCCCACACAGGGCCAGATGCCGAGCGCGTCGTCGCGCTTGCACTTTCGGGCGGGGAACCAGCGCCGGTCCATCCGGATGACCTTGAGCTGCGAGGTGCGCGGATCCTCGAGCGTCACATAACGCACCGCGGCGCGGGCGCCGTCCGCCAGGTCTCCGAGGGCGGACTCGAAATCCGCGAGCGTCTCCATCTTCTTGCCGTTGAAGGAGCTGATGAGCGCGCCGTGCGGGATGCCGGCGCTGCCGAAGACGTAGCCCGGGTTCGCGACGTACACGCCCTTGATCGGCAGGTTGTAATGGCGCGCCTGCTGGTAGGACAGCGTGTGAACCACCGCCTCTCCGAACTCGATGTATTCGTCCGCCGTGATGGCGCCGAGCGATTCCACGTCCAGGGCGTGACGCAACGTCTGATCGCCCCTCAGCACCTCGACCTTGACCTCCTGGCCGACGTGATTGTCCAGCACGTCTTCCAAGGCGAAGAACTCCGGCACGGGTTTGCCGTCGATCGCAATGAGAATGTCGCCGGGTGACAGCACCCCGTCCGCTGCCGAGCCCGGCTGCACTTCATCGACCACCAGCATGCCGGTGAGCTTGGGGAATGCGGCGCGCATGCGCGCCTCCGTCTGGGCGTCGAGCCCGAGGCGGCGCAGCTCATCGTACGGCGTGTACTTGAACACCGTCTCCAAAGTGCCGCGCGGCACGGGCTTGCCGGCATCGATGAACTTCAGGGCCCGCGTGATGGCCGGCAGCGGCAGGTAGAAGCTCGAAGCCGCGCCGGTCGCGCCGCCGGCGTTCAATGCCACCACCCGCCCTTGGATGTCGATCACCGGCGATCCCGATGATCCTCCCGACGTACCCGAGGCGGCCTGATAATAGAACGTGTTGAAGTCATTGTACTTGCCGTAGCCGTATTCGGGCGCCTCGCGGTCCAATCGCGCGAGCGTTCCGGCGAGTATCGACAGCTGTTCGCCGGCATCGTTGCCGACCACCCGGATCTCGCGGCCGATGACCGCCCCCGCCGGATAGAGCGGCAGTTCCGCCGGCTTGATGAAGCGCAGCTTCGAGGGATCGTAATGGTAAATGCCGAAATCGTGGACGGGATCGCGGTACACCGGGAACAGCTGCACCTCCTCCCGGTTCTGGAACGTCGCTTGCGCCGTGACCGGCCCGGGCGTCACCACGTGACGATTGGTCAGAATGAGCCCGCGCTTCGCGTCGATGACGAATCCAGTCGCCTGCGCGGTGGTATTCCACTCGGTGTCGAATGCCCGCGCGCCGTCGATTTGGATCGTGACCACGCCGGAGGCTATCCGCTCCAGAGTCTGAGCCCAGTTCGCGGAACGGTCGACGAGCTCGGGCGGCGGGGCGACTACCGCCGGAGCCTGAGGGGGCGCGTGCAGGGAGGGATCGTCCACCGCGGGGGGCGGACTGGCGGAGCTGTCCGACGGAGCGGCAAAGCCGTGCGCGGAGAGCAAAAAGAGTGACAGCCAAAGCGAGCTACGGGACATACCGATCCTAGGACACTGTCTGAAACGAAATTTAGGTGTCCGTGGTCGGACAAGCCGTGGAGCCGCGCGGTTCCTCTAGGGAGCAGGCTTCCAGGCGATATCGAGCTGTTTCACCGCTCTCACGTCGTCGAGCCGCCGCACCGGCATTGTATGCGGTGCGGTTCGCAGTTTCTCGGGCTCTTGTTCCATTTCCCGGCGAATCTCCTGCATCGCGCCGCAAAAATGGTCCAATTCCTCCTTGGTCTCGGTCTCGGTGGGCTCGATCAGCAGACATTCGGGAACCAGCAGCGGGAAATAGGTCGTGGGCGCATGCACCCCGAAATCCAGCAGGCGCTTGGCCACGTCCATCGCGGTCACTTCGAAGCGCCGGCTCTCGCTCTTCAGCGTGATGATGAATTCATGGCTGGCTCGGCGCGCGGGATATGCGGCCTCGTAGCCCAGGTCGGTCAGCCGCTTCATCAGATAATTTGCGTTCAGCGCCGCGTATTCGGCTACGCGCACCATGCCCCGCCGCCCCAGCATGCGCATGTACACATAGGCGCGCAGATTGACGCCCGCATTGCCCATGAAGCCGGACAGCCGGCCGATGGAATCGGGAAGATCGGCCTCCGTCAGCCAGCGATAACGGCCCTCCTGCAGGCCCACCAGCGGGATGGGAAGAAAGGGCAGCAGGCGCGGGCCGACGCCAACGGCGCCCGATCCCGGGCCGCCGCCGCCATGCGGCGTGGAAAAGGTCTTGTGCAGGTTCATGTGAATCACGTCGAATCCCATGTCGCCCGGACGGACCTTCCCCAGGATGGCATTCAAGTTCGCGCCATCGTAATAGAGCAGACCGCCCGCCTTGTGCACGATGCGCGCCACGTCGGCGATCCGGTGCTCGAACACGCCGAGCGTCGAAGGATTCGTGAGCATGATTCCCGCCGTCGCCGGCCCGGCGGCGGCCTCGAGCGCATCCAGATCGATGCCGCCGCTCTTGTCGCAGGGGATCTCCTTGACGGTGCAGCCGCACATGGCGGCGGTGGCCGGATTGGTTCCATGCGCAGCCTGCGGGACGATGATCTCCATGCGCGCGGCATCGTTGCGATGCTGATGATAAGCCCGGATCATCGCGACGCCGGCGAATTCACCCTGGGCTCCGGCCATGGGGGACAGGCTCACCGCCTGCATGCCGGTGATCTCCTTGAGCATCTCCTGCAGCTCGTACATGCAGGCGAGAAATCCCTGCGGCCCGGGCGCGAACGGATGCCGGCCCAGGAACTCGGGAAGCATGGCGTAGGTATTGCACGCCTTGGGGTTGTACTTCATCGTGCAGGAGCCCAAGGGATAGAAGTGCGAATCGATGGAAAAATTCAGATGTGAAAGCCGGGTGAAATGACGGACCACCTGCAGCTCGGACACTTCCGGAAGGTGGGGCCGGCTCAGGCGGCGCAGGTACGCCGGAACGCCCGCTCCGCGCGCGGCGCCCGGTGCCGCGCCCCTGTCCCCGTCCGAGAGGTCGCCCGCGACGGCGGTCTCCGGCGGAAACTGGCTCGGCGCCCGCCGGCCCGGCTTGCTCAATTCGAATATCAGCGGCTCGCGTAACCCAAGTTCACTCATGCTCGCTCCTCAAGCTGCGCGCGTGCGGCGCTCGGCGATTCAATCGCATCCCGAAGCGCGTTCGCATAGGCCTCTATGTCCCGATCCAATTTGGTTTCGGTGGCGCAGACCAGCATCGCGTGGCCGAGCTCCGGATGGCTCGCACCGAGGTCCAATCCGCCGGCGATGCCGCGCTCGGCGAGCGCCGCCAGCACCGGCGGCACGGGGCGGTCGAGAACCAGCACGGCCTCGTGGAAGCGAGGCGTGTCGAACGCGGCGGCGACCCCGGGAATGCGCGTCAGCGCCTGCACCAGGCATTCCGTTCGCTCGGCGCATGAGGCCGCGACTCGCTCCAAACCCTCCGGCCCCAGCAGGGAAAGGTAGATGGTCGCGGCGGTCACCAGCAGTCCCTGATTGGTGCAGATGTTGGACGTGGCCTTGCTGCGCCGGATGTGTTGTTCGCGCGCCTGCAACGTCAGCGTGAAGCCGGGCCGGCCTTCCGTATCGACGGTGCGCCCCACGACGCGCCCGGGCATCTGGCGCACGTGCGACAGGCGTGTCGCCATGAAGCCGAAATAAGGGCCGCCGCACGCCAGCGGCACGCCGAGCGGCTGTCCTTCGCCGCATACGATGTCCGCGCCGCTCCCGCCCGCCTCGCTCCCCCACTCGCCGGGGGGCCTGTAGAGCGCGAGCGAGACGGGATTGACCACCGCGATGACCAGCATGCGATTTGCATGCGCCCAGTCGGTCAGCGCGTCGATCTCCTCCAGATTGCCGAAGAAATTGGGCTGCTGGATCACCAGCGCCGCGTAGCCGCCGCTGGCCATCGAGCCCTTCAAGGCATCGATGCTCAACCGCCCGGTGCGCCGATCGAAGGCGGGGGCCTCGAACTCCACGCCCTGGTGGCGGGCTATGGTCTGCGCGACTTTCGCGTAGGTGGGATTGACGGTGCGCGGCATGAGAATGCGCCGCGACTCCGAGCCTCGATTGGCGCGGATGGCCATCAGGCAGGCTTCGGCCAGCGCGGAGGCGCCGTCGTACAGCGAGGCGTTTGCAGCCTCCATGCCCGTGAGGGCGCAGATCATGGATTGATATTCGTAGATCAGCTGCAACGTGCCCTGGCTCGCCTCCGCCTGGTAGGGCGTGTATGCAGAATAGAATTCGCCGCGCGTGGCGATCGCCCAGACCGGGGCGGGGATGTGGTGCTCATAGGCGCCCGCACCGATGAAGTTCAGCAGGCGCCCGTCGGCTGCGGCGCGCTCGGTCAGGAGCCGCGCGACCTCCATTTCGCTGCGGCCGGTCGGCACGCCCTCGAGCGCAGCGGCTTTCAATGCCTCGGGGATCTCGTCGAACAGCTCGTCGATGGACTCGGCTCCGATCACCGAGAGCATCTCCGAGACATCCGTGGGCGTGTGCGGAATGAATGGCATGGCGTCGACCTACCCGGCTTCTTTGACGAATTGCGCATACTCGGTGGCCTTCAGAAAAGGGCCATCGGCCGGTGCCGAACCGCGCGCGACCCGCATGAGCCAACCCTGCCCATACGGGTCCGAGTTGAGGAGCTCGGGCTTGTCGCTGAGGGCGTCGTTGCGCGCGGCCACGCTTCCCGACACGGGACTATAGACATCGGAGGCCGCCTTCACCGACTCGACCACGGCGCAGGCCTCCCCGGCCTTGAGCTCCCGCCCCACCTGCGGCACCTCGACGAACACCAGGTCGCCGAGCGCCTGTTGCGCGTGATCCGTGATTCCGATCTCCACCTGTCCGTTGCCGAGGTCGCGGATCCACTCGTGTGTCCGCGTGTATTGCAGGTCGTCCGGTACGTTTTCGCTCACTGAAGCCGACTCCTTTGATGATTATTGGATCAATGCCTTGCCGTTGCGCACGAACGGCGGTTTGACGACGCGCGCCGCGTGCGGCTGGCCGCGGATTTCGACCTGGACGCGCGCGGGGGCACCCCTTTGTACGCGCGCCAAGGCGATCGCGCGGTTCAGCGTCGGAGAGAACGTGCCGCTGGTGATCTCGCCGATCTTGAGGCCGGGGCTCTGCCCGGGCGGGCCGGCGAACACCGGCTGGTGGTTGCGCAGCACGCCGCGCTCCTCGAGCACCAGCCCGACCATCTCATCGCAGCCTTGCACGCGCACTTGCTCGAGCGCGGCACGTCCGATGAAATCGCGTTCCTTGGGCTCGAATGCCACCGTCCAGGCCAGGCCCGACTCCAGGGGATTGCGGCTCTCATCCATGTCGCTGCCGTACAGATTCATGCCCGCCTCGAGGCGCAGCGTGTCGCGCGCCCCCAGGCCCGCCGCCGTCACGCCGCTCGCCACCAACGAGCGCCACACCGTGGCGGCCTCTTCGGCCGGCAGCATGATCTCGAAGCCGTCCTCCCCCGTGTACCCGGTGCGCGCCAGAAACCATGAGTCGATCGCCGCTCCGGAGAATCGTGCGATTCGAAGCGCCGTCTCCTGATGCGCGGCGGATAACAGCGCTGCGGTCTTTTCCCGCGCCCGGGGTCCCTGCACGGCCAGGATGGCAAGATCTTTGCGCTCGCGCACCGGGACGCCGAAGGGCGCTGCGTGCTCTTCCAGCCACTTCAGATCCTTGCCGCGCGTGCCGGCATTGACCACCATCCGGAACCAGGCGTCGGTCAGGAAATAGACGATCAGATCGTCGATGACCCCGCCGCTCGGCTTGAGCATGCAGGAATACAGCGCGGCCCCGGGCACCGTGAGCTTGGCCACGTCGTTCGCCAGCACGTAACGCAAAAACTCGCGCACGCGTGCCCCGGTCAGGTCGACCACGCACATGTGGGACACGTCGAAGATGCCGGAGTCCCTGCGCACCGCGCGATGCTCGTCGAGTTGGGAGCGGTAGGAGAGCGGCATGTCCCAGCCGCCAAAATCGATGATCTTGGCGCCCGAGGAAACGTGGACGTCGTAGAGCGGTGTTTTCAGGCCCATCGCAACCTCGCTGCGAATCCGGACACGGAACCGGCCCGCACCGGATGGTGCGTGCCGCCCCTCTGTCCTTCGGACCTGAGAGATCGAGCGCCCGCTCGAGCGCTGCTCCCCTTCGGTGGATCGGCCGTTTCCGGCGCGACCGCTCTCCAGAGATCGCGAGAGACCGCAGTACATGTGCCTGAGCGTTTCCGGGCGGTTGCGCCTTCGGCGGTCCTCGGCGAGGGAGGACACTCTCCACACGGCTCTTATCGCGATGCTGCATCATATCACAGGCAGCGAAGGGCCCGTTCCGCTCGCCGTTTAGGGCGTCAGCCGCCTGATTTCTTGGCGGCCCAGCCGAGTTTGAAGAGTTCCGCCAGGATCGTATCGCGATGATCGCCCTGGATTTCGATGACCCCCTCGAGCACCGTGCCTCCCGATCCACAGCGCTTTTTGAGGCCGGCGGCGAGCGTCGTGAGATCGGATGCGGACAACGGCAGGCCGGTGACGGT
>Ga0181519_10004352_pt1 | contig 11501 bp, 8 predicted proteins | sample PEATcosm2014_Bin_26_FD_121102 | JGI IMG/M metagenome (GOLD analysis project Ga0181519, IMG submission 121102) | Peatland microbial communities from MTU Mesocosm Facility, Houghton, MI, USA - PEATcosm2014_Bin02_10_metaG | ecosystem: Environmental > Terrestrial > Soil > Wetlands > Peat | place... | reverse complement strand
TTCCCGCCTGCCTCCTCAATAGCCTTCATGCGCGCCTGCACCACGGGATCGGAAGGCACGGCAAACGGCAGCCGGTCGATGATAACGCAGCTCAACGCTTCGCCCTGCACGTCAACCCCTTGCCAGAAACTGGAAGTGCCGAAGAGCACGGCATTAGGCGTTACTCGAAATTCCTCCAAAAGGGCTTTGCGCGGAGCGCTGCCGTGCAAAAGAATCGGATAGTCGAGAACCGGCAGCAGCCGTTCATACAGCGCGCGCATTTGCGCGTAACTCGTGAAGAGGCAGAAAGCCCTGCCGTGCGTGATGCGCAAAATGCGCTCGATGGTTGTGGCCGCGGCCTCTTGGAACTCCGCAGCGCGCGGATCGGGCATCTGCGGCGGCAGGTAGAGCATTGCCTGCTTTTCGTATCTGAAGTGCGAGGGCACCACTAGCTCGCGCGCTCCCTGGCTGCGATCGCCCAGGCCGAGCCGCTTGCGTAAATGCTCAAAGCCGCCCTGCACCGTGAGCGTGGCCGAAGTCAGCACTGCCGTGGGAATCTCGTCCCACACCAGGTCGCGCAGAATCTCAGAGACGTCAATCGGCGTGGCCTGCATAAACGTAGTCCGCGCCCCGCCGCCACTTCGCTGAGCAGACTTTCGGTCGGGGTTCGCGGGAGCACCCCGCCGCTCCAGCCAGAACACCATGTTGGCGGCCTTGGCTTCCAGCATGTATTGCAGGTCGGCGCGCAGCGTCGCGGCGCGCGACTCGAGCCCCGGTGCCTCGTCCGTTTCACTGAGCCGTTCGAACTCCGCTTCGAGCAGCTTGAGCGAAGTGCTCACCGCTTCATAAAGGTCGCCGGAGGATTCGAGGAATTCTTCGCGATTGCTGAAAGGATGACGGCCGTCGCCCTCGTGCGGCAGCGCCGCGAAGAAGAGCCGCGCCCGCTCGCGCAGTTGCTGCGTAAGCAAATGAACCTGCGTAGAGCCTTCCTTGCCGCGCAGCAGCACGTCGGCATCGCGCGCAAAATCCTCGAAGCGCACATTCGAGAGCGAGCGTCCGAAGTACTGCGATGCCACCTCTTCAAGCTCGTGCGCCTCGTCGAAGATCACGGCTGCGGCCTCCGGCAGAATGCCCGCGTCCTGCGCGGCAGCAGCCATCTGGCGCACCGCGGCGTCGGCAAAAAAGAGGTGATGGTTCACAATGATCAGGTCCGACTCCATGGCGCGGCGTCGCATCTCGGTGATGAAGCAGCGGCGATAATCCGGACACGTTGATCCCAGGCAGGCCTCCGACCGCGCATCCAGCTTGTGCCACAGCGCGCTCGACTCCGGCAGTCCGGAAAGCTCGGCGCGGTCGCCGCTCTCGGTGGTGCGCTCCCATTCGGCAATCTGCTGGTATTCGTCCACCTCGGCCAATCCCGACAAAATCGGCTGGTCGCGCAAGGCATAGAGCTTGCGGCGGCACAGATAGTTGCCGCGGCCCTTCATGTAGCAAACGCGCAATTCGCCCAGCAGAGTCTCAAGAAACGGCACGTCGCGAAAGAAAAGCTGATCCTGCAGGGCCTTGGTTCCGGTGGAAACAATTACGCGTTGCCCGGTGCGCAGAGCCGGCAGCAGGTAGGCCAGAGTTTTGCCCGTGCCCGTGCCCGCTTCCACAATCAAATGCCGGCGCTCCGCGAGGGCGCGCTCCACAGCCTTGGCCATTTCGTACTGGCCCGCCCTGACCTCATACGGCAGCGGCGAGTTGGCCAGAATGCCGCCCGGCGCGAAGAATTCATGGAGCGTGGGCAATGCGCGGGTTGTCGTGTCGGAGGAGGGCATTTGGACCGGGTGCTCTCTCCATCATAGTGACCGGGAGCAAGACACACTTTGGCATGCACTGTGGAAGCACAGCGATCGTGCTGCCTCCTACGCTCCGATCAGGAGGCGGATTCGGCGGTCGTAGGGTCGATGATGTGCCGCACTTGCGCGACGCTGTTCGCGGGGAAGCCCCCCTGGCGCGCGTGTTCACGCACCATCGCTTCGTTGGGCGCAATGTAGACGCAGTAAATCTTGTTGTCGGTGACGTAGCTGTGCAGCCACTGAATCTGGGGCCCAAGGTTGCGCAGTACAGAGCAGGACTTTTGCGAGACGGCCTCTAACTGCTCGGCAGACATGGAGCCGACACCGGGAATCTCGCGCTCAATGACAAACTTTGGCATGGGGACGACCTCCCTTGCCCAGATGGGCGATGTTCAAGTGTACACAACGGTCGCGTCGTGGCGGCAGGGGCGAGTGGCAGTCGGATTCACGGCTGCACGCCGGCGGATTCGAGCCAGCGATGAAGCGCGCTCAGCCCAGGTCGGGGTCCTTACCTTCGGCTGAGGCATGGTATTCGTCGCCCGGCAACACCTGGCTGTGGCGGGAGTCGAGCCACTGGCCGATGAGCAGGTTCGCATCGGGATCGGCGCTGACCTCCGGATCCTCGCCCTGCGCCGCTTTCACCAATTTTTTTGCGCACATCTCCCGCGCGTTGCGCAGCCGCGGCGCGCTCGTTCGCCAACGCATACGTATTGATCGCATGAAGGCCGACAGCGGCAGGGTGAACGTGCATGGCACCCTCCGGCACGAAATAAGGCAATTCACGTGCCGGAATGTGCGCGAGAAAAATGAGAAAGGGCTCATTGTTTCGCCGCCAGCAAGTGCGTCCACCGCAACCAGGCCCGGCAGCCTTCGACAGCCCCCTTGCGGAGTCGGAACGTACACTGAGAGAGGGAGCCCGCATGTCCCCGTGCCCGAGCCGCAGACCGGCTCTGGAAATTGCGCAGCAGTTGGCGCATTCCGGCACGGAAAGCCCCGCAGGAGAAGATTTTGCCCACGTATCGCAGATCGGTTGTGCCCGCGCGCGCGGGAGCTGCAAAGTTGCCGCTGGTGGCCATTGTGGGACGGCCCAACGTGGGCAAAAGCACGCTCTTCAACCGGCTCACCGGCAGCCGGCGCTCCATCGTGGGCGACGAGCCCGGCATCACGCGCGACCGTATCTACGGCGAGTACGAATGGGCGGGGCGGAGTTACCGCGTGGTGGATATGGGCGGCATTGTGCCCGACGACCCCGAGCTGATCGCCGCCGAGATTTTCACGCAGGCGAAAGTAGCGCTTGAAGAAGCGGACGCTCTGGTGATGGTGGTGGACGTGCGCACCGAACTGGCGCGGCCCGACTACGACCTGGCGCGCCTGCTGCAGCGCGGCGGCAAGCCCCTGTTTCTCGCGGTCAATAAAGTGGAAACCGATGCCCTCGCCAGCGAGGCCGAGAATTTTCGCCAGCTCGGCATCAAAAACCTGTTTCCGATCAGTTCCGAACACGGCCAGAGCATAGGCGAGTTGCTGGATGCGATTGCGGAGGCAATTCCGGCGCCGGAAGTGAAAGAAGACGAGGCGCAGGAATCGGATGAGGTCGAAGAGGCGATCGAGGACGAAATAGAAGAAGGTGGACCTCTCCTTCCGGGAGCGGAGCCGGCAGAAAATCAGAAAAAAATTCGTACCCATGGCGAATTCGAGCAGCACGAAACCTCGGTGGCGATCATCGGGCGGCCGAACGTCGGCAAATCGACATTGCTTAACGCGCTTACCGGAACCTCGCGTTCTATCGTGTCGCCGATTGCGGGCACGACGCGCGACGCGGTCGACGAAGTGGTGGAGTTCGAAGGCAACACGCTGCGCTTCGTCGATACGGCGGGAATCCGGCGCAAGAGCAAGACGAAGTTGATGGCAGAAAAGCTGAGCGTGGTAATGGCGCGGCGGCATCTTGAGGCTGCGGACGTGGCTCTGCTGATCATCGACGCGACCGAAGGCGTGACCGGTGCCGACGCCACCATCGGAGGCTACGCGCACGAGAGCGGGCGCAGCGTAATCATCATCGTGAACAAATGGGATTTGGTCACGTCGGGCCGCACGGATGGCAAGCCGCAAGCCGATCGCGACGTCTTCGAGCAGCAGGTGCGCAAGGCGCTTAAGTATCTCGACTACGCGCCCGTGATCTTCTTATCCGCGCTCCAAGCCATCGGTCCGGAGCGCAAAGGTATGGCGCGCGTGCTGCATGAGGTGGTCGCAGTGGCCAAGGAACGCCGCAAGCGCGTGTCGACGGGACAGATGAACCGATTCTTGGAGAAGATCGATTTTCAGCGTGCGCCGGTTCCCATGGCGAAGCGCATTCGCATCTTTTATATGACGCAGGCAGCCGTGGCTCCGCCCACCTTTGTGCTCTTCACCGATCGCGATATCAAACTGCACTTCGCCTTCGAGCGGTTTCTCGAGAATCAAGTACGCGAAGCATTCGGATTCAAGGGCACGCCCATCTGGTTCAAGGTCAGAGCGCGCGGCGCAGAGAAGCGCGGCTGACGGAGTTGGTTTAAGGGCCGAATCGTTGGCGCGCAACGTATCGCTGCATTATTGCTGCACAGCTCCCGGCGAGCCCGAAGACGAATCGCCGTTCGCTCCCGTGAGGCGTCGGATGTGCACGCTGGCCTCGGTCTCTGGAACGGTGCCGTCGTTTGCCTGCACTTCCGTGGGCCGTCCCTGGATGAGAATGCGTTGCGTGGCTTTGCCGCGCGCCGGGACCAGAACGCGTTGCGTCACGGACGTGTCGGGATTGCGCACGGTGACGGGCACTTCCGCGGCAGCGTAGCCGGAATTCGCAAGGTCGACGGTGACGATCCACCCGTTCGCCTCAGGCTCCGCATTCGAATCGGATGAACTCGGCGTGTGCGCTGCGTTCTCCACCGACGTGAAGAAGACGTTGTCGATCGTGATGTCCGGCAGTCCCTTGTCGGCATCGACCCAATCCGCAAAGAACCACGACAGGTCACGGCGCAGCCCCGCCTGCTCCAGCAGTTTCTTAAACGAGCCTGATCCTGAATCAGGGCCCAGTCCACGCGCGGCATCCTGCGCTGGGTCGTACGCACGCAAAGCCGCGGAGAGCGCGGGATCGCCGACCAGGTCGCGCAGCATCCAAAAAACGTAAGTTGCCTTCGTGCGGTAGTAGACCGGCGAGATGGCCTGGGCCAGCGGCTGGCCCGCACTCTCTCCGGGACTTGGCGGCTCGATCAACGCCAACGCGCTGCGGCCGGACTCAAGAGCTTCAATCGCTTTATCGCGGCCCAACTTTTTTTCCAGCCACAAGGTTCCCATAAAGTGCGCCACGCCCTCGCTCAGCCATGCGCGGGGCGACGACATCCACGCGTGCGTGAGCGCGTGGGCCATGACCCCGGTCAGTTGATCGGGCGAGCCAGGTTGAACGACGGTGACGAGCAGCGGCCCGGTTTCAAAGGGCGCGTCCTGAGGGTCCGGAAGGTCGAGAATCGTCAACTGCGAACGCGGCGCCTGGCCCAGCCAGCTTTGCAGAAAAGGTGTGACCGTTGAAGCCGCTGAAGACCACTCGTCCACAGCCTCATCGGCATTGGGCAGCGTCCAAAGTGTGGTGTTCGTGGCATGGTGCTCAGCGCGGACGGCCGCGAACAGGCTGGGAGATTCAAAGCCAAGTGTCGCGCTTGAGAGCGTGGCCGTTGCTACACCGGAGATTTCGTCGCCTCCGTTCTGCGGTTCCGTCACCGTCAGCTGCACGGAGTGGCCGTTGATGAGAGCCACGGTGGGCACGTGGCCATGAGGAAACTCGAGCGTGAGGTGCAGGAAGAAATGCGCGCCGGCCATGCGCAGCTTGTGTTCGCCCATCTCGTCAAAAACCCGCGCGCCGTCGCCCAGAATCACGGGCGCCGCGGAGGCGGGATACCACAACACGTTGCCAAAGCCGCGCAGGCCGGTGAAATCGGTGTCGATCGCGTCCCAATCTGTGTGCAGAGCCATGTCCTCCGGTGTCCCGATGGCGAGAAGGCGCTGCGCCGATTGCGGAATCGTGCCGGAATAGGTGACGTCGAGCTGCAAGCTCGCGCCGGGCGCGAGCGGGGTCGCGAGTTTGACGGCAGCCTCGTGAAGCTGGCCGGTGTGGTCGGTGTCGGAGTTGAGCGTGGCGATGGTATACAGGGCGTCGCCCGCGGCCACGCGGATGCGCTCCCAGTGCAGCGAAGAAGAAATTTCGAGCGGAATGTGCGCCAGCGGGGCTTTGCTGTCGTTGCGCACGGTGATGAGGGCGCGCACCGCAATCTCATGCTCCGCGGTGCTCAGATGCACGTCCATGTTGAATTCGGTGAAGGTGAGAGCCTCACGTTCGGCGTCGCTGGCGGTAGGCGCGTCGACAGATTGTCCGCTGGGAGTCGGCAGCTGCGCGCCCGGCCCGACCGTCGTCGTGGTCTGGCCGTTTTCGTCGGTAGAGCGCGAAAAAATAACCTGGCCGTGATGCGGCTCTTCTTGTTGCGGCTGATTCTGCGGAGCCGCCGGCGTGGTTTGCGGCGCGGCCGGAAATGCGGCGGCAAAAAAGATGCCCGCCAAAACAAGGCGCGCTGCGCCGATGAAATCAATCTTCATGAACCGAGACCTTTCTGCCTACTGCGCGCAGCACCACTGCGTGGGGCAGCCTTTTGGACGGAGTCTGCGATGATTAGGGAGTTCCGCCGCTGGCGGGCAGCTTCGTAGAGCACAACCGCTCCCGCAGCAGAAACGTTCAGCGAGCTGACGCCGCCCGCCATGGGAATGCGCAGCAGGTGATCGCAGGTGCGGCGCACCAGGTCGTGCAGTCCAGCGCCCTCGCGGCCCAGCACAATCACCAGGTTGCCGGTCAGGTCGAAGCGGTCGTAATCGCTTTCCCCGCGCTCGTCGAGGCCCACAATCCACAGGTTCTGGCGTTTCAGTTCTTCAAGCGCGCGGACCAGGTTGACGACGCGCGCGATGCGCAGGTGCTCGGTCGCGCCGGCGCTGGCCTTCACAGCAACCGGGCTCAACGGCGCGGAGCGGCGCTCGGTAAGGACAACGCCGTCCACTCCGGCGCCATCAGCCACGCGCAGCAACGCTCCCAGGTTCTGCGGATCTTCCACGCCGTCGAGAGCCAGGATGAGACGCGATGCGGCGGCGTTGCCGGCAGCCGGTGCAAAGAGATCTTCGAGAGCAAGAAACTCCTGCGGGTGAACCAGCGCGACCACGCCTTGATGCGCCGGAGTCTTGGCCGCAATCGTAAGCTGCTCGCGCGGCTGCTCCAGAACGCGGACGCGGGACTCGCGGCACTGGGCCACCAGCCGCTCCAGGCGCGCGTCATGCCGCTCGCGGGCCACGAGCACGTGGTCAAAGCGCCGCTTCCCGGCTTTCAGAGCTTCCTCCACCGGGTGCAGGCCGTAGAGAACATCCATGAATTTAGTTTACGGTGCCGACGAGGATTTCTGATTCAACGATCGGGCTGTCAATTTGCGGTGCGTGCGGGCGTGGACGCCCGCACGACAGCGGGTCAGGAGACCGGCGCTACACGAATTGCGGGGCGCGGCCCTTGGCGAAGAGGCCGTCGAAGTTCTTGTCAAACTCCACTGCGCCGCGGTGCTTGGAATCCACCTGAAGGGTAATCGTCTGCTGTTTCTTGTCGCGCAGAATCGTCACCTGCACAGGCTTGCCCTGATTCGAGCGCAGCGCGCGATCCCAGTCAGCCAGCGTATTGATGGAGTCGGAACCGACCTTGAGAATCACGTCGAATGCCTTGAAGCCCGCCGTGGCAGCTTCCGATTTCTTGCTCACCTGCTTGATCATCAGGCCGCCCGGGACGCCGAAGTACTCGGCCATCTGCGAAGTAAGCGGCTCAACCATGGCGCCCACGTTGAGTGTGCTGGTGAAGATCGACATGTGAAAGCCGCTCGGCGGCAGCGGCGCATCGCCACCGGCCATGATGCCTGACGCCGGCACCGGCACACCAGGCGAAATGCCGTCAACATCCATGCCGATGCGCGACCAGATGCTCTGCTCCATGGCTTTGCGGTCCACAAGCTGCACGGCCAGCGTTTGAATGTTGCCGTCGCGGCTGATTTCGAGGCTGATCTTGCGGTCCGGCGGAATCTCATGCAGCATGCGAACGAACTGCTTGGCGCCGTCCACGTTCTGGCCGTTGATGGCCAGCACCACGTCGTTCACCTTCAGGCCGATCTGGCCGGCGGGAGCATCGTGATCGATGAGCATAATCACGGCGCCGCGAACTTCCTTGAGCTTCAGCGCCTGCGCCTTGTCGGCATCCACGTCGGTCACTTCCACGCCCAGATAGCCTGACGGGCTGGCATGCGCTACCAAAGGAGCAGGATCCTCAAAGATGGATGTGAGTGTCTGCGCCTGTGCATGCGACGTCTGCGGCGTCTGCAGCAAGCAGGCTGCCGCAAACAGCGCGGCGCAACCAAGGATTTCATGCGATGTACGGTACGGCCTCAGAAGGTGTTTCATGGCTGTTTCTCTCCATCAAGTTCTTCGTCCGGTCTGCGCTCTTAATGACGGAGCAGTGGCCGGAAGGGTAAGCACGTTTACTGCGTTTCGGAAACCCGGCGTAACACCTGCCGGGAAACATTCCGGATCTGGGGGTTGTCGTCCGTGTTGGAAACGGAATAAAGCACCTGGCGAACGCTGGTATCGGCATCGACAGGCTCCAGCAAACCAATGGCGGCCGAGCGAATGGCCGGGTCATTGTCATTCAGCACGGCTTCCAGCACAGCGTCGCGCACGCGCACGTCGTCGGCCACGTAGGGCTCCAGGCCCTCCAGCGCCTTCTCGCGCACCTTGGGGCTGCGATCGTAGCGCAGCGCCACCATCAGCGCCTCGCGAATGCCGGCGGGCTGGCAACTGTGGCCGGCGCGGCACTCGGCCGCCAGCAGTGCTACGGAGTCGTCGCGCACGCCCGGCGAAGATTTATCCACCGTTGCCAGCATGAGTAACTGGCGGATTTGAGGATCGTCGAGCGAGCCTTCAATCTTGCGCGGCACCACCTGGTTGTAGCTCACATCCACAATCTCACTGTTCGGCTGGCGCACAATGCCAGAGATGTTGGCCACGTTGGCCAGCGCAGGGACGTCTGCCTCAGGTTGCACTTTAATGCCGGCGGGCGCGACCGCTTGTGCATCCGCCGCGTGGGCGGCGCGATTTTGAGCGTACTCGTAGCCGCCCAGAACTCCAGCGCCGGCGCCGGCCACCATCAGCAGCAGCGCCGCCACCGGCGCGGCCTGCAGGCTCGCGAAATTATTCAGAATGCGTTCGCCCAGGCGCTCGTACCAGCGTTTGGGCGGCAATGCGTCCAGGGCTTCATCAAGGCGCAAGCGTGCGCGCGCCACCAGATTCGGTCCCGGCTCCGCAACCGGATGCGCATCGGCGAGAATTTTCACCGCCAGCACCTGCTCGCGCTCTTCCCGGCACTCCGTGCAGCCGGCCACATGCCGATCCAGCTCGTGCGCCAATTCGTCGGGCAGTTCGCCGTAGGCTGCCGTCACAATCCGTTCATGTGCTAATTCGCAATTCATAATCCACCTCCTTTTGGCCCCAAAAGGCAGTTCTCAGTTCATCGTTCATAGTTCACAGCCAGCAGTTCACCGTGAATCGTTATCTCAATTCCGCCAGTTGCGTCCGCAACTTTTTCGTTGCGCGGAAGAGCGTATTCTTGGCGGTCTCTTCCGTGGTATTCAACATCTCGCCGATGGTGCGCAGCCTCAGTCCCTGGTAGTGCTTCAGCTCGAACACCATCCGCTCGCGCGGCGTCAGCTTGCCCAACGCCGCCTGAATCTTTTCGCCCAGCATCTTGCGATCCAGCTCGCGCGCCGGGTTTGAAAATGATCGATCGTCAGAAACCGCGGCCAACAGATCGATTTCGTCGCCGCTGCGATCCACCACCACGGCGTGATCCTCGCGGCGCGTCTTGCGACGCCGCAACTGGTCCAGGCACAAATTGGTGACGATCCGGTAAATCCACGTATAAAACGAGCACTCGAAGCGGAAGTTGCCGATGTACCGGTAGGCCTTCAGGAAGGCCTCCTGGTAAATGTCCTCGGCATCGTGCTCCGACCCGGTCAGATGCAGAGCCAGCCGCAGCACCTGGTGCTCGTACTGGCGCACCAGCACATCGAACGCCACGCGCGAACCCGACTGCGCCTCGCGAATCAGGTCCATTTCAAGCGCACGACTATGCGCGCGCTCCAGATCCCGGCTCGCTTCGGTCCGACTCCCGTCCTTCGGGCTCGTGCTCCCCCGGTTCGCCCCGTCCATTGCTCTCGTCGCAGCCATACCTGGAGAGGATTGTATCCCCAGCCCGGCTGGTCGAGCTAAAGTGGCAACTGCCTGAACCAAGGCGAGGGTCATACCGGCCGCGTCTGCTTCCATTGGCTCCGCTCCCGGAAAGTAAAGCCTGTTCGCAATCTAATGGACGCGGAAGCAACGATTTGGAAAGCAGGGAGCGAGGGAGCAAGGGAGCAAGAAAACCGCCGCCGGAACGGAGAGGCAGGAATTCGTGCAAGAAGGCATTCGTCTCCGAGTCCCTTAGTCCCCGCTAGTCCCCGCCTTCTCGCTCCCTTGCTCCCTCGCTCCCTTGCTCCCTCGACCTTTACACTGGAAACCAATGACAGGAAATCTCTTTGAAAACACGGCGGATGGCGGCGCGGCAGGCGCAGTCGGCTGGTTTACGGCGCACTGCGACGGCGGGGCACGGGGAAACCCGGGCCCAGCGGGCTATGGCGCCGTCCTTGAGGACCCCAAGGGCCAGGTGGTGGCGCGGCTCAGCGAGTTTCTCGGCCACCAGACCAATAACTACGCCGAATATAAGGGCCTTCTGGCTGTGCTCGCCTGGGCGCTTGCCAACGGCGTCCGGCGGCTGCGCGTCTATTCCGACTCCGAGCTCATGGTGCGCCAGATGAAGGGCATCTACAAGGTGAAAAACCCCGGCCTGCGCCTGCTCTGGGAAGAAGCTCAGCGCCAGTCGCGCCAACTCGACGCGTTCGAAATGCGCCACACCCTCCGCGGCGGCAATAAAGAAGCCGACAAGCTGGCGAACGCCGCGATGGATGGAGGACGGGGAACAAGCTGATCTGTACCGCAGCAAACGGATGTTGAGATGCTGGAGACCGGATTGGATTCGAAGTTTTGGCTGTGTTTCGACGGTCCAACGAAACTTTCGCGACGATACTAGGCGCTTCGGGAGCCTGGTAACAGAGAATGTCCGTTTCCGGAAATTTCCGGATTTATCAAGAGCGCGATGCTCTCCCGGAAACCACTTCCCCAAACCACTGAAATTAAATAGGATATTTCCGATAGTCGTCTTTGGTACAATTTTCCTGTTTCCGGATTCTTCCGGAAACCCAATTTTGCGAGTCGAGAATGGCAAAATCCTCGAAGCCCAATGCTCGGAAGGCGGCGAAATCTACAGCGCGGAAGAAGCCACGAGTCGTTCCGAAGTTGAAGATTTTTGTCGCTTCAACCGTCTACAACTTCGAAGATCAACTGCGACAGATTTGCGGTGTTTTGACCAGCCTTGGCTATGATGTCTGGAATTCGCACTTGGGAACTGTTCCCGTCAACCCTGCGCGCTCGAATCGAGAGAACTGCATCGCCGCGGTCGACGCGTGCGACGTGTTTTTGGGACTCATTCGTCCGTTC
>Ga0181519_10004351_pt1 | contig 11501 bp, 7 predicted proteins | sample PEATcosm2014_Bin_26_FD_121102 | JGI IMG/M metagenome (GOLD analysis project Ga0181519, IMG submission 121102) | Peatland microbial communities from MTU Mesocosm Facility, Houghton, MI, USA - PEATcosm2014_Bin02_10_metaG | ecosystem: Environmental > Terrestrial > Soil > Wetlands > Peat | place... | reverse complement strand
GTGGCCGTGCCGGTGTTGGCGTTGGACCCCGAGTCGACGGCCAGGCCGTCGTAGATGGTGCCGGGCAGCTCCATGTTCACCGTGGTGCCGGGGATGAGGGTGTAGTTGACCCCGTTGGTCGACTCGGCGGCGCTGAAGAGGTTGCCGGTGCGCTGGATCATGATGTAGAGCGGCAACGAGGCCGGATAGACCTTGGTCAGCTCGACCGAGGACGTGGCCCAGGCCGTTCGGTACCAGACGACGATCTTGGGGAGCGGCTCGTTCTCGGTCAGGCTGTTCGGATACTCGAGCACCCCGTAGAAGGGCGAGTTGGGCAGGGTCGATTGTCGGGCCATGAGCCCGGCCTGCGGGGCGGTGTTCTGGGTGCTCTGGGACAGGATCTCCGTACTCATCTGGGAGTCCCCGGTGACCGGCGTGGACAAGAACCGGAAGTCGTCGTAGTTGGCGTAGACCTGCAGGCCCGATGCCGTCACCGTGAGGGCGCCGCTCGGGCTGGTCGATTCGGAGCCGGGGATCTGGCCCTTGCCGATGTCCTGGCAGGTGACCGGACCGGCGCTGGCGTTCCCCGGGTCCAACGTGGTCGGGCAGTTGGGGTCGGCCGGCGGCGGGGTCGGCGCCGTCCCCGGCAGGCCGAAGGCGTACTCCGCGCCGTTCAGGGCGCCCACGTAGAACTGGGTCCGGGCGATGCTGACGGCGCCGTAGACGCCGGCCGGGAGCTGGTAGGTGTAGAGGAGCTGGCCGGTGGCCGCGTTGAGCACGCCGAAGGTGCCGTTCTCCTCACCGAAGCCGATGAGCCCGTTCACGTAGGCCGGCGCCCCGATGACGGCCGAGTTCAGGGTGCGGGTCCACTCGATGGCCCCGGTGCCCGGGTTGAAGGCCCGGATGGCTCCGCCGTAGCCCAGCCCGTTCACGATGGTGTGGCCGTCGGCGTAGTAGAGGGTCCCGTTGGCGAAGATGCCCGAGGACACCGTGCCCTCGCCGCCCTGGGGATCGGCACCGCCGACGGCGATCGTGTCCTGCCAGAGCGGCGGGTTGGCGTCGACCGAGCCCGTCTCGAGGGCCGAGCGCTTCCAGGTGTAGAGGATGCCGTTCTTGTTGGCCGCCGACACCAGCAGGTCGCCCTGGCTGTCGGTGGTGAGCGTCGGCGTCGTGCCCCAGTCGGAGTCCGAGATGGCCGCTTCGAAGGGCAGCTGCCACGACCCTTCGTAGGCCAGGGTCTGCGAGTTGAGGGCCACGACGGCCTGGGACTGGGTCTGCGTGTAGTCGTTGAGGGTCCCGGTGGAGACGATGATGGTGGGCGGATTGGTCGAGGTGTCCAGAGTCGGGCTGGTCCACACCCCTCCGCCGACCTGGCCGTCGGGCACGAAGTCGTAGGTGTTCACGATCGACTCGGTGCTGAGGCTGATCTGCAGCAGCTGCCCCTGGACGAGCGGGTTGTCGCAGTTGCTGGCGATGCCGAGGTAGGCGTACCCGTTGTAGATGAGGGGGCTCGACCAGTTGTAGTGGGCGCCGGTCTGGCTGTTGTCACCGGTGTAGACCTGCCACTCGATCGCCCCGGTGGCCTCGCTCAGGGCGTAGAAATACGGACCTCCGCCGCCCAGGTAGACCACGCCGTTCTGCACGGTCGCCTGGGAGGTGATGCCGAGGGTCTGCGGGTTGCATCCCGGATCGTTGGTGATCCCGAGGTTGGGGCTCTTCCAGACCTCGCCCCCGGTCTGGGTGTTGATGGCGTACTCGGACCCGTCCCACGAACCCACGAACGCCGTGGTCCCGACGACCGACGCCCCCGAGGCGATGGGACCGCCGGTCTGGAAGGACCACTTGAGCTTCAGGTTGGGCGCGTTGGCCACGCTGAACGTGGGGTCGACGGTGGCGTTGGTCCTCGCCGTGTTCTGCAGGAACATGGGCCAGTCCTGGGCCGGGGCGGCCCCCGACGTGGTCGACTGGCCGAGGACGGCCACAACCGCCAGCACGACGGCCACGGCCATCCCGTAGCGGCGGGCCACCGGTCCGCCCAGGATCGAGCCCGGGCGCCTCCGGAGGGCGGCAACCCGGGACGACCGGCGGTCATCCACGGCGGCCGGTCGGGACGGGACCGGGGCGGGGCGGGACGGGACCCATCTCCTCACCGCACTCACCACTGCTCGGCCACGCACTCGCCGAACGGTCATGCTCACCTTCCTGCCACTTATCTGTCATAAATGGCACACGTAGTTTCCAGAAGTCCCTCCGGGGTCGCGGCCGCGATGGTCACTCGGGTGGGCACCGGACGGAACCGCCACGGCGCCACAGGCACCACGACGTTATTTAGTGAAGTACCGCGCTCTGCTCCCGCCAGGAGCTCTGTATCGACAGCAACCGCTCGTTCCAACATACCGGTCACGGGGGTTACTGCCAAGGGGTTGCCGGCATTTTCTTGCAACTAGTGCGCGATTTTAATTCTCCGCTCTGAACAGGAGATACGTGGGGATCGGAAGGACAGATCGCCCCCCCGAACGGGCCTCCGGGCGGTCACCGGTGCCGGGCCTCGGAGGCTCGTGGTCACGGGCAGGAGCGCCGTTTCGCTCGGCTGATCGCGCAACATTATGACCTTCTTGCAGGTTCTATCTCTAGATCATTTAGGGGCCATCGCTGAGAGCGAAGGGCGGAACCGGGCCACCGGCGGGACCTGGTACCTCCGGTGCGGGTCGCCCTGGGCGGTACCGCACGGTGGCAGCCCGGTTGCAGAACGATCATCCCCGCTCCGGACACGACGACACCGCCAACCCCCCCCGCCGGGGACCCGATCCCGGGCGACCACGGCCCGGGCGGACGAGGTCGGCGCCGGTCCGGCCGAGCGCCACCCGGGTTGCGGCGTCAGTCCCCCATCCAGATCCAGCTGGGCGAGCTCGAGGCGTAGGTGGCGGCCAGGGTCTGGCCGGCGGGCAGCCGCACGCACGCCGTCGACCCGGCGGGAACGGTCAGGAACGGCGCCCCACCGACCTCGAGGGACACCGGCTTGGCCCCGGCGGTCACCGCCACCGAGACGGCGACCCCGTAGCAGTTGGTGACCGGCGTGCCCGAGGCCGGGAACGGGGGCGGCCCGAGGGCGCCGACCGGGTTGTACCCGGGGTTGCTGGCGATCTGGTCGGTGCTGGCCGGGTTGAGGCCGATGACCCCCAGACGGCCCCGCAGAAGGGTGTTCTCGGCGATGACGTTCCCGGCGAACGGACCGCCGGCCTCGGCGATGGCGTAGGTGTAGACGATGGGCCCGGCCGTGTCGTCGAAGACGTTCCCGGTGATCCGGTTCTGGCCGGACTCGATCTGGATGCCCGGCACGCCGGACCCGGTGCTGCCCGGCGAGCCGAGCTGGTTGTCGGCGAAGCAGTGGTTGCCGGCGTTCAGCACCACCGCCTGGAACCGCACCTGGTCGAACCGGTTGCCGATGATCCGGCAGGGTCCGTTGTTCGACGTGGTGACGGCCGGCGTGGTGTAGCTCCCGCCCCGGCCGAACACGTTCCCGGCGACGTAGTTGTAGCCCGAGTCCAGTCCCAGATGCTGGGCCATCGTGGACCGGCTCGACGTCTGTCCGGCGGCGGTGGCCGACCCGCACCAGCAGAACCGGTTGTCCGTGAAGTCGTTGGCCTCGCAGTACGTGCAGAACACGTTGGCCGCGTCGTCGTCGAACAGGCACCGCGAGACGATGTTGTCGTAGCCGAAGTTCGTGGCGTCCCCGTCGAGCAGCACCGCCCAATTGGGGCTGCCCACGATGTACAGCCGGTCGATCACCGAGTACCGCAGGCCGTAGGTGTGCAGGGCGTTGCCCGAGCCGGCTTGGGTGCCGGCCATCTTCCCGCAGTTGATGGCCAGATTCGACACGCCGATGAAGTTCCGGACGTAGCCCGGCGTCCCGGGCACCTCGGGCACGGGGGTCGAGATGACGTCGAAGTCGGCCTTGGAGACGGGCTCGAGCACCGAACCCCATCCCGCTCCGACCAGCCAGACGTTGTCGGCCGTGAACACCAGCCCCGAGGCCACGGCGTAGGTTCCCGGAGGCACGAAGACGATGCCTCCCCCGGCGCTGGCCGCCGCGTCCATCGCTCCGAGCAAAGAGGCCGTGTCGATGGTCGCGTTCCCGGTGGCCGCCGGCACCTGGAAGACCCCGAGCAGACTCCCACCCGAGGCTCCGGCACCCGGCTCGGACCCGAGGAGGACGGAGCCGACGGCCAGCCCGGCGCCGCCAGCCGCGGCAGCCCGGAAGGCGTCGCGTCGGGACAGCGTGGGCCTCGGGAACCGGGCTCCGGGCGGTCGGTCGTCCACACCCGGGGCTCGGGGCGCTCCGGGCTCTGGGCCACCATGTCCCGGGTCGGTCGACCCGCGGTCAGGCACGGGGCCTGATGTCGGAACGGCCAACACGGACTTGTCAACGCCGAACGAGGCCACGATCGTCTCCATTTCCCGAGGGATCGATGGGGATCTGTAGCCGCCAAAAGCGACGCACCGGGACCCCCCACCCCTGAATCAGGAGGCCCTGCATGCTGGTACGAGCGCATCGTATACCCGCCCCCGAGCGCCCCCTCCCGACCCGGTTCCCCCCCGCAGGCTGACCGGCCGGCCCGGTCGCCCGGCGGTCCGACCGGACCGGGGCCGCCCAGCTGGTCGGTACCGGGTCGGTCAGGCCGAGGGGCCGGCCGGCCGCTCCGCGGGCCGGGGTTCCGACGGGCCGGTCGGCGCCGGGTCGGTCAGCCGGGGGTGCCCGGCGCAGGTGCGGGCGACCGGGAGCTCGTCCAGACGGGCGTGGTCGATCGGTCCGCCGCACGCCTCGCAGACCCCGTAGGTGCCGTCGTCGAGCCGGGCCAGGGCCCGCTCGACGTCGTCGAGCACCCCCTCCGAAGCGCTGAGCACGGCGGCGTAGTGGTCGGCGGTCTGGGCCATCTGGCCAACGGTAGTGCCGGCCGTGCCCCGAGGGGTGCCCCCGGGATCCGTAGGCTGGGCCCCCATGGAGCCCTCCGATGGACAGCGGCCCGGAGCACCCCTGGTCGACCTGGTGGGCGCCGGCATGGCGGTGCCCTGTCTGGACGGCACCGATCGCCCCTACCGCGATCTCGACTGCGCCGCCTCCACCCCGGCCATGGTCGAGGTGGCCCAGGCGGTGGCTGACTTCCTGCCTTCGTACTCGAGCGTCCACCGGGGTGCCGGTTACAAGTCCCGGGTGGCCACCGCGGCCTACGAATCGGCCCGGGGCCGGGTCCTCGGTTTTGCCAACCGGCCCGACGGTGACGTGGCCGTCTTGTGCCGAAACACCACCGAGGCCATCAACCACCTGGCCTACCGGCTGCGCCTGACTCCGTCCGACGTCGTGCTGACCACGGTGGTCGAGCACCACGCCAACCTGCTGCCCTGGGCCCGGGTGGCCAGCCGCCGCTGGGTCGAGTGTGACGCCCAGGGCACGTTCGACGTGGCCTCGGTGGTGGCCGGTCTGGACGCCCGGCCCCGCCCGGCCCTGCTCGCCCTGACCGGCGCCTCCAACGTGACGGGCTGGCTCCCCCCGCTGGTCGAGATCTGCCAGGCGGCCCGGGAGCGGGGCGTGCCCGTCCTGGTCGACGCGGCCCAGCTGGCTCCCCACCGGCCCATCCCGCCGGTGGCCGACTACGTGGCCTTCTCGGGCCACAAGCTCTACGCCCCGTTCGGCGCCGGGACCCTGATCGGGCCCCGGACGGCATTCGTCGACGGCGACCCGTTCCTGGCCGGGGGCGGGGCCGTCGACCTGGTCGACCTGGACGAGGTCATCTGGACCGAGCCCCCCGAACGCGAGGAGGCCGGTTCGCCCAACGTGGTCGGTGCGGTGGCCTTCGGCGAGGCCATGGCCCGCCTGGAGGCCGTGGGCTGGCCCTCGGTCGAGGCCCACGAGCGGGCGCTGGCCGACCGGCTGCGCCAAGGCCTGGCCGCCATCGACCGGGTGCGCCTGCTCGGACCGGCCACCGACGTCGAGACGCTGGCCGTCGCCGCCTTCGAGGTCGAGGGCGTGCACCACGCCCTGGTGGCCGCCCGGCTCAGCGCCGAGTACGGGATCGGCGTGCGTCACGGCTGCTTCTGCGCCCACCCCTACCTGCTGCGCCTGCTGGGCGTGGGGCCCGAGGCGGTGGCCGCCGCCCGCCGCCAGGTGCTGCGGGGAGACCGGGCCCGCATCCCCGGCGCCGTGCGGGCCAGCTGCGGACTGGGCACCTCGGCCGCCGACGTCGACGCCCTGCTGGTCGCCGTGGCCGAGCTGGCCGCCGGGGCCCCGATGCCCGTCCCCTATCACCAGGACCCCCGGACCGGCGACTTCTGGCCCGAGACCTCGGTCACCGGGTGGGGTCCCGCCGAACGGCCGACCGGCGCCCCGTGCGCCCGGGGCTGACGGGCCAGGCGGACCGGCCATGCCTGCGCCCCTCCGGCCGGTGACGGCCGGCCGACCCGGCCTCGCCCTGGCCGGCCTGGCCGGGCTGGCGGTGCTGGCCGCCGCCTGCTCCTCGCCGGCGTCGACGGCCACGGCCCGCGGCGGCGAGCTGGCCTGGGTGGCCAACTACGCCTACGACAGCCAGCCCGGCGACACCGTGACCCCGGTGGACACCGCCGAGGGGGCGGCCCAGCCCACGGTGACCACGGGCAGCGAGCCCTCGGCCCTGGCCCCCGACGGCGGATCGTTGCTGGTCACCAACAAGGGCGCCAACACGATGAGCGTGGTCGCCGTGGCCAGCCGCCAGGTGACCTCGACCGTCAGGGTCGGCTTGCAGCCCGACGGCGTGGCCGTGGCCCCCGGCGGGACCGGCGGCCGGGGCCTGGCCGTGGTGGCCAACTTCGGTGCCTCCACGGTCAGTGTGGTCGACCTGGGCACCGGCCGGACGACGGCCACCGTCGTGGTGGGCAACGAACCGGTGGCCGTGGCCGTCGACACCGGTGCGCCCACCACCGACGCCGTGGGCACCGTGCAGGCGCCGTTGGCCCTGGTGGCCTGCTTCGGGTCGGGGACGGTGGTCCCCATCAACCTGCGCACCGACCAGGCCATGCCGGCCATCACGGTGGGCAACGAGCCCGACGCCGTCGGCGTGGTCCCGGGGGCCGGCGCCGCCTCGGCGGGCCACGCCCTGGTGGCCAACTTCGGCTCGACCACGGTCAGCCCGATCGACCTGTCCACCCTCCAGGCCGGTCAACCGATCACCGTGGGCGGCAACCCGACCGGGATCGCCGTGGCCGGGTCCACCGCCTGGGTCTCCGGCGGAGCCTCGCTGACCCCGATCGACGGGTCCACCCTGACCGCCGGCATGCCCGTGGCCATGCCCAACGTGGCCGAGGCGGTGGCCATCGCCGACGGCGGGTCGACCGCCTGGGTGGCCCTCCAGGACGGTGAGCTGGTGCCGGTGATCCTGGCCGACCACCACGTCGGCCGGCCGGTCACCGTGGGCGGGCGGCCGTCGGCCGTCGCCGTCACCGCGGCGGCCGGGACCAGTTGAGCCGGCCCGCCGTGCGGTCCCACCCCCTTGGCCACGCCGTTCCTGGGTAGAGCAGCACGGTGAGACGACAACCGGGCCGGCCGATCCCGGCACCCCGGGACGTGAGCGCGGCCGACCCGGCGCCGGCGGTGGACCTGCCGGTGCGGCTGTCCCGCACGGTGGTGGTCAAGCGGATCGTGGTGGTCGCCGTGGCCGGGGTCGCCCTCTACCTGGTCCTGCCCAGCCTGCTGGCCGTCTTCAACTCCTTCCCGCACCTGCGCTCGGTCAACCCGGTGTGGTTCGCGGTGGCCCTCCTGGCCGAGATCGCCCACTTCGTGTGCACCTTCGCCCTGCAACGCCTGGCCCTGCGCACCCGGGCCTGGTTCGCCGTGTCCACGGCCGTGCTGGCCGGCAACGGCATCACGCTCATCGTCCCCGGCGGGGCGGCCGCCGGCGCGGCCGTGCAATTCAAGATGCTGCGCACCTCCGGGGTCAGCTCGGCCGACGCCGTGGGCGGCCTGTCCACGTTCTCCCTGCTGACCGTGGGCGGGCTGCTGGCCCTCCCCCTCTTCGCCCTGCCGGTGATCATCGTCGGCGTCCCGGTGCGCCGGGGTCTCTTCGACGTGGCCGTGGTCGGGGCGGTGGCCTTCTGCCTGTTCGCCGGGTTCGGAGCCGTCCTCCTCACCACCCACCGGCTCCTGCGGGCTCTCGGCACCGCCGGCCAGTGGCTGTGGAACCACGTCGTGCGCCGGCGGCCGGTGACCGGCGTGGTCGACCTCCTCGAGCACGAGCGGGAGATCATCCGCCAGGTCCTCGGCCGCAGCTGGCGGTCGGCCGTCCTGCTCACCGCGGGCCGGCTGTTCTTGGACTTCTTCTGCCTGCTGTGCATGGTCCGGGCCACCGGCGCCGACCCCGAGGCCGCGCTGGTCCTGCTGGCCTACGCCGTGGCCGGGGTCATCGGCCTGTTCCCGGTGACCCCGGGGGGCCTCGGCGTGGTCGAGGCCAGCCTGAGCGGCCTGCTGATCCTGACCGGCATGAGCGCCGGCGACGCCCTGGTGGCCACCCTGGCCTACCGGCTGGCCTCCTACTGGCTCCCCCTGGCCGCCAGCCCGGTGGCCTACGGCGTCTTCCGCCGCCGGTACAGCCGCTCGGCCGACGTCCCGCCGACGATCACTAGCGAGGAGCCGACATGACCGGTATCGAGCCGCAACTCTGGGTGGAGGGCGCCGGCGCGGCGGTCAGCTTCTACCAGGCGGCCTTCGACGCCGTCGTGCTGCACCGTGTGGGCCAGGGCGACGACATCGTGGCCCAACTGGCGGTGGGCCAGGCCCGGTTCTGGGTGACGGCGGCCGACGACGGCCGGGGCCGGTACAGCCCGGCGACCATCGGGGGCACCACCGGTCGGACGCTGCTCGTCGTCGACGACCCCGACGCCGTGCTCCTCCGGGCGGTGGGAGCGGGGGCCACCCAGACGGCGGCGGTGCACGACGAGCACGGCTGGCGACTCGGACGGCTCCTCGACCCGTTCGGTCACGAGTGGGAGGTGGGCCGGCCGCTGGCGGACTGGCCACCCCCCGGGCCGGGCACCCCGCACGGGACGCCCTGAGTCGGGCCAGCCCGGTCGTCGCCGGGTGGCGACCCGGCGGTGCTCCGGCCTCCTCTGATCCGACCGGCGGTTGAACGGCGACGGCGGGCCTACCCCGGAGCGATGGTCCGGCGCCGTCGGATGCCACGGCGAAGGCGGCACGGCCAGCTGCGCCGTTCGGGCCGATGGACCGGGGGCCGCTGGTCGACCGAGGGCCGCGTCGGCCGCTCTCGATGACCCGGTGCATTTTCCCGGGGGTTATCGTGCTGTCCCGGGCCGCTAGCTCATCGGGAAGAGCAGGGGACTTTTAATCCCAAGGTGCCGGGATCGAGACCCGGGCGGCCCACCGATTGAAGGAAATGCTTCGTCAGGCTGGGATTTGGTCGATTGACGCAGGGCAAGCACGGAGGCCACGTCGATGGCGCCACCGCCTTGGACCCCTTCGGCAGCCAGCGATCAACGTGCCTCGGGATGGGTCCCTCGCGTGAAGGGACCGCTCATCCTCGCCGCTCGCCGGCCCGGTGGGCCAACAGCTGCTGATCTCGTCGTCACTCAGCGCCGCCGATCAACGGCCTGTCGTGGTCTGACAGTCACGCCGCTACCACGCTAACCCCGGTGAGCAGCATGAGACGGTGTCAGCGCTGAGACGAACCCGCTCATCCAACCGGATAATCCTACCAATCAGAGCCTATATTGGTATGATTAGGAGGTTCTATGGGGAGCTTTCAACACCCGCAGACCCTCGACCCGGTGCCTGGGGACGCCGTGGCGACGCTGCGACGGATCGACCGAGCCGCCGGTGCTGAGGGGCGCTACGCCGACCAGCTGGCCCAGCTTCTCGACGCCCTGCGAGAACAAGCGCGCGTCGAATCCATCACCGCATCGAGCGCCATCGAAGGGGTGGTTGTCGACGACGCCCGGGTCCCCAGGCTCGTCTCGGGTGCGCCGGGAGTGCTCAGGAACCGCCGTGAGGCCGAGTTTGCCGGCTACTCCAGCGCTCTCGACTACTTGCATCAAGAGGATCCAGGGGAGCTGAGCGTCGGGCTCGTTCTGCACCTACACCGGCTCCTGTTTTCTTTCACTGACGGGCGGGGTGGCTACTTCAAGACGGACGACAACCTGGTCGTCGATCGCTTGCCCGATGGATCTCGTCAAGTCCGCTTCGAACCGGTCAGTGCCGCCGAGACCCCCTTCTTCATGGACGAGCTCGTTACCCGGAGCGTCGCCGCTCTCGGCCAAGACGGGCTGCACCCACTGATCGTCACCGCGGCGTTCGCCCTGGACTTCCTCTGCATCCACCCGTTCGCGGACGGCAACGGCCGGGTGGCACGCCTTGCCACGTCGTACCTGATGGGTCGAACCGGCTACGGCGTCGGCCGCTACGTCAGCCTGGAGCAACTGATCTATGACACCAAGGATGACTACTACGGCGCACTGGGCGCCTCCACCGTCGGCTGGTTCGATGACGGGCATCACGATCTGTGGCCGTGGGCGCGTTACCTCCTCGGACGGGTCGGCGAAGCGTACGGCCGCTTCGAGGAGCGCATTGCTGCCGGCACGTCGGGTGGGACCAAGCAGGATCGCGTGCGCGACTACGTCCTGCTCCACGCTCCCGCCACGTTCACCATCGCCGAGATACGTCGAGCCGTGCCCGGCGTGAGCGACAACACGATTCGGATCGTCCTGGGTGAACTCAAGGAGCAGGGCACTATCACCAACGACGGTTCAGGACGCGGCGCCGCCTGGCGGAGGATCTGAGATCGAATACGGTGCGGCGATACTCGCCCAGCATTTGACCCAACAATTCTGGCCCACTGGGTCGCAACGCGTTTGACGACGTCTTCGTTAGTGTCCGACCTCGCGTGCCCCCATCGATGTCACATCACGTTTCTCAGCCCTCGCGCCCGTCAGCAGCACCTGGATGGCCGGAGGGGACCCCAGTGGGTCCACAGCGTCACGCGTCAGCGTTCAACCGACGTCACTTGGACGCGAGCCCGACACGACTGGCAACCCAACGCGTACAGGTGCAGCTTCGAGGTCGCGAGCCTCGTGACGTTCCAGGCACGGTCGTGATTGTCGGCGGCCGGCGGCATGCTCCCGAGAGCTGCGACTTGGGCAGCCAAGCTGATGTGCACTCCGGGCACTAGATTCGCCGTACTGCGACAGAGGCGGGACTATGGCAGGTGCTGGTTGGGAACGGCGGCTGGGGCGCTTGCTTGCCGGTGCCCTCGTTGCGGTCTCAGCGGGTTTGCTGGTGCCAACCTCCGCGCTCGCCGCGACGAAGCAGGAGAACCTTCATGCGATGTTGCTTCGCATCGGGCAGATGCCGACGGGGTGGAGTGTCAACAGCTCCGGCGGCAACGGAATCGGCTGCTTGCATCAGCTGCTAGAGCCGAAGGGACTCAAGCAGACCGCTACGGCGGGTGTGTCGTTGGCTGACAGCGGCGGTCTTCCCGCCGTCGGGG
>Ga0181519_10004350_pt1 | contig 11502 bp, 15 predicted proteins | sample PEATcosm2014_Bin_26_FD_121102 | JGI IMG/M metagenome (GOLD analysis project Ga0181519, IMG submission 121102) | Peatland microbial communities from MTU Mesocosm Facility, Houghton, MI, USA - PEATcosm2014_Bin02_10_metaG | ecosystem: Environmental > Terrestrial > Soil > Wetlands > Peat | place... | reverse complement strand
GACCGCCCGGCGAGGCCGCCCTCCAGGCGACCGGCCGCCAAAGCGACGGCCGCGTGCGCGATCGAGGTAGTGCCCTGCGCGATCGCCGTCTCGGTGCGTACCCGTTTGCCGGCCTCGACCGCGTGACGGAACAACGGCACGAGCACCCTGTCCGCCGCCTGCTCGCGACGGGCGAGCTCGGCGGCGCTCTTCACCTGGCGCAGCACCTCGCCCTCTCCGAGCACCGGGGAGTCGATGCCGGCCGCGACCTCGAACAGGTGCGAGACGGCGGCGTCGTCGATCCAGCAGGACAGCACCTCCGCCAGTGCCGGGAGGCCACTTCCCATGTCACCCCCCAAGGAGCCGAAGAAGCTCTCGATGTCGGCCAGGCCGTCGTGGAAGCGCTCGACGACCGCATAGACCTCGGTGCGCAGGCATGTGGAGAGAACGACGGCCTCGGATATGTGCTCGCTGTCGCAAAGCAGCCGGAGGGCCTTCGGAAGGTCGCGCTCGGCTATCGCGATCTGCTCGAACACATCGAGCGACACGTCCCGTTCGTTGATACCCACGGCAACGACCGCCACGGCGCGGTTACCTCGTTTCTCTCGGGCGACAGCCTATGGCCGCCGCCGCGCTACAAGGACGCGTCGTCCTGCAGGGCCGTGGCCTCCGGGTGCGCGACGTAGAACGCGAGCACTTGAAGCTCGACGGAGAAATCGACCTGGCGCAGCTGCACGTTGTGCGGCACCGTCAAGATGGCCGGGGCGAAATTCAGTATCGCCTGTGCCCCGGCCGAGACCAACCGGTCGCACACGTCCTGGGCCGGCGCGGCCGGACACGCGATGACGCCGATGCACCGGGTGACGGCAGATACCGTGCTCGCCAGATCCGAGAGGGGTTGGATCGGCAGTCCGGCTACCTCCTGACCGATAGCCGCGGGATCGATGTCGAACAGGGCGACGGCCCGGAAGTTCTGCGTAGAGAAGCGCTGGGAGCGCGCGAGGGCGCGCCCGAGGTTGCCGATGCCGACTATGACGACCTGCCATTCTCGGTCGAGGCCCAGCTCACGGCGCACCTGGCTCAAGAGGAAGTTGACGTCGTAGCCGGTGCCCGGCGTGCCGTAGGTGCCAAGGTGCGACAAGTCCTTGCGAACCTTGGCCGCGTTGACCCCGGCGGCTTCCGCGAGCTCGGCTGACGAGACCGTCTCGACTCCGCTTGCCGAAAGCGCCAACAGGGCGCGCTGATACACCGGCAGGCGGACGACAGTCGGCTCTGGAATCCGACGAACGAAGCGGTCGGCCATCGCGGGTGATGGTAACGACTTTGTGCTCTCGCTCACAAACCCGCGCTCTTCCTGGGCGCGGGCTCGGTTCAACCGGCCTCTGTGAAACGCTCCGCCAGGTAGCGGTCGACGTCCTCGTCACGCAGCCGGTACGACTTGCCGACACGCACTGCCGGTAGCTGTCCCGAGCTGATGAGTCGGTACACAGTCATGTTCGAGACCCGCAGTGCCCGGGCCACTTCGGCGACCGTGGAGAACCTTGCCTTGGCGTACTCGATCGTTGACAGATGCATCACCCCTCTCCGCCAGTCACGAATGTACGCCAATGTGGCTGAAGTGCAAAGTGGGTAGGTGCCGCGAAGCCGAATCGGAGCCGCCCAGGGCCCCTGGGGACCGCCGGGTTACTCGCTGCGGCCCAGCTCGCGCGAGCGGACCGAGGCCGCTGCGACGGCCTCGAGAACGGCCGAGCGGAACCCGTGGGCCTCGAGGACACGCAGTCCCGCCGCCGTCGTGCCGCCCGGTGAGGTGACCGCGGCCCGCAAGGTCTCAGGCCAATCGCCGGACTCGGCGAGCAGGCGGGCCGAGCCGAGCAGTGTCTGGACGGCGAACAGTCGGCTGACCTCCCGGTCGAGGCCTTCGCTCACCCCGGCGTCGACGAGTGCTTCGGCAAGCAGGAAGACATAGGCCGGGCCCGAGCCCGACAGGCCGGTCACAGAGTCGAGCTGGTACTCCGGCAGGCGTGCGACAACCCCGAGCGAGGACAGCACCGACTCCGCCCAAGCGAGGTCGTCCTCGGTCACAGCGGTGCCCCCCGCGAGCGCTGAGGCGCCGGCACCGAGCAATGCGGGCGTGTTCGGCATCGCCCGGAGAACCACGACCCCGCGCCCGAGCCAGGTCTCGAGCTGGCCGATCGTGAGCCCCGCCACGATCGAGAGCACTCGTTGGCACCCCGAGCCTGCGATGGTCCGGCAGCCGGCCTGGGCATCGGCAGGCTTGACGGCCAGGACGGCGGACTCCGCCGCCACACCGCTGTCGGTGACGACGACACCGGGGAAGCGCCTGATCAGATCGGCGCGGGCCGAGGCGAGAGGCTCGACGACGGCCAGCTCGTCGGAGACGGCCCAGCTCGAGCGGATCAGGCCACCTATGAGGGCGTGGCCCATCTTGCCACCGCCGACGACGACGAGACGCGTCCCCATCGCGCTCAGCTCAGCACTCGACTAGCGACCGCGACGTGAGATCCGCGTACAGCCGGCGTAGCCGGCCCGCGGTGATCGACCAGCTGTAACCCGCCGCCATGTCTGCGCCGCACGCCCCGAGCTCAGCTTGCAACAACGGGTCGGCGCAGATATCGCCGGCGTACTTGGCGTACGCCTCGGCGTCGCCGTTCTCGACCAGGTAGCCCGTGCGCCCGTGCTCGACGAGCGTGGTCAAGCCCCCGACCGCGGCTGCCACCACCGGGGTGCCGCAAGCCGCGGCTTCGAGAGCGACGAGCCCGAACGACTCCGAACGCGAAGGCACCAGGCAACAGTCTGCCGCCCGGTAGTACGTCGAGAGCAGCTCATGTGGTTGGGGGGCGACGAACCGCACCCGCCCGCTGTGGCCGAGCGTCTCGACCATGGCGTGGAGTGTCGCGACCTCCGACTCGCCTCTCGGGCCGCTCGGACCACCCACTACGACGAGCTGGGCGCTCGGGACGGACCGGCAGAGGAGGTCGAAAGCCTCGAGCGCCACCTCAGCGCCTTTCAGGGGCTGAATCCGCCCCACGAACAAAAGGAGCGGTCCCTCGCCCTTGAGGCCCAGGGCACGTCTCGCATGTGCGCGGTCGCCCGGCGAGAAGAAGGCGTGGTCGACCCCGAGCGGGACGACCTCGACGCGGTCCCGGTCCGCGCCGTACAGCTCGACCAGTTGGTCGACCTCTACCGAGCAGGAGGCGAGCAGCGCGTCCGAGCATCCGATGATCTGCCCCTCCGCCTGGGCACGCCGGCCTGGCTCAGAGCTCTCGACCTCTTCCGGGCTCGCCTCGGCCTTGACCCGGTCCAAGGTGTGGAAAGTCGAAACGAGCGGCAGCCCGAGACGGTGCTTGATCGCGTGACCGGCCAGACCGGAGAGCCAGTAGTTGGCGTGGATGGCGTCGGCCGGGATGTCGCTTGCCCCGAGCACGCTGTCAGCTGGGCTGGTCATGCGGTCGATGACCGATTCGGTGAACTCCTCCACGTGGTCCTGCAACGTCTCCTTGGCGACCGGTGCCGGTGGGCCCGCCGCCACGTGGTGCAGGGCGAAGCCCGGCTCGATCGAGATGACGTCGGGAAGGTCGTTGGACCACCGGCGGGTGTAGACGTCGCAGGTGAGGCCTCCACGGGCAAGTGCGGAGGAGAGCTCGCGGACATAGACGTTCATCCCGCCGCCGTCCCCGGTACCGGGCTGGGCCAACGGGGAGGTGTGCATCGAGAGAACAGCCAGCTTGCGCATCGGGTCAAGCCTAGGGTGAAAGTCTCGCCATCAGGCCCGGGTCTCTTCCCGGGCGGTGTCGGACACGCCGTTCTCACGCCGGAACGACAAGTAGATCCGCACGAGTGCCTGACGCTGCTCTTCGACGAGGTAGGGGTCCATGAGGATGTGGCGCACGACGTCGTCGTCGCGACGCTCGTCCTCGAGAATCCCCGCCCTCACGTACAGCGTCTCGGCGGAGATGCGAAGAGCCTTGGCGATCTGCTGGAGGATCTCGGCCGACGGCTTGCGCAGTCCGCGCTCGATCTGGCTCAGGTACGGGTTGGAGATGCCCGCGATCTCCGAGAGCCTCCTCAGCGAGAGCCTCGCCGTGTTCCGTTGCTGCCTGATGAACTCGCCGAGATCCGCCCAGCGGTCGGAGGAGTCGCTCGGGGTCATCCGGCCTTCACGAGAGCAGGCTGTCGGGGTCCGCAGCTCCGACCTTGTACCGCTCCACGATTGTCGACTGGAGCTGGTCGATCTGGTCGTGCAGCCTTCTGCGCCTCATCGAGACGCTCGTCTCGGCCGAGCGCAGCAGCCCGCCCAGGGAACGCAGCTCCTCGTCGCCGAACGCCCCCAGGTTGGCGCCGGGCAGCACCGGCTGGCGCGTCTCGTCACCTTTCACCTCAGCGGCGAGAACCTCGACCACGAGCTCCTCGAGCGCGAGCTCCGACTGCTCGGTCCACCCCTCGGCAACCCCGGCCATCGTGAGGCGGGGCTCGTGGGCATGGGACTGCATGGGTGCGATGGTGTTGGTGCCCGCCAGGATCGCCGGCAGGTCCTCCAAGAGGCGCCCCGTGTCACCGCGCACACCTCTGGTGCGGGCTTCGAGCTCCGCCGCGACGATGTCGAGCTCGCCCTGGAGCAAGCGGCGCACGTAGGAGAGGGCCACCTCCGCGCGCTGGCACGCGTCCCGGCGGGTCCTCAGCTCGTCCACCGGGACGTTCTCCAGATCACTGGTCAGCTCAGGTTCCAGCAGCTGGTCAATATCCTTCTGGTGCAGGGCCATCTGGAACGAGCGTACCCCTGCGCGAGGCGGACTGCCCGAGAAAACCGGCCCTGGTGGGCGGGGAGTACCGGTAGACGGCCCTGCCGAGGAGACTGGAGGGCGCCACGGGCCCGAACCGCCGGCTGTCACGACTGGCCGCCCGGTTGTCGCCGCGCACCTCGACCCCTGAAGGGGCAAGGGCCACGACCCTCTTCACGAGAAGACGCGTGGGCTCGCCCGGGTCCTTGAGGGCGACGATATCGCCGCATCGGGGGCGCGCCCCCCGTATGACGACCAGGCGGTCTCCGTGAGCGAGCGTGGGCATCATGCTCGTGCCCTCGACCTGGACACGGGCCAGGCGCCTTAGCGCGAACGCCCCGACCACGAGCGGCAACGCCCCGAAGGCGGAGTACCGGCCCAGCTTGTGGACCGCGCGCCACCGGGGCGGCTTTCTGGTGCGATCGCCTGGGGCCCGGGGATAAGGTGAGCGATTCCTAACCACCGATGACCAACCAAGGAGCCGAAGCATGCACCTCACCTCGCGTTTGCTCACCCTGCTCGACCGCCTGAGCAGCCCGGTCACCGTCCACGCCCACTGCGACCTCCCCTGCGGTGTCTATGACCCCGCTCAGGCACGGATCGAAGCCGAATCGGTCAAGGCCATAATGGAGAAGTTCAACGCCTCCAGCGACGAGGTCTTCAGAAACCGGGCCATCGTGATCAAAGAGGAACGCGCCGAACTCGTCAAGCACCACCTCTGGGTCCTCTGGACCGATTACTTCAAGCCCGAGCACCTCGCGAAGTACCCCGAGCTCCACAGCCTGTTCTGGACGGCCACCAAGAGCGCCGGTGAGGCCAAGAAGACGACCGACGCCGCCGTCGGCCAGAAGCTGCTCGACCAGATCGCCGAGATCGACCGCGTCTTCTGGGAGACGAAGAAGGCCTGAGCGGCCGTCGCAGCGCCGCAAGCGAGGACGCCCCCGCTCATCCGCCCGACACCGGCGGCAGCACGGCGACCTCGTCGTCGTCGCCGACCGGCATCTCGCGCCTCGCCGGCTCTCCGTTCAGCCAGATAGCGCTGAAGGCGATCACATCGGCGAGGCGAGTGCCGAAACGCTCGACCGCCGCGTCGAGCACGTCCCCTACGGTGAGACCCCCGAGCGTCGCCTCGCCGGTACCCGCACAGTCGCGTGCCTGAGCGAACAGGCGCAGCCGCGCCAAGCCTCAGATCCCAGCCGAGGCACCGGGCGCGACGACCTGCGCGTGCTCGGCACAACGTCGCGTCAGCGGGAACAGCGCGAGCCGCTGCTCACCGATCGGCCGCCCGCACGCCTCGCAGGTGCCATAGGTGCCCTCGTCCATCCGCCTGAGGGCCCGTTCCACGTCCTCGAGCTCGCCTTCTGCGCTTTCGAGCACGCCGAGATCGGCCGGTTCTCCGGTTCCCACGCTCATGATGGTACCGGGGGTCGGCCCTCGCCCGGGTGAGCCGGTCAGCCGCGTCCGGGCTCAGTCGTCCTCCAGCCACCTGCGAGCCGACCCCACCACTTCGAGGCCCGGCCGCGACCAGATGAAGCGCTCCACGGCGTCGAGCGTCTCGACGATGACCCGCTCGCTGGCCGCGGCAGCGGCCACCTCCAGCACCGCCCGTTGGTGCAGGTCCTGGTAGTCAGCCTCGGCGACCGCCACGGCGAAACGGGAGCGGGCACCGTCGATGACCGGGCGGAGAACGGCGCGTTTCTCCTTGAGAGAGTGACAAGCCGGAAAGTGCAGCTCGACGACGAGGGCCCCGATCACCGGACAAGCATGCCCGAGCCGGGGCGCGTCGCGGGCGCTGGCGGGCGGAGGTTCTCACGCGAGGCAACGACCGTCGCTACGCGGAGGTTTCCGATCAGCCGACGGGCCCCGATCTACGCCCTATCTGCCCGGGCAGTAGCATCCTGGCCGAAGGCATCGCTTGCCGCGCAGGGTCGCGGTACCAACGAGGAGATCACGCCGTAATGGCACAAAGTGGCAACCGTCCCCCCCGGGGTGGCCAGTCGCAGTCACGTGGCAACCGGCCACCGACGGGCAACGGTCGCGCGAGCACCGACGGAGAGCGGGGCGAGACCGCCGCCGAGAGGGCCCGGGAGAAGCTCGCCCAGCAGAAGTCCGGTCAAAAGCGCCAGACCGCCTCACAACGAGCACGGGCTGCGGCACCCCCCGCTCAGCGCTCAAGGACAGGTTCGGCTCCGGCCAACCGGGGCAGAACCGGTGGGACAGCCTCCCGGCGTGGCTCGGCGAAGGCCGCCCCTACGCGCAGCACCGCCATGACGGCGGGGATCTTCGGCACGGTGCTCGTGGTGCTGGCCGTCCTCGTCATCGTCCTCGTCTCGGTGACCGGCAAGAACACGCCCTCAAACCCGGGGTTCGGCATCAAGCCCGCCCCGGCGGGCGTCGTGAGCGCCATAAGCAACGTGCCGGCGTCCGCGTTCGCGGCAGCCGGGTCCACGATCAGCCAGTCCGGTCCCTACACGGTCGCGATCACCGTTCTAAAGAAACAGCCTCCGCTGAGCCTCGACGGCAAGCCGCTGATCGACTACGCGGGGTCCAACTGGTGCCCCTACTGCGCGGCTGCGCGGTGGCCGCTCGCCGTAGCCCTGTCCCGCTTCGGCACTTTCAAGAACCTCCACATAACCGCCTCGGGCCACGGCACGGGCGAGATCTACCCGAACACGCCAACGCTGACCTTCTACAAGTCGAGCTACACGAGCCCGTACATCTCCTTCCTGTCCACCGAGCAGTGCAGCGATCTCGTCTCGTCCAGCACCTCCACGGCGGTCGAGGACTGCAACGGCTACCTGCCCCTGCAGACCTTGTCGCCGCTCGCCCGCAAGATCTACCTCAAGTACGACTTCCCGCCCTACGTCCCGTCGGCGGACCCGGGCGGCATCCCCTTCATCAACTTCGGCGACAAGGTCATGGAGGCCGGCGCCTTCATGGACCCGTCCATCCTCGACGGCCTGACCCATCTGCAGATCGCCGAGAGCCTCGGCAACCCGATCGCCTCGCCGGCACAGCCGATCCTCGTCTCGGCCAACTTCTACACTGCCATAATCTGCCACGTGACGAACAACAAGCCGGGCTCGGTCTGTGACATGCCGGTCGTCAAGCTGGCGGCCAAACAGCTGAAGCTGTGAGCGGCCGGAACGCCGCCCGCCGGCGGCCACGTCCGGGCACGACCCAGCGGACGAGGTCCCAGCCGCAGGCCCAAAGGCCGAGTCGCCGGCCGCTCGCCGAGACGCGCTCGCGCGTCGGTGACATCGTCCAGGGCCGCCCCTGGCGACCGTTGGTCATCGGCGCCATCTGCCTTGCGGGCATCGCCATCTCGATCTACCTCCTGATCGTGCACTACGAGCCCGGCGCGCTCATATGCTCCAACAGCGGTGCTGTGAACTGCTTCAAGGTGCTCACGAGCCCCTCGTCTGTCATCTTCGGTGTGCCCGTGCCCGTCTTCGGGATGGTCTTCTTCATCGGGATGGGAGCGATCTGCCTGCCTTTCGCCTGGCGCTTCGATGCGGCATGGCTCGCTTGGGGACGGATAGCGGCAGCCGTCGCCGGAATCGGGATGGTCGTCTACCTCGTATACCAGGAGGCGCTCGTGCTCCACACGATCTGCCTGTGGTGCACTGGCGTCCACGTGCTCACCTTTGCCATGTTCCTGATCATCATCACCGGCTGGGAGGACACCGGCTACGCTCAGTCTCGCTACGGGGACTGACGAACGTGCCCCAAGAGGGCCTTCGGCAAAAAGAGCGTCGCGATGGCGTCGCGCCAGTGCTCAGCTCGTGGCCTCCTGCATGGACCCGGGCAGCACGCCGGCGTGGAAGCTCACCAGCCCCGCCGGTACGAGCCAGCTCATCAGTTTGAAGTCGAGCACGCCGGCGCGCACCGCCGGGTCCTCCAAGAGCAGCGATCGCGCCTTTTCGACTCCGGTGGCGAAGACCATCGCCCCCCGCAAGCTGGGATCGTCGTGGTCGTCGAAAGGGCCTGCTGCGACGAGGTGTCCCGCGCGCCCGAGGTCGGCAAGAAAGGCCAGGTGCTCGTCTTGGACCGTGTCCCTCCGCTCGTCGTCCAGGGACGGCGTCTCGGACGGACGGACGTAGAGGCCGAAAGTGAAGCGGTCGAAGTCCATGCACCACGCTAATCCCGTTTGGCGGTGCTGCCGATGAACAAGAACGTGGCCAGTCTCGCGACCGTCGAGCCCATAGCCATAGGGATCCTGGTCGTCGCGGTCTTCTTCGCCTGGGGCTGGGCCAGGGCGGCCCGGTTCCGCGCCGAACGTGGCAAGGCCCCCTGGACGATCCCGCCAGTGGTGTGGGGTGCAATCCACGTCGCGCTGTTGCCGATCGGCTGGCTCATCTACTCGGCGGCATCGCGGACCACGAGGGTCGCGGACTTCTCGCTCACCCACCGGTCGAACACGGCGATCGCCGACACCGCCGAAGAGCGCGAGAAGCTGCGGAGGATCCAATTCGAGCTGCCCCTCTTGCGCCCACCGCAACCCGCTTCGCGGGGCTGGCACCCGGATCCCTTGCACCAAAGGCCCTTCCGTTTCTTCGACGGCAAGCAGTGGACACGCGACGTCATCGACGACCCCGAACGAAAGGCGGCAACGGCCGTCGGAGATCCTCACGCCGACCTCCGGCGGCGTCTCCGGGCGTTGCCCCCGCCGGCGGACCCGACGCCCTCTTGGCATGTCGACCCACTCGGCCACGGCCACTACCGCTACTTCGACGGTGGGACCTGGACCGACAGGGTCCACAAGGCGCGCTCGTCCTGAACTGCTCCGGGGGGAGGGCTCGAACCTCCAACATCCGGCTCCAAAGGCCGACGTTCTGCCGATTGAACTACCCCGGAAGGGATCTCTTCGCCTGCATTTCTACAACAGTAAGTGCCGCCGGCCGACACCTCGGCCGGCGATTGTCGGCGGGCGCGCCACTCTGTGGGGACCTGGTGCGGCCCAAGAGTCCCCGCCGACGGGCGAGCCCGCGCGAACTTCGGCTAGCGTTCTGGCCGCCATGGGATCACTCATCAAAAAGCGGCGCAAGCGAATGCGCAAGAAGAAGCACAAGAAGATGTTGAAGCGCACCCGCTGGCAACGACGCGCCGCCGGCAAGTAGCACGGCCGCGGGGAGCTGTTAGCAGAGCAGAACCCCGTTTCACGGCCAGGCTGCCACAAGGTCGCGAGGCGCCCGTCACAGGTGGGCAGTGCTCGACGACGCGACGACAAGGCCCTGCACGTGCTCGGCTCGCACGGCGCCTTGGAGCTCGGCCGCAAGATGCGCGGCCACTTCCGGGTCGCTCTCGAGGTACCACGTGCCACCGCTTCCCGCCAACCGCGGCTCACAGCCCGCCACCGCGGTGATCATGTCTCGCCACCAACGAAGGCGGGGCTCGACGACAAAGGCGGCCTGTTCGAGATCGTTGCCGTGCTCGCCGGTCGGGCCACCGAGAACGTCCCAGGCCCGGTAGACCGCGGGAGTCGACACCGTCAGCGCCGGCGTCACGAGCACGGCTGTGAAGGCCTCGAAAGCAAGCGGCTCGACCAGCTCCCCGACGCCTCTCACGAGCGCCCTGCCACCCACGACGCAGAAGGGCACGTCGGCGCCGAGGCCCACCGCGACCGCGGGATCCAGTGCTCCCGCCCATCGCAGCACCGCGGCCGCATCCGAGGACCCGCCTCCGAGGCCGGCTCCCGCCGGGACTCGCTTCAGGAGCCGCACCCTGGCTCTGCGATCGACCGCGGCCAGTGCCCGGCTGACGAGGTTCTCCCGGCCGAGCGGAAACGGGCTTCGGGCCGCACCCGTCTGCGAGGAGTCGCCACCGACCCAGGCAACCTCGTCGACGACCTCGAGGCCGTCGCTGCCCTCTTCGATCTCCAGCTCGTCGGCGAGATCGATCGTCGCCATCTCCGCCTCGAGCAGGTGGTAGCCGTCCGGACGGACTCCCACGACCCGCAATGCCCGGGTCAGCTTGGCTGGTGCCCGAAGGTGATCGACCGGCGGCATGCGACTAGCTTGCCCCACTCCTCGATGCCGAGCTCCTCGGCCCGGAATCGTCCGTCGATCCCGGCCGCCGCGAACCCGGCCCCGTCGACGAGTCCTTCGAGGGACCGTCGCAGCATCTTCCTGCGCCCGCCGAAGCCGGCCCGGAGCAAGACGTCGATCTCCTCGTAGCTGGCCACGTCGGGATCGACCGCGGGCGACTCGCGCCGCACGAGCTCCACCAGCACCGATTCGACGTTGGGACGAGGCAGGAACACCCCGGGCGAGACGCGGCCCAAGAGCGTGGCGGTGGCGAAATAGCCGACCCGCACCGATACGGCCCCGAAGCCTGTTGCCCTCGGCAGTGCGACCAGTCGTTCCCCGGCCTCACGCTGGACCATCACGAGCATGCGGCCGATGGCCGGCACGTTACGGAGAAGCTCGAGGACGAGCGGAGTCGCGACGTTGTAGGGCAGGTTCGCCACGAGCACCCAGCGCGGCGCCGCGGCAAGCAGCTCCGCCCAGTCACACGACATCGCGTCCGCCTCGACCACGCTCACCCCGAGCGGCTCGACCATCTCACGCAACACCGGAGTGATGCCCCTGTCCACTTCGACCGCCGTCACCTTGGCGCCGCGCGCCGCCAGTGCGACAGTGAGAGACCCGAGCCCGGCGCCGACCTCGACGACGTGATCTCCGGCGCCGACGCGGGCGAGCCGGGCAATGCGTTCCACGGTGTT
>Ga0181519_10004349_pt1 | contig 11502 bp, 11 predicted proteins | sample PEATcosm2014_Bin_26_FD_121102 | JGI IMG/M metagenome (GOLD analysis project Ga0181519, IMG submission 121102) | Peatland microbial communities from MTU Mesocosm Facility, Houghton, MI, USA - PEATcosm2014_Bin02_10_metaG | ecosystem: Environmental > Terrestrial > Soil > Wetlands > Peat | place... | reverse complement strand
TCGTCGACGAAGCCTACCTGGACTTCAGCGATGAGAAGTCGGCTCTCACGCTGGGGGCCGATAATCTGCTCGTGCTGCGTTCGCTCACCAAGGCGCATGCCCTAGCCGGGCTGCGGCTGGGCTTTGCGATCGGCGCTCGAGGGCGGATCGAAGCCTTGCGCCGCGTGCGGCCGCCGTGGAGTGTCAATGCCTTGGCGCAAGCGGCTGGCGTGGCGGCATTGGCCGACACCGGGCATCTGATCGGATCGCTGCACGCGCTGGCCAGGGCCAAGCGGCAGCTCGTCGAGGATCTCGCCGTGGCCGGCTTCGCGCCGCTCGACTCGGCCACGAGTTTCTTCCTGCTTGAAGTGGGAGATGCGGCGAACGTCCGCGAGGCGCTCCTGCGGCGGCGTCTGCTCGTGCGCGACTGCGCTTCGTTCGGCCTGCCGACGTATATTCGGATCAGCACCCGCCAGCCGGAACACAACGCCCGGCTGCTGGCGGCCCTGCACGAGGTGGCGTGATGTTGCTCGTGCTCGCGCGGCATGGCGAAACGCGTTGGAACGTCGAACACCGCTACCAAGGGCAGCGTGGGAACTTGCCCTTGTCGGAGCGTGGGTTCGAGCAGGCCAAGTTGTTGGCCCAAGCGCTTTCCCCCAGAACCTTCGACGCGGTTTACACCAGTGACTTGCTGCGGGCTCGACAGACGGCCGACGCGATCTGCGCCGGCCGTTCGCTCCGGCCGATCGAGACGCCGGCGCTGCGCGAACTCGACTTCGGCGAATGGGAAGGGCTGACCTACGATGAGCTCAAGAGCCGCGACGCCGAGCAGCTCGCCGCCTGGGATCGCGATCGGTTGAACGTCGCTTGCCCGGGTGGCGAGAGTCTCAAGCAGCTCGTCGAGCGGCTCGAGCCGTTCGTCGGCGAACTGCGTCAAGCGCATGCCGAGCAGACGGTGTTGCTGGTCGCCCACGGCGGGCCGCTCCAACTGCTCATCGCCTTGTCGCTCGGTCTGCCGCCGGTTGCCTATCGCCAACTGCGAACCGAGCCGGGCTCGTGGTCGGAACTCTATCTTGGCCCGCCGCGCAATGTCCTCTCCCACCTCAGTTGCTCCCCCACTAGCGCATGACATTCGGCGAGGCGACTCGATGGGCGAACTGATCCTGGTCACTGGCGGCGCGCGGAGCGGCAAGAGCGACTTCGCCGAGCGATTGGCCGTGAAGCTCGGCGGCGACGAGGTACTGTTCGTGGCCACGGCCGAAGCGCTCGACGACGACATGGCCCGGCGTATTGCCGCGCATCGGCTCGCCCGCCCCACCGCCTGGCAGACTCTGGAAGCACCGCAAGACGTGGCCAAGCGCTTGCTGCCGGCGATCGGCACGCGGCGGGTCGTGCTCATCGACTGCCTCACGTTGCTGGTGAGCAACACGATCCTGACGCTCGGCGAGTCGCCCGACGCACCGCAGGCCGAAGCGTTGGTTCGTCACGAAGTCGACGAACTGCTCGCCGCGACCCAGGCCACGCCCGCGACGATCATCGTCGTCACCAACGAGGTCGGCCTGGGGCTCGTGCCGATGAACACGCTCGGACGCGTCTATCGCGACGCGCTGGGACGAGCCAATCAACGCCTCGCCGCCCAGGCAGACGCGGTCTACGCACTCCTGTCTGGGATCGCCCTCGACATCAAGCGGCTGGCTTCCAACCTTGATGACGAGCGGGACTGAGCGTCACGCTTCGCCCTGAGTCGGATATCGCCCGAGCACTTCTTCGCCTAGGCCCGTCACGAGCACTTCAAGTTCGAACGCTCCCTCGCTGAAGGTCTGGGCGAACTTCCAGGCCCGCTGGCAGAGCAGGTCGAAGAAGCCGCTCAGTCCGGCCGCTTGGATGAGCGTGGCCACCTCTTGGCCGGTGTTCGAAAATCGCACGCGGCCGACGAGCTCCTCACTGCCGCCGCAGGTTTGCGTCAGTTCCGCCAGGAAGTCGAAGTCCTGCCGGCTCTGCGTGCTGTGGACCGAGGCATTCCCGGCCGCGAACTTGGCCAGTTTGCCGATCATCGCCACCAGGCTCACGCGCTCGATGCCGGCTGTCGCGCTGCGGGCGAGCGCATCGCCGAAGAACGGGCCGATCTGCACGTAGGCCACTTCGGGCACGGCGAACAGCCCTCGCGCGATCCGCTCGCCGCGCCCGCCGACCGTGAAGACGAGTTGCGTCGCCGCTTGGGCAGCCGCCACGTCGATCGCCTGCACGACGCTGGCGACCCAGGCCGAGGTCGAATAGGGAACCACGATGCCCGTCGTGCCGAGGATCGAAATGCCCCCAACGATGCCCAGCCGCGGGTTGAAGGTCTTTTTCGCCAGTTCTTCGCCGCGCGGGACCGAGATCTCGATCGCCACGCCACGCCCGTCGAGGCCAGCTTCGGCCAGCACTTCGGCCACGGCCTCGGTCATCATTCGGCGCGGGACCGGGTTGATGGCCGGCTCGCCCGGCACGATCGGCAAGCCAGGGCGCGTGACGAGCCCCACGCCGAGGCCCCGCAGGAACATCACGCCTGGCTCAGCGGTCCAGGCCACGCGGGCAACGATCTCGGCCTGGTGCGTGACATCAGGATCGTCGCCGGCGTCCTTGATGACACTGCACCTGGATTCGTCGCCGTCGAACCGGCAGGTGTGCAACGCGAAGGTCGCCTGCCGGCCGATCGGCAATAGGATCGTGACTTCGCGTTGCGCTTGCTGCTCGATGAGGGCTCGCAGGGCGGCTTTGGTTGCGGCCGTGGCACAGGCGCCGGTCGTGTAGCCAGTTCGCAGGTTCTCTTTCGGCTGGCCCATGGGTCAGCGTCGCAGGCCAGGGCTGCATGCCTGCCGACAGGCGGCCAGTGCCTCGTCGATCGTACGGACGGCTGCGATCCCTTCCAGACGCGGACGCCGGACCATCAGCACGCTCACGCCCAACTCGGCCGCGGCCTGCACCTTTTCGACGACGCCTCCGGCCTGGCCCGAGTCTTTGGTCACCAGGGCGTCGATCCGCCACTCTTCGAACAGGGCTCGGTTGAAGGCTTGTGAAAAGGGTGGACGCAGGCAAAGAATCGTTTCGCTTGTGAAGCCGGCAGCCAGGGCTTGTTCGAGCGACCGGGGCACCGGCAAGATCCGAGCAAACAGCATCACGCGATCGTGCAGGTGTGCGAAGTGTTTCAACTGCCGGGCCCCCAGCGTCAGCAACACGCGTCGCCCCAGTGTCGGGACGATGTCCGCGGCTTCGGCGAACGTGTCGGCCAGTCGCGTTCCGGCCGGCGGCTCCCAGGTCGGGCGCTCGTAACGCAAGTAGGGGAGCGCCAGCCGCTCGCAGACGCGATGGGCCATGGACGTGATCCGTGCGGCGAAGGGATGCGTGGCGTCGAGAACCAGGTCGATCTTGCGCGAGGTCAGAAACGCTTCGAGCGCCGGTTCGTCGAACCCGCCGACTTCGACCGTCAGGTCCGAGGCCAGCGCGCCGAACAGGTTGTCGCGCGCTTCCTCACCCGTCACCGTGGCGACCACTTCGTAGCCCAGGTCGACCAGGGCTCGGGCGAGTGGACGTCCCTCTGACGTTCCGCTAAGCAGAAGGACGCGCGGCACCGGTGCTCGGTCGAAAGATGTGGCCATGCGTCTGGTCGTAGAGTCGCGATCGGTTCTGCCGGCGGCCGATCGCCTCGCCGACGAGGATCAGCGTCGTGCGGGTGAACTTGTGCCGCCGCACTTCGGCCGCAAGCTCGGCCAGGGTCGTGCGGACGATATTCTCGTCCGGCCACGACACTCTGTAAAGAATGGCGACCGGCGTATCCGGCGAATAGGCCGTGAGCAATTGCCGCTCGACCTCTTCGGCCAGCAACGCACTCAGAAAGATGCAGAGCGTGGCTTGATGCGCCGCCAGATCGGCCAGGGCCTCGCCCGAGGGCATCTTGGTCTTCCCCTCGGCCCTCGTCAGGATCACGGTCTGCACGACCTCCGGGAGCGTCAGTTCGACCCCCAAGATTGCCGCCGCGGCCTGGAACGAGCTGATTCCGGGTATCACCTCGAAGCCGATGCCTTCGCTTTCGAGCAGCGTGATCTGTTCCTGGATCGTGCTGTAGAGACTCGTGTCGCCCGACTGCAATCGCACCACGCGCTGGCCAGCGCGAACGGCGGCCAGGGTCAGGGCGTGCGTTTCTTCGAGCGTGAGCGCAGCCGAATCGTGGAGCACGGCCGTGGCGGGGGCATGGCGCAGGATTTCGGTCGGCACGAGCGAGCCGGCATAGATCACGACATCGGCCCGGCCCAGCACGCGCGCGGCCTTGAGCGTCAGCAGGTCCGGATCGCCCGGCCCCGCGCCCATGAACACGACCTTCGTCGGCAGTACCCCGCGTTCGACGAACGGCGCCCGTCGGGCCAAGGCAAACGTCATCCTCCTTGGCGAAAAAGGGGACGCGACTCGTTGTTTCTCGACGAGCAACTGCTCGCTTCCCGAGGCCAGCAGGGCTGCGGGCTCGGCCACGCCGGGGGTACCGACGCAGGCCTCGACGACAGCCGAAGGGTTGGCGATGCCGGCCACTTGCGAGAGCTCCTCGGCCGAGTAGAAGTGCGCATCCCAACCGTACTTCGCGGCCAAGGCCACGATCGCCGGCTCGTCGCGTTTGATGTCGGCGCTCGCCAGGGCCGCGATGCTGCCGAAGGCGTAGCCGTGCTCCTGGAGCGTGCGGCGCAGGCCGTCTTCGAGCGCTTCGAGCGACACCCCACGCTCGCAGCCGACGCCCAGCACCAGGCTCTTCGGCCGGTACCAGAGCACGCGCTGCAGGTCGTGGTCCTTGGCGCTGCCGGCGAGTCGATCGGTGATCCAGATGACATGCTCTGCAACGGCCTGTTCGTCTACATTCGCCACGACGCGCACGTTCTCCGGCAATCGCCGCTCGTCGAGCCAGCAGCCGCGGTGGCCGACCTGCTGCACGATCGTGATCGGTTGCCGATCGACCAGGGCCAGGGCCGTTGGTTTGAACTGCTCGGCCGGTTCGGCGGTCCAGCCGAAGCTCTCTTCCAGGTCGGCCAGGCGAAACTCGGCTTGAGTGTCGGACGCGGTCGTCACGACCGGCGTCGCGCCCAGGTGCGCGGCCACTTGCCGGGCCAGCGCGTTGGCTCCGCCCTCGTGACCCGACAGCAGGGGGATGACGAAGTTCGCCTCTTCATCGACGACGAGCACCCCGGGATCGGTCGTCTTCGAGCCTAGCAGGCCAGCGATCAAGCGCACCACGGCCCCCGCGGCCAGGAAGAACACGAGTTGCTCAGCCGCGGCGAACAATCGTGGCACGACCTCGGCCAGCGGCTCGTCGAACGGCTTGTCCCAAGGATCGGTCGCGGGGCCATAGCGGTTCGGTCGGTGCAGTTCGCCCGCGCGCAACCGAGCCCGCAGCCGGCGGGCATGCGCCACGCCCCGCTCGGTGACGGCAATCAGCACGACACGTCGCGGACCGCTCATGGCTTGCTCCCGTGGAGGATGAAGATCGGAGCGGCCGGTTCGAGCGCGTGCAGATTGGCGAGCGGCTGCGAATGGGCCAGTTGCACGCTCGTGCATTGAGGGTTCAAGTTCAGACGCGTCAGCAGGCTCCATCCCTGCGTGAGCGTTTCGAGCGTGATGCAATTGAGCACCAACCGGCCGCCGGGTCGCAATCGCTCGACGGCGCTCGTGACGATCGCTTCCAGCCGCCCGCCGCTACCGCCAATGAACACGGCCTCGGGCGCGGGCAACTCGCCAAGCACATCTGGAGCGGTACCCAAGACTGGCTCGACGTTGGCCAGGCCGAAGGCTTGGATGTTTGCCCGGATGTTTTGCAGGTCCGGCTCCGATTGCTCGATCGCATAGACGCGTAGCTGAGCGCTCAGCCGCGCGGCTTCGATTGCCACGGACCCGCTGCCGGCCCCGACGTCCCACAGCACTTCGCCCGGCCTCAGGCCGAGATAGGCCAGCGCCATGAGGCGAACTTCGCGCTTCGTGATCATCCCGCGACGACTTTCGCGATGGGCAAATCGATCGTCCGGGATGCCCAACAGTGGGCCCGCGTCGGCTGGCATTGGTTGTGACGTTCGCAGCAGGACGACCACATTCAACGGCGAGAACTCAGCCCCTTGCACGCTTTCGACGGACCATTGTGTCACCCGTTCGCTCGCTCCGCCCAAGTCTTCGGCGACCCACAACGTGTAGTCATCGGCCGCGCCGTGACGAGCCACGAACCGGCCGATGGTGGCTGGATCGTTGTGCCGATCGGTGAGCACGGCGATCTTCGCGGCGCGCCCGGCAAGGAGCGGCCCGAGCGATTCGAGCGGCCGGCCGTGCAGGCTGATGATCGACGCGTCGTGCCAGGTCTCGCGGATTCGGGCGAAGGCGAGCTGCACCGATGACACGTGCGGCAGGAACACCAGCTCGTCCTTGTCGAACGCCGCCACGAGCGCCGTGCCGATGCCATAGAACAGCGGGTCGCCCGTAGCGACGACGACCGTGCGCTTGGCGCGGCAGGCCTTGAGCTGCGCGACGACCTCGGGCACGTTCGCTCCGACATGGATCGTTTCGCCCATGAACTCGGGGAAGAACCCCAGCACGCGTCGGCCGCCGGCCAGCACTTCGGCCTGGGCAATGCGCGAGCGGGCCTCGGGCGACAGACCGGTCGAGCCCTCGTGACCGATCCCGATCACGTAGATCGGTTGGCTCATGCCGGGCCTCCTTCGAGCGCCAGCTCGGCCAAGGCGTTCATGGCTGCTGCCGCCACGGCGCTGCCCCCTTTGCGGCCGGAGATCTTGATCAGTGGCACGTCGAGCGTCAGCGCCTCGGCCTTGCTCTCGACGACCGATACGAATCCGACCGGCATGGCCAGGATCAATCGTGGGCGACAGCGCCCGACTTGCACTGCCGAGCACAGCGCGAACAGCGCCGTCGGCGCATTGCCGATGACGTAGATCGCCTCGGGCAACTCGCGACAGGCCTTGTCCATGGCCCAATAGCTGCGAGTCTCGCCACGCGAGTGAGCCTGATCGCGAACTTCGTCGTCGTTGATGAAGCAGGCGATCGGCACTTTCAGCCGGCCGAGTTGTTCGCGATTCAAGCCGGCCGCGACCATGGTCACATCGGTCACGATCGGCCGACCTTCGCGCAGGGCTCGGATACCCGAGGCCACGGCGTCGTGACCGAACCGGACCATGCGGGCCAGCTCGAGATCGCCCGACGCATGGATCATCCGACGCACGACGCGCCACTCGGGCGGGGCGAAGCCGTGCTCGCCCACCTCGGCCTCGATGATTCGAAAGCTCTCGGCGTAGATTTCGTCAGGCTTCATCGGGGCGGGCTCGCTCGCTCTTGCTGGCCGACGCCCACGGCCGGGTAGCCACGCGGCGTGACGATCCATGGCCCCACGAACCGCGTCTGGGTGTTGCCGATGATGACGGTCGAGAACATATCGACCTCGGCCGGATCGAGCTGGCTGAGTGTCGTCACTCGCACCTGCTGCTCGGGCCGGTAGGCGCTCCGGACGATGCCGACCGGCGTTTCCGCCGAGCGGTGGGCGGTGATGATCGTCAGCGCACGGGGCAACTGCCAATCGCGGCGCTGGCTGCGCGGGTTGTACAGTGCGATCACGAAATCGGCTTCGGCCGCGGCCGTCAGCCGGCGCTCGATCGTCGGCCAGGGGGTTAGTAAGTCGCTGAGGCTGATCACGGCGAAGTCGTGCGACAGCGGCGCGCCAAGCAACGAGGCACAGGCATTCACGGCCGAAATGCCCGGCACCACGACCAACTCAGGCCGCCGCTCGTCGGGCAGCTCGCCGGCCATTTCGAACACCAGGCTGGCCATGCCGTACACGCCGGCGTCGCCGCTGGAGATGACGCACACGGTTTGCCCGGTCGCGGCCCGCTCGACAGAGAGCCGGGCGCGCTCGGCCTCCTGCGTCAGCGGCAAGGCAATCGTCTCGCGATCGGCGACCAGGTCCTCGAGTCCGACGAAGTAGATGCCATAGCCGATCACGACCTCGGCAGCTTGAATTGCTTGCTGGGCCTGCATGGTCAGCGTCTCGCGGGCGCCGGGGCCAAGCCCCACGATGTAGATTCGTCCAGGCGCGGTCATCGTGTCGCCTCCGTCCGGCGGCGCAGCAAGACCAGCGAGAAGTAGGGAAGCTTCTGCCCGCGCAGGCTCGCCAGGTCGTGGACGATCCGCTGCTCGGGCGCGCCGGCATGTTCGACGTAGAGCGTGTCGCAGGCCTGGCCCGAGGCGGCCAGCACGTCGAGCAGCCGATCGAACGACGAGTTCACCTTGAGCAGGGCCACGGTCGCGAACTCGCCCAGCAGTTGCGGCAAGTGCTCGACGCCATAGGCCGCAGGGACGACCGCCAACGGATCCGATAGACGCGTGAGCGGAAAGCCGGCTGCCGCAGCCGAAGCGTGGATGCTCGTCACCCCGGGCACGATTTGAGGCGTCACATCTGGCCGCAGCGATTGCACCGCGTCGAGGACGTAGACGAACGTGCTGTAGAAGAGCGGATCGCCTTCGGTGAGCCAGGCCACGGACCGGCCGGCTTCGAGCTCGGCCACGATCTGCTCGGCGGCCTGGCGATAGTCGTCGTGAGCAACACTTCGATCGCGCGACATGTTGATCGGCACTTGCCGGAACCGCTCGGCCGGCAACTCAAGTGGCGTGAGAATCCGCCGGGCGTAGCTCCCACCGCCAACGGCCGAGGCCGGCACGAACAGCCAATCGACCGAGCGCAACACACGCACGGCTTTCAGCGTCAGCAGTTCCGGATCGCCCGGGCCGATACCGACGCCATAGAACGCTCCGCGCGGTTGGCTGGTCACGTCGATTCTCCAGCATCGTAGCCGCCGAGCGGGCCGTGCTCGTGGCCCTCCTGGCCGATTCCGCGGACGTGATGATGGTGACCGAACTGCGGCTGGCCCACGGCCTGCTCGAAGCCCGGCAGTTGCACACGGTATTTGCACAAGTCGCAGTTCATGTTCGGGCTGCCATAGATCGCTTCGTCGGCCCGTTCGAGAAACGTCTCGAACAGCAGCGGATGCACACCGAGATAATCAGCCGAAAGGATCTCGGTCTGGGGGTGCTGCACTGCGAAGTCGGCCGTTTCTTGGCGGATCCGCTTCTCGAGCACGCCGGTGAACAAGAAGAAGGGGAAGACGATGATTCGCTGAAAGCCCATCCGCTGGCAGCGGAGCAAAGCTTCGGGCACCAGGGGCGTCGTTACGCCACTGAAAGCCGTGGCGGCCCAGCCCAGGCCGAGGCATTCCCACAGCACGCGCGTCAGCTTCTGCACGTCGGAATTGGCATCGGGGTCGCTGCTGCCACGACCGACGACGAGCAGCAGCGTGTCCTGGCGATCGACGGCGCCGGCCCGCGCCTCGGCTTCGGCAATGCGCTCGACCGAGAGCCGGACGATGTTCGGATGCAGGTGCAGGGCCTGCCCGTAGTGGAACGACACGCGCGGGTGGCGTCGACGGGCTTCGTGGATCTCGCTGGGGATGTCGTTCTTGGCGTGGCCCGCGGCCATCAGCATGCCCGGCAGCACGGCCACCTTCTCGGCTCCGCGTTCGACGCAGCGATCGACCCCTCGCTGGATCACCGGCTGGGCGAACTCGAGGAATCCGCACTCGACGATCCGCGCCCGGTCGTGCGCACGGAAGGCCTCGACCAGGCCGAGGAACTCCTGGGTCGCTTCCGGGTCGCGACTACCGTGGCCGACGAGAAATACGGCGGATTGCATGGACGAGTGACTCGAGGCGCGGTTCAGAATTCGATCCCTCGCTGGGCTTTGATGCCTTCGCGGTAGGGATGTTTGACGAGGGTCATTTCGGTCACGAGGTCGGCCAGTTCGATCAGGTCGGCCTTGGCGTTGCGGCCGGTGACGACGACGTGCAGCATCTCGCGCTTGCCGCGCAGCTCGTCGAGCACTTCGGCCAGCGGGAGATAATCATACCGCAGGACGATGTTCAGCTCGTCCAGAATCACGAGGTCGAACGAGTCGTCGCGGAGCAGGGATACGGCTTTTTCCCAGGCGGCGCGAGCTTTTGCGACGTCGGCGGCCCGGTCTTGCGTGTCCCAGGTGAAGCCGTCACCCATCACGTGCATTTCGATCGGCAGGTTCAATTGCCGGGCCAGGGCGGCTTCACCGGTGGGAATCGCTCCCTTGATGAACTGCACGATGCCAACCTTCAACCCCTGCCCAAGCGCGCGAAAGGCCAGCCCCAAGGCCGCCGAAGTCTTGCCCTTGCCGGCGCCGGTATGGACGATCAGCAAGCCCTTCTCACGGGTCGCGCGGGCCTTCTTGGCTTCGAACGCTTCCTTGCGGCGCACCATCTTCTGCTTGTGCGACACATCGGCGGCGTCAGTCGGCTCGGGCGAAGGATCGGCGGTCTCGTCAGCAGGGGTCATGAGCACCTTTCTTCGAGGATATGGTCAAGCCGGCGCATGTCGAGAGCCGCTTCGACGCCATCGGCCAGGCGATCGAGCGACTCGCGGAAGCGGGCCTCGGCGTTGAGCTGATGGTCGCGGACAAGCGGACGCCTCCCGAGCGAACGGAGCCAGGCGCGGCGAAACTCGTCGTTGGCGAAGAGCCCGTGCAGGTAGGTGCCCCAGATGCGGCCGTCGGCGCTGGCGGCTCCGTCGGAGCAGGCCACGCGCTGGCCGTTGCGCTCGACGATCTCCAGCCACGATTGGCCCCCACTGCTGCGACCCAAATGGATCTCGTAACCGCGAACGCGCTGGGCCGCGAGCGAACCGAACCAGCCGGGCCCAGCCGAGAGTCGCGCCTCGGCCTGGTACGTGGCCTTCAGGCCCGTGAAGACCGTCTCGACATCGAGCAGCGCGAGCCCGGCGATCTCGCGTTCGGTCGATTCGAGCTGTTCGGGATCGGCGATCCGTCGGCCGAGCATCTGGTAGCCGCCGCAGATGCCGACGATCGCGGTGTTGCGCTCGGCCAGACGTCGGATCGGGCCTGACAGCCCTTCGCGCGCGAGCCAGGCTAGGTCATCGATCGTGCTCTTCGTGCCCGGCAGGATGACGGCATCGGGCGTTCCGAGCTGCGCGGGCGTTTGGATGTAACGTACCTGCACATCCGGCTCGGCAACGAGCGGGTCGAAGTCGTCGTAGTTGGCGATGTGCGGCAGACGGATCACCGCGATGTCGATCGCGCCGGGACGTTCTCCCGTTCCGGCTTCGTCGAGCGTGGCCGAGTCTTCCTCGGGAATCGCCAAAGCCGGCAGAAAGGGCACCACGCCCAGCACTGGCACGCCGCCGCGCTGTTCGAGGATCGTCACGCCGTCGTCGAACAGCGAGCGATCGCCACGAAACTTGTTGACGATCAGTCCGCGAACCAGCGCGCGATCTTCTTCAGGCAACAGCCAGAGCGTTCCTAGCAGTTGCGCGAACACGCCGCCGCGATCGATGTCGCCAGCCAACAAGACCGGCGAACGCGCGTGCCGGGCCACAGCCATGTTGGCCAGGTCGCAGCCGTGCAGGTTCAGCTCGGCC
>Ga0181519_10004345_pt1 | contig 11507 bp, 8 predicted proteins | sample PEATcosm2014_Bin_26_FD_121102 | JGI IMG/M metagenome (GOLD analysis project Ga0181519, IMG submission 121102) | Peatland microbial communities from MTU Mesocosm Facility, Houghton, MI, USA - PEATcosm2014_Bin02_10_metaG | ecosystem: Environmental > Terrestrial > Soil > Wetlands > Peat | place... | reverse complement strand
GTCCGATCACGGATCTGTCCCTCGACATGATGGCGCGGGGCGTGCGCATCATGGGTGAAATGACCAAGCCGTGCCGGGTTGCGCGCATCGGCCCGCAGAGCTTTCGCATCATCCTGACGCAGGGCCTCAATCGCCAGATCCGGAGGATGTGCTCGGCGCTCGGTTACCAGTGCCGGCGGCTGCAGCGCGTACGCATCATGAATATCCACCTCGGCCAGATGAAATCCGGCAAATGGCGCAAGTTGACCGAGTCGGAACTGGCGGGTCTGCTGCGCCGCCCGGCCGGAGGATGAGACTGGCTCCGGACTACGCCGCTACGCCGCCGCCCGCAAGATCGCGACGGTGACCCCTTCGGACCATTGCCGGCCGCTCGCCATGCGCCAGTCCGGATCTTCGGCCTTGGCGGCCAGCCAGCGAAAAAAATCCGGCGTGCGGCCCGGCCAATAGGCGTGGCTGAAGAGCACGCCGCCCGTGCTCGATTCGACGATGAAGCGCCGGCGCAGTCCCAGCGTGAGCCAATCCGGGACACACTTGATGCGCGGCGAATTCTCCGCCAACGCATATTGGTCGGTGCCGATCTGCAGCAACAGCCGTCCGGCCTGGCCATACAAACAGATGTTGGGCTGTGAGGGCTGGATCCAGGCGATGCCGTGCACCAGCGCGGGAGGCTCCTCCATGGCGCTCCAGGTGCCCGCCGGAGCAAGCCAGCGCAGCACCATGCTGCGGCGCCGATAATCGATCACCGCAACGCTCGTGGAACTCACGGAGGGCATGATCCCAGCATGCGCCATTCGGTCTTTAATTCAACCCTCGATCCGGCGTTCCCCGATTGGGCAACGTTGCGAAGGTGTCACGCACCAGGCCCGCGGTCAGCAGCTGTGGCAGCACCAGCGGCGTGCCGCCGGAATCCGGCGCGGCGTGGTACACCAGGTACAGCGGCACCCCGGCACGCCCGAAGGACGCCAGCGCCTGGGTGATGGCCGGATCGCGGTTGGTCCAGTCGCCTCTCATCAGGGTGACGCCCTTGTCGCGGAATATCGCCTGCACGGCGGGGTCCGCAAAGGCATTGCGTTCGTTGACCAGGCAGGTCAGACACCAGCTCGCCGTGAAGTTGACGAGCAGCGGCGCGCCGGCGGCGTCAAGCGCGGCCACCCGAGCGGCATCGTAGGGCTGCCAGACATCGGCTCCTTCACGGCTGGTCCTGCCGCCGGAAAACGCCGCGAGCTGCGCCGGCATCCACACGGCGAGCGCCACGGCAACCGCCGCGATGATGAGGGTGGCGGTACGCACGTGGCCGCTGCCCACCCGGGATTTCTGATACGACCAGCCGGCGAGCGCGATCAGAATCGCGCCGGCAAAGGCGGCGCCGAGCCCGGCTGCGGAGGTCTGTTGTGCGAGCACCCACAGCAGCCACGCAGCCGAGGCATACATCGGAAAGGCAAATGCCTGCTTCATCGTGTCCATCCAAGCGCCGGGCCTCGGCAGCACGCGGCTCAGCCCGGGATGGAAGGACAGCAGCGTGAAGGGCAGCGCCAGCCCCGCACCCAGGCAGGTGAATATGGCGATCGCGACGAGGGTGGATTGCGTCAGCGCGGCACCGATGGCGGCCGCCATGAAGGGCGCCGTGCAGGGCGTGGCCACCAGCGTCGTGAGCACGCCCGTGAAGAATGCACCGCGGTAGCCGTTGCCGCGGGTGAGTCCGTCACCGACGCCGGCGAGCCCGGCGCCGACCTCGAACACGCCCGACAGATTCAGACCCACCGCCAGCAGCAGATACACCAGCAGGGTGACGAACAGCGGCGATTGCAGTTGAAATCCCCAGCCGATCTGTTCGCCGCCCGATCGCAGCACCAGCAGCACCGCCGCCAGGCAAAGCATGGAACCGATCACGCCGGCGGCAAACGACAGTCCCTTGATGCGCGCCTCGGTGGGGTGTTTCTTGGCCGCCTCGACCAGGCCGATGGCCTTGATCGACAGCACCGGGAACACGCAGGGCATGAGATTCAAGATCAGGCCGCCGAGCACGGCGAGCAGCATGAGCACCGGCACGGTGGCGGCCGGCGCCGGGCCGGCGGGCGCAAAGCGCGGGCCGGCCTGCAGGGTCGTGCCATCGCCGCTGCCGAAGCGCGCGGCGACCTCGAGCGGCACCGTCGAGAGGCCCGTATCGCGGGTGGCGACCAACAGCCCGTCAATGGTGCCGGCATGCGGGGGTTGGTAGCCGACCTTCATGGCGAGTTCGATGGAATCGGCGGTGCGGGTGAGCGTCTGGGGCGCCGCGTACTCGATCACGCCATCGTCGTAGGGGAAGAATTCCAGGGACTTGATGCGCCCCAGCGCCGCTCCCCACGCGGGACCGAGCGTGATGAGCAGCCGGCCCTGGCGCACGCTCGCGTCGGCGGCGGCCGGCGCGGCATCGGGCAGCTGCGCTCGGGCGGCCGCAAACAGCGGCGCCGCCGCCGCGTCCAGGGTTGCCGCATGCGCTCCGACGGGCAGCCGCAGGCGCAGGTCGGCGCTCTCGGGAATGCAGACATCCGCGCACACCAGCCAGCTCGCCTTGGCCTGCAGCTCGAGCGGAACGCCGGCGGGAAGATCGGCGGGCGTCGAGATCTTCACCAGATGCACCGCATGCTTGGCATAGCCGTAATTGACCAGCGGCGGCAGCTCGAAGCGATGCGGCGCTGTCCAGACGATGCCGCCCGCGCTGACGCCGGGGGGCAGTTTCCAGACCAGTGTGGTGGCCTGGCCGGAGTCGCCGGGATTGCGCCAATAGGTGTGCCAGCCGTCGCGGATGTCGAATTCCAGAGCCACCCAGAAGGATCCGCCCGGCACCACGCCGTTCACTTCGCTGACCAGACGCGCTTTGACATTGTCCGTCGCCACGCTCTCGCCGGCCGCGGCAAGCACCGCCGCCGGCAGCAGCACCCAACCCAACAGCAGAATCCGCAACTTGGACATCGCCCCTATGTTACTCATTTCGCGCCGGGACATGGTATCCGCCGGCGGGGCTGTGCAGCGTCTCACAATAAGACACAATGAACGCCTCCATGAGCCCTGCGACCCCATGACCGATAACTACCTCGAACGCATCCTCAAGGCGAAGGTATACGACGTCGCCATCGAATCGCCGCTGCAGGCCGCACCGCGGCTGTCGCGCCGTCTGAACAACCGGGTGTTGCTGAAACGAGAAGACCTGCAGCCGGCGTTTTCGTTCAAGATCCGCGGCGCCTACAACAAAATCGCGCAGCTGTCGCCGATCGCGGCTCAGCGCGGCGTGATCTGCGCCTCCGCCGGCAATCACGCCCAAGGAGTGGCGCTGGGCGCGCGCGCACGCGGCATTCCCGCGGTCATCGTGATGCCCTCGACCACGCCGGAAATCAAGGTCCAGGCGGTGCTCGATCTCGGCGCCGAGGTCGTGCTGCACGGCGATGATTACGATTCGGCTTACGGCCACGCGGTGGAGCTGGCGCGGGAGCGCGGCCTGGTGTTCGTGCATCCCTTCGACGACCCCGACGTGATCGCCGGCCAGGGCACGGTGGCCATGGAAATCCTGCGCCAGCATCACGGCGACGACATCGACGCCGTATTCGTGGCGGTCGGCGGCGGCGGGCTGATCGGCGGCATCGGGGCGTACGCCAAGGCGCTGTATCCGCGCATCAAGATCATCGGCGTCGAACCCGAGGATGCCGCCGGCATGTACGAATCGCTGCGCTCCGGCAAACGCGTGTCGCTCGAGCGTGTCGGACTGTTCGCGGACGGCGTCGCGGTGCGGCGGGTGGGCGAGGAGACCTTCCGTCTGGCGCAGCAGTACGTCGATGAGATCGTGCTGGTGAACACCGATCAGATCTGCGCCGCCATCCAGGACATCTTCGAGGACACGCGCTCCATCGCCGAACCCGCGGGCGCGCTCGCCGTCGCGGGCATGAAGAAGTACGTGGCGCGCGAGAATTGCAGCGAGCGCGTCCTGGTCGCGATCAACTGCGGCGCCAACATGAACTTCGACCGCCTGCGCCACATCGCCGAACGCGCCGACATCGGCGCGCAGCGCGAGGCGCTGCTGGCGGTGGAGATCCCCGAGGAGCCCGGATCTTTCCTGCGATTCTGCGAGCTTTTGGGCAGACGCAGCGTCACGGAACTCAACTACCGCTATGTGACCTCCAAGACCGCGCAGATTTTCGTGGGACTGGCGCTCACGCAGGGCAGGGCGGAACGTGACGTCGTGATCAAGACCATCGCCGGCGCCGGCTTCGCGGTGCGCGACATGACCGACAACGAAATGGCCAAGCTGCACGTGCGCTACATGGTCGGCGGCCATGCGCACGGGCTCACCGACGAACGGCTGTACCGCTTCGAGTTTCCGGAGCGCCCCGGCGCCCTGCTGCGCTTCTTGCAGGCGATCGGAACCGCCTGGAACATCAGCCTGTTCCATTACCGCAATCACGGCTCGGACTACGGCCGCGTGCTCGCCGGCATCCAGGTGCCACCCGCCACGCGCACCGATTTCCTGCTGCATCTGGCCGATCTGCAGTTCGCGTACACGGAGGAAACCGACAATCCGGCCTACAAGATCTTCCTGGGCGGGTGATCGATTGACGGCCTATCGTGTGCTGCGCGAGCCGCGGCATGAAATCCTGAGAATTCGCGGCCTCAAGATCCACGCCACCCGCTGGGGGCCGGAGCCGGCGGCCGGCGAGGCGCCGGTGTTCCTGCTGCACGGCTGGCTCGACGCCGGCGGCACCTTTCAATTCCTGGTGGACGCATTCGCGCGCGACCGGCCGCTGCTGGCGATCGATTGGCGGGGCTTCGGGCGCAGCGAGTGGCCGCAGGATGGCTACTGGTTTGGGGACTATCTGGGCGATCTCGACGCGCTGCTCGATCTCGAGTCGGCGGACCAGCCCGCGCGCCTCGTCGGACACAGCATGGGCGGCAACGTCGCGTCGCTGTACGCTGGGGTGCGGCCGGAACGGGTGCGCTGCCTCGTCAACCTCGAGGGATTCGGCATGCCGCGCACGCAGCCCTCGCAGGCGCCGGCGCGCCTGCGCCAATGGCTGGGCGAACTCAAGGCGCTGCCGGCGCTGCGCGAATACGAATCCTTCGAACAGCTCGCCTTCGTCATCCGCCAACGCTATCCGCGCATCGGCGCCGAGCGCGCCGCCTTCATCGCCACCGTCTGGGGCCGCGCGGAGCAGGGTCGCGTGCACTTGCTCGGCGACCCGCGCCACCGGCGCGTCAATCCCGTGCTCTACAAGCGCGAGGACGCGGAGGCATGCTGGGGCGCGATCGAGGCGCCGCAGCGGCTGATCCTGGGCGCGGAATCCGATCTGCTCGCGCGGCTCGGTGCGGACGGCTCGCCCGAGGCGCTGCGCGCCGTGATGCCGAACGTGGACATCGCCACCGTGCCGGGCGCGGGGCATCTGATGCACATCGAGAAACCCGAACTGGTCGCGCCGCTGGTCGAAGCCTTCCTGCAGGCGCATTGACACCGCGGAGACGTCCATGTGGCTGCAGCAAACCACCGTCGTCGAGCGCCGTGCGCTGATCGCCACGTTCGCCGGCTATGGCGTCGATGGTTTCGACTACATGATCTACACCTTCGTCATCCCGACGCTGCTCGGCCTGTGGGGCATGAGCAGGGCCGAGGCCGGCTTCATCGCAACCGGCTCGCTGCTCAGCGCCGCCGCGGGTGGCTGGGCGGCCGGCGTGCTGGCCGACCGCTTCGGCCGCGTGCGGCTGCTGCAGATCACGGTGCTGTGGTTCGCGCTGTTCACCGGTCTTTGCGGGTTCACCGACACCTATCGGCAGCTGCTGTGGACGCGGGTTCTGCAGGGATTCGGCTTCGGTGGCGAGTGGTCGGTCGGCGCGGTGCTGATCGCCGAAACCATCGCCTCGCGGAACCGCGGCAAGGCTGCCGGTCTGGTGCAAAGCAGCTGGGCGGTGGGCTGGGCGGCGGCGGCGCTCGCCTATGGATGCGTGTTTGCGCTCATCCCGCCGCCCTGGGGATGGAGGATATTGTTCTGGCTGGGCATCCTGCCGGCGCTCCTTGTGCTCTACATCCGGCGCCATGTGGTGGAACCGCCGCTGCATGCGGCGCTGCGTGAAGCCGGTGCCGCGGCGGGTCATTTTCTCGACATCTTCCGGCCGCCGCTGCTGCGGACCAGCGTGCTCGCCAGCCTGCTGTCCTGCGGCATGATGGCGGCCTATTATTCCGTGACCACCTGGCTGCCGACCTTTCTGCGCAGCGAGCGCCATCTGTCGGTGCAAGGCACGAGCGGCTATTTGTTGGTGCTGATAGGGGGATCCCTGGCCGGTTATTGGGCCGGCGCCTGGCTGTCCGACGCGCTCGGACGGCGGCGCTGCTGCATGCTGTTCGCCGCCGGCGGCTGCGCGCTGATTCTGTGCTACCTGCGCGTGCCGGTGACCGACGGCCAGATGCTGCTGCTCGGCTTTCCGCTCGGGTTCTTCCTTTCGGGGATCTTCAGCGGGATGGGGGCTTTTCTGGCGGAGCTGTACCCCACTGCCGTCCGCGGCAGCGGTCAGGGGTTTTGCTACAACAGCGGCCGGGCAGCCGGGGCCTTCTGTCCCGCGCTGATCGGATTGTGGAGCGCACATCTGCCGCTCGGTGAGGGCATCGCCTGGATGACCGCGGCCGCCGATGGCCTGGTGATCGCCGCGGCCTGGGCCCTGCCGGAAACGCGCGGCCGGGAGCTGCCGCCGGATGCCGGCGCCGCGGCCGCCTCGTGAGCGACCGCTGGCAGTTCTGGATCGATCGCGGCGGCACATTCACAGATGTCGTGGGCCGCGCGCCAGACGGCGCGCTGCACACGCTCAAGCTGCTGTCGCAGAACCGGCTGCATCCGGGGGATGCGGCGGTGGAAGGCATCCGCCGCATGCTGCGGCTCGAGGCGGGCGAGCCGATCACGCCGGCGCGTGTCGGCTGCGTGAAAATGGGCACCACGGTCGCGACCAATGCGCTGCTGGAACGCAAGGGGGAGCGCACGCTGTTCGTGACCACGCGCGGCTTCCGTGACGCGCTGCGCATCGCCACCCAGGCGCGTCCCAAGCTGTTCGACCGGCACATCCTGCTGCCGGAGATGCTCTACGAACGGGTGATCGAGGCCGAGGAGCGAGTGGGCGCCCACGGCGAGGTGATCATCCCGCTGAACCAACCGGCGCTCGCTGCATTGCTGCAGTCGGCCTACGATTCCGGTCTGCGCGCCTGCGCCATCGTGTTCATGCACGGCTATCGCCACACGGCGCACGAGGCGGCGGCCGCAGCGCTGGCGCGCGACGTCGGATTCACGCAGGTCTCGGTGTCGCACCGGGTCAGCCCGCTGCTGAAATTCGTTCCGCGCGGCGACACCACGGTGGTCGATGCGTATCTCTCGCCGCTGCTGGCGCGCTACGTCGACCGGATCGGCGCACAACTGCCCGGCGTGCGGCTGCTGTTCATGCAAAGCTCCGGCGGACTCGCCGCGGCACACCGCTTCAGGGGGCGGACGCCATCCTCTCCGGGCCGGCCGGCGGCATCGTGGGCATGGTGCGCACGGGGCTCGCCGCCGGCCATGCGAGGCTCATCGGTTTCGACATGGGGGGCACCTCCACGGATGTCAGCCATTATGCGGGGGAATTCGAGCGGGTTCAGGGCACCGAGGTGGCGGGCGTGCGCGTGCGGGCGCCCATGATGAGCATCCACAGCATCGCCGCGGGCGGCGGCTCGCTCATCGGCTTCGACGGCGCCCGGCTGCGGGTGGGTCCGGAGTCGGCCGGCGCCGACCCCGGCCCGGTCAGCTACCGGCGCGGCGGACCGTTGACCATCACCGATGCCAATGTGCTGCTGGGTAGGATCCAGCCGGATTTCTTTCCGCGGGTGTTCGGCGCCCACGGGGATGAACCTCTGGACCGGGAAGCGGTGCGGCTGGCATTCGCGCGGCTGGCCTCGCGCATGAGCGCCGCCGGCAGGCCGGTGTCGGCGGAGGAAGCCGCCGAGGGCGCGCTGCTGATCGCGGTCAACGACATGGCCAATGCGGTCAAGCGCATCTCCGTAGCCCGCGGCTACGACGTCGGCGGCTACACCCTGCAGTGCTTCGGCGGAGCCGCCGGGCAGCATGCCTGCCGGGTGGCCGATGCGCTCGGCATGAACCGGGTCTTCATTCATCCGCTCGCGGGGGTCTTGAGCGCCTATGGCATGGGGCTGGCCGACCAGAACGCGATGCGCGAAAGCTCGGTGGAGCAGCCCCTGAACGCCGCCGGGCTGTGCGCCGCGCGTGAGCGGGTGCACGTGCTGCAATCCGAGGCGCTGCTCGAACTGCAGGCCCAGGGCGCCGCCGGCGGCAGGCTGCATGCGGCGCGTCTGCAGATTCGCTACCAGGGCACCGACACCGCGCTTGCCTGCGAGCTGCCGGCGGGTGCCCCGGCCGAGGCGCTTGCGGAGGTGCGCCGGCAGTTCGACAGCGCCTATCGGCGGCGCTTCGCCTTCCTGATGCCGGACCGCGAACTGCTGATCGAGGCGGTCACCGTGGAATGCGTCGCGGACGGCGAAGCAGCGCAGGCGCAGGCCCGCAACGCACCGCCGGCGGCGCCTCACGAGCCGCCGGTGCGCGCCGTGGTGTCCCTGTACTGCGGCGAAGAGGACCGTGGCTGGCGCAGCGTCAATCTGTACGAGGGCGAATCGCTGCGCGACGGCGCCTCAATCATCGGGCCGGCAATCATCGCCGCGAGCAACGCCACCACGGTTCTCGAAACCGGCTGGCAGGCCGAGGTCGGCGACGGCGGCTGCCTCACGCTGCGGCGCGCGCGGCCGCGCGCGGCGGCGCCCGCGGTGGGCGTGCAGGCGGACCCGGTGATGCTGGAGGTGTTCAACAACCTGTTCATGAACATCGCCGAACAGATGGGCCTGCGTCTGCAGAGCACCGCCCATTCAGTCAACATCAAGGAGCGCCTGGATTTCAGCTGCGCACTGTTCGACGGCGCGGGAAGGCTCATCGCCAATGCGCCGCACATGCCGGTGCACCTGGGGTCCATGGGCGAGTCGGTCGAGCGCATCATCGCCGCTAATCCGGACATGCGGCCCGGCGACGTGTATGCGCTCAACGATCCCTACCACGGGGGCACGCATCTGCCCGACATCACGGTGGTCACGCCCGTGTATCTCGAGGACACCGACCGCAACGCCGGTTTCTTCGTGGCCTCGCGCGGCCACCACGCCGACATCGGCGGCATCACCCCCGGTTCGATGCCGCCGTTCTCCACAAGCCTCGCCGAAGAGGGCGTGCTGCTCGACAATTTCAAGCTCATCGAACGAGGCACGTTGCGCGAGCAGGCGCTGTTCGCAGTGCTGCGGGGCGGCGCCCACCCGGCGCGCAATCCGCGGGAGAACGCGGCGGATCTGCACGCGCAGGTGGCCGCCAACGAAAAGGGCGCAGCGGAGATCAGGGCGCTGGTGGCGCAATACGGCCGCGCCACCGTGGCCGCCTACATGCAGCACGTGCAGAACAACGCCGAGGAGTCGGTGCGGCGGGTGATCGGCGCGCTGCGCGACGGACGGTTCACGCTGACCCTCGACAACGGCGCACAGATCCGCGTGGCGGTGCGCGTGAACGCGGCCGCGCGCAGCGCCGTCATCGACTTCACCGGCAGCAGCGCGCAGACGCCGAACAATTTCAATGCGCCGCGCGCGATCACCCTGGCAGCCGTGCTGTACGTGTTCCGCACGCTCATCGAGGACGACATTCCGCTGAACGCGGGCTGTCTGAAGCCGCTCACGGTGATTGCGCCGCCGGGTTCGATGCTGAACCCGGCGGCGCCGGCGGCGGTGGTCGCCGGCAACGTCGAGACCTCGACCTGCGTGACCAACGCGCTGTACGGCGCGCTCGGCGTGATGGCGGCAGCACAATGCACCATGAACAACTTCACCTTCGGCAACGCGGCGCATCAGTATTACGAGACCGTGGCCGGCGGCTCGGGCGCGGGACCCGGCTTCGACGGCAGCAGCGTGGTTCAGACCCACATGACCAATTCGCGCCTGACCGATCCGGAGGTGCTGGAGTTGCGCTTTCCCGTGCGGCTGGAGTCATTCGCGATCCGCGCGGGCTCCGGCGGCATCGGCCGCTGGCGGGGCGGAAACGGTGCGGTGCGCCGCGTGCGGTTTCTGGAGACGATGACCGCCTCATTGCTCAGCAACGGCAGGCGCAGCGGCGCGTTCGGCCTGGCGGGCGGAGGATCCGGCAAACCAGGGGAGGCGCGCATCGAGAAGGCCGATGGGCGCATCATCGCGCTCGGTCACATCGGCCAGCACGAGATGCAGGCCGGCGACGTGTTCGTGCTGTGCACGCCGGGCGGCGGCGGCTACGGGGCGCCGGAGACCGAGCCCGAGCTCGCCGCAGCCACGGAGCCCTAGAGCATCCCTAGAGCGAGGTCCCGGCGCTGAAAGTGTCGCAGGAATCGAGGCTGCCCGAGCCGAAGCCGCTGCGGAACCAACGCACGCGCTGCGCCGAGGTGCCGTGAGTGAAGCTGTCGGGCACCACCGTGCCCTGCATGCGCTTTTGCAGCGTATCGTCGCCCACCGAGGAGGCGGCCTGCAGCCCGGACTCCAGGTCGCCGGGTTCGAGGATCTTGTGGCTGGCATTCGCCAGATTGGCCCATACCCCGGCGTAGCAATCGGCCTGCAGCTCGACCTCGATCGACACGTGATTGGCCGCCACCCGGTTGGCGCGCTCCTCCTGGCGCTCGGCGGAATCCGATATGCCGAGCAGGTTCTGCACGTGGTGGCCGACCTCGTGCGCGATCACGTAGGCACGGGCGAAATCGCCGGGCGCGCCGAATTCCCCGGCGAGCTGGCGGAAGAAGCCGAGGTCGATGTAGACCCTCTGATCGCCGGGGCAGTAGAACGGGCCCGACGCGGCGCTCGCCAGGCCGCAGGCGGAGGAGACCTGGCCGCTGAACAGCACCAGCTTCGGCGGTACGTAGGTCTTGCCGCGATCCTTGAAGTAGGCGCCCCAGATGTCCTCGGTCTCGCCGAGCACCGCGCGCACGAAATCCACCTGCGGATCCGTCGATGCGCCCGTGACCGGCGCGGGCGCCGGCGCGCCGGCATCCACGCCCTGCTGATCGCCGTTGAGCAGGCTGAGCAGCGTCTGGGGATTGACGCCCAGAAAGTAACCGATGATGACCACGGCGATGGTGCCGAGACCGATGCCCGCGCCGCGCCGGCCGATTCCGCCGGATCCGCGATCGTCCTCGACATTGTCGCTGCGACGGCTGTCGTCCAATTTCATGATTCGCTCCTGGTTTCGCGCCGCTGGGTGTGCCACGGCGCGCTTGCAGGGATAATAGCCCGAATGAGTTCCATCGGCATCCGCGGATTCGCGGCATTGAGGCACCGCGATTTCGCGCTGTACCTGGGCGTTCGGTTCTGCGCGTCGGTGGCGGCGCAGATGATCATTGTCGCGGTCGGCTGGCAGGTTTACCACATTACCGGGCGGCTGCTCGACCTGGGGCTGATCGGTCTGTCG
>Ga0181519_10004342_pt1 | contig 11511 bp, 8 predicted proteins | sample PEATcosm2014_Bin_26_FD_121102 | JGI IMG/M metagenome (GOLD analysis project Ga0181519, IMG submission 121102) | Peatland microbial communities from MTU Mesocosm Facility, Houghton, MI, USA - PEATcosm2014_Bin02_10_metaG | ecosystem: Environmental > Terrestrial > Soil > Wetlands > Peat | place... | reverse complement strand
TGAAACCCACTGCTGCCGTCTGTCCCTCAACCGCTACCGTGCTGCCAACGGACGCCGTGGCCCTGCGCAAGGCACCTCGCTCCAGATCACGCGCGTCGCATGCGTTTATGTTTTTCAGCCAAAATCGACGCAAAAGTTACGTAGCAATTACCGTGCCGCGTATAAATGGCCGTGGTTTTTGATCTTTCGCCATAAACGCATCATTTAGGGTCGGCATTTGCACCAAATTATCACTACATCGATTGTGGAATAGCTGCCATATGGTGCAAAGTTCCTATGCCGGGAAATGCGATTGCGGGTCAGAAGTGCCAGATGACATCGCCCGAAAGAATCACCTCGTTGGACTTGTTGGCCGGGAAGCGCGCGTCGTTCGCGTTCCCATTGAAGGCCGGCGCGTTGAAGGAATGGAAGTAGGCGATCTCGGGCCGCACTTCGACCTGCGGCGAGTACCAGTGCTGCCAGCCGAAGGCGATATTTCCGTAGCGCGTTGCGGTGCCGGTGCGCTGTCCCTGCGGATCCCAGTAGAACTCCGGCCGGAACGAAAAGTTGTCCAGCGGCTCGGGCGTGTAGTTCAGGTAGAACGTGGTGCCATAGGAACCGGCGGTGCAGGTGAGCACCTGCGCGCTCGCGCACAGGGCTTCCCCCGGGGCGTTGAAAAGTATGCCGTGCGCAGCGGAGAACGGCGTGCCCCCGTCGGTTCCGTACTTGGCGTTGAGGTTCTGGACATAGGCGTTGTTGAGGTTGGGCACGTTGCGCTGCGACTCGTGATAGAACTCATAGGAGATGTGCCAGCGCTCGTTCCACTTGTGATAGGCGGTGAACCCGTACCACTGTAGGTTGTTGTAGCCCCATTGACCGGTATTGATGTCGTTGGCGCAGGCGTTGACATCGTCGTTGCCGTCGGCGCTGTCCCAGCGCAGGCACAGCGTGTAGGTGGGCATGGAACCGGGATCCTTCTTCACCGTCGGCCCCGGGTACAGCGCATTGGGCTGCGTATTGGGGTCGAGGGCCCGCAGGTGCTGGAAGGACGCTTCCGTGCCATCGCCGACCCCGACCTGCACCATCCATTGCTTGTCCAGCGCCAGCGTCGTCTGGATCCCCGTATTCGTGTAGTTGTCGTACGTGTACGTCATCGAATGCGAGTACATGTAGTTGTTGGGCGCCAGTTGCGCCTCGATGTCGGGCAGCGATATGTAGCGACCCGCGCGCACCATGAACCCTTCGAGCACGCCGGGAAAGAAGACCTCCGCGTACAGCATCGGAAAGTCGTAGCCGTTCACCTTGTTGCGATTGAGCAGCTGGTAGCTCGCCAGGCCATAGGCCGTCGTATAGCGGTAGTTCTCCCCGTAGATCGCCGAGAGCCGCATGCCCCAATCGACATGATCCTTCTGGACCGTGTCCGGAAAGCGGTCCAGGTACACGACGAACTGGTCGAGCTGCACCGTGTTGGGCGTGTACAGGTAGGCCGCCGGCGCGTTGCCGCCGGGCTTGGTGGTGCTGGAGCTGATATTGGCGCCCACGTCCACCCATCCATACAACTGGAAGTTGTTGTCGGCCATCGTCTTGCCCAGGCCGGTGTTGGCGATGGCCGTCATGAACGGGCTGTCGATCGAGTTGGGCCGGGTGACCCCCAGCGGCGTCGTGCCGCCGTATGGCCATTCGGTGAACGGCATGGGTGGGGTCTGCATGGGAGTAGCCGGCCAGTCGTCGCGCCGCGCCGAGGGCGCGTGCGGGTCCACCGGCGCTCCGGACTGGCCCCATTCGAGCGCGTAGTAGTTCACGAGGCGCGGCCAGAAGCCGCTTCCCAGGGCCTCGTCGAGGCATGCGAACGTCTTGTACGGGTCGCAGGGCGCCGGCGCGGTCTCCGCGGCGATGCCGGCGTGGCCGCACGCAACCGCTGCAAGCACTGCCGCGACCAGACACCGCGTCGCCAAAGCGCGCATCGCGGGCCCGTGCCGCAGATGCCGGCCGAGGCGATAGGGAAGGGCGCGCGGCACGCGCCCGGTGAGGGAGTGGGACTCGGGCACGGTTGGGCCTCTTTATAAAAATGCGACCAGGTATCGGACGGGCCGAACCAACGCCCGGGGAATTTTTTTTGCAGGTTTGCGTATTAATGCTGTTGCCGCCCATACAAAGCAAACGGCGTGCCAATATTTCTCACCGATACCCATGTTTGCGCGGACAACAGGAAATTCGCCGTCCACTCGCAACGGGTGCGCTGGCCCGACGATGGGACATGGGCCACCAAGGCGTCATGGGGGGGCGAGCGATCGACAGGTGCAAGACACCTCGGCGCACCGCCGGCCCGCCTGGGCAGGCGGGCCCCAGGATCCCGGATGTGTTTCAGGATATTTCCGATCCGCGGGCGGCGCCGGCCATCGGAAGGGCCGGCGTGCGCCCCAGACCCCGCCATCCGGGGCGGCATTTGCGCGCCCTGGGAACCCACAGATTGTTACGCCTCTTGCATTTGCATGCCTAGATTGGATTGCATTTGACTTCCTACACTGGCTTCACGATGGAATGAAGGTCCGCGCACCGAGCGCAAGCAGGACCTCCGAGCGAAATCAACCGATGCAGAACAATCAGGAGAGTGGGCAATGAAGAAGATGCGTTCCTTGCTGTTGGGATCCGCCACCGCGGCGGCCCTGTTACTTGGCGCTTGCGGCGGCGGTGGTGGCGGTGGTTCGAGCGCACCCGCCCCGAATGCGACCCCTACCGGGTCCGTGAATGTGCAGGTTACCGACGGCCCCAGCGATGAATTCCAGCACGTGTGGGTCACGATAACGGCCATTGCCTTTCACACGGATCCCAACGCCGCCTGGAGTTCGACGGATGCGGTATGGCAGAAGACGACCCTGCCGGCGCCCGTCACCATCGATCTCACGACACTCAACAACGGCGTGCTCAACAACCTGTTCAGCGGGATCGCCCTGCCGGTGGGAACGTATCGCCAGATCCGCTTCTTCTTCGACGGCGCCGAACAAGGCCTGGATGCCTCGGCCCTGGCCACGCACGATTCGACCGGCGCCGCGCTGCAATGGAACGACCAGGTCGAATTCCTCGATGGCCGCAACGGCTGGGCCATCACCGAGTCGCCGCTCGAGATCGCCTATCCCACGCAAGGCATCCAGCTGACGGGCACGTTCAATGTCACCGCCGGGTCGACCCTGAGCCTTGCCGTCGATTTCGACCTCGAGCACATCATCGTCCCGTTCAATCACGGCGGGCAGACGTATTTCACGATGCGGCCCACGCTGACCTATTTCGACATGTCCGAGGTGGGCGCGATCTCCGGCACGGTCAATCCGGCCCAGTTGTGCCAGACGGTCGCCGCCGAGATCGCGGCATCGCCCGGCTGCGCCTTCAACCTGGTCGTGAAGGCCGAGCTGCTGACGACCGACGGCACCCGCCACCATGTCGTGCGCGAAACGACGGTCGACCCGGTCACGGGCAACTTCACGCTGTATCCCCTGGCCACCAAGGATGCGAGCGGCAACGCCATCGCGGCCTATGACGTGCTGATCCGCGGACGCGAAATGGAAACGATGCTGGTCACCGGCGTGCCCGTCACTGCCGGCACCGCGCCCGGCGGCAGCGGATCGTCGGCTCCCACGAGCCTGCAGTCGACGGCCATCGTTGCCACCCTCAACAACGGCGAGTACACCGCGCAGTTCCTGTCGCCCCTCGCCCCGCTGTCGGCCGGCTATGCGATCTTCCAGCAGACCTTGCCCGGCAGCGGCGCTGTCCCCTATGAAGTGCGCTGGCGCAACACGGATCCGTTTACCGGCATGTTCCGCGACGCGATCCCGCTGCAGGGTTCGACCTCTTCCATCCACCTGGCTCCGTACAACGCCGGCAACACCCTGGCCTTCGCCGCGGTGACGCCGCAGGAAGGATCCGGCGCGTTCACGGTCGCCGAGAACGAGGTTGCCTACTATGCCCTGAGCACCGGCGCCGTCATGCTGCCGCCCGTCTCGCCCGCGGTGACGCAGACCTTCACGCCGGGCGTGCCCACGCTCATCGGCGGCGTGCAGCCAGGCACCATTGCGGTCACGCTGAGTTTCAGCGGCATCAACGTCGACAACCAGTGCGAACTCGTGCTCGCGCGCTTTGCCGCGATCGTCGACACCTACGATTGCAGCTCGATGCTGAGCAACACCGTGCCGGCCACCTTCAACCTTGCCGGCGTTCCGGCGGGAACGTCCGCGACGCCTGTCCCGGGCGCCTATTACTACGCGTACGTGCGCCTATGGAGCACCGCGGCTCCCAAGGCGACGCGCCGCATCGTGCCCCTGCCGGGCTTCGTGGACCTTCGCAGCAGCACGTCCGCGCCGCTCAACGGCGCCGTTCCGGGCGCCTGAGCACGTCCGCCGTCTCGCGGCACAGGACCGGCTTCGGGCAGGGGCGCCGCCCCTCTCCGAAGCCGGTCCTTCCGTTTTTGCGTCCCGAAAACGGACGCGGGGAATCGCCGGGTTTCGCCGCCCTGCGAAACCTCAGAATTGAGCCGTGGCGCCCGGTTCGAGCACGATCAGGCGCGCCGGGCTGGCGCCCAGGGCCGCGCGAAACTCCTCCGGCGTTCCCTTGAGCAACGGCGTCGTCCCGTAGTGCATCGGAATGACAGCCGCCGGCTTGAGCCATTCGCGCACCGCATAGGCCGCATCGACCGGGTCCATCACGAAATGGCCGCCGATGGGAATGAGCACCAGATCGGGGTGGTAACGCTCGGCGATCAGGCGCATGTCGGAAAACAGGGCGGTATCGCCCATGTGATAGATACGAAAACCGTTTTCCATCTCGAGGATGAAGCCCACTGGCTCGCCACCCACGTGGACCTCCGTCCTGCCGCTCGCCGGATTGCGCCAGACGAGCTCCGAGCTGTGTTCGGCGTGAACCATCGTGATCCGGATACCCGGTCCCAGGGGGGTGACCGTTCCGCCCTTGTTCATGCGCGGGGCCAGTTCCGGTGGAACGATATCGAGCGCGGCAAGGGACGAGGCGAGCCCTGCCGGACTGACGATCGGCACATTGTCGCGGCGCGCCAACGCGGGAGCGTCGCCCAGATGATCGGCATGCCCGTGCGTCACGAGAATGAGATCGGCGGGCGATATGCCGTCCAGGTGCCGGTAGGCGGCCGGTGCCTTGGGGTTTTCGGTGATGTACGGGTCGATCAGGAGGACTTTTCCACCCGGCGTCGTGATGCGGAAGGCCGATTGCCCGAACCACTGCACCGTGGTCTTTGCAGGCCCTGCCGCCCAGACCGGCAATGCGAGGGAAAGGACGAAGAGAACCGCCCGCACCAGCGCACGGGCTGCAAGCGGCCTGGAAAAGCCGCGCCGCATCTGGGTCCGACCTGCGCCCATCGGGCCGCGCAGCGCCCCGCTAGCGCTTGGCAGCAGCCACCGCCTTGCGGGCGCCGGCCGCGGCACCGGCCGCGCGCACTACCGATTTGCTTGCGCTGCGCACGGCCCCATTTGCCTTGGCAACGGCGGCGCCAGTCGATTTGACGGCCTTTGCCGGCTTGGCCGGTGCGGCCTTGGGTGCCGCGGCCTTGGCGGGCGCCTTGGCCGCCGGCGCCGGAACCTGTACTGCCTCCTCCTTGATTGCCCAGAGCTTGAGCAATTCGGCCTGGGTCGGCAGTGCGCCTTGCAGGGCCCGGGTGCGCCGCGCCGCAACCGAATCGCGAACGATTTTCTCGACGATATCCAATGGCAGCCGGTTGAGGTCGGAAAACTTCACGAAACTCCGCAGGACATTCACCCCCGGGAGGGATTCCTTATGTTTAACAACGACTTCCTGCTCGGCCACGTACAGCGACATATGCCGTCGACCAGACTCCAGGGCAAACAGCGGGCCGTCCAGCTCATAAAAGGCCAGACCGTAGCGCATGCTCTCCCGTACCCCCCGCGCCGACCTGCGGATCATGCTGCAAACCCGCGCCATAGCGACCCGGCGATCCGGTGGCAGATCCCGCAAGTAGGTGCCCACCGTCGTGGCTGTCGAATTCATGCCTTGCCCCCGGCTTTCTGCGTCCGAATGCGCTATTTTAGCCGAGCCCAGGGCTGGGCTCGGTCCGGGATTGCAAATCGCTCCGTTTGACGGGCGTGAAGCCCGAAACAGGGGGGAGCAACGGGGCCCATTGAGGGCTTAATTGACGCCATAATTGATATAGTCAGCGCGCAGGTCCCGGCGCTGGTGTTGCCGCCAAAGGCGCTATCGGCGATTTTGCGGGGCTGCGCCTCGTACCATCTGCGCAGGTCTGGGCCGGTTCGCTGGGCGCCGAGCGCTTGTCCGCAAGCCTCCGGGCGCCCGCGCGCTGGCCCTGCCGTGCATCCCGTGGGCAAAACAAGCGTCAGGACACACCGTGGTTTTTTCGTTCTTCAAGAAGGACCAGAAGGACCCGAAAAGCGGGTCCGGGCGATCTGGCGCGGCAACCGGTCCGGCAACGCGGATGGGACGCCCCGATCAGAAGCCGGTCGGGCGCCCCCTCACCGGCACGGTCAATCGCTCGCTCAACCGCCCGTCCAACGCGAGCCCGAGCAGTGGCGGCGGCGGCTTCGCGGTCACGGAAAACGCCATCCCCGACCGCGAGATCGCCCGCAACCTGGCCATGGCAACGGCCGCCAAGATCGATGCCATCGAATCCGAAATGGCGCGCGATTTCCTGCGCCCGCGCAAGACAGCCGCGGAAGTCGCCGCCGAGTTGCCCAGCGACGCGATCCCGGTGGAGGCCGCGCCGCCGCCTCCGGAGCCCGAAGACCTGCCCCCGCCGGCGCCGCCCCCGTCGCTGACGCGCCGTACCGAATCGGCGCAGTCCGAAGAAGACGCCTTCGATCCCGGCAGCGAAATCCTCGCCGGCAGCATCGATGCCATCGAGGTCAACGGCGGCTCGTCCTCCGCGCTGGACGAAACCGCAATACTTTTTGCCAACCGCCAGGACCACGCCGCCGAGAGCGGCCTGCGCACCGCCCTGATCGCCGAGTCGCTGGGCGTGGCCACCGACCGCGGCTGGCTGATGCTCCTGGAACTGCTGCAGCAGCGCAACGACCGCGCCGCCTTCGAGCAACTGTCGGCACAGTTCGGGCTGCGTTTCAATTCGCCGGCGCCGGCCTGGATCAACTACGTCGAAGCCGACCGGCCGGCGGGCCCCGCGCCCAACACCCCGGTTGTCGCACTTCCCGAATCGATCGACGCGGGCATCGTCAAGCCGCTCGAGGAGTTCAAGAACCTGGCGATGACCCACGCGGCCCTCACGCTCGACGTGAGCGCGACGCGCAGCGTGGATCTGGTCGGCGCCGAACTGTTGCTGCGCGTCTTCAATGCGTTCAAGCGCGCCAGCCACGAACTCACGGTGCTGGGCGCGGAGCAGCTGATGGTCGGCCTGCGCTCCTCGGTGGAGGCCGGCCGGCGCGACGCCTCCGACGCCGCCTGGATGCTCCTCCTCGAAGTGCAGCGCCTCCTCGACCGCCAGGCCGATTTCGAGGAAACCGGCATCCAGTACTGCATCACGTACGAGGTTTCGCCGCCGTCCTGGGAGCCACCCATGCCCAATATCCGCGTGGGCGGTGTTTCCGAAGTGGCGGTGGGCCGGGCGCCCGACCCGCTCGACTGGCGGGGCGAGATCCTGGGCGACGGTGAGCAGTACATGGCTCGCCTTGCCGCCGCCTCGCGCGACACCTCGCGCATATCGGTCGAATGCCGCCTGTTGCGCCGCGTCGCCTTTTCGGCATCGACCACGCTGCTGGGCCAGCTCGTCAAGCTGCAGCAGGCCGGAGTTGCCGTGGAGTTCCGCAACGTCAATATCCTGATCGCCGCGCTCTGGCAGCTGCTCGGCGTCACCTCGGTCTGCGACGTGCGGATACGCCGCGTCTGATTCGCGGCCACCCGCGCCGCTGCCGGCCCGCGCATCGCCATGGAATCGTTTCACGGAACCACCATCGTATCGGTGCGCCGCGGCGCCGCCGTTGCCATGGGAGGCGACGGCCAGGTGACCCTGGGAAGCATCGTCATCAAGAAAAGCGCGCGCAAGGTGCGCCGCATCTACCACGACCGCATACTGGCCGGATTTGCCGGCGCCACCGCGGATGCCTTCACGCTGTTCGAGCGCTTCGAGGCCAAGCTCGACAAGCACCAGGGCAATCTGATGCGTTCGGCCGTCGAGCTGGCCAAGGACTGGCGCACCGACCGCATCCTGCGGCGCCTCGAGGCCATGCTTGCCGTCGCCGACGCCGAGAGCTCGCTGATACTGAGCGGCACCGGCGACGTGCTCGAACCCGAAGCCGGGCTCATCGCCATCGGTTCGGGCGGACCCTATGCCCAGGCGGCGGCGCGCGCGCTGCTCGAGGAGACGCAGCTCGGCCCCGAGGCCATCGTCCGCAAGTCGCTGGCCATCGCCGGTGACATCTGCATCTACACCAACCAGGAGGTGGTGGTCGAAACCATCGCCTAGAAGCCGCCCCGTGCGCGCCCGGGCGCACGGATCGCGCCGCGCGCGCCGCGCAGGAGCCGCCCCGCAAAAATGATGACACCCAAGGAAATCGTCCATGAACTGAGCAAGTTCATCGTCGGCCAGGAGCGGGCCAAGCGCGCCGTGGCCATCGCGCTGCGCAACCGCTGGCGCCGCCAGCGCGTGGCCGAACCGCTGCGCAACGAGATCGCCCCCAAGAACATCCTGATGATCGGCCCCACCGGCGTGGGCAAGACCGAGATCGCCCGCCGCCTGGCGCGCCTTGCCGAAGCGCCCTTCATCAAGGTGGAGGCCACCAAGTTCACCGAGGTGGGCTACGTGGGCCGCGATGTCGACGGCATCATCCGCGATCTCACCGAGATCGCCGTCAAGCAGACGCGCGAGGCCGCCGCGCGGGGCGTGCGCGCGGCCGCGCAGGAGGCCGCAGAGGAACGGCTGCTCGATATCCTGCTCGCCACCGGAGCCGATGCCGACGACCGCGATGCCGCGCAGACGCAGTCGGCAACGCGTCAGCGGCTGCGCAAGCGCCTGCGCGAGGGCGCGCTCGACGGCCGCGAGATCGAGATCGACGTCGCGCAGCCCGCGCCGCAGATGGAGGTGCTGGCGCCGCCCGGCATGCAGGAAATCTCGGCGCAGCTCCAGGGCATGTTCCACAACCTGGGGCCGGCGCGGCGCCGCGCGCGCAAGGCAAGCGTCGCCGAGGCGCTGCGCATCCTCGCCGACGAGGAGGCCGGCAAGCTCGTCAACGAGGAGGAGATCCGCACGCGCGCGATCGAGACGGTGCAATCCCATGGCATCGTGTTTCTCGACGAGATCGACAAGATCGCGAACCGTTCCGAGACCCAGGGGGCCGACGTCTCGCGCCAGGGCGTGCAGCGCGACCTGCTGCCCCTGGTCGAGGGAACCGCGGTCACCACGAAATACGGCATGGTCCACACCGACCATATCCTCTTCATCGCCAGCGGCGCCTTCCACTTCGCCAAGCCCTCGGACCTCATGCCCGAACTGCAGGGCCGCTTCCCGATCCGCGTCGAACTCGATTCCCTGGGGCCCGAGGATTTCGAGCGCATCCTCACCCAGACCGACGCCTGCCTGACGCGCCAGTACCAGGCCCTGCTGGCGACCGACGACGTCGCCCTCGAATTCACGGCCGACGGCGTGCGCCGCCTCGCCCAGATCGCCTGCACGGTGAATGAGCGCACCGAGAACATCGGCGCACGCCGCCTGCACACCATCATGGAGAAGCTGCTCGAGGACGTGGCCTTCGACGCCGGCACGCGCAGCGCGCAGCACCTGCTCATCGATGCCGCCTACGTGGACGCGCGCCTGCGCGATCTTTCGGTCGACGATGACCTGTCGCGCTATGTCCTGTAGGGTGGCGCCGGGGCGCGATGGTAAAATGGCCCCGAGAAAAATCCCCCAATGACCCGACCCAAGCACCCGCCGGAACTCACCGCGGCAATCCTCACCGAAGCGCTGCCCTACATCCAGCGTTTCCATGGCCGTACCATCGTCGTCAAGTACGGCGGCAACGCCATGATCGACCGCCGCCTCAAGGAGAGCTTCGCGCGCGACGTGGTACTGCTCAAGCTGGTGGGCATGAAACCCGTGGTCGTGCACGGCGGGGGCCCGCAGATCGACGAGGCGCTGGGCCGCGTCGGCAAGAAATCGGAGTTCATCCATGGCCTGCGCGTCACCGACGCCGAGACCATGGAGATCGTCGAATGGGTATTGGCGGGGCAGGTCCAGCAGGAACTCGTCATGCTCATCAACCAGTTCGGCGGGCAGGCCGTGGGTCTCACCGGCAAGGACGGCGGCCTGGTGCGCGCGCGCCGGCTCCAGCTCGCCGACCCCGCTGTTCCGGGAACGCTGCACGACATCGGCCAGGTGGGCGAGATCGAGTCGATCAACCCGGCGGTGGTCAAGACCCTCCAGAACGACGGTTTCGTTCCGGTCATATCCCCCATCGGCGTCGGCGCCGACGGCCTCTCCTACAACATCAATGCCGACATCGTCGCCGGCGGAATCGCCGAGACCCTGGCCGCCGAGAAACTCGTCCTGCTGACCAACACGCCCGGCGTTCTGGACAAGCAGGGCAACCTCATCACGGGGCTGACTGCCAGCCGCATCGATGAACTCTTCGCCGATGGCACGATCTCCGGCGGCATGCTGCCCAAGATCTCCTCGGCGATCGAGGCGGCGCACAAGGGCGTCAATTCGGTGCACATCATCGACGGGCGCGTCGACCACTGCCTGCTGCTCGAGATCCTCACGGACCAGGGCGTCGGCACGATGATCCGCCGCAATTGACCGCCCGTAGCCGGTCCGCCTTCGCGCTTGCGCGCTTCGGCGGACCAGTCGCCGCGGCGCGGCCGCGGCGACTGGTCTGGTTCCTGGATCTGGACGACACGCTGCACGATGCCTCGCACGCGATGTTCGGCGCCATCGACCGGCGCATGACCGATTTCCTCCAGCAGCACCTGGGCCTCGATCGCGCGGCCGCCGACGCACTGCGGCGCGACTACTGGCTGCGCTACGGGGCAACCCTGGTCGGCCTCGTGCGCCACCACCGCGTCGATCCGCAGCGCTTCCTGGACGAAACCCACGATTTCGACATACCGGCGCTGCTGCGCGCCGAGCGGGGCCTGCGGACCCTGGGGCGCCGCCTTGCCGACCGCAAGGTGCTGCTCACCAACTCGCCGGCGCTGTACGCCGGGCGCGTGCTGCTGGGCATCGGCCTGGACCGGCACATCCGCACGCGCTATGCCGTCGAGGACATGCGCGTCCATGGCCAATACCGCCCCAAGCCGGCGCCCGGCCTGTTCCGGGCCGTTCTGGCGCGCGAAAGAATCGGTGGGCGCTTCGCCGGCGCGCGGCCGGTTCTGGTCGACGACAATGCGGCCAATCTCAAGGCGGCTCGCGCGGCCGGATTCGCCACCGTGCTGGTTGCCCGGCCGCGCCCGGACGGGGCCCGCCGACTCGCCGGCGGCGCCTACGTGACGGCGCGGGTGCGATCGGTGCGGCAATTGCCCGCCCTGGCGGCACGG
>Ga0181519_10004338_pt1 | contig 11517 bp, 13 predicted proteins | sample PEATcosm2014_Bin_26_FD_121102 | JGI IMG/M metagenome (GOLD analysis project Ga0181519, IMG submission 121102) | Peatland microbial communities from MTU Mesocosm Facility, Houghton, MI, USA - PEATcosm2014_Bin02_10_metaG | ecosystem: Environmental > Terrestrial > Soil > Wetlands > Peat | place... | reverse complement strand
CGCCGCCTGGATGTCCTGCTGCAAGGCTTGTGGGGCCGCGCTCATTTACCCTCCCGCACCGACGCCCGGCAATTTGACCGTGCCGGTACCGCTCCCCAGCATCAAGGCGAGCTCGGCCGTCTGCGCGGCGAGGGCCTGCGCCTCTTCCGATTGCTGCAGCTGCGTCGCGCCAATCGAGGTCAGTACCTGATCGCCGCCGGAGAGCTCCGAGAGCGCGGCCGACACGTTCTGCTGCTGCGCCTGCAGGTAGAGTTGCTGGCGTTGCACGTTCAGGTTCGCGGTCATCTGCTGCACCTGCTGCTGCACGATGCCGGAATTGGCATTCCCCTCGCCCGAGGAGGCCGCCGCCTGCAAAATCGCCTCGGTCTGCTGTTTGATCTGCTGGTCGATGGTCGCGTCGATGGTCGCCTTCTGGCTGGTCCACTCCGGCGTCGCGGTGCCGCCCGATTGGATGATCGGCATGGCGTTTTGCACGGCACTGGTCGCCCCGGTATTGGCGGTCGAGAGCGAGGAAGGCAGGTTCGGGCGGGTGAGGGCGGACTTGAGCGACAGGCCAAGCAGCCCTGCGGTCGCCGCATTCTTCGGGTTGGAGAGCCAAGACTCAATGCTCGATCCGGCGCTCGGATTCGCCACATCCAGGGGCCCGTAACCGGGATTGTCCGTGGTAAGACCCGACACATCAGTGAGCGAGGAGTCAATGCTGGTGGGAGCCCCCGTGTCGATGCCGAATTGGGAGGGGTTGCCGAGGGTTTGCAGGGAGGGGGCACTATCGTCGGCGGATAGGAACTGGGTGCCCGAAAGCGTCTGGCCGATGTCCGTCACGGCCGGGGCGCTCGTGTCGGCGGTGGCCGCGCTCAAATCAGCCGGCGTGGAGGCAGTCCCCGGTACACCGGAGCCCCCGCCCCCCGCGCCCGCGGCGGCGAGCGCAGTGCCGCCCAAGACGGCCGAGAGGCCGGTCCCCGCCCCGGCCGCGGCGCCCGGTGCAGCCGCCGTGACCGTCTGCTCGGGCAGGAGCGTCGCCGCATCCCCCGCCACTCCCGTCCCGGCGAGGGCCCCTGAACCCCCAAGGGCCGCTTCCGCCCCCGTGGCGCCCAAGGTCGCATCCGCAGCCCCCGCCGCGGCACCGGCGCCAAGCCCCAAACTGCCCGCGCCCAAGGCGGCATCGGCCGCCGCCCCCACGCCTGCGTCAATCGCGGTGCTCGCCGCCGCATCGAGCGCGCCTGCGCCGACCGCCGCATCGGCGGTGCTCGCGATGCCCGCCTCGGCCCCGCCGCTCGCAAAGAGGTCCGCCACCCCTTCCCCCGCGACCACCAGCAAATCAGGCATGAGGTTCTCCCAACCGCTTGACCCAGATTTGATCCATCAGGGTATAGCCGGTGTGTTCCAAGAGGCGCCCGAGCTGCGGGTGGGCGAGTTTGACGTGCTGGTAGATGAGTTCGACCCCCTGCTGTCGCAACACGCCTTCCGAATAGCGAATCAGGTGCAGGCCAATCCGCCCGCGCCGATACTCGGGGTCCAAGTAGATCACGTCCTGCTGCGCCTGAAGGATGCCGTAGTGCATGGAATGGGTCACCAGATACGCGGCATACCCCACCAGCGCGCCGCGGTCGCGTACCGTGAAGGCGAGCAGTTGCCCGGAGTCCGAGAGCCGCTCATAGGCGTCCCAGCGCGGTTTTAGGGGGATGTCCTTGAAGTGGGCGAGTTCCTGCCAATGCGCGAGCAGCAGGGGATCGACCTCGGCGCGAAACGCCCGCAGGGATTCTTGGGCGTAGGCAATCTCGATTTTCAGTCGTGCGCTCATGAAAGCCCCAGCTGTTGATATTCAAAATCATGAAGCTGCTGATGAACAAACATCCAGTCGTAGAACTGCTCCGCGGACCCGAAATCGACCTGCGAGAGGTCCGGCGCGACCGTCGGGGACTGGCCGAGGAGAGTGTAACTCTGATTGTGGATATCGGCATGGACCTTGAGCCAGTCCTGCACCCCCAAGGGCACCGGCTGACCGGATTTGCCGCCCGCCATGAGGGAGAGCATCTGTTCTTCGGCGAGTTGGCCCGCGATGCCAAAACTCGACACCGGAATCGCGAATTTGCGGGTGAGGGCCGCCGCCGTGGCATCGTGCACGAAACGGTGCACCAGGAGGAAGTTCTGAAACCCCTGTCGGTCGTTGAAGCCCGTGGTGGCGGCCAAGTCGATGTTCATCAGCCCGCCAGCATGTTGCGATCCGCCTTGCCCCGCAGCGCCAACATGTCGATTTGCGTCATGTCGGTCGAACCCGTGACGGTGAGGCCCAAATACTGCGCATCGGCAAAGGTCGCCATATTCGCAATCGTCACCTCCCACTGGTAGCCGGTTCCCGAGACCACCACCTGCTGCGCGGGCGCCGTCGCGTTCTCGCAATCGACGTTGATGGTCACCCCGGCCCCATTGGTCACCCACTGACCCGCGATGAAGGCGTTGATGCCCTGCTTCGCGTGAATCGGGCTCCCGCCGTCCCACAGTTTGGTCTTCAGAACCCAATTCGAGAGCGCGGCGAGCGCCGAGAAGCAGTAGTAGATCGTGCAGGCGGTGCCGTTGGTGCGAAAGGCGTACAGGGTCGGCGCGCCGTTGACTTGGGGAATCGAGGCGCACGCGGTCGTCAGAAGGCCCGCCCCGCTCGTGTACGGGAAGGAGTACACGAACCAGCGGCCGCGGAAGAAAAGCACGAAGATCGGCCGCAGCGTCCCGTTCTGGCTCAAGGTGTCCTTCACGATGAACTGCATTGCGGCGCACAACTCCCCCTGCACGAGCACGGCGCCCCCGTAAATTTGTGCTCCGCCGAAGGTGTTTTGGATGATGCCGGAGATTTTCTCGGAGATTTTCTCAGGCGTCGCGCCCGCCAAAAGATAGATCCCCGACAGGTTGTAGAACACGATCGCCCGGTAGTAGGCGAACACCGAGGCCGGGGACGAACACCCCACGGAGGCCGTCACGTTGATGCGGGAGAACGAGGTCACCCCACCGGATACCGTGACGTTCGAGAGCGCATCGATCGAGGTGGGGCCGAAGATGTAGAGATAGTTATTCGCCGAGTACAGCACCGTGATATTGCCCACGAGGTAGCTATCGGGAATCGTGAAGGAGCCCCCCACCCCGCCGAAGCTGTTGTAGGAGTCGATATCGGTGAAATAGACCGTGCGCCCGTACCCGATCCACACCCGGCCCGCATAGGTCGCAATGGAGGTCCCCGAGATGACGCCCGAGGAGTTGATGGTCCACTGATCGTAAACCGTGCCCAAGGAGGACTGCTCATCGGTCAAGGTGCCGGACACATACCCCGTGCCGCGGCTCAAGACGTTGACCCCGGTCGCTTGGATGGTCGGGGAAAATTCCGCCCCGGTCCCGGTCCCGGTCGTCGTGGTGACGGCGCCCGTCGGCCCAACGTCGACGGGACTGGTCGAGGTCGGCCCCGGGTAGCTGCCGCCCGAAGGCAGGGTAATGGTCGCAATCGGGCCCGTCGTGCCACTGCCCGTGATGCTTGCGACGATGATCTGCGCCGGCGTGGTGGGATTGTTGTCGGTCAGGTTGATCGTATCGCCGACCGCGTAGCCGGTGCCCGCACTGGTGAGCGTCACGTTCACCACTTCATACACCGTCTGCATCACCGCGCCCGTACCCAAGGTGCCGGCAAGCACCTGCTTCATCTCTGAAGACCCGCCCACGCGATTGATCACGATCGGCGTCAATCCCGACACCGTGTTGTTCTGCGGCGTCAAGGTGTTACCGGCCGTGATGTTCCAGTCCCAGTAGCCGGCCGGATCGACGATCAGCAACCCCTGATTGTTGTAGGGGGTCGCATAGGTTTGCCCTGATGTGAGGCCGGTGATGATCAGCTGCCAGGTGAAGCCGGACGTTAAGTTGACGACGTAGCCGTTGCCGGTCGCGGAGAACACCACGAACGCATAAATCGCGCCGGGGACCGCAAAGGTGGTGGCATAGGTGGGGCTGGTGGTCTCGTTGATCGAGGTACTCGCCGAGGCGCCGAGCACGGGCAGGAGCTTGCCCGGCGCGATCGGGATCGCGTTCTCGCACCAGTAGAATTCCTCATCGTCGATTGCTTCGCGCGCCGCGAGGTTGTTCATCCCCTGAAACTCGCGGAAGATGAATTCAGGGTTTTGGCCTGAGACATTCGCGCTGCGGGCCGCCATCAGTACACCTGCGGCAATCGGCCCGCGTAGGAAGCGCTCACTTCCGCGAGGCGGCGCCGGTACTCCTCGAGCTTGCGATCCGCCTCACCGTAGTTCTGCGCGTTGTCCTTGGCCAGATACGCCGCGTAGAACTTGATCGGGTCCTGATTCATGAGCGGGATTGGGTCCTGCGTCGCGGTGTCGCCGGTGGCGAGCGGGGTGGGCAGGATCGCGGAGTCCAACTCTATCGCGTAGGTCTGGTCCGGCGTGGGACCCAAGTAAATCCCCTGCGTCGAGTACAAGCACCACGCCACCGGCTGGCGCTGATAGGAGGCGGCGAGAAACGGACGGAACCAGGGGCTGAAAATACGAAACGGCATCCACTGCAAGGTGTAGCGCTCGGTGCCCCACAGCAGATTGATCGAGAGCAAGTCGAAGGTCGAGACGTTGATCACGCCGACGGTGATTTGCGCGCCCGTGCCGGTCGAGTCCGTGATCGTGGCGGTAGGAGCACTAGAGTAGCCGCTGCCAAGACTGGTAAACGAAATGGCGTTGACCGCACCACTGCTGACCGACAGGGTAGCGGCTACACCACTGCCCCCACCGCCACTGAAACTGACCGCAGGCGCGGTGTAGCCGGAGCCGCCATTGAGGATGGCCGCGCCCGACACCTGCCCGAAGAAGTATTGCTCCTGCCCGCCGGTGCAGAAGGAGGACTGCAGCGTGCGCAAACAGCCCGTGTCCATGCACAACTGCTTGCGCGCTTCGTTGATGTAGCCGTCGATTTGCGGGATCGTCCAGCGCTGCGCGTTCGGGTCGTGCAGTTGGTCGAGGACCTGAAACTCATAGGTGCCCGGCGTCGTGGAGGGGCCGAGGGTCGTCACGACTCACACGAGGGCTTTGGGGCGTTGGCGATCGAGCACGCTTTTCTGCACCGTCGCCACCTCATCGAATACGAAGCCGGCGAGCCGCTTGATCCCCGAGGAGTCCTCGACGAAGCACTTCTGCTTCGGGTCATAGCGGGTCGCCCACCCGAGGCGCACCAGCGTGTCGGTTTTATCGGGCAGGTTCCACCCGAACATGTGGGTGGCCGCCTCTTTCGGCACCAGGACCGGCGTTCCCGGGTCCTTCTCGTCCTTTTTGCCGGGGAAGTGGAACTCCTCCCCGTTGTAGCGATCGACGTGATCGTCCGCATTCGTATTGATGACAAAGATCGAACCCATAGGTCAACTCCGGGTCTAGAAAACGGCCCCGGACGATCCGAGGCCTCATATCAGAACGTGATCAGTTTCACGACATCGTTGACGCCGCCCACCGCCGGCGTCTGCACCGCAACGGTGGTGACGGTGCCGGCCGCGAGCTGGGTGCCGAGCGCGATGGTCGGAACCGCCTGGATGTTGACGCCTTGAAACATATTCGCGGCCGGCAGCGTGCAAACACCCGTGGTGGCGGCCACCTTGAGCACCGGGAACTGCGGCTGCGAAATCACCTGCGAGTAGCGAATCGCGGTATTGGACGCCGGGGTCGCCACGGTGATGCCGCCCTGCCAGACCGCATAGGCGCCCGTGTAGCCCACCCCCGCCGTGGTGTTGGTGATACTGGTCACGCTGAAATTCATGATGAGCGTGGCCGCGGCCGAGGAGCCCGAAGTCGCCGAGAACGTGATGGTCACGACCGAGGTCTGCGGCGCGCCGTACGAGGCGGGCCACAGCGCGAGCATCGTGCCCGTGCCGATGTTGCCGTTGTTCGAGGCCGACCAGCCGACCACGGCACCGCCGCCGGTGGTGTCGCCGGGCTGATTGACGAGCGTCACACCGGGGAGGCCGAGCAGGCCGCAGCCCTGGTCGAGCACCGTGATCGCCGAGACCGCCCCGGCCGAGATGGTCGAGTAAGCGGTCGGCAGAATGTAGGGCTGCTGCCCCTGATTCGCGGGCGGGGAGAACACCACCAGCGGGGCCAACGTGTACGCGGACCCGCCCGAGGCGGTGACGCCGCCGGTCGTGGCACCGAACGTGTTGTTGACGCCGTAGTTGCCGTTGTAGACCGTGCCCGAGACCGACATGGTGCCGGAAATCGCGCCGCCGAAGATCGCATTCCAGAGTGAGGAGCCGGCCGAGGGCGTCACGGTGAGATACGTCTGCCCCGCGGTGACGACGCCGCCGATGATGGTGGTCGCGGCCCCCGCCTGGTTGTAGCCGTAGAAGCCGTTGGCGTAGGAGGAGCCGGCGTTCGTGATGACCGCGCCCACCGGGCAGCCCGTCGAGTTGGCGATGCGGTAATTGAAGCCGTCCGAGGAGACCGGCACCTGCGCGTACGGGTTGACGTTCACCGTCTCCCAGCACTGCATCCCGGCATTGAACACCTGCAGGTTGGTGTACTGCCCGAGGGTGAGCATGTACTGCCCGGTCAAGGGGTTGTTGGTGCCGATCTGCGGCGGCGAGGTCGCTCCGAAGCCGCCAACGAGGCCCTGTCCGGCGGGCAGGATGAAGTTCTCACCCGCCTGCACACAGATGGGCAGCATCGGAGGAATCGCTGATTGACCCGAGATTTTGTTGAAGCCCATGGCTTAGATACTCACATAAGTGAAGCCGGTGATGACGGTCGTCACCTTCGGCTTGGCCAAAACCAATTCGAGCAGGCTGATCACGGCCCCAATATAGCCGATCTGGAAGTTTGAGAGCGTGGACTCAAAGCCCGTGAAGGCGAAGGCCGCGCGCTCGTGGATGTAGAACGCCAAGTACCCGGTGTTCAGGAGGTACATCGTCCCCTCGGGCACGTACGGGTCCATGTAGATCGGGATGCCGGCGACCATGCAGGCCCGGAACGCCGAACGGGCGCCCCACGGCTCATCATCAAACCCTTTTTCCGGCGTGATGACATAGGATTCGTTCGTGAGGTAGTCGTTCTGCAGCGTCTGCCACGTCGCCGGGCCGCAGATGCCGAAGGTCGGCAGTTCCCCGCCGTACTTGAACGTGCCGGTGATGTATTGCGCGACGATGGCGCGCGTCGGGTTCACTCCACCCGCGGCGTAGCGCTTCGCCTTGAGCCACGGGTTGGTGGTGCGCGACTGATTGCCGTAGGAGTTCGCGTTCGTGCCGTCATCGACCGCCGCCGGGAGCCCGATGATCTGCTGCGTGTTCGAGACGTTGTTGAGAAGCGCCGTTGCGACGCCATCGCAGTAGACATTGCCCGCATCGTTCATGCGCGCGGCGAGCAAGGGAATGATCTCGTGCGCGTCTTGGATAAGACCCTCGAACCCGAGATAGGGGATGGGGATGACGGCCCCTTTGAGATTGAATTCGAGGTTGGTAACCGCGGGCTGCACGGCCGGCTGATTGAACGAGCCGTCATAGCCGACCCACTGCAGGTTCACGAACTGCGCGCCCTGCGCCGGGATCGTGACCGAGGAGACGCCGCCCGTCGCGGGCTGACTGTTCGCAATCAAGGCAGCGGCGAGCGGTGAAGTATTGTACAACTGCACCACCAACTTCTTGACAAATGCTCGCCTAACCACATATTGTAACTCGCCACCGAGGCTGTTTACACCCCCTGACGGGACAATTCCTGTACCAAGAACCGGCATAAACTCGCTCCTACGTCACTTGTCTCCCGAGGCGCCGGTCAAACACCCGAGAGAGGTTTTAAGTTCAATTCAGCCGCGCGCCTCCGAGGCCCGCGACCTTTCCGCTGGTGATCTCGCCCCACGCCTCGTACGCCTGATCCATCGCGATCTTATTGAGTTTCGCGGGGTTGCCAATCGCCCCGCCCCAGACATCCTTCTCGGGCATCTGGTAGGTCGGCGGCATGAAAGAGGCGGGGGTGGGGGTGGCCGAGGTTCGCTGAGCCACATACAGGCGCGCGGCCATGTCGTGCGTCAGGTTCACCTCTTTTTCGTCCACCATCATCTTCTCGACGTTGACCACATCCTCGTCGGTCAACTTGTAGGCCTTGCGGATCGCTTCGCGGCGCTCGCGAACATTGTCGCGCGCCTCGCGCTCCAAGAACTTGCGCTCGAGCTCCTCGCGCTTGTCGCGCTCGGTCTTCAACTCCCCGAGCACCGCGTCTTTGGCGTCGATTTCGGGGATGGAGAGGGCGGGATTCGCCTCCTTCAACATGCGCAAAGTGGTCTCGCGCGTCTTCGGGTTCTTGTTGATGGCATCGAAGAAGGAGGCCTTCGACTCCAACGACTTCGCGTGCGCGAGGAGTTGATCGACCGTCATATCTTCGAGGGTGGCCATCAGACTCTCCCGCCGCCCGGCTTGCTGATGTGCAGCGGATTTTCCTGCGCGACCTTGGTGGGCCCGGTGAGGCCGCCGTGTTCGGCGTAGCGCGGGGGATTGATCATCTGCCCGTTGTTCTTGCCGGGATCGGTCGGCTTGCGAAGGCCGGTGGTCGAGGGTTCAAGGTAGCGAGTTGACATACATCCTCACGCGGCCGGGGCCGGTTGTGGTTTCGCCTGCTGCATCTGCTTCATGATCGCCTGCTGCACCTGCGTCCCCCCGCCCATCTGGGGCAATTGCTTGACCATCTGGAGGATTTCGGCCGGTACTAGGTCGGAAGTATCTTTCTTTGCGAGCAAGGGCGCAAGTCCATTCAACGCCTTCAGGATCGCGCCCCCCTCCTTGGACTCCGAGCCAAAGGCGCCGATCGCCTCCTCGAGCATGTTGACGGCGATGTGCAGGTTGGTCATCGCGGCGGCTTTGACGCCGCGCTTGTCCTGCGGGGTCGACATCGGCGCGGCGGCGGGCGCCTGCGCTTGCGGGGCCTGGCCGGCGGCGGCGGGCTGCGAACCCGGAGCGCCCCCGGGAGCGGCCGGAGGAGGCTGCCCCCCTCCGGTCATGCGTTGCATCAATTCCGGGGACACACTCACATGCGTCTCCGGGCACGTTTTTGACGACGGGGCTTAAAGCCGCCCCGACCGGGTGGCGAGAGGGCCACGACTACTTCCGCTTGTGACGACGATGCCGACGGGCCATGGTGCACTCCTGATTGAGGGGCCACTTTTCACGCAGAGCAGCCATACTGCGGGTCAGCCTCGATTGTGCGCCTCCACAATCGACGAATGCAAGCATCAGCCGACTTTGCGCTTTTTCTCGTGCTGCTGATGCTGTCCCATCTGCAGTTCGAGCTTCTTGGCCTCGAGTTCCGCCTTCTCGATGCCCTTCAACTGCTCCTGCAATTCCTGCAGGTTCGGCGGGTCGAACATGTCGAGGAACGTCGAGCGCGTGATCGCCTTCGCTTCCAAGAGCGTCACCGCGTCGTGCTTGCGGTCCTCGACGAAAATCGGGCTCGAGGAGTGGGCGTCGACCTTGACCTCGAAATCCTTGGTGAACTGCTCGGCGATGAACGGCAACTCTTTGCCCTCGGCGCGGAACATGAATCGCTGCTCGGAGTGATCCTGCACCAGACGAAGAATCTTGTAGGCGACATCCTCGGCGCTCTCCTCCACCGCGATCGCGCGCTCTTTCGGGCGCGAAGAGCCCAAGCGCGCCATCAAATCCGCTTGGCCCCGGCTGCGAACCCCGGGCTCGCCCTTGCCCTGCAGCACGTGACCCAAGCCCGCCTGATCGTCGAACATGGCATCGATCTGGCCAAGCTCAGCGAAGATGTCCCCCGGCATCTCCGGCGGATGCGGGGTTGCGGAGCCGGTGGGGTTCGGGAAGGGCAAAATACCGCCGGCGCTACGCAGGCTCGCCCACTTTTCCTCCTGAATGCCCGCCGCTCCCGTGATGGTCCACGGCGGATTCGCCTGCTTGGAGAGGATTTCCTTGATCTGATAGGTGCGCTCGGTGCGCCAGTCCTGCAGCATTTGCAGTCGCGCGACGAAGGATGCCCCCCAGAAGTAGTCGTAGAGGTTGTATTCCGGGCGGATCACCGAAAAGGGGGCAATCCCCTTCGCGTGCCCGAGCCATTCGTTCGGGCGGTCGTAGATCGTCACATCGGGGGCGGCGCGCGTGATGACCTGGTAGTCCTCCTGCTCGTCATCCCAGATGTACAAGTCACACATATCGATCAGTTCCACCTCGACCTTCGGGCCGTAGTCGTAGGTTGGGCCCATCGCGGCGCCGCCCTGGCCGCCAGTGAAAGCGGACTGCTGCCCGGGGATCGCGATCGACTGCGGCACGCCGCCCACAGGGCTCCCGATGATCAGGCGCGAGAGTCCTGATGACATCGGCGGCAGTTGATCCGAGGAGGAGCGGCCGACGCGCGCCAAGATCGAGGCCTTCTTGGGATTGCCGGCCAAGTTTGCCTCGAGCTGCGACTTGGTGATGGTGTAGTGGTGGGTGAAGGCCTCCTGATCGTCCAAATCCACGATGTCTTCGCGCAAGACGCCGAACTGATGCGGCTCGACCAGCGCGCCCTTGACGAGTTTGTTGTACCAGCGGGTTTTAAAGAGCATGCAGCCGAACACATTCGCCCAGCGCACGCCAATGCCGAAGTTCAAGTGAATCTTCGACATGCGCCACTGCTCGGAGACCTCGCGCCCGAGCGGGACCGCCTTGGCGATGTCATCGTGGGTGGCTTCGGTGCCCAAGTGCAGCGAGAAGCGCAGCGTGTCGGGCGAATAGATGAAGCTTGACAGCGTATCGACGGTGGAGCCGATCTTGTTATAGGGTGCCCCGCGGTTGTCCGAAGAGCCGAAGAGATAGTAGTTGCGCGCGGTCTGGTAGAAGTTGAAGCGGTCGGTGCGCGAGTTCGTGCACTGGCGGATCAACTCGTGCACGAGCAGGTGCCGATCCAGGATGTCGGTCGGGAGTTTCACGGGCTCGCGTCTTTGGGTGAGCGCGTGATTTCCCCGGCGCGCGGGAGCTTGGAGCGCGTGATGCCGGCCGCTTCCGCCGCCTCGACCATGCCGTTATTGCGTGTGATCGACAAAATCCGCCCGTCGCGCGTGGGCACAGCCAAGGGCTTTGCCGCGGTTTGGGTCAACTGCGAGAAGGATTGCCCGAACACCTGCTTGCACTCATCGCCCCACAGCACTTTTTGACCCAAAGCGGGGTCGGAGCGGCCGGCGAAGGAGACCTCGCCCGGTTTCGCGCTCTTGAAATTGTTGATGCCGTACATGTCGGCGGACTTGCGAAGCCCTGCGTCCGTGAACTTGGTGCGCGCGGACTTGGCGCCCGGCGCGGTGCGAAACTCCTGCACCACCGCCTTGGAGGCACAGCGCGGGCCCGGGCAGATGGGGTGCGTGCCGTCGAATTCGCCGTGAATCAGGCACCGCCATTCTTTCATGATCGCCATCTATTTCACCTTCAGGCCGAGCGTCGAGAGGTCGATCGTCAGTCGATGAATCTTCCCCGGCGCGCCTTGCGCGCGCGCCACTTTCGACCATTGCGAATCTGGGGCATGT
>Ga0181519_10004331_pt1 | contig 11528 bp, 8 predicted proteins | sample PEATcosm2014_Bin_26_FD_121102 | JGI IMG/M metagenome (GOLD analysis project Ga0181519, IMG submission 121102) | Peatland microbial communities from MTU Mesocosm Facility, Houghton, MI, USA - PEATcosm2014_Bin02_10_metaG | ecosystem: Environmental > Terrestrial > Soil > Wetlands > Peat | place... | reverse complement strand
GAGGCCGCCACCCGCTACGCCGCGCAGCTGCAGAAGCAGTTCCCGGATTCGGAGCAGGCGCGGCAGCTGCGGACGGGCGCGAGCGCCGAATGAGCGAGCAGGCCGAAGTCACGCCGGTGGCCGATGCCGCCGCGCCCGCGCCGGAGCCCGGCGCGCGGTTGCGCAGCGAGCGCGAGCGGCGTGGCCTCGCGCTCGGCGCGGTCGCCGACGCGCTGCACGTCGCGCCGCGCCTCGTCCAGGCGATGGAGGCCAACGAGTTCGCCGCCTTCGATGCGCCCGTCTACGCCAAGGGCTTCCTGCGCAAGTACGCCGGCGTGCTCGGCATCCCGGCCGAGGAGGTGCTCGGGGCCTACGACGCGCTGGCCGGCGGCCCGACGCACCCGTCGCTGATCCCGGCGATGAACGTCGCGCCGGCGAAGCCCGGCCTGGCGACGCTGCCGCTCGTGCCGCTGCTGATCGTCGCCGCCGTCGTGGTCGGCGGCGCCCTGTCGTGGTGGTGGCTGGGCCGCAGCCCGGCCCGTGTCGCGGCGCCGGTCGCGGCCGCGGCTGCGCCGGAGCCCAGGGCCGCGGAGCGCGACGCCGGCACCGCCGTGCCGACGCAGCAGCCGGACTTCGCCGAGCCGATGCCGGCCGCGTCGCCAGCGCCCGTCGCCGCCGCGCCGGCGGAGCCGCGCGCCCGCCCCGCCGAGGTCGTGCCGGCGGCGACGCCGGTGGCGACCGCGCGGCACGCCGCACCGGCCGGCGCGGTGCGCGCCGACGCGCTGGTGCTGCACGGCGTGCACGAGTGCTGGGCCGAGGTGTACGCGGCCGACGGCGAGCGGCTGTTCTACGACCTGGTGCGTCCCGGCGAGACGCGCCCGGTGGCCGGCCCCGGGCCGTGGAAGGTCTTTCTCGGCAACGCCGACGGCGCCCGCGTCACGGTCGGCGAGCGCGTCGTCGTCGTGCCGCCCGCGCGCCGCGCCGCCGCGACGGCCCGCTTTGTCGTCGCCCGCGACGGCGGCGTCCAGTAACCACCCGAGGAAGCGGTCGTCGTGAGCGAAATCATCGAGCCGCTACGCGGCATGAACGACGTGTTGCCCGACGAGGCGCGCTGGTGGCACCGGCTCGAGGCGGCGGCGCGCAGCGTGCTCGCGCAGTACGGCTACCGCGAGATCCGGGTGCCGCTGCTGGAGCGCACGCAGCTGTTCAAGCGCGCCATCGGCGAGTACACCGACATCGTCGAGAAGGAGATGTTCACCTTCGAGGACCGCGACGGCATGAGCCTCGCGCTGCGTCCGGAGGGCACGGCCGGCATCGTCCGCGCCGCGATCTCCAACGGCCTGCTGCACAACCAGCGCCACCGGCTGTACACCTTCGGCCCGATGTTCCGCGGCGAGCGGCCGCAGAAGGGCCGCTACCGCCAGTTCCACCAGATCGACGCCGAGGCCTTCGGCTACGACGGCCCGGACATCGACGCCGAGCTGATCCTGATCGCCGCTCGGCTGTGGCGCGTCCTCGGCATCGACCGCGTGCGCCTCGAGCTCAACTCGCTCGGCACCCCCGAGTCGCGCGCCGCCTACCGCGAGGTGCTGCGCGGCTACTTCACCGCCCACGAGCCGGCGCTCGACGCCGACAGCCGGCGGCGCCTCGGCGGCAACCCGCTCAGGATCCTCGACAGCAAGAACCCGGAGCTCGCCGGCCTGATCGCCGACGCACCGGTGCTCACCGACCACCTCGACGAGGCCTCGCGCGAGCACTTCGCCGGGCTCTGCGCCCGGCTCGAGGCGGCCGGCGTCGGCTACACCGTGAACCCGCGCCTGGTGCGCGGCCTCGACTACTACAGCCGCACCGTGTTTGAGTGGGTGACCGACGCGCTCGGCTCGCAGAACGCGGTCTGCTCGGGAGGCCGCTACGACGGCCTCGTCACCCAGCTCGGCGGCACGCCGACCCCGGCGATCGGCTGGGCGCTCGGCATGGAGCGGGTGGTGATGCTGATGCAGGAACTCGGCTGCGCGGCGGCTGCCGAAGTACCGCAGGTCTATTTCGTGCTCGCCGGGCCGGTCGCCGCCGAGCGCGGCGTCAAGCTCGCCGAGGACGTGCGCGACGCGCTGCCGTGGCTGCGCGTCGAGACCGACCTTGGCGGCGGCAGCTTCAAGGCGCAGTTCAAGCGCGCCGACAAGAGCGGCGCGGCGATCGCCGTCGTGCTCGGCGAGGACGAGCTTGCGCGCGGGGTCGCGGCGGTCAAGCCGCTGCGCGGCGGCGGGGCGCAGGAGGACTGCGGGCTCGAGCTGCTGCCGGCGTGCCTCGAGCGGCTCTTGGCGGCGACGGTGGACTAGGGCGCGACGGCTCGGCAAGATCCGGGCCGCTGAACGACGACATACAGGCGGGAGAAGTTCGTGGAAGAGTATCTGTCCGAACGCCAGCAGATGGACTGGCTGCGTGCCACCGTCAAGGAAAACGCCCCGTGGGCGCTCGGTGGCGTGGCCATCACGCTCGCGCTGTTCGTCGGCTACCAGCAGTGGCAGGGCTGGCGCGAGCGGCAGGCGGGGACCGCCGGCCAGAAGTACGAGGCGACGCTCGATGCGCTCGCGCGCGGCGACGGCGACGGTGCCAAGCGGCTCGTCAAGGAGCTGCGCGACGGCTACGCGCGCACGCCCTACAGCGACCAGGCGTCGCTGGCGCTCGCCCGCTATGACGTCGAGGGCAAGCGGCTCGGCGACGCGGCGCAGCTGCTCGAAGAGGTGATGAAGAACACGCGCGACGAGGACCTCGCGGCCGTCGCCCGGCTGCGCCTGGCGCGCGTGCAGCGGGCCGACGGCAAGCCCGACCAGGCGCTGGCGACGCTCGCCGCGGCGCCACCCGGCACGGCCGCCGCGGCGTTCGCCGACGTGCGCGGCGACGTGCTGCTCGACAAGGGCGACCAGGCCGGCGCGCTCGCCGCCTGGCGCGAGGCGCTCGCCGCCAAGTCGGCCGGCGTCAACCGCGAGCTGGTCGAACTCAAGATCGGCGCGCTCGAGGCGCCGGCGGCGCCAGCGGCCGCGGCGCCGCCGGCCGCCGGCGCCAAGCCGTGATGCGCCCGGGCTTCGCGCGCGCCTGCGCGGCCGTGGCCGCGCTCGCGGTACTGCTGGTCGCCTGCGACGACGACAAGGACATCGAGCCGCCGGCCGTGCTGGTCGCGATCGACGCCAAGCTCGCCGTCGAGAAGGTCTGGACCGCGAGCCTCGGCGGCAAGGACCGCTCGCTGCGGCTCGGGCTCGCGCCCGCGGTCGCCGACGGCAAGGTCTACGCGGCCGGCGACAAGGGCGTCATCGCGGCGTTCGACGGCACCTCCGGCAAGACGCTGTGGCGCAAGGAGACCAAGCTCGGCCTCGCCGGCGGGCCCGCGGTCGGCGGCGGACTCGTGGTCGCCGGCGCCAGCGACGGCCGCCTGATCGCGCTCGACGCCGCCAGCGGCGCGCAGCGCTGGATCGTGCGCCTGAGCGGCGAGGTGCTGGCCGCGCCGCTGGTCGCGCCGCAGGCGGTCGTGGTCCGCACGGTCGACGGGCGCGTCCGCGCCCTCGCGCTGGCCGACGGCCACGAGCTGTGGAGCAACGAGCAGCAGGTGCCGCGCTTGTCGCTGCGCGGCGTGGCGCGGCCGGTGCTGGCCGGCGACACCGTCATCTGCGGCTTCGACAACGGCAAGGTCGCCGCCTACGGCATCGGCACCGGCGACGTGCTGTGGGACACGGCGGTCAGCCCGCCGCGCGGCAAGACCGAGCTCGAGCGGCTGGTCGACATCGACGGCGCGATCGCGGTGTCCGGGCACGACGTGTTCGTCGCCGGCTTCCAGGGCCGGATCGCGATGGTGGCGCTCGACTCGGGCCAGATCTGGTGGTCGCGCGAGTCGTCGAGCTACCGCGGCCTTGCGCTCGGTGGCGAGACGCTGTACATGACGACCGCCGACAGCCTGGTCATGGCGATGCGCCGCCGCGACGGTACGCCCGACTGGCAGCAGGACCGGCTCAAGAAGCGCGGCCTCAGCTGGCCGGCGATCGACGGCGATGCGGTCGTGGTCGCCGACTTCGAGGGCTACGTGCACTGGCTCGACGCGGCGAGCGGCGCGCTGGTCGCGCGCATCCGCGCCGGCAGCGTGCGCTTCACCAACGGGCCGGTCGCCGCCAACGGCCTCGTGTACCTGCAGAACGACGCCGGCGAGCTGTACGCGCTGCGCGCCCAGCCCCGGAAATGAGCCCGACGTGGCACGCATGCTGCCGGTCATCGCCATCGTGGGCCGGCCCAACGTCGGCAAGTCGACGCTCTTTAACGTGCTCACCGGCACCCGCGACGCCCTGGTCGCGGACCTGCCCGGGCTGACCCGCGACCGGCAGTACGGCTACGGCCGGCGCGGCGGCCACTACATCGTCGTCGACACCGGCGGCCTGGTGGTCGCGCCCTCGGGCGTCGAGGCGCTGATGGCGGGGCAGACCGAGCGCGCCGTCGCCGAGTCCGACCGGGTCGTGTTCGTCGTCGACGCGCGCTCCGGCCCCACGCCCGAGGACGCCTTCGTCGCCGACCGCCTGCGCCGCTCCGGCAAGCCCGTGATCGTCGCCGCCAACAAGAGCGAGGGCCAGGACGCCGACGTCGCCGCCGCCGAGTTCCAGGCCTTCGGCCTCGGCCAGCCGGTCGCGATCTCCTCGGCCCACGGCCAGGGCCTCGACGCGCTCGTCGGGCAGATGCTCGAGGGCCTGGTCGTCTCGGAGGAGGAGCAGCCCGACCTCGATCCGGACGCGATCCGCATCGCCGTGGTCGGCCGGCCGAACGTCGGCAAGTCGACGCTGATCAACCGCATGATCGGCGAGGAGCGCCTGGTCGCCTTCGACCAGCCGGGCACCACCCGCGACAGCGTCCACGTACCCTTCGAGCGCGACGGCCACCGCTACGTGCTGATCGATACCGCCGGCGTGCGGCGCCGCGCGCGGGTCGAGGACGCGGTCGAGAAGTTCAGCGTCATCAAGGCGCTGCAGGCGATCGACGAGGCGCACGTGGTGATCGGCGTGCTCGATGCGCACGAGACGGTGGCCGAGCAGGACGCGACGCTGCTCGGCCACGTCGCCGAGCGCGGCCGCGCGCTCATTCTCGCGATCAACAAGTGGGACCACATCCCGCCCGACCAGCGCGACCACATCAAGAACCAGCTGGCGCTCAAGGTGCCGTTCCTCGAGTTCGCGCCGCAGCACTTCATCTCGGCGCTGCACGGCAGCGGCGTCGGCGACCTGCTGGGCGCGGCGCGCCGCGCGGCGCAGGCGGCGCTCAAGGAGCTGCCGACGCCGGAGCTCACGCGCGTGCTCGAGAAGGCGCTCGAGGCGCACCAGCCGCCGCTGGTGCGCGGCCGGCGCATCAAGCTGCGCTACGCGCACCAGGGCGGGCGCAACCCGCCGCTGATCATCGTGCACGGCAACCAGGTCGCGCACGTGCCGGAGGCCTACCGGCGCTACCTGATCAACACCTACCGCGAGGCGTTCCGGCTGCACGGCACGCCGGTCAAGGTGGAGTTCCGCGCCGACACCAACCCGTTCGCCGGGCGGCGCAACGAGCTCAACGAGCGGCAGAAGCAGAAGCGTCGCCGCCTGATCAAGCACAAGAAGGGCCGCTGACGCGCCCCGCCCGCGGCGGTGGCGCCTACGGCGGGAAGTGCATGCGCTCGACCAGCTCCTGGAACTGCGGCTGGTCGCGCAGCGGGTCGAGGTGCCAGTCGACCTTGAGCAGCCAGAACAACGGGTCGCGCAGCCGCTCGGCCTTGCTCAGCCACTGCAGCGACTCGGCGACCCTGCCCCACTGCGCGTAGGTGGCCGCATAGTCGTAGGCCGCCGCGTCGCCGTCGAGCGCTTGGAATTTCGCGAGTTCGGCCGCCGCGTCGGCTGGCCGACCGAGCGCGTGATAGGCAAGCGCGAGGCAGTGGTGCCGGTCATCCGCATGCAGCGCGGTCGCCGGCGACTCGCACTCCAGGCGCGCCTGCTCGACGCGGCCGGCCGCCAGCAGCGTCTGCGCGCGCGCCGCGGCGAGGCCGGGCGAGCCGGGCTGGAGGACGTCGGTGTCGTGATAGGCCTGCAGGGCCTCGTCGTAGCGGCGCGCATACAGCAGGACGCTGCCGAGCACCGCGTGCGCCCAGGGATTCTGCGGGTCGAGGCTGACGGCGCGGCGGGCGGCGCCGATCGATGCGTCGCGGTGGCCGAGGTCGGCCGCGTAGAACGCGAATTCGGTCTCCACTTGCGCGCTGCCCGGCGCCAGCGCGAGCGCCCGCTCGAACTCGGGGGCGGCGCCGGTCCAGTCGAACAGCGCATACGCGCGCACCGACGCGAGCGCGGCGTGCGCCTCGCCGAGCTGCGGCGCGAGCGCGACCGCACGCTCGGCGGCTGCGAGCGCCTGCGCGCGCAGCGCGGCGCGGTCCCGAGGCTCCGCGCCGAGGACCAGACCATGCAGCGCCCAGGCGCGCTGGCTGTGGGCCCTGGCGTAGCCGGGGTCGAGCGCGATCGCGCGATCGAGATCCGCGAGCGCGCGGCGCGTGTCGTTGCTGTGCACGCCGACGCGGGTCAGCAGCTGCTCGGCGCGCAGGTAGGCATCGTAGGCTTCCTCATTGCGCGTGCCGCCGAGCTCGAGCTGTGCGCTGACCTCGTCGGTCAGCGTGAGCTTCAGCTGCCGCGCGACCGCAGTCGCGACGTCGGTCTGCACCTTGAGGATGTCGGCGACCTCGCGGTCGTAGCTCTGCGACCACATCTGAAAGCCGGTCTCGGCATTGATCAGCTGCACCGTGATGCGCACGGTGCTGCCGGCGCGCCGGACGCTGCCCTCGAGCAGGGCACCGACGTTGAGCTTGCGGCCGATGGTCGCCACGTCTGCCGTCTGGCCCTTGAAGGTGAACGACGACGTGCGGGCTGCGACCTGCAGGTCGGTCCGTCGTGACAAGGCGCTCAGCAGCTCCTCGCTGATGCCGTCCGAGAAGTAGTCCTGCGCCGGATCGCCGCTCATGTTCACGAACGGCAGGACCGCGATCGAGCGCGCCGGCGGCGCGAAGGCGGGCGCCGCGGGCGCGGCGGCGGTGACCGGCCTCTCGGCCGCGGCGTGCCGCGCACGCCAGAGCTTCTCGGCCACCAGCCAAGCGAGCGCGAGGCTGACGACGACCAGCGCGACCGCGAGGGCGCGGTGGCGCCGCCGCGCCGGCGGTCCGCGCCGGGCGCCGGGCCCTTGGCCGGCGCGCGCCGGCGCCTCCGGCGCGGGCGCGAGATGGCGCTTGATCGCGGCGCCGAGCGCCTCAGCCGCCGCCGCCACGCCGCTGGCGCCGAGGTCGATCCACTGTGACTCGCTCAGGAAGTACTCGAAGGCGTGGCTGAGCGGCGCCGCATCGGTGCGCAGCGCGATGATCGGCCGCCGCTTGGAGGACGCGCGCTCGATCTCCTTGCCGACGTGCGCCGATTCGACCGCGTGGGCGGACAGCACGAGCACGAGGACCCGGCTCTCGTTGATCGCCCGCACGATGCCGTCGGCGTACAGCGAGCCGGGGACGACGTCGCGCGGCGCGATCCAGCAGCGCAGACCCTGCCGCTCGAGGCTCGCGACGACCGCGTCGGCGAGCGCCGCGTCCTGCGAGGCGTAGCTGACGAAGACGTCGACCGGCGGGCGCGCCGGCGTGTCGGTGGCGGTCGCGGCCGGCGGCTCGGGGACCGGTGCGTCCATCGCGCCTCAGGGCTCGGTCGCGGTGACCGTCGCGGCGAAGGAGCCGGCGGCGGTGCGGGCGCGTACCTCGTCGCCGGGCGTGACGTCGCGCGCCGCGCGCACCACGGTGCCGTCGGCGCGCACCACGATCGCGTAGCCGCGCTCCAGCGTCGCGAGCGGGCTGACGGCATTGAGCGTGCGCGCCGCCGCCGCGAGCCGCGCCCCGGCCGCGGCGAGCTCGCGCCTGAGCGCGCGGCCGAGGCGCGTCTCGAGCTCGTCGAGCCGCTGCGCGCGCGCGGCGAGGCGCGTGCGCGGGTGGGTGAGCTCGAGCCTGCGGGCGAGCCAGCCCAGGCGCTCGCGCGCCTGGCCGCCGACGCGCCGCCAGCCACGCGCCAGGCGCTCACGGGTCGCGGCGAGCGCGCGCAGCCACTCGGCGCGGTCGGGCACGACGATCTCGGCGGCCCCGGAGGGTGTCGGCGCGCGCCGGTCGGCGGCGAAGTCCGCGATCGTGACGTCGACCTCGTGGCCGACCCCGCTGACGACCGGGATGGCCGAGGCGCGGATCGCGCGCGCGACCGGCTCCTCGTTGAAGGCCCACAGGTCCTCGAGCGAGCCGCCGCCGCGGGCCAGGATCAGCACGTCCGCGTCGCGCCGCTCGGAGGCGAGCCGGATCGCCGCGGCGATCTCGGCCGCGGCGCCCGCGCCCTGCACCGGCACCGGGTAGATGAGCACCGGCACCGCCGGGAAGCGCCGCGCGAGCACGTGCAGGATGTCGCGGATCGCGGCGCCGGTCGGCGAGGTGATGACGCCGATGCGGCGCGGCAGCTGCGGCAGCGGCCGCTTGAGCGCCGCATCGAACAGGCCCTCGGCCGCGAGCCGCGCCTTCAGTTCCTCGAAGCGGCGCCTGAGCGCCCCTTCGCCCGCCTCCTCGAGGTGCTCGGCGATCAGCTGGTACTCGCCGCGCGCCTCGTAGAGGCTGACGCGGACGCGCAACAGCACGTGCAGGCCGTCGCGCGGCGTGACCCGGACGCGGCTGTTGGCGTTGCGGAACATCGCGCAGCGCACCTGCGCGTCGGCGTCCTTGAGCGTGAAGTACCAGTGGCCGGAGGACGGGCGGGCGAAATTGGAGAGCTCGCCCTCGATCCACAGCGGCGGCAGGCCCGCCTCCAGCAGCATCCGCGCCTCGCGATTGAGGCGCGAGACGGTGTAGACCTCGCGGCGCGGCGCGGGCTCGAGCGTCGTTGGCATCGGGCGATCTTACCGGCGCCGCCGCGCCAGCCGCGGCGCGTGTCGGATGTTTACGCACCAGCCCGGTCGGAGTACACTGCCCGGCTTTACCCAAGGCTCCCCGGCGGAGCCAGTGCGCGCCGCATCGGCCCCGCCGCAAGGACTTGCGGCCGAGGAACGCCCATGCGAATCGACGAAGAAGCGCTCACCTTCGACGACGTGCTCCTCGTCCCGGCGTACTCCGACGTACTGCCGCGCGACGTCGACCTGTCCACGCGCCTGACGCGCAACATCCGCCTCAACCTGCCGACCGTGTCGGCGGCGATGGACACCGTCACCGAGGCGCGCCTCGCGATCACGCTCGCCCAGGAAGGCGGCATCGGCATCATCCACAAGAACATGACCGCGGCCGCCCAGGCGCGCGAGGTGCTGCGCGTCAAGAAGTACGAGAGCGGCGTCATCTCCGACCCGATCACCGTGACGCCCGACAAGACCATCCGCGAGGTCATCGACCTGACGCGCGCCAAGGGCATCTCCGGCGTCCCGGTCGTGACCAGCGACAGCGAGGTCGTCGGCATCGTCACCCACCGCGACCTGCGCTTCGAGCAGCGCTACGACTCGCCGGTGTCGACGGTGATGACGCCGAAGGAGCGCCTGATCACGGTGCGCGAGAACGCCCCCAAGGACGAGGTGCTGCTGCTGCTGCACAAGCACCGCATCGAGAAGGTGCTGGTGGTCGACGCCGCCGGGCGCCTCAAGGGCATGATCACCGTCAAGGACTTCCAGAAGGCGACCGAGTTCCCGCGCGCCTGCAAGGACGCGAGCGGCCGGCTGCGCGCCGGCGCCGCGGTCGGCACGAGCCCGGACACGCTCGACCGGGTCGCCCAGCTGCGCGAGGCGGGCGTCGACGTCGTCGTCGTCGACACCTCGCACGGCCACTCGCGCGGCGTGCTCGACATGGTCGCGCGCCTCAAGCGGGCGCACCCGGACCTCGAGGTCATCGGCGGCAACATCGTCACCGCCGAGGGCGCGCTCGCGCTGGTCGACGCCGGCGCCGACGGCGTCAAGGTCGGCATCGGCCCGGGCTCGATCTGCACCACGCGGATCGTCGCCGGCGTCGGCGTGCCGCAGATCAGCGCGGTCGCCAACGTCTCGGCGGCGCTCGCCAAGAGCGGCGTGCCGCTGATCGCCGACGGCGGCATCCGCTTCTCGGGCGACATCGCCAAGGCGCTCGCCGCGGGCGCGAACTGCGTGATGATCGGCGGCCTGTTCGCCGGCACCGAGGAGTCGCCGGGCGAGGTCGAGCTCTACCAGGGCGCCTCCTACAAGTCGTACCGCGGCATGGGCTCGCTCGGCGCGATGGCGCAGCGCAACGGCTCCGCCGACCGCTACTTCCAGGACACCACCACCGAGCTCGAGAAGCTGGTGCCGGAGGGCATCGAGGGCCGCGTGCCGTACAAGGGCAGCGTGGTCGCGATCCTGCACCAGCTGACGGGCGGACTGCGCGCCGCGATGGGCTACACCGGCAGCGGCAGCATCGAGGAGCTGCGTACCAAGCCGCGCTTCGTGCGCATCACCAACGCCGGCGTCCGCGAGAGCCACGTCCACGACGTGACGATCACCAAGGAAGCCCCGAATTACCGGGTCAGCTGACACCGTGAAGCCGACACCCGCGCCCGAAGCGCCGCGTGACATCCACGCCGACCGCATCCTGATCCTCGACTTCGGCGCGCAGTACACGCAGCTGATCGCGCGCCGGGTGCGCGAGCTCGGCGTCTACTGCGAGATCCATCCGTGGGACATCAGCGACGCGGCGGTCGAGGCCTTCGGCGCGCGCGGCGTCATCCTCTCGGGCGGGCCGGAGTCCGTGACCGTGGCCGCGGCGCCGCGGGCGCCCGACGCCGTGTTCCGGCTCGGCGTGCCCGTGCTCGGCATCTGCTACGGCATGCAGACGATGGCGGCGCAGCTCGGCGGACGCGTGCTGCCGTCCAGCCACCGCGAGTTCGGCTACGCCGAGGTCGAGGCCGACGCCGACGCGGTGCTGTTCCGCGGCATCGCCGACCGGCCGGGACCGGCCGGCGGCGGGCTGCTCGACGTGTGGATGAGCCACGGCGACCGCGTCGAGGCGCTGCCGCCCGGCTTCCGGGCGAGCGCCCGCTCGCACAACGCCCCGCTCGCCGCGATGGAGGACCCGCTGCGGCGCTACTACGCCGTGCAGTTCCACCCCGAGGTCACGCACACGCGCCAGGGCACGAAGCTGCTCGAGCGCTTCGTGCGCGAGCTGTGCGGCTGCGACGCGCTGTGGGACGCCGGCCACATCGCGCGCGATCTCGTCGACCGGGTGCGCGACCAAGTGGGGTCCGAGCGCGTGCTGCTCGGCCTGTCGGGCGGCGTCGATTCGTCGGTGGTCGCGGCGCTGCTGCACCGCGCGATCGGCCCGCAGCTCACCTGCGTGTTCGTCGACCACGGCCTGCTGCGCCTCGGCGAGGGCGACCAGGTGATGGCCACCTTCGCCGCGCACATGGGCGTCGCGGTGGTGCGCGTCGACGCCAGCGAGCGCTTCCTCGGCGCGCTCGCCGGCGTCGACGACCCGGAAGCCAAGCGCAAGATCATCGGTCGCCTGTTCATCGAGG
>Ga0181519_10004330_pt1 | contig 11529 bp, 9 predicted proteins | sample PEATcosm2014_Bin_26_FD_121102 | JGI IMG/M metagenome (GOLD analysis project Ga0181519, IMG submission 121102) | Peatland microbial communities from MTU Mesocosm Facility, Houghton, MI, USA - PEATcosm2014_Bin02_10_metaG | ecosystem: Environmental > Terrestrial > Soil > Wetlands > Peat | place... | reverse complement strand
CCCGTGGCGCTATCGTCTAACGGTTAGGACAGAGCCCTCTCAAGGCTTAAATACGGGTTCGATTCCCGTTAGCGCTACCATATTTTCTACAACCGGCATATCAAACTCGAAGTCGCGGGGATCCTCATGTCCGGCTGTGCCCGAAGGAAAGACGTTCAGTCGACGTCCGCCCCGTGTCCCAATTCTTGAATCCCGCCGCCGCCTTCGTCACTCCATTATGATGTCTGGGTGAGTTGCATGTTGCCGCAGGAAGTGGATCAACCCTATCGGCTGGCCTGTCTCGAGTTGCACGGCGGAAACCAGGCCGGCACCTATTCCGCTGAACTTCCGGGACTTGCGAGTTGGGTTTCCTGCCGTCCGTTGGGCGACTCGCAGCGCGGCGGGGATCTCTATTACCTCTCTGCGTGCAGTAAGGGCGTCATCGCCCGCGTGGCGTTAGCCGACGTGGCCGGCCATGGCGAGATCGTCAGTTCGACCGCCGTCAGTCTGCGCGATGCGCTGCGCGAACATGTGGATCATTGGGACCAATCCATGCTCATCCGCCGGCTCAATGAGAGCATTCTGAGGGGCGCGCCGCACTCCCGGTTCGCCACCGCCTTTCTGGCCAGCTTCTACCGCGAGTCCGGTGAACTGTTATTTACCAACGCCGGACATCTGCCTCCCCTATGGTACCGTGCCGCGGCCAAGGACTGGAGCCTTCTGCTCGATTCGACGCCGTATAGTAAAGAGATCGTGGACCTCCCGCTCGGCATGATCGAAGGAACCTCCTATAGTCAGACCGCCGTACAATTGGAAGCCGGCGACCTGTTGCTCTTGTACACGGACGGCATCAACGAATCCTGCGACGAATCCGGCGAACAACTCGGGATGGACCGATTGCTGTCTATCGCGCGTAGCCTGCCCGTCGAATCCGCCGCATCCGCGGGCCAAGGATTGCTCGCGGCCATCGAACGGTTTCGCGGGTCCGCGCCGCCGGAGGACGATGAGACTGTCGTGGCGCTGGAACGCCGTGGGGGTATCGCGTGAGGCTGCAATTAAAGGTGGTCATGCCCAGCGATCCGCGATACTTGCCCGTGGTACGTGGAGCGATCGGCCCGCTGGCCGCGGCGGTCGGCTGGGACGAATCCGACTGCCGCGCCATCGCCCTGGCGCTGGATGAAGCACTCGCAAACATCATCCGGCATGCCTATCACAACCGCGCCGATGGCTTGATTGAACTGGAATGCCGTGAGAGCGCGGATGGCTTGGAAATTACATTACTGGACACCGGCGACGCTCCGGACAGGACCAAGATATGTGCGCGTGCAATCGCTTGCGATCGGCCCGGCGGACGGGGTACGCACATCATCAAAGACGTGATGGACACGGTGTCGTACCAGGCAACGCCGGCGGGAAACCGGTTCGTGGCCACCAAGCGGCTCAGGAAGATGGTATGAGAATCTCAATTCGCGATGTGGGGGAAGCGAAGATTGTGGAAATCGAAGGTGACGTCGATCTGGGCACTTCTCCGGATCTCCGCCGTGCGCTGTTTGAAACCCTGCTCGATGCTCCCAAATTGGCGCTCAACCTGGCGGCCATCCGCTACATCGATAGCTCCGGCATCGCGACCCTGCTGGAGGCGCTTCAGGACTCCCAGCGGCGCAACAAGCAGTTCGTGCTCTTCGGGCTGAGCCCCGCCGTACAGCAGGTCTTTCACCTTACGCACGTGGTCCGCATCTTTCGGGTTTTCCAAACCGAGGAAGAGGCCCTGGGAAGCGCGTGATGCAATTCGTGGCGGAGGTGGGCGCCGCAACCGAACGCAGTGTGGCCTATGTCGGCGGCCTCGCTCTGCTCTTCGGGAAATCTGTACGCCTGCTGTTCTTCTCGCCATTGAAACGCAGCCGCCTGTTGCAGCGGGCGGTCCACCAGGCTATGGCGGCAGGGGTGAGCGCGCTGCCCATTGTCACCCTGATCACCTTCTTCGTCGGCGTCATCATCGCGCTGCAGGGCGCATACCAGTTGCAGCGCCTGGGAGCCATGCAGTTGGTGGCTAACCTGGTCTCGATCTCCATCACCCGCGAACTCGGCCCGCTCATCACCGCCATCGTGGTCATCGGCAGATCCGGATCCGCGTTCGCCGCCGAGATCGGTACCATGCGCGTAACCGAAGAACTGGACGCGCTGGAAACTATGGCCCTCGATCCCGTGGCGTTCCTGGTGGCGCCGAAATTTCTGGCCATGGCCGTGATGATGCCCTGCCTCGCCATCTGGTCGGACTTTATGGGCGTGCTGGGCGGATGCGTATTCGGAGTGGCCAGCGGCAGCTTCACTTTCGGAAGCTACGCGATTGCCACACGCGACGCCCTGGCCGCTCACGATATCGCCACAGGCATCGTGAAGGCCCTGGTTTTCGGGTTGGTCATCACCGCGGTCGGCTGCCAGGAAGGCTTCTCCACCGGCGCCGGCGCCGAAGAGGTAGGGCGCTCCACCACCGCGGCCGTGGTCGTCTCGATTCTCCTGGTCATCCTGATCGATCTCGTATTCACCACGTTGTTCTACCTGGCGCGGGGGACAGCGTAAGATGGCCGAACCCGCAACAACCAGGGCCGCCGATCCGGCTATCGCGGTACGCGGCCTCCGCGTGCAATATGGCGACCGGGAGGTTCTGCATGGCCTTTCCTTCGATATTGTGCACGGTGAGACGATGGTGGTGATCGGCGGCTCCGGATCGGGAAAGAGTACGTTATTACGCACCTTGGTGGGCCTTGAGAAACCCTCCGCCGGAGAGGTGCGGGTTAAAGGCGTGGATATCGCCAAGGCATCCGCCCGCGCGCTGGATGACATCCGCAAGAAGATCGGATTGGCCTTTCAGGGCGGGGCGCTGATCGGCTCTCTCTCGGTCGGCGAAAATATCGCTCTGCCGCTACTGGAGCACACTACCCTGAAACCAACCACTATTGAAGTGATGGTGCGCATCAAGCTCGAACAAGTCGGACTTAGCGGATTCGAAAGCTACAGCCCGGCACAACTCAGCGGCGGCATGCGCAAGCGCGCAGCCTTCGCCCGCGCCATGGCTATGGATCCCGAGATTCTGTTCTTCGACGAACCTTCGGCCGGCCTCGATCCCATCACCGCTGCCGGTATAGACGATCTGATCCTGGATCTCAAGAGGGCTTACTCGATGACCATAGTCGTAGTAACCCATGAGCTGGCCAGCGCCTTCCTGATCGCCGATCGGATCATATTGCTCGATCGCGGCAACATTGCCGCCATAGGACTTACCCAGGATGTCCGGGAGAGCAAGCTTCCACGCGTCCGCCAGTTCCTCGACCGCGTGGCCGACACTACCCAGGATGACGACGTGGACCACCTGCGTATGTACACGGAAGGGATAAGGTGAAAGGATGAAGGGACCGACGCTATGCGCGAACGCACTCTGGTAGGGCTGTTTGTCTTGATTGCCGGCGGCATGTTACTCGGGACTATGATGGTGATCTCGGGCGGTGCGGGCGCTTCGGCAGTAACCCATCGCGCCTATTTCAAGTTCGCGGGCGGCGTGCAGCCAGGCGCGCCGGTGCGCTATGGAGGCCTGACCGTGGGCAAGGTGACGCGCGTGCGCGTGGACCCCGGCGACTCCTCGCGCATTGAAATCGACGTGGCCGTGGATCGGCATACGCCTATAAAAACCGACAGCACGGCCAAGATCTCTACGCTCGGCCCGTTGACCGACAATTACATCGAGATCGCCACGGGCAAACAGCAGGCTCCACTCGCGCTTCCGGGTTCGGATCTGCCCTCAGTGGAGGCTTTCGGCCTGCCTCAGTTAGGCGACGCCGCGCAGGCGATGATGCCCGAGGTACACAACGCGCTGCAGAAGCTAAATCGGAATCTGGATGGCCTGCAAGTGACCATCGCGCGCGCCAATGATCTGCTCAACGACCACAATCGGGCCAACATCGGCAGATCGCTGGACGATGTGAATCGTCTGGTGGCCGACGCGCGGCCCCAGGTAACGGATGCTCTCAACAACGTGAACGGCCTGCTCAACGATGCCCGTCCCAAAGTCTCCGCCAGCCTGACGAATGTTCAGGCACTCAGCAAGGACCTCAACGCCAAACTGCCCTTGCTGATGGACGACTTGAAAACCACTACCGCGCGCGCCAACGATACACTCTCCCACGTGGACGCCACCCTGGTGGAGAACCGCCCCGATATCCGCGCGTTAGTGGTGAATCTGCGCGACACGCTGGGCCAGTTAAATCAAACGCTCGATCGGAACTCCGGTAACATCGACGAGTTACTCGATAACGTTCGCATATCCACCGAGAACCTCCGTTCTCTCACTGAAACGTTGCAGCGTGCACCCGCCAGCCTGATCCGCGGCATCAAAGCGCCCGACCGCAAGCCGGGGGACAAATGGTAGAGTTCAAAATTCCTCTCTGGGCAACTGCACTCGCAGCCTTGGCAGCTACAAGCTGCGTCGCCACGCGGCCGGTACACTACTATACCCTGGCTCCTGCCGCTGCCATGACCAACGCAGCCAAGCCCGATGGTGCAACCCTCCTGGTGGGGCTCATCGCCGCACCCGAACCCTTGCAGGACGCTCGCATCCACTACCGCTCAGGATCAAACGAAACCGGAGCGTACGAATACCAACGCTGGACCGAACGCCCGGGAGCTATGGTGCGCGACGCACTGGTGCGGGCGCTGCGCTCCTCGGGCAAGTATCAACGCGTGCTGGAGGCATCCAGCGCGGCCGTCGGCGACTACCTGGTCCGCGGCAAGCTGTATGAATTCGCCGAAGTGGATAACCCGGCCATCCACACCCAGATAACCCTGCATCTCGAACTGGTCGACAAGAAGACCAACCGTAGCGTTTGGGATCGCATGTTTGAGCGCGAAGAGCCGGCCGGCGGCAGAGAGATACAGGATGTGGTGCATTCCATGGACGGCAACCTGCAACAGGTGGTGACCGGCGCCGCCGCGGAGATCGGCAGATTCCTGGCTGAACAGGTGAAATAAATGCGGTCTCCCAACAGTAGCAGGCCGCTGAAAAAGGCTCTCACAGGCTGAAGCCTGTGCCACCATCTGCCGCTAAGTCATTGATAACCGGTGGCACAGACTTCAGTCTTTTCAGCACCCTGCCAGGCCCAAACACGAACGTCAATGATTACGGTGGTTCCGTGGGTACGAGGCCTGCTTATTCATGCGCGCCGTGCGCGCCGTCGTGACATGCGCCAACGACGAGCACGCCACCCCGCCGCGTCCGCGTGCAAGCGCGCTCGGCCGCAGCCCCGTGGCTCGACGGCTCCGCGGATGGCGCGCCATTTTCGACTGGGCCGTGATCCGGGAAGGTCGGCGAGCGGCCACTTCACCGGGATGCTTACGCGCAGCCGTGGTTTTGCGCAATCGGAGATGAGCTGCCTTTAATTTAACTGGCTATCTGGCGTCCAGAGCGGCGCGCAATTCTGGGGGTTTGGGCCGATTTGGTATGATCGCTACCCGCGCTAGGACCAAACCTAATACCTGCTGGGCCGATCTGAAGCTGGGATCGAGGGCGAGGGCGCGTTTAGCGGCGAACTCCGCATCATTATAGCGGCGCAAGGCGAGCCAAGCCAACGCCAGATTGCTGACAGGGCCGGCGGCGCCAGGTTCCAGTTTAATAGCCGCTTTAAACTCAACGGCAGCGGCTGCGAATTCTGCCCGTTGCAAGTAACGCACGCCCAAGTCATTGTGCACCTCCATATAATCCGGATAGATGGCGAGCGCCTTACGCAGATGTTGGATTGATTCTTCGGTCAGCCCCTTGAGAGCGGCTTTGCCGCCACGCTCGAATTCCTTGCGGGCGGCGCCAGGCACTTGGCGTAACAGTCGATTGCGGGTAACTGTTCCCGCCGCGGGGCGCACATAAATGGGACTCTCGATCTTAAATTCGACGCCGTCGACGTACCCGCGCACCGAGATCGGTTGCCTTTGGAGGATCGTTTCGAGGGGATCGGCCAGCCTGATTTCATAGTTGCCTGCCGGTACCCCGGCCAATTCAAAGCGTCCGTCTTGCAGCACTGCCGAACGATTCACTATGCGGTCGCCAGATACCAGTTCGACCGACAGCGAATCGCCGTGAGCCTTGCCTTCCCAGGTGACTTCACCCTTAATGCTCGATGAGCTTGCAGCCGTGCTCTGCCACGCTTGTGCGGCCGCGGCCCACCCGCTGATGGCAGCAACACATACGAAACTGCAGAGGTTCCGCGATAAGAGCATCCTATCCTCCTCGTGATTCCTTGCCTAAATTGCGGTTAGAGGTATTGCACCCGTCAAGATCTCATATCGTGTAGAGATCTTGTTCGCCCACCTCGTCCGTTTCCCGCGACCTGGGTCTAGCGATCGGGGCGCCCATAAGATGGAGAACCGCGCAAGCTGAACTCAACGACGTCTTCAGCGTTTTCAACGGCAACGCCAGAACTTTCGTCGTCTTCGAGGAGTCATCTGCGCTTCTTGTCAAGTCATAACTGAGGTAACTTGATTAGGAAGAGTCTACCGAATACTGGCCGGATATTCAACATCGACGGCGCAAAATATTTCTGTAGCGCGTACTAAGCGCTCCGGTACTTCAAAGCTCCGAGGTTAGGCGATGCGATGACCGCGAGCGCATCATTCCGGGTGCTGGCTAGCTGGGTGAAGACGGAGCCACGTCCTCGCCATCTGCGCATGCTCCGCCGCCGGCTGTGTGGAACAAAACGCTTTCTTGGGCTCGCTCCGCCCTGTTTTAGCAGGGTGGACGAGTGGCTCACGTTTGAAAGGTGTGCGGCACAGCAGGGGCCGGAGCGGCCACTATGGTCCGCACAAAGTTGCCCGTCTGCCGCCACCACCCGTGGAGGACTTGGCCATGATAATGCACGCACAACGGGCGCCAATCGCCATCGCAAAGGAGCTGTCCGGCGAAGTGGTTAACAGCCACGCTTCGGGTGTCGAGCCGCAGCCCCACGCGCAGCGCTTTGAGGGCGCTCTCCTTCGCGCTCCAAAGCAGGGCGAGAAGCTGGAAGCGGTCCGCTGGGGAGGACTGCACCAGCAACTCCTGTTCTTCAGCAGTGAAGTAGTCGGCGGCGAAGGCATCGCTGCGCGGCTCGACGACTTCGAGATCGCAACCCAGTGCCGCCTCGGGCTGCGCGACGGCGCAAGCCGCCCGACCCGCGCGGTGGCTGATCGAGATGGTAACGGGCGCGGGTCCATCTCCGAGGAGGACTTCCGGAGCGCCGCTCGCAGCCGGGCGAATTGCTATGCGCGCGAGGGACCGGGGATCGGCCGGCAGGTTCAAGTGGGCGGCCACCGCGCGCTTTGCCGTCCAGCGGCCCACCCTCCAGTCGGCGCGGCGCTTGGGGAATCGCATGCCACTGAGGCGGACCGCTTCGCCAGCGCTCAGCCAATCGTCCTCAGCGGGCACATCCGCGACAGTCTGTTCCAGCCAGGAGACCTCTATCAAGCTGCACCAACGGCGTGCAGCGCCCTCAACGGTTCGGCATCCACCGGGTCGGGATGCGCCACCATCTTGTAACCGCTCAGATGCACGTAGCGGTTTCCGGCCGTATCCACCACCTCCGCATCGAAACTGTCTTCGCGCGGATCGAGTGTGACCACCGCTTGCAGCCGTCCTTCGGCCAGATCCGGCGAGCCGTACAAGCAGACTCGCTCAACGTGCAACGGCAATCCGATGCGGCCCTGCCCGGCAACCTCCCGCAGCGCCGCGGTCTGGAAGCACAGCTCGATCAATCGTGGCGCCATCGTGAGAGGCCGGTCGGATGGATAGTGATTGTTGGGCAGGCCTTTGGAATACTGGCCCACCGTCCGGCGATCATTCAGCCAGGCCCGTTCCAGAACCTGGTAGGCCGGTCCGTGGAAGAAGACGCGGTATATGCCGGGGGCCTCGACCATCGCTCCGGACGGCTCGCCGTGCGCGGGCGCGGCGGCCGCTGTCGGCGCCTGCCTGGTCAGTCGCACGCGCCCCGTGAAGTGCGTGGTCACTGGCGGCTCAGCCTGATTCGGAAGCGAGCGGCTGCCGTTCAAACGGCAATCCGCTACCACGGACTCGCCTTGCGGCCGGAATACGGCCTCGATGGTCACGGCGCGCGGCTCGCTGCGATAGAACTTGAAGGGTACCAGGAAGTTCACTTCCTCGATCGCCTCCACGTGCCATCCGGGCAACATGTACAAGGCGGTTTCCGCAAACGCTTCGATGCCCATGACGCCGGGCAACACTGGCCTGCCTTCGATCTGGTGATCGTGCAGGAACGGCTGGCTGGCCGGGTCCAGCGTCGTCTCGATGGTCAGGCGGCCTTGCAGGCTCATGCCGGCGATCTTGCCGATCATGGGTCCTTGCACGGGGGCGGCGGTTGGGTCTAGGCCTCCGGTGGCATCCCACTCGTTCATCAGGATGCCGAGCCCGCGCGCAACGACGACCTCGCCGCGTGTACCGCCGGCCGTCAGTTCGCGGCGGATCCAGGGAATTCCCGCTTCGGGCGGCAGCATATCGATGCCCGCGCGCGCCATCATCTCGGGGATGGAACCGCGCGTGGCCATGCCAATACCGCCCCACGCCGTCCAGTCGATGGCGATGCCGCGGGTGGCGCGCCGCGTGGTGCGGAAACTGGAAGCGATTTTCGACAGCAGATCGTTGGCGGAGCTGTAATCCGCCTGCCCAGCGTTGCCGAAGCGGCCGGCGATGGAGCTGAACGCCACCGTGGCCCCCAGCGGCATGTCGCCGATGGCGTGCAGAAGGTTGAACCAGCCGTCGGCTTTCACGTCGAAGACCAGATCGAATTCGCGCGGGTCCTTGTCCGGCAGGAAACGGCTGCGCTCGATACCGGCCGCGTGCAGCAGCACGTCGATGCGGCCGCTGCGCTCGCGAACCTCGCCGATGATTTTGGCCACCGCGTCCGCATCCGTCAAGTTGACGCTGTAATAACGGGCCGTGCCGCCAGCCGCGCGCACCGCTTCGATGGCAGCGCAGGCCGCTTGGGCGCGCTCCAGACCAGCCAGTTCTTTTTCAACCAGAGCCGGCGTGGCGCGCTCCCCACGGACCTTGAGGCGCGCGTGCAGATCGCGCATCAGGCCTTCCTTGTCCGTCGCCAGCCGCCGCAGGTCCGCATTGCCGGGATCGGGCTCGGGGACGAGATCGAGCAAATAGAACGTGCCGCCGGAGGCCGCCAGGTCGGCGGTGATCGCGGAGACTATGCTGCCGGCAGCGCCGGTGACGACGAAAACCGTGTCCTTATTTAGTACGAGACCGGGCTGTCCGTCCACGGCGGTCTGCTCTTCGAGGCTGACGCCCCAGCGCAGACCTCCTTGGTAGCCGATCTCGATTGCGCCGGGATCGCGCAACGTCTCCGCCACCAGCATCTCAGCCACTTCCGAAGCGTTGCGCTCCGCTTCGAAGTCGACTGTCTTGACGAAGGCGTCCGGGCGTTCCCGCTTGTACGTCTTGGTGAAACCGGCCACCGCGCCGCCCATCGGCGCAACCGCTCCGGCCTCGTCGTAACCGTGCTGCCCGCCGAGCCGTGTCGCCGAAACCAGGAAGGTGTCTGGTGTCGCGATCTGTTCATAGAGCGCGCGCATCGTTGTGTAAAGCGATTTGACACGCACCCGCAGGGCTTCGCGCCAGGTGGCCAGATCCATGTCGCGAAGGCTTCCCTCGTGATCGAGCGCGGGCAGCCAGTAGACGCCGTGTACAGGGCCGGCCACCGGCGTGCCGTCTAGCAGGAAGACTTCCGCTCCGGACTCACGCAGTCGCTCGGCCAGCGCTTCAGCCATGCCGCCTTTGTCCGGCATGATGGCAACGCGGCGGCCGGCCAGCGTCACAGCCGTGGGCTTACAAAGGGAGAGCGGCGGGCGCAAGGTGGGCACCGGCACGCGGCGCGGAATCGATGCGAGAGGCTGGGGGCTAGGGGCTGGGAATTGGATGCTGGGTGCTGGGTGCTGGATGTCCAGGTCCGGGCGGTTCTCGTGTACGAACCGGATCACATGCGCCAGCGTGGGGAAGTCGCGCAGCTTGCGATTCTCGTCGCGCGGGATGTTGTAGATTTCGCGGACCGCTGCAAACAGATCGGCCTGCTTCACCGTATCGACTCCCAGATCCGCTTCAAGATCCAGATCCGGATCCAGCATATCCGGCGGGTAGCCGGTCTTCTCGGCAACCAGCGCTAGGAGCCGCTCTTTGACCGGATCGGCGGCCACTGGCGCGGGAGGCTGAGGGCTAGGGGCTGGGGGCGGGCCAACCAGATCCGGCCGCTTCTCGTGTACAAACGCGACCACATGCGCCAGCGTGGGGAAGTCGCGCAGCTTGCGATTCTCGTCGCGCGGAATGTTGTAGATCTCTCGCACCGATGCAAATAGATCGGCCTGCTTCACCGTATCGACTCCCAGATCGGCTTCCAGATCCAGATCGGGATCGAGCATATCCGGCGGGTAGCCGGTCTTCTCGGCAACCAGCGCCAGGAGCCGCTCTTTGACCGGATCGCCCGCTGTGGTGGGGCAGGCGCTTTCGCCTGCCGCCTCGACTTTAGGGGCTGAGGGCTGGCCATCTAGATCCGGCCGCTTCTCATGTACGAACCGGATCACATGCGCCAGCGTGGGGTAGTCGCGCAGCTTGCGATTCTCGTCGCGCGGGATGTTGTAGATCTCGCGGACCGACGCAAACAGATCGGCCTGCTTGACCGTATCGACTCCCAGATCGGCTTCCAGGTCCAGATCGAGATCCAGCATGTCGGATGGGTAACCGGTCTTCTCGGCGACTAGGGCGAGTATTCGCTCCTGGACCGGATCGCCTGCCAGCGGTGCCGGGGGCTGTGGGCTAGGGTCCGGGGGCTGGTGCTTCACTTCGGGCGGCGCTTTCGTCTCGACGGCCGGCTGCACCGGCACCGGTGCGGCCTGAACCGCGTGGTCCTTTACGCGCAGCGTGCGTTGCACCACTTCCAGATCGGCGGCTGGCTGGCCCGCCACTCGGCTCAGCCACGCGCTCCAAACGTTCTGATCCGCAATCCGCGAAGCATAGCCCAGCGCATGCGGGCTGGTCCGCGTACCGCCGGCCGGCGCGACCCAGCGCATCAGCGTCATGCTGATCTGCGAACCGAACCCGGCGCCGAGGCGCAGCGCGTAGTCGACGGGATACCCGCCGCCCTTCGACAAATTCAGCGGGCCCAATTCGGGATCTACTTCTTTGAAGTTGGCCACCGGCGGCGCGCATCCGGTTTCGAGCGCTTTGACGGCCACAACATCTTCGATGCCCGTGCCCATGGCGTGACCTGTAAATCCCTTGGTGTTGGAGATCACGATGCGATCCGCCGCGTCGCCGAACACCCGCCGCAGCGCGTGGATCTCGGCCGAGGCGCTGCCGCCGCGCGCCGGTGTATACGTTTCGTGAGAAACGAACAACATTCGCGAAGCTGCCTCGCGCCGCCGGAAGCCGTTGCCGGTCTCGGCCTCGGCCACCAGTTTTTCCATCACCCCGAAGATATGCTCGGGATCCAGCCGCGTGCCGTGGAAGGCGCTGTTGGCCGT
>Ga0181519_10004327_pt1 | contig 11533 bp, 10 predicted proteins | sample PEATcosm2014_Bin_26_FD_121102 | JGI IMG/M metagenome (GOLD analysis project Ga0181519, IMG submission 121102) | Peatland microbial communities from MTU Mesocosm Facility, Houghton, MI, USA - PEATcosm2014_Bin02_10_metaG | ecosystem: Environmental > Terrestrial > Soil > Wetlands > Peat | place... | reverse complement strand
CGGGCCGGCTGGCCGACCTGGTCGCCCAGGAGCGATCGGCCCAGGACCCGTGGTCCCGGGGTCTGCTCGAGAGCTGGCCGGCCACGGCGGCCGCCTACCGGGGGACCCAGGCCGACGACGGGACGGTGCTGCGCCGGCCCTCCCTCTCGGGCACCGAGGTGCCCCGGGTGGCGCTGCCCCGGTTCGCCGACCACGGTGACCTGCTGGCCTGGCTGCGTTCGGAGAACCTGCCCGGCCGGTTCCCGTTCACCGCCGGGGTCTTCGTGTTCAAGCGGGAGGGCGAGGAGCCGGCCCGCATGTTCGCCGGCGAGGGCGACCCGTTCCGCACCAATCGGCGGTTCCATTTGCTGGCCGCCGGCCAGCCGGCCACCCGGCTCTCCACGGCCTTCGACTCGGTGACCCTCTACGGGTTCGACCCCGACACCCGGCCCGACATCTACGGCAAGGTCGGCACCTCGGGGGTGTCGGTGGCCACCATCGACGACATGGCCGAGCTGTTCGCCGGCTTCGACCTGTGTGACCCGGCGACGTCGGTGTCCATGACCATCAACGGCCCGGCGCCCACCATCCTGGCCATGTTCTTCAACACCGCCATCGACCAGCAGCTGGCCCGGCGGTCCGCCGAGTCCGGCCGGCCGCTCGACGACGTGGAGGCGGCCGAGGTCCGGGCCGAGGTCCTGGCCCGGGTCCGGGGCACCGTCCAGGCCGACATCTTGAAGGAGGACCAGGGCCAGAACACCTGCATCTTCTCCACCGACTTCTCGCTCGGCGTCATGGCCGACATGGCCGAGTTCTTCATCGAGCACCGGATCTCGAACTTCTACTCGGTGTCCATCTCCGGCTACCACATCGCCGAGGCCGGGGCCAACCCCATCACCCAGCTGGCCTTCACGCTGGCCAACGGCTTCACCTACGTCGAGGCCTACCTGGCCCGGGGTATGGCCGTCGACGATTTCGCCGCCAACTTCTCCTTCTTCTTCTCCAACGGCATGGACCCCGAGTACACGGTGATCGGCCGGGTGGCCCGGCGCCTGTGGGCCCTGGCCATGCGCCAGCGCTACGGGGCCTCGGCGCGGGCCCAGAAGCTCAAGTACCACGTGCAGACGTCGGGCCGCTCGCTGCACGCCCAGGAGATGCAGTTCAACGACATCCGCACCACCCTCCAGGCGCTGTGCGCCATCTACGACAACGCCAACAGCCTGCACACCAACGCCTTCGACGAGGCGGTGACCACGCCCGGACCCGACTCGGTCCGCCGGGCCCTGGCCATACAGCTGATCATCAACCGCGAATGGGGCCTGGCCGTCAACGAGAACCCCCTCCAGGGCAGCTTCATCGTCGACGAGCTGACCGAGCTGGTCGAAGAGGCCGTGCTGGTCGAGCTGGAGCGCATCAGCGAGCGGGGCGGCGTGCTCGGGGCCATGGAGCTCGGCTACCAGCGGGGCCGCATCCAGGACGACTCGATGCTCTACGAGCAGCGCAAGCACGACGGGAGCCTGCCCATCGTCGGGGTCAACACCTTCGTGGCCGAGGTCGGCGCCCCGACCCCCCCGGTCGAGCTGGCCCGGTCGACCGAGGAGGAGAAGGCCGGTCAGCTCCGACGGCTGGCCGCCTTCCAGGCCACCCACGCCGCCGACCGGCCGGCCGCCCTGGCCGCCCTGCGCCAGGTGGCCCTGGACGGGGGCAACGTGTTCGCCGAGCTGATGGAGACGGTCCGCCACGCCACGTTGGGCGAGATCACCCAGACCCTCTTCGAGGTCGGCGGCTCCTACCGGCGTAGCGTATGAGCGTGAGCCCATCGGCCCCGCTGCCCTTCGACCCGGTCGACGAGGCCCGACGCCACTGGGCCGACCACGGCTGGGTGGCCGCCGCCCCGGGCATGGCCGCCGTCACCTCGGTCATGCGAGCCCAGCAGATCTTCCTCGGCCGGGTGGAGGAGGTCCTCCGGCCCCTCGGCCTGACCTTCGCCCGGTACGAGCTGCTCATGTTGCTCTCGTTCTCCTCGACCGGGGCCATGCCGCTGGGCAAGGTGAGCGCCCGTCTCCAGGTCCACCCGACCAGCGTCACCAACGCCGTGGACCGCCTGGAGGCCCAGGGGTTCATCCGCCGGCTGCCCCACGCCACCGACCGCCGGGCCACCCTGGCCGAGATCCTGCCCGAGGGGCGCCAGATCGCCCAGGTGGCCACCAAGGAGCTGAACCAGCAGGTGTTCGAGCGGACCGGCCTGGACCCGGCCGACATCGACGCCCTGACCGACGTGCTCCGGCGGTTGCGCTCGGGATTCGGCGACTTCGAGGTGGGCGACCCGGGCCGAGGCACCGGCCCGACCTGAACCCCGGAGCGGCCCGGGCGCTGGTCGCCCGGTCGTTGCCGGTCCGGGCCCGGGTGGTCCGGGGCGTGGGTGGTCCGGGTCGTGGGTGGTCCGGGTCGTGGGTGGTCCGGGTCGTGGGTGGTCCGGGGCGTGGTCCGGGGCGTGGGCGGTCCGGGATCCCGGCGGCCCCGGACGACGACCTCTTACACTGACCGCCGATGCCAGGTGACGACCGGGCCGGTGCGGACGCCCTCTTCGAGCGGCGGGGCGACCGGCTGGTGCCCACCGACCTCTCCCGGGGGCCGTGGTCGCCCGACGCCCTGCACGGCGGACCGGTGGCCGGCCTGGTGACCTGGGCCGTCGAGCCGTTCTTGGACCCCGGCCCCGGGGTGCCCCACGGCCGCCACCTGGCCCGGTTGACCGTCGACCTGCTCCGGCCGGTCCCGCTGGCCCCGTTGGCCGTCCGGGCCCAGGTGGCCCGGCCGGGCCGCCGGCTGCAGGTGGTCGACGTCACGGTGGAGGCCGACCGGGGCCTGGTCGCCTCGGCCCGGGCCGTGTGCGTGGGCCGGCTGGGGCCCGACGACGGCGCCCCCGATCCCTCGACCGACGACCCCACCGAGCGGCCACCCGATGTCGAGAGGTTCGCCGCCGTGGCGCTGCCCGCCCCCTGGCCGGTGCCCGTCTTCCACGCCGACGCCATCGAGGCCCGGCCGATGGTCGGGGGCTTCGGCATGCCCGGCCGGGGCAGCGCCTGGATCCGCCTGCGCTACCCGGTGGTGGCCGGCGAGCCGCTCACCGCCCTGCAACGGCTGGCCACCCTCTCGGACTTCGCCAGCGGCCTCAGCTCGGAGGTGACCGTCCACGGCCACACCTTCATCAACGCCGACATCACCGTGTCGGCCATCCGACCGGCCGTCGGCCAGTGGATCGCCCTGACCGCCCGGTCGCACTACGGCGAGCCCGGGTCGGCCGTGGCCCTGGCCTCGGTCTGGGACCGCCACGGCCGGGTCGGGGCGATCTCCCAGAGCCTGGTGATCGGCCGACCCGGGTGAGCCGGACCGACGGTCGGTGGCCGGCTCACCCGGCCGGGCCCGCCCATCCGCCCGGTCCGGTCCTCCGCGCCGCCCGATGGGCACCGGCCGGCCCCCTGGGCTACGTTCCGCCCCGAGCCCACGAACGAGAGGACCCCGCGTGTCCCAGGTCGAAGCGAACGGCATGGTGCTCGAGTACGAGGTGTCCGGTGACCCGTCGGACCCGCCCCTGGTCCTGGTCATGGGGCTCGGGGCCCAGCTCATCGCCTGGCCCGACGAGTTCTGCGCCATGCTGGCCGCCCGGGGCTTCTACGTGGTGCGCTACGACAACCGCGACGCCGGCCTGTCCACCGCCTTCGACGGCATCACCCCCGACGTCATGGCCCTGTTGGCCGGAGAGCCGACCAGCGTCCCCTATCGGATCGAGGACATGGCCGACGACGCCGCCGGCCTCATCTCGGCCCTCGGACTGCGACCGGCCCACGTGGTCGGGGCGTCGATGGGCGGCATGATCGTCCAGGCCCTGGCCATCCGCCATCCCGAGGCCGTGCGCAGCGTCTGCTCGATCATGTCGACCACCGGGGACCCGTCGGTCGGGGCCCCGACCGACGCCGCGGTGAGCGCCCTGCTGGTCCCCCCGGCCACCAGCCGGGACGAGGCCATCGAGCAGTCGGTGGCCGCGTCGAGGGCCATCGCCGGCACCGGCTTCGCCTTCCCCGAGGACCAGATCCGGGTCCGGGCCGCCCTGGCCCACGACCGCTCCTACCGTCCCGAGGGCATGCTCCGGCAGCTGGCCGCCATCCTGGCCTCGCCCGACCGCACCGAGGGCCTGCACGGCGTCCGGGTGCCGTTCCTGGTCATCCACGGGACGACCGACCCGCTGGTCACCCCGTCGGGCGGGGAGGCCACGGCGGCGGCCGTGCCCGGGGCCGAGCTCATGATGGTGACCGGCATGGGCCATGATCTGCCCGTCCCGGTGTGGGGCGACCTGGTGGCCGCCATCGCCGCCAACGCCGCCAAGGCGCCGTGACCAGCTCGGTGGGCCCGTCGGCGGCGGCCCGCCCGCTGGTGGTCGACCACCCGGCCGTGGTCCACCGGCTGACATCACTGCGCCGGGCCTCCACCGACAACGCCACCTTCCGCCAGCTGGCCGGCGAGATCTCGGCCCTGGTGGCCTTCGAGGCCCTGTCCGACCTGGCCCTGGCCGACGAGTGGATCGACACGCCGGTGGCCCGTCACGTGGCCGCCCCCCGGGTGGTCGAGACGGTGCTCCTGGTGCCGATACTGCGGGCCGGGCTGGGCATGGTCCCGGCCATCCAGGAGCTGCTCCCGCTGACCGAGGTGGCCCACGTCGGCCTGCGCCGGGACGAGGTCACCCTGCGCTCGGAGGTCTACCTCAACCGGCTGCCGGCCGACCTGACCGGTCGCCGGGTGGCCGTGTGCGACCCCATGCTGGCCACCGGGGGCTCGTTGGCCACCGTGTGCGACATGGTGACCGAGCGGGGGGCCACCGACGTGGTGGCCCTGTGCCTGCTGGCCTCGGTGCCCGGGCTCGAGCACATGGCCTCCCGGCACCCGTCGGTCACCGTGGCCTGCGCCGGCGTCGACCCCGGCCTCGACCACCGCGGCTTCATCCTCCCCGGCCTGGGCGACGCCGGTGACCGGCTCTTCGGTCCGCCGGACTGACCGGACGAGGCGCCGGTCGCCCATCGGTGCCCGGGACGGCGGGGTACCGAGCGGGCCCGGCCGGGCCGGCGGTGGCCGGAGGTGACGGTGGATGACCGGAGGTGGGACGCCGAGGCCGGTACCGCCCGGTGGATCCGCCCCGACGAGGTCGTGGTCTGGCGGGGCGGGCCGGACCCGTCGGCCGTCTTCGCCCCCCAGGACGCCTTCTTGGTCCCGGTCTCGGTCATCTGGACGGCCCTGGCCGCGCTGATCCTGGGCACCCAGGCCGGCTCCGATGTCGGGCCGCTGGCCGGGGCGGCCCTGGTCGTGGTGCTGGCCCTCGGCCTGTACCTGGTGGTTGGCCGGTTCGTCGTGAAGCGCTGGACCCGGCGCCGGACGTGGTACGCGCTGACCACCGCCCGGGCCGTCGAGGTGACCGGGAGCGGTCGGGCGGTCCGGGAGGCGCCGCTGTCGGTGCCCATGGAGCTCCGGCGGCGGCCCGACGGCCGGCGCGCCACCGCCGTCTGGCCGTTGGCCCGGCCGGCGCTCGAGCGCCCGCTGTTCGGGGCCTTGGCCGGGCCGGGCACCATGTCGCCCGAGTGGTTCCGGGGCACCGGCTGGCCCGGAACCCGCCGCTGGACCCGGCCCGAGGTCGCCTTCTGTGACGTGACCGACGTCGACGGCCTGGCCCGGGCGGCCGGCCAGGTCGGGGTGGCCTTCGCCGTGGTCACCGGCCCGGGATGGCCTCCGTCAGCCCGCGGCCGGCCGCCGGCCGAACCCCCGGCCCCGCTCCGGTCGGACGGCGGAGCCCAGCCGTCGGGGGGCCGCCGACCGGTCCCGGCGGCCCCTCCACCGAGCGGTCCGGCACCCTGGGTGCGGGCCCGGCTGCTCCGCCGGCCCTACCGCCTGTGGTCGCCCCTGGAGGCCGACGAGGTGGTCCGGCGCCTGGGCGCCGCCCTGGCCCCGGTGCCCCCGACCTCGGTCGGTCTGCGCCGGCCGGCCGCCCCGTATCAGGGGAGCGCCGCCGGGGGGGTGGTGCATCTGGTCTGCGCGGCCGACGCCCGCAACGCCTGGCGCTACGAGTTCGAGGGCGACGTCGTGGTCGAGGGCCCCGGGAGCTGGCTGGCCGGGAGGCTCGGCCCCCCCGGCCTGGTCCCCGTGCTGAGCGCCCTGTGGGTCGGCGCGGTGGCCCTGCTCCTGCTGGTCGCCGCGGTGGGCCTGGTGGTCGACCTGGCCACCTCCCACGGCTGGTCGGTCGCCCCGTTCGTCCTGATCCCGGCGGGGATGCTGGCCTTCTTCGTCGTGCTGGTCGAGGTGGCCTCGAGATCGGCCGCCGCCGACTGGCGGCGCATGGAGGACTGGCTGTGCCGGTTGCTCGACGTCCCCGACGGCCCCCGACCGTAGGGCGTCGGCTCAGGCGGGTGCCGGGGCGGCCGAGGCGGCGGCCCGGGCCGAGGCCGTCGGCTGGTAGCGGGCCACGGTGAAGGCGACGATGAGCGGGACGTCGATCATGAACACGAAGATCATGGCGAAGAGCACGACCATCGGGCCCCCGCGGACGTGGTCCAGGGTGAAGACGTAGATGAGCATCCCCCCGATGACCAGGTAGGCCAGGAAGGTCCACCCCCCGACCCGCCAGAAGACGTCCCAGGCGAACTCGGAGATTCGGGTGAGCAGGATGACGTTGACCACCACGAGCAGCCCGCCGGCGGCCAGCAGGCCAATGGCCGGAGCCAGGTTGACCGGGTGGGGCACGTGGGCCGCCATGTAGATGCCGCCCACGATGATCAGGCCCAGCGTCACCACCGCCAGCTCGGTGATCGGCGGCAGGTTCTGCTTCTCCAGGGTCGGCGGACCTCCGGGTCCGGGGGGCGGCCCGTCGGCGTGGTCGGCGGCGGTCATCCGACGGCGATGTGGCTCATGATGATCAAGGTGGCCACCTGCATCAGGCCCAGGATGCCCGCCGCGTAGACGAACCGGCGCATCAGCTTGGCGATCAGCAGCCCGTTGGGCTGGGGCTTCTTCAGCTCGAAGAGGACGGCGATGTTGGCCGGCTCCAGCAGGCCGAGGGCGATGATGGCCATGACCCCGACCACGATGTACGAGGCGACCAGCCAGGCGTGCATGGCCGCCCCGGGGTTCAGGTTGCCCAGCTGGCGGGCCAGCTGCCAGCCGGCGGCCAGGGTGATCACGACCAGGGTGGGCATGATCAGCACCATCTTGGGCATGAAGCGCACCGAGAACTCCATGCGGGCCGGGATCGACAGCCGGCCCAGGATGGGTCCGATCACCAGACCCACGAAGAGGTCGATCCCCGTCCACAGGCCGCCCCCGGCCACGTGGAAGAGGTCGATGGCCCAGAGCCAATGGGCGGCGATGGACACGATCAGAAAGACCAGGATGACGGCCACGATGGGGAGGCCCCGCACCGGCACGATCTGGAAGTCGGGCCGAGCCGCCGGGCCGGGCGGCCCGGCGGCCGGTGCCGCCGCCCGAGCCCCCGGTGGGCCCTCCGGGCTGCGCAGTACCGCGTCGTCGACGGCCATGGGTCTCCCCTTCCGCTTCGGTCTGCTCCGGCCCTCCGCCCCGGGCGGGCCCGGCCCGGAATCTACCGCGGTGGGCGGTCCGGATCGAGTGTTGGTCGCGGGTCGGGCCGGCCCACCGGGCACCGGCGTCGGGCGGCGCCCGTCCCGGCCGGCCCGCCCGGGGCCGGCTCTCGGGCACCGACGCCGGCCGGCTCGTTGCCGACGCCCGGCGGCCCCACTACCCTGGGGGACATGCAGCGCTATTGGCGGTTTGCCTGGCCGGCCCTGGTGGGGCGGGACAGCGTCATCTCGCGCTGACCGGCGACACACCAGAGCTGGCACGAAGCAGAGGCTGCGGCCTCTGCTTTTTTCTCGCCCCCACCCCGGGCACGCCGGCTCTGGCACCTGCCGACGGCGGCCCAGAAAGGAACCGCGGGCCATGTCCGCCCACACGCCATCAACGACATCGGTCCCGCTCGAGCGGCCGGACGCCGAGGCGCCCGAGGCCCTCCGGGACCAACGCATCGCCTGGACCCGGCCCATGGTCTCGCCGGCCCTGCTCCGCGACGAGCTCCCGGTCGACGACCGCCAGGCCAGGGTGGTCCTCGAGGGCCGGCGGGCCACCTCGGCCGTGCTGCGCGGCGAGGACGACCGGCTCCTGGTGGTGGTCGGCCCGTGCTCGGTCCACGATCCGGCGGCCGCCCTCGACTACGCCGAGCGCCTGGCCCCGCTGGCCGACGACCTGGCCGACGCCCTGTGCCTGGTCATGCGGGTCTACTTCGAGAAGCCCCGGACCACGCTCGGGTGGAAGGGCCTGATCAACGATCCCGGCCTGGACGGCAGCTTCCGGGTCAACGACGGCCTCCGGGCCGCCCGGCGCCTGGTCATCGACATCCTCGAGCTCGGCCTGCCGGTGGGCTGCGAGTTCTTGGACCCGATCATCCCCCAGTACCTGGCCGACACGGTCAGCTGGGGGGCCATCGGGGCCCGGACGGCCGAGAGCCAGGTCCACCGCCAGCTGGCCAGTGGCCTGTCCATGCCCGTGGGCATCAAGAACTCGACCGGGGGCGACGTGCGGGCGGCCATCGACGGGGTGCGGGCGGCGGCGGCCAGCCACGTCTTCTCCGGGGTGACCGACGACGGGGTGGCGGCCATCGTGGCCACGACCGGCAATGCCGACTGCCACGTGGTGCTGCGGGGCGGCCGGGGCTCGCCCAACTTCGACCCGGCGAGCGTGGCCGCCGCCCGCACCCTCCTGGTCGAGGCCGGCCTGACCCCCAACCTCATGGTCGATGCCAGCCACGCCAACAGCGGGAGCGACCACACCCGCCAGCCGGCGGTGGCCGCCGACCTGGCCACCCGGCTGGCCGCCGGCGAGCCCGGAGTGGTCGGCGTGATGCTCGAGAGCTTCCTGGTGGCCGGACGCCAGGACGTCGACCTGGGGGCACCGGCCGAGCTGACCTACGGCCAGAGCATCACCGACGCCTGCATGGGCTGGGACACCACGACCGAGGTGCTGGGCGCCCTGGCCGGGGCGGTCGAGCGCCGGCGGGCCGCCGGGCCGGCTTCGGGCGGCGCCCGGCGGCCCTGACCCCTCGGCCCGATCAGCGGCCGATGTCCTCGTCCCACAGCTCGGGCCGCTCCTCGATGAAGCGGGCCAGCAGCTCGACGCACTCGGGGTCGGCCAGATCGACGACCTCGACCCCGTGCTCGGCCAGCCACTGGTGGCCGCCGTGGAAGTTCTGCGACTCGCCCATGACCACCGCCCCGATCCCGAATTGCCGGACCAGGCCGCTGCAGTACCAGCACGGGGAGAGGGTGGTGACCATCACGCACCGGCCGTAGTCCCGGCGGCGGCCGGCGTTGCGGAAGGCGTCGGTCTCGCCGTGGACCGACGGGTCGCCATCTTGGACCCGCCGGTTGTGGCCCCGGCCGAGCAGGGTGCCGTCCCGGTGGAACAGGGCCGCCCCGATCGGGATCCCGCCCTCGGCCAGGCCCAGTCGGGCCTCCTCCAGGGCCACGGCCAGGAAGCGACGGGCCGTGGCCCGGTCGAGCGGGTCACTTGCGGGCTCCACGTCGCGACGACGAGAGTCTGCGTCCATGGCCGCCGATCGTACCTATCGCACGCACGTGGGCAGCCAGGCGGTCGAGGTCCCGTTGGTGCCCATCACCGAGGACCTGACCATCGCCCTGCTGATCAGCGTCGACCACGGGGTGGACTTCGCCGCCCGTGCCGGCCGGGAGCTGGCCGAACGGCTGGCCCCCTTCGAGCCCGAGATCGTCGTCTCGGTGGCCACCATGGGCATCCCCCTGGCCATCGAGGTCACCCGGGCCCTCGGCCTGGACGACTATCTCATCTTGCACAAGACGCCCAAGATCCACCTGGGCGACACCATCGCCGAGCCGGTGCGGTCCATCACCACCGATTCCCCGCAGCGGCTGCGCATGGACCCGGCCCGGGTCCAGGTGGTGCAGGGCCGACGGGTGGCCGTGGTCGACGACGTGATCTCGACCGGGGCCTCGCTGCGGGCCGCCCTCAATCTGCTCCGCCGGGTCGACGCCCGGCCGGTGGTGGTGGGCACGCTGGTCACTGAGGGGTCCGAGTGGCGGACCACGCTGGCCGAGGACGCGGCCATGGTGCAGGCCCTGGGGGCCATCCCGATCTTCCTCAGGCTCCCCGACGGCACCTTCGAGGCCCACTGGGGCGACGAGGGCGGGGACGCCCCGACGGAGCGCTGATGGCTCCGCCGGGGCGTAGAGGGGTCCCCGCATTAGGCCGGCCGGCCCCTAGACCGCTTCAAGCAGTCCTTCGGACCGTAGCAAATCGTCCTGCCGGTCGGCCTCTTTGCGCAGACTGCCTGTAACCAGCTCGACCACCAGGTACACCACACCGCCGACGGCCATGCCCATGAAGACCGAGAAGTCGGCCCCCCCGGTGTGCACGGTGATCGGGTTGACCCAGGTCGGGACGTGGAAACTGGTGGACAGGGCCGACATGGCGGCCACCATGCCCAGCAGCTGGGCCACGATGGCCGCCCAGCTGATCCCGCCGTGCTTCCAGTACAGGCTGCCCCGGTCGGTGCGCTGCAGCTCGGACGGGACGTAGCGGAAACGCCGGAGCGCCCAGTCGACCAGGAAGATGGCCACCCACGGGGCGATCCAGATGATGACCAGGTCCACGAAGTCCGAGAGCAGGGTGCTGAACGAGGCGGCGAAGATGGCCCACATGGTCACCCCGCCGGCGATGATGCAGTCGATCACCACCGCCTGGTAGCGCTTGACCGGGACCCCCATGGCCTGCATGGTCACCCCCGACGAGTACAGGTCGAGGCTGTTGATGGCGAACAGCTGGATCATGGCGAAGAGCAGGAAGACCACCACGAACCAGGCCGGGATGGTGCTCTGGTGGGCCAGCGGGAGGAACCCGCCGATCCCCGTGCCCAACCCGGTGATGTACGTGCCGACCGCCGCCCCGAGCGTCATGATCAGGATCTCGGGCACCGCCGTGCCCAAGAAGACCCAACCCACGATGCCCTTCTTGGACGCGTCGGGCGGGCAGTAGCGGGTGTAGTCGTTGCCGCACTCGGCCCAGCCCAACCCGGACAGGGCGATGGTGAAGGCCAGCCCGGCCATGTAGGTCTGCCAGTTGGCTCCGTGGGCCACGCCGTGGGTGGTGGCGTGGGGGATGGCGAAGCCCAGCAGCACGGCGAAGAGGACCACGAACGGCGGCACCAGCCAGCGCAGGGTGCGGACGATGGTGGCGTGGCCCAGGAAGGGCAGGACGCCCTGGATGGCCACGGCGACCAGCACGAAGACGACCTTGGAGGCGTCGCCCGGGGCGAAGCCGGCCTTGATCTGGAGGACCAGGGCGGCCCCGACGATGAGGATCAGCCCCTCGGCCTCGAAGCCCAGCTGGGTCAGCCAGTTGAAGAAGGCGATGAGCCGGTTGCCGTTGGGGCCGTAGCCGGCCCGGTTGATGGCGAACACCGTGGTCCCGGTCT
>Ga0181519_10004326_pt1 | contig 11533 bp, 10 predicted proteins | sample PEATcosm2014_Bin_26_FD_121102 | JGI IMG/M metagenome (GOLD analysis project Ga0181519, IMG submission 121102) | Peatland microbial communities from MTU Mesocosm Facility, Houghton, MI, USA - PEATcosm2014_Bin02_10_metaG | ecosystem: Environmental > Terrestrial > Soil > Wetlands > Peat | place... | reverse complement strand
GGCCACGGCCACGGCCCCGTGCAACGAGGCGTCACCGGCAAAGCGGGCGCGCACCACCTCGGGGGGATAGGGCGCCGCGCGGGCCACCAGGCGGGCGATGGCGTCGATCGGGAACCGGTCGGAGCGAACGTAGCCACCGCCGAGAACGAGCACCGCCGGGTCGCAGACGATCGCCAGATCGGCGACAAGGGACCCGATCTCGTCCCAGAGACGCTCCAGCAGCGCTTTAGCGCGGGGGTCCTCCTCTGCCAGCTCGACGAGCTCGGCAACCTCGACGGGGCGCCCGAAGACGGCGGCGCTCTGGCGGGCGATGCCCCTGCCGCCGAGGGCCTCTTCGGTCGGGACGGCGCCGTCCGAGGCCATGAGCGGCGTCGCCGAGCCTTCGGTGAGCCAGTAGCCGATCTCGCCGGCCGCCCCGTGGGCCCCCTCGACGACCTTTCCGTCGATGACGAGCGTGGCGGCGATCCCGGTCCCGAGGTTGAGATAGACGCCACAGGCCACGCCTGCGAGCGCCCCCCAGCTGAGCTCAGCCAACGCTGCGAGCTTCACGTCGTTGCCGAAGGCGGCCGGCAGCGCAGGGAACGCCCTCTCGATCGCGGCGGGGATCGCAAGCTTCTCCCAGCCCGGGACGTTGGGTGCGAGATCGACGTGGTCGACACGGGTCAACCCCATCGTCGAGACGCCGATGGCACAGACGTCGCCACCGCTCGCCTGCTCCTCACAGAGCACCTCGTTCGCGAGGGCGACCGCCGACGCGAGCACCTCTTCGGCGCCCCGGTCGGCCCCGGTCGGCATCGTCCGCTGACGGCGCAGCTCCCCGCTCGGGTCGCCTATCGCCGAAGCGATCTTCGTGCCACCGATGTCGAGGGCCACCACTGCCCTCGACGCGCCACGCGTCATCTCAGCGGCGGTCGAGCATGATCGAGCGGACGAGGAAACGGGGGTGGTCGGGATCGACACCGCGCCTTTTGACGAGCTGCTGGACGGCGCAGTGGACCCGGACGAGTCCGGCCAGGGGATCGCCCCCGCTGCGCACGACACGGGCGCCGGTGGTCCTTATCTCGTCGTCGATGCTCGGCTCGGCGTCGTCGAGGATCCATACGAGCGACCGCTCGCTCGCGGCGGAGATGGGACCGTGGCGGTACTCCATCGTGGGGTAGGACTCGGTGAAGGCGCCGAGCACCTCGCGGAACTTGAGGGCGGCCTCGTTCGCGATCGCGGCCGCGACGCCGCGGCCGAGGAAGACGATGTGATCGGCCGGGCCGACCTCCTCGGGCGGTTCGCCCAAGAACGCCTCGGCGCGCTTCGCGGAAGCTTCGACGTCCCATCCGAAGCTGGCGAGCAGGAGCGAGAGGGCGCTCGTCGCGAACCGTGTCTGCACGATCGACTGCTCGTCGGCGAAGGAGAGCACGATCCGCTCTGTGACGAGACCGGCGATGGGATTGTCGTCCGCGGCGGTAATCGCCAGGGTCCGGATGCCCGGGTCCAGCGCCGCCGTGGCGTCAAGGACCTCGGTGGTAGTACCCGAGCGCGAGATCATGACGACCGTGTCGTACCTGCGGCCCGGGGGCATCTCCGAGGCCGGGAAGGCGTCGCTCTCGCCGAGACCCCGCTCGTTGCGGTAGGTGGCGGCCGCCTGGGCGACATAGAGGGACGTGCCGCATCCGACGAAGGCGACCCGGGTGTCACGACCCAACAGCGTCGCCGTGGACGCGAGCTTCGCGGCGCGCCGCCACATCTCCGGTTGCGTCCTGAACTCTTGCTCGAAGTTGCTCATGATGAGCGATCCTTCCCGGTAAGTGAGGCCTGACTCGAGTCACGCTACGTAACTCTCGAGGACTGCGCAAGGGCATCTGGCTCCTGCTGCCGGGACTAGGGCCCACTTACAGAGAAAGATCGAGGTCAGAACACTATCGGGGCAATCCGCTCCCGGTCTGACCGCCGCGCCGGTGCGGCGATCGATATTGCGCAATATTGCTCATAACGAGCAAGTCCAGTTGCAAGGGACCTGAATGCAGGCAGCTCGCACACATTCTCGGCGCGGCCTCGCGGATCGCCCAGGTGCGCGACGCCGTGGTCATCGGGAGCCCATCAGTGCCTCGCGGAGCGTCCCCTGCTTAGCTCGGGACCCATTCGTGTCGGGATGGCGCTTCGTGCAGGGGCTCCTCGCGATCCTCGGTCAGCTTGTGAGGGCGTTGAGGGAGTTGCGGCGGCGCTAGTGCCGTTCCTGAAGGCACGGGTACCCGTGACAGGTGCACCGGACTGTTCGGCGCGCCTCGGGGAAGCCGTCTTCTGCGAGACGGCGCGTCAGATCGGCTTGTTCAGGGCGTCGGCAAGGACAAGCCTCGAGAACGGCATCGCCGGCGTCTCTCCTTCAACGAACGGCTCGACAGCCGATCGCCTTTGTACTGAGGGAATATGGTGATCATGAACGGGAAAGGGCTTGATCCCACGCTGTCCGGCAGTGGCTCGAGAGGGGCCCGGCTCCGACGCAAGCTGTTCGGGGGAGCTCTTTGTGGCGCCCTTGTCATGACGCTCGTGACGGCAGACTGGTCCTCGGGGAGCTCGCCCGCGGGGGCGTCCAGCGAGGTGCCGGGCCAAGAGGCGGGCGTCGTCTGGGTGTGCCGGCCCGGCCAGGCCCCCAACCCCTGCACTTCGAGCCTCGCGGCCACGACCATCACGAAGGTCGGCACGCGGGAGCCGGCCAGCTGGCCGCGCTCGGCGGTGGCGTCCAAGTTCGATTGTTTCTACGTCCTCGGGACCAACAGCTTCGCCAAGACCGCCAACGCCAGCTTGGCGGTGACGAAGCTGGAGACGTTCATAGTGGGAGAGCAAGCTGGCCCGCTGTCTCAGGTATGTGACGTGTGGGCGCCGACCTACCGGTCCGAGACCGCCCGGAGCGTCGAGGAAGGGCTCGCCGGCAACGAGAAGGTCATGGCATCGGCCTTCAAGGTCGCCTACCAGAGCCTCCTCCTCGCCTGGGACTGGTTCCTCGCCCATACCGAGGGCAAGCCGGTCGTCCTCGTCGGGGAGTCGCAGGGTTCGGCGGTGCTCATCCACCTCATCTCCGCCGAGGTGGACCACGAACCCTCGGTGCTGCGCCGCCTCCTCGTCGCTGTCCTCGTCGGCGGCAACCTCCAGGTCCCTTCTGGAAAGACGGTCGGGGCCACCTTCACCAAGGTCCCGCTCTGCACGAGCGGGACCGAGACGGGGTGTGCGATCGCCTTTTCGTCCTACCCTTCGCGGCCGCCCGCAGATTCGCTGTTCGGCAGGCCCGGCCAGGGCACGAGCCTCCAGTCCGGCCAGACCGCGAAGGCCGGCCAGCAGGTTGCCTGCGTCAACCCGGCCTCCCTGAGCGGCGGCACAGCCGACCTCGACCCCTACTTCCTCACGCTCACCCAGGTCGCACCGGACGCGTACATCGATTTCGCGCTCAAAAAGCCGGTCCCCACCCCCTGGGTCACCTACCCCGAGCTCTATGCGGCGGGCTGCATGCAAGGGGGCGGGGCCACCTGGCTCCAAGTCAGGAGCCTCGCCGGGACAAGCCACGCCCGACCCGTCGTGAACCTCAACGTAGTGAGCCAATTTGGTACCGGCCCGGCGTGGGGCTACCACAGCTACGAGTACGGCCTCACCCTAGGCAACCTGCTCCAGGACGTCGCCGGTGAGGAGACGGCGTGGGACTCGCGCCACTGATGCGTCCGACGGCGGCTCCATCGGACGGGCAAACCCGATGGGCGGGGCGGTTCCCGAAGCCCTGACGGTGATTCTGTGGCGTGCCCCGAGGCAATCCGCGCGGTATGCCCGAACAGTCGCGCAGCGACAGGTCCCGCCATCGACGCGCGGCTCGCCAGGAGCCACCGACGGCACGGGCGCGCCACCGTGGTGCTGGCACTAAGTCGCCACGTTAGGTAACAACCTTGGATGGCGTCCCTGTGCCCGTGCTCGGGGGGACCCCGGGCGCGCCCGTCGCCCCCCCGGTGCTGACCGGGCACGGTTTCGACACGCCCGGCGAGGTCGTGCTCGGGACGCTCACGCTCGCCCAGTTGCACAAGCACGTCGGCGACACGGTCCTCGTGAGCAACGGAACTTCTGGCCCATCGCGCCTGAGGATCGTGGGCACGGCGACCATGCCCGCCATCGGTCTCAACTTCACCCAGCACACGACCATGGGCACCGGCGCCCTGCTCTCTTACGCGCTCTTGCCGGCTGCCGCCCGCAATATCCTCGACGGTCCCGTCACCGGTCCCAACGCGATCCTCGTACGGCTGCGGGCCGGTGCAGGTGCCAGCTCCCTCGAGCAGATAGCCGAGGCGACGAGCAGCACGGCAGACCTCGGCGTCAATGTGCTGGCGGTCCAGCGCCCGGCCGAGATCATCAACTACCGGTCACTGGGTACCACTCCAGCCTTGCTCGGCGCCGCCCTGGCCCTGGGGGCGGTATTCGCCCTCGGCTTGACACTGGTCGCCTCGGTCCGCCGGCGACGCCGCGAGCTCGCCCTGTTGAAGACGCTCGGGTTCACCAAAAGGCAACTCGTCGCCACAGTTGCCTGGCAATCGAGCATCTCGGTCGGCATCGGCACCATCGTCGGCCTGCCACTCGGGATCGTGCTCGGCCGCTTCTTGTGGGACCTGTTCGCCCGGGATATTGACGTCGTCCCCGTGCCAACTGTTCCTGCCGTGACGGTCGTCCTCCTCGCGGTGGGCGCTTTGGTGCTCGCCAACGTCGTCGCCGCTATTCCGGCGCGCATCGCTGCCCGGACGCCGACGGCCCTGCTCCTGCGGGCGGAATGACCGTCGGGTGCCTGGAGCTGGGCTCGGGCGCCGGCGGTATCACGCCTCAGAGCTACCAGACTCCGGGGAGCACCCTCCAGCGCACCCGGGCGCGATAGGCGGCATATTGGCTGCTGTCGGTGAGCAGGCGCTCCTCGGCGAGTGCCCGGCCGAGGTTGCAGCTGGACGCGAACAACATCACACAGGCGTTGCGCACCGAGATGCTCTGGAGCAGATAGCCGAGCTGCAGCAGGACGTAGGAGGCGTAGACCGGATGACGGACGACGGCGTAGGGGCCACGGCGCACCAGCCCTCGATCGGCGGCGGCGAAGCCGAAGGAACGGCCCAGTGCGAGCAGCGCAGAGACACAGATCACAAGACCGACCACCTGCAGCCCGAGCCCCGCCTCGACCCCCCAGTGAGGGTGAACGCCCGTAGGTCGAAAGAGGACGCCTCCGAACGTGCCGCCGAATGCGAGGAGCCAGTCTCCCAGGCGTCGGCTCACGGCACGTGCGGGCCGCCGGACCAGGTAGGCGACGACGATCCACATCTGCTCGGCCGCGTATGCGCAACCGATCAAGGTGTGCCCGCTCAGGTAGGCCCTGATGCTGGCCCGCGCGAACAGCGCCGCGCCGGCGGCACCGACAAGATTCAGCAGGATCCTGATCACGAACGCCGTTCGGGCGGGCAGGACCCCGGGTTCCAGGAAGCGGTTCAGCCTCGAAAGAAGAGGCGTCGGCCGCCGTGCCTGCCGGCGCGAGGGACCGGCAACCTCAGATCCCACAGGATCGCCACCATCGACGTGCCTGGACATCGGGATCCGAAGCGGCGCGGGTTCGGGACCCGCATCGTCTCGTGAAGCCGCACGGAGGTCGTTGCTCGACGAGCGGGGCTGCTCGCGGTCGCACCGTCAGCGGGCTCGCGAACCGAAGGCAGATGGCGTGACAGTCAGATGGCGCCTCACGTCTCGACCGCGGCAAGGCGCCGTTCGGCGAGGGCATCGACGCTGAACCGCCCGGCGCCGAAGACCGCTACCACGAGAGCCAGCACGCAAAGGGTCATGTTCAGGTCATAGCCGGGGGTCAGTGATTCAGAGTTGATGCCGTTCACCCAGGTGACGGTGATCATCGCCATCACCATGTCTCCGAACAGGGCAAGTCCGGCGAGGCGGGCACCGAGTCCGATGACGAGGGAGATGCCTCCACCGAACTCGATCACACCTCCGAGCACGGCGAAGAAGCCTCCGGGGCGCAGATGGGCGGTGTTCGAGAAGAACAGTGCCGTCTGGTGCAGCCCAGGTCCGTTGAAAGCCCCGAAGAGCTTCCCGGCCCCGTACCAGATGAAGACCCAGGCGAGGGCGGTTCGCACCGCAACGAGAACGAGGTCAGCCGGCAGGGTTATGCCACGCGTGCTCAGCAGGATCGCCAGTATTGAGCGCGTCCTGTGTCGTAGAGACGGCGTCGCCGTCGCCATCAGACGACTCCTCGCTCTTCGCTGCCGGCTCGGGAGCGGGACTCCCCTCCTCGTTCATGCCGGCGAGCTCCTCCTGGGACCGGCGGGAGCTTGGCGGAGCTTCGCAAGGGACGAAACGGTGCGACGAGCTGGGTGATCAGCACAGCGAGATGGCGCGGTCGCGCACCGGCCTGTTCGACGATCAGCGGCCGACCCGGCAACCCGGTGTCGGTCCTGATCGTGTCGCGGGTCGGGAAGACCGCGCGGTGGAAGAGCTGATCCCAGATCGTCAGCGCGAAGCCGAGGTTGACGTCCTGCGGCCCGTCGAGCTTGTGGTGGATCCGGTGGTAGTTGGGGCTGACGAAGATCCGTTCCAGCGGCCCGAAGCCCAAGTTGGTGTTCGAGTGCTCGAAGGCCAAGATGCCGCCGTAGACGACGAGGAGGGTCGTCGGTACGGCGCCGTTGGCGAGGAGCACGATCCCCGGGATCAGTGCCAGCAGGTAGGAAACATGAACGAGCGGGTGGGTGCGGAAGACGGTGAGCACGCTCATGTCCTCCTGCGAATGGTGGAGCTCGTGGAAGCGCCAGAGCACCCGGACGCGGTGATTCGCGAAGTGCGCCAGCCAATTGCACCCGTCCATCGCCACGAAGATCACCGCGATCACGAGCCAACGGGGCAGGAGGCCGATCCTCGGCACGACGATCCACGGGATGGACCTGCGGGCCGCCTCGGCGAACGAGAGGCTCAGCGCCGTCACGAGGGGCACGACGAGCGTCGCGTTCAACACCGTGTAGAGGAGGTCCTGGCGGTAGCCGCGGGCAAAGAGGGGTCGCCGTTGCGCGGGGCGCATCCGCTCGACGACGAGGAAGACCCCGATTATCCCGAGAGTGACCGGACCGACGACCACCACGCGAAGCCCCGTCATCGACGTGGCGAAACTGGCGCCGCCCCAATGACTGGCCCAACCGATCGAGATGAGGACGGCGGCGACCGCGAGAACCGAGAACGCCGGCACGTAAAGGCGCGACGACAGCGCCAGCCGCAGCCCGCTCGCTCCCCGGGTCGTGCGTTCTCCTGGCGCAGACACCTGGGAACGGGCGGGCGAAGCTACAAAGAGCGACATGGAGACTCCTTTGCTACAGCACGGACCCTAGAAGCCGCCTCCGCCACCACTCGGGCTCGTCGTCGTGGTTGTCGACCCGCTCGAGCCGGAAGGCTTCTTCGTCACGACGACCGACCACAGGCCCCAGGTGTCCTTGAGAACCCCCTTCACCTGTCCGGCGGCGGTGTCCTTGAAGAACCGGTAGAGCGCCTTACCGCCGTAGGTCACCTGCAAGGTGCCGCCGGCCCGCTTGACGGTGCCGAGCTTCCCGGCGCTTATGCCCGATCCCGCCGACGCCTTCGTCTGGCCCTTGGGCAGAAGGACCTCAGGCCAGATCTTCAGGCACTTGGCGTCACAGGCCGTGCCGCTCGGCTTCAGGGTGTAGACGGTGAAGCCGTTGCTGACGAGGATCGTGCCGTACTTGGAGTTCTTCGTGGTCGAGATGACGACGTTCTTGCCCGCGTGGCCGGAAGCCTGCGCCGCATCCGGGGCAAAGACCAGCGCCGACACGCCGAGAACCGCCAGCCCGGCCGCGGTGATGCGCCGTAGCGGCACTCGGCGGGTTGTCGCTCCGTGTTGCTTGGTGAGTTCCATATCGCTTGTCTCCTCGTGCTCTCAGGTACAGGGAGTACGGGCTAGATCGCGCCACGGATTGCCGTCCGGCTGGAATATCCGCCAATTGCTCGTCCCCCTCCGGAATTCTACGGAAGAACCCCGAGAAGAGATCGCCCAAGTGGGTCCAACTTGCTTTCGTCGAGGCTGACCGCCTGTTCAAAGAGGATTCGGACCCCGGTCTCCGATGTCCCTTGTCATCCAATCGCAACGTAGTCGCGTGGTCACAGGCAAACCTCAAACGGATCCTTGCCGGACGACCCACTCTTGATCGGCGCCGCCCATCTGCGAGATGCGCCCGAAGTCGGTGTCGTAGTGAAGCAGGACGAGTCCGGCGTGTTTGGCGGCGGCGGACATGACAAGGTCCAGAATCGGGACCCGGTGCTTGCCGCGCCGGGCTAGAGCGTGTTGAAGCTCCAGGGCCGTCGCCATGACGTCGGTCGTGATCGGCGCCGCGTCCAAGGAGCGGCGCTCCTTCGCGTTGAGCCGGGGATTGTCACGTGGTGACTCTGCTCGCACGAGCCGGCGGTCTCTGTGCTTTCCTCACCATGGGCGCCCCGCGACAGTGCCGGTGCGGCAAGATTCACCCGATGCTCGACGCGACGGCTCTCGGCCGGTCCGTGGTGGTGGGACCCGGCGACGCCGCCCCCGGCGAATGGGCCTCGTGCGAGCGGATCCGTGTCGGCGCAGTGGACCGGGAGACCGCTGATGAGCTCGGGGCGGCCTGGCGGGAGCGGCGTTCGGTCACGATCGAGCTCACGCCAGGTCTCGGTCTCGACGATCCCGAAATGCCTCCCGCGGAAGCCGTCACGGATCGCCAGCCCTGGGAGTGGTCGGCTGACCTCGACCTCGTGGCCGAGCGGCTTCACCACGCCGTGTGGGCCAACTCGACGGACGCCCGCGCCGGCTCGTCGCGGCAAAGCTGGCGGTGGGCCGAGCTCGCATGCGGTCTCGGCGCCACCCGCGCCGACACGGGAGCTGACGTCGTTCTCCCCGACGGCACGCTCGCCGACTGTGACGGGGGGCCTCTCGATATCGCCCTCTCCGATCGCGTCGGCGTACCGGTACTTCACCGGATCTCGCTGGAGCACGGGATGCTGCAGCCGCTCGGTGCGAATAATCCGCTCGGTGTTCGCCTTGCGTCCGACCAGCTCGAAGCGGTGGCCGAGCCCGGATCCACGGTGCGGGTCATCGCCCCTGCCGGCTCGGGCAAGACGAGGGTGCTCACCGAGCGGGCCCGCCTGTTGCTCCAAGGTTGGGGCCTCCCGCCTGCTGCGGTCGCCTTGGTCGCGTACAACACGAGGGCGGCGAACGAGATGAAGACGCGCCTCGCCGATGTGGACGGGGTGCAGGTGCGGACGCTGAACGCCCTTGGGCTGCGGTTGTGCGGGCGGCGCTCGACCATCGAGGAGCTCGAGGTGCGAAGACTGCTCGGCGACCTCGTCACGTTCCCGAGACGCTCGGAGACCGACCCCCTCGCCCCGTGGCTCAAGGCGCTCGGGCGAGTCCGCCTCGGGCTCGCCGACCCGGAGACGGTGGAGGATGAGCTGCCCGACGTGTCCGATCTCGAGCGTGTCGCCCGTGTCTACCGGGCCCAGCTGGCCGAGCGGGAGGTCGTCGACTTCGACGAGCAGGTGACCGGCGCCGTCGAGCGGCTGCTGGGCGATCCCGCCTTCCGCCGGCGGGCGCAGCGCTCGGCTCGAGTTCTCCTCGTGGACGAGTTCCAGGATCTCACGCCCGCGCACCTGCTCCTCATCAGACTGCTCAGCGGGCCGGCGGGCGCGGTCTTCGCGGTCGGCGACGACGACCAGACAATCTACGGATATGCCGGTGCCACGCCCCGCTGGCTGGTCGACTTCGGCCGTTGGTTTCCCGGCGCCGCGCTCCATTCGCTCGAGGTCAACTACCGCTGCCCGGCCCCCGTGGTGGAGGCGGCGGCGAACCTGTTGACCAGAAACGCCCTCCGCGTCGCGAAAGTCATCCGCGCCGCCCCGTCGGAGGACGCAGAGGTCGGTGACCACGAGTCCTTGTCGATACTCGCAGGTGACGACGGCCCGGCCACCCGGGCCGCGCGTCGGGTGGTGGACCTCCTCGATGGGGGCGCAGCACCCACCGATGTGGCCGTCCTGGCACGCGTGAACGCGTCGCTGGCCCCCGTGCAGGTCCTCCTCCGCGACGGCGGGGTGCCCGTGAACGGGGGAGTGAGCGGACTGTTCCTGCAACGGGGCGGCGTCCGGGCCGCGCTGGCATGGCTGACAGTCGCGACCGCTCCCGATCAGGCGCTCCCCGGGGCGTTGTTGCGGGACGTCGCGCGGCGCCCCAAGCGCGGCATGAGCAGCTCGCTTCTCGACCTCGTCGGCAGGCAGCGTTCCGTGGACGGCCTCGCCAGCCTGGCGGCCTGGCTCGAAGCCAAGGGCAGCGATCGCGAGGCGGGCAAGGTGCGAGACCTTGCCGAGGACCTGAGGCACGTCCGGAAGGCGGCTGAGAGCGGGACGACTGCCGAGGTCCTGGCCGTGCTGCGATCCCGGATCGGCGAGGGCGGCCTGGACGCGAGCGCGACCGCGATCGACCAGTGGAGCCACGGCGCCATCGCCGCTCACGGCGACGATCTCGACGCCCTGGGCGAGCTGGCCGATCTCGAGAGCGACGCCGGCCGGTTTCCCGACTGGCTTTCCGAGCAGCTGAACGCACCGGACGACCTCGACGGGGTCACCCTGGCATCGATCCATGCCGTGAAGGGCCGGGAGTGGCCACACGTCGTGGTTCATCACGCCACCTTGGGGCTCATGCCGCACCGGCTGGCCGAGGACATCGAGGAGGAGCGGCGGGTGTTCCACGTCGCTCTCACCCGCTGCCGGTCGAGCGCCTCGATCATCCCCGGGTCGCGCCCGTCGCCGTTCCTCCTCGAGCTGGCACGGCCCGGCGAACCGGTGGCTCCTGCCGAGGCGCCGGATGTCACGGCGAGGTCGGCTCGCGGGGCCGGCTCTCGGCCGGCGCCGGTTCCCCGTCAAACAGCAGCCAAGGCCGAGATGATGGTGGCGGCAGTCGGGTCGCGCTTTACCTACCGCGGCCACGATCACGAGATCGTCGCCCTAGGGCCTGATGGTGCCCGCGCACTCCTCGGAGGCGGCCCGGCGGTGACGGCCGTCGCCTTCGGCACGTCTGTGTCCGTCGACGGCCGTCCAGCCATGTTGGCCCATCCCCGCGCCGGCGAGGCGTGGGAGGCCCTGCGAGCCTGGCGGGCGGAGCGGGCGAAGGCGTCCGGCAAGCCTGCCTTTGTCGTGTTCGACGACAAGACCCTGCGCCTCGTCGCCGCCATGTTGCCGACCAACGAGGCTGGCCTGTTGGCGGTCAACGGGATCGGCCCGGCGAAGCTGGAGAGCTACGGCGACGAGCTCATCGCCATCAGCGAGCAGTTCCTTACGAGCTGACGGGTTCGGCACACTTCGCCCCCTGCCCGCCCATAGGGATCATCCGCGCGGTGGATGGACCCGCTCATTAGCCTTTTTACCTGTACCCCCGACGGGAGGGTCGCAACGACAGGGGTAGGGTATGCCAGGCAGGTGGTGGGCAGCTCGGCTACTGAGCGTGGTT
>Ga0181519_10004322_pt1 | contig 11538 bp, 8 predicted proteins | sample PEATcosm2014_Bin_26_FD_121102 | JGI IMG/M metagenome (GOLD analysis project Ga0181519, IMG submission 121102) | Peatland microbial communities from MTU Mesocosm Facility, Houghton, MI, USA - PEATcosm2014_Bin02_10_metaG | ecosystem: Environmental > Terrestrial > Soil > Wetlands > Peat | place... | reverse complement strand
CCGATCAGACGCGTGCGCCGAAGTTCGGGTCGTTGCGATCGATGCCTTCTTCTTCGTCCTTGTTGCTGTGCTTGATGAGGTCTTCGCGCTTCACGCCGAACCACATCGCAAGCGCCGCAGCCACGAACACCGACGAGTAGATACCGAACAGAATACCCACGGTCAGGGCGAGTGCGAAGTAGTGCAGCGTCTGGCCGCCGAAGAAGAACATCGACAGCACCATCATTTCCGTACTCGCGTGCGTGATGATCGTGCGCGACATGGTCGTCGTGATGGCGTGGTCGATCACTTCCTGCACGGTCGCCTTGCGCATCTTGCGGAAGCTCTCGCGAATCCGGTCGAAGATAACGACCGACTCGTTCACCGAGTAGCCCAGCACCGCCAGCACCCCCGCGAGCACCGCCAGCGAGAACTCCCACTGGAAGTAAGCGAAGAAGCCCAGAATGATCACCACGTCGTGCAAGTTGGCGATCACGCCGGCCACGGCGAATTTCCACTCGAAGCGGAACGACAGGTAGATGATGATGCCGACGACCACGAAGGTCAGCGCCAGCAAGCCGTCCGTGAACAACTCGTGGCCGATCTGCGGACCGACGAATTCCACGCGACGCAACTGCACGTCGGGGGCGTCGGCCTTCAGGGCGGTCATCACGGCGTCGCTTTGCTGCGCGCTGGTGACTTGCTTGCCGTCAGAACCGTTCTGAATCGGCAGACGGATCATCACGTCGCGCGAGGTGCCGAAGCTCTGCACCTGCACGTCGCGATAGCCGAGCTTGCCGACTTCGCCGCGGATCTTCTCGAGATCGGCCGCCTGCGTGTAGGCCACTTCCATGACCGTACCGCCGGTGAACTCGATCGACATGTGCAGACCTCGCGTGGCGAGGAAGAACACCGCCGCCAAAAACGTGAGCGCCGAGATGACGTTGAAGATGAGGGCGTGCCGCATGAACGGCACGTCTTTCTTGATGCGGAAAAATTCCATGACTGTTTCCTCTCGCGCCTGCGGTTATTGCTCGCCTGCGTCGGGTGCGTTCGTCGCACCGTCCGGGCGCCAGACCTGACCGATCGCCAGCGTCTTGAGCTTGCGACGGCCGCCGTACCACAGGTTGACCAGACCGCGCGAGAAGAACACGGCCGAGAACATCGAGGTCAGGATACCCAGGCAGTGCACCACCGCGAACGCGCGCACCGGGCCCGAACCGAACGCCAGCAGCGCCAGACCGGCGATGAGCGTGGTCACGTTCGAGTCCACGATCGTCGCCCAGGCATGCTCGAAGCCCAGCGAAATCGCTTTCTGTGCCGACGCACCCGCGCGCAGTTCCTCGCGGATACGTTCGTTGATGAGCACGTTGGCGTCGATGGCCATACCGAGCGTGAGCGCGATAGCGGCAATACCCGGCAGCGTGAGCGTGGCCTGCATCATCGAGAGCACGGCCACGAGCAGCAGCAGGTTGAACAGCAGGGCGATCACCGAGAACACGCCGAACAGCATGTAGTACAGCATCATGAATACGGCAATGGCGATCAGGCCGTACAGCACCGAGTTCACACCCTTCTGCACGTTATCGGCGCCGAGGCTCGGGCCGATCGTGCGTTCTTCGATGATTTCCATCGGGGCGGCGAGCGAACCGGCGCGCAGCAGCAGCGCCAGATCGTTGGCACCTTGCGCCGAGCCCATGCCGGTGATCTGGAAGCTCTGGCCCAGTTCGCTGCGAATGTTCGCCACCGTCAGCACTTCGCCCTTGCCCTTCTCGAACAGCACGATGGCCATCGGCTTGCCGATGTTGTCGCGCGAGACGTCGCGCAACACGCGCCCGCCTGCGGCGTCGAGCTTGATGTTCACGGACGGCTGCTGGTGATCGTCGAAGCCTGCCGAGGCGCTGGTGATGCGGTCGCCACTGAAGATCACCTGACGCTTGAGCATGACCGGCGCGCCATTGCCGTGCAGGAACAGTTCGTCCTGCGGCGGCACGGGCGTGTCAGCCGACACGAAGCGCGGTGCATCCGGATCGGCCAGACGGGCTTCGAGCGTTGCCGTGCGGCCAATGATGTCCTTCGCCTTGGCGGTGTCCTGCACGCCGGGCAACTGCACGACGATGCGGTCCGGGCCTTCCTGCTGAATCACCGGTTCGGCCACACCGAGTTCGTTCACCCGGTTATGCAGCGTGACGATGTTCTGCTTGACGGCGTTGTCCTGCACGGCGCGGCGTGCCACCTCCGTGAACGCCCCCACCACCTTGAACGTGCCGTTCGGGCCGGCTTGCGTGGTGTAGGAGAGGTCGGGCAAGCCATCGGCGAGGGCGCCGCGAGCACGCTCTGCATCGTCCTGGTTGCTGAAGGCGGCTTCGATGCCGGTATCCGTGCGCGTCACGCCGTTGTGGCGGATGTTCTTGTCGCGCAGCAGCGTACGGGCGTCGGCCGCGGCGGCGTCCAGACGCTTGGTGATCGCGCCGGCCATGTCGACTTGCAGCAGGAAGTGCACCCCGCCGCGCAGGTCGAGGCCGAGATACATCGGCAGCGCGTGGATTCGGGTGAGCCATTCCGGCGAGGCCGAGAGCAGGTTGAGCGCGACGACGTAGGTCGGATCGGTCGCGTCGGTGTTCAGCACCGACTGGAGCAGGTCCTTCGCGCGAAGCTGAGTGTCGGTGTCGGAGAAGCGAATGCGCACGCTCGGGTTGTTGCCCGTGCTGTCGAACACGGCGCCTTGATAGGCAATGTTCTGCGCCTTGAGCGCGTCTTCGGCGCGCGAAAGCGTCGAGGGATCGACCTTGACGGTCGCCTTGACGCTGGAAATCTGTACTGCCGGCGTTTCACCGAACAGGTTCGGCAGCGTGTAGAGCACCCCGATGGCAAGTGCCACCAGAATGACGATGTATTTCCAGAGAGGATAGCGATTCATAGCAGCGGGCTAGGGTGATGCCTCGTGGCAAACCGTGCTTCAGACCGGCTGGCACGGCAAACGCGGGTCGCCACGACCGGCGTCGCCATGCACTGCGGCCGCCGATGACGGCGGCCGCGAGCGGTTGCGCGAAGGATCAGAGCGCCTTGATGGTGCCCTTCGGCAGCAGGGTCGTGATGGCACCCTTCTGCACGTTGATCTCGACGTTCTCGGCGATCTCCACGGTCACGAAGGTCTCGCCGACCTTCGAGATACGACCGGCGAGGCCGCCCGAGGTCACGACTTCGTCGCCCTTGGCGAGAGCCGCGAGCATGTTGCGGGTCTCTTTCTGGCGCTTCATTTGCGGACGGATCATGATGAAGTACAACACCACGAACATCAGCACGAGCGGCAAGAAGCTCATCAGGTTGCTGGTCGGACTGGCGGCGCCTGCCGTCTGAGCAAAGGCTTCGGAAATCAGCACGTTCGGTTCTCCTTATGTAAGACGTGTAAAAGCCGCGTGTGGCCGGGTCTCCGGACACGCGCGGCATGTGTTTCGGTGCGAGGATGCAGGATCCAAGCCCGGCATTTTACCACTGCCCGACCCCGTTCCCCCGAGGATTCGGTACCCGCTTCGGGGCCCCGGCCATTACTGCACGCCGCGCGCGCGATCGGCCCGGAACTGGGCAACGAAGGCGTCGAAACGGTGGGCCTCGATGGCATCCCGGATTTCCTGCATCAGCGTCAGATAGTAATGCAGGTTGTGGATGGTGTTGAGCCGCGCGCCCAGAATCTCCCCGGCTCGCTGCAAGTGGTGCAGATAGGCGCGCGAGAAGTTTCGACAGGTGTAACAGCCGCAAGTTTCGTCCAACGGGCGCGTATCGGTCTTGTGCGAGGCGTTGCGGATCTTCAGGTCGCCAAATCGCGTGAAGAGCCAGCCATTGCGGGCGTTGCGCGTGGGCATCACGCAGTCGAACATGTCGACGCCTGCCGCCACACCCGCCACGAGATCTTCCGGCGTGCCCACGCCCATCAGGTAATGCGGCTTGTTCGCGGGCAGACGCGGCGCCACGTGCTCGAGCACGCGCATCATGTCTTCCTTCGGCTCGCCGACCGACAACCCGCCAATCGCAAAACCGTGGAAGTCCAGCTCGGACAGGCCGGCAAGCGACTCGTCGCGCAAATGTTCGTACATGCCGCCCTGAACGATCCCGAACAGCGCATTCGGGTTCTCGAGACGGTTGAATTCGTCGATGGAGCGCTTGGCCCAGCGCAGCGACATGCGCATCGACTGGCCGGCCTCGACTTCCGTGGCCGGACGACCGTCGATCTCGTACGGCGTGCATTCGTCGAACTGCATGACGATGTCCGAGTTGAGCACGCGCTGGATCTGCATCGAGATTTCCGGCGAGAGGAACAGCCGGTCGCCGTTCACGGGCGAGGCGAATTTCACGCCTTCTTCGCTGATTTTGCGCAGTTCGCCCAGGCTGAACACCTGAAAACCGCCGGAATCCGTGAGAATCGGACGGTCCCAGCCCATGAAGCGGTGCAGGCCGCCGTGTGCGGCAATCGTCTCCAGTCCCGGGCGCAGCCAGAGGTGGAAGGTGTTGCCGAGGATGATCTGGGCGTTGTTTTCGACGAGCTCGAGCGGCGACATCGCCTTGACCGAGCCGTAGGTGCCGACCGGCATGAAGATGGGCGTCTCGACCACGCCGTGGTTGAGCGTGACGCGCCCCCGGCGGGCTTGCCCGTCGGTGGTGATGAGTTCGAACTTGAGCATGTGTCGTGCGCCCCGGCACCACCGGCAACACAGGCCGGCGCCCGCGCGGGACGTCAAAAAAGCGGCCAGCGCCCCATGCGCGGCCAAGGCGCTATTGTACCGGGTCGAACGGCCGTCAGATCCGGGATCCGACGGCCGCGCGGATTCAGGCAGCGGCTTTCGGTGCGTCGTGCAGTTCCACGCGCGATAGGATCATCGCGTCGCCATAGCTGAAGAAGCGGTAGCGCTGCTCGATCGCGTGCCGGTAGGCCGCGCGAATCGTCTCGATGCCCGAGAACGCCGACACGAGCATGAGCAGCGTCGATTTGGGCAAATGGAAGTTGGTGATGAGACGGTCGACCATCTGGAAACGGTAGCCGGGCGTGATGAAAATGTCCGTCTCGGCGCTGCCGTGACGCAGGGTGCCCGGTGCGGCACCGGCCGCCATCGCGGCCTGCGCCGCAGACTCCAGCGCGCGCATCGACGTCGTGCCGACCGCAATCACGCGCCCGCCGCGCGAGCGCGTGGCGGCAATGGCGTCGACCAGCGACGGCGTGATCTCGTACCACTCCGAATGCATCTTGTGCTCGCTGATATTTTCCACGCGCACCGGCTGGAACGTGCCCGCGCCAACGTGCAGCGTGAGCGCGGCGCGTTGCACGCCCAGCGCGTCGAGGCGGGCGAAGAGGTCCTCGTCGAAGTGAAGCCCGGCCGTCGGGGCGGCCACGGCGCCCGGATTGCGGGCGTACACGGTCTGGTAGCGGGTTTCGTCGGCCGCGTCGGCGTCATGCTCGATGTACGGTGGCAGCGGCAGGCGGCCGTAGGTTTCGAGCAGCGTGTAGCAGTCGTCCGGGAAATGCAGGGTGTAGAACGGCTCGACGCGCTCGCCGACCGTTACCTCGAAGGCATCGGCCAGACGCAGCACGGTGCCCGGCGCGGGACTCTTGCTCGCACGAATCTGGGCGAGGGCGGTGCGGTTGTCGAGCACGCGCTCGACGAGCACCTCGATCTTGCCGCCGCTCGCCTTCTGGCCGAACAGTCGGGCCTTGATGACGCGCGTGTCGTTGAACACGAGCAGGTCGCCAGGCGCGAGCAGGCCGGGCAGATCGGCGAAGTGCCGGTCGTACAGATGGGGCGGCGTGACGCTGCCGTCGACCTCCAGCAGGCGGCTGGCGGTGCGCTCGGCAAGCGCGGTCTGCGCGATCAGTTCGGGCGGCAGGTCGAAATCGAAATCGGAAAGGGTATACATCAGCGTTTACAATGCGTAGCAACCGACATTTTACTTGGTTCGTCCGAAGGTTTGCCGGCAAGCCGTGCACCCCACAGGCGAACGCCCCCGACTCGCGACTGCATGACCGAACGCAGAATGCCCGCCACCGCGCCTGACGACGCCCCTGCCGACCTCGTGGATCTTGCCCATGCCGCAGGCGCAACGGCCGACGCCCAGACGCGCCCCGCAGCGAAACGCGCGCGGCGTGCGCCCGCACCGGTCGACACGCGCAGCAGTACCGACACGCCCACGTCGGCAGGGACTGGAAAGTCTCCAACGTCCGCCAAGTCCGCCAAGTCCGCCAAGTCCTCCAATGCTTCCAAAGACGCCAAGCCCGCCGCGCGCAAGACGGCAGGCGCCGGCACCGCCGACAAGCTCGCCAAGCTTGGCCTGAAGCGCGACATCGACCTGATCCTGCATCTGCCGATGCGCTACGAGGACGAAACCACGCTGCGCAAGATCGGCGAAGTGCTGCCGAGTGAGATGGCGCAGGTCGAAGGCGTGGTCACGTCGAGCGAAGTGGCCTATCGGCCGCGCCGCCAGTGGGTGGTACGCATCGCCGACGAAGGCGACGAACTCGTGCTGCGTTTTCTGAATTTCTACGGCAGTCAGCAAAAGCAGCTCGCCATCGGCACGCGCGTGCGAGTGCGCGGCGAAGTGCGCGGAGGCTTCTTCGGATTGGAGATGGTGCACCCCGCGTATCGCGTGGTGCAGGACGCCGCCGCCCCGTTGCCGGAATCCCTCACACCGGTGTATCCGAGCGCGGCGGGCCTGTCGCAGGCCTATCTGCGCAAGGCGATTCACAACGCCATGGCGCGCACGCCGCTGCCGGAGTTGCTGCCGCCGGGGCTGCTTCAGCACGCCATCGGTCCCGACCATCCGCTGCCGGCGCTGGCCGATGCGGTGCGCCTGCTGCATGCGCCGCCGCCCAACGTGTCGGAGACGGCGCTCATCGAGCGTTCGCATCCGGCGTGGTTACGCATCAAGTGCGAGGAATTGCTCGCGCAGCAACTCTCGCTCAAGCGGGCGCAGGCGGCGCGTCGTCGGTTGGCCGCGCCTTCCTTTGGCAAACCCGTGCCGGGTGGTTTGCTCGAACGCTTCGAAGCCGCGTTGCCGTTCCGTCTGACGGGCGCGCAGCAGCGTGTGTGGGCCGAGATTCAGGCCGATCTGGCCGAGCCGCATCCGATGCAGCGTCTGCTTCAGGGTGACGTGGGCAGCGGCAAGACGATCATCGCGGCGTTGGCAGCCGCACAGGCCATCGATGCCGGTTTTCAGGCGGCGATCATGGCGCCGACCGAAATTCTCGCGGAACAGCATCTGCGCAAGCTCTCGGCGTGGCTCACGCCACTGGGCGTCGAAGTGGCGTGGCTCGCGGGCAGCATGAAGGCGAAGCAAAAGCGCGAGGCCCTGGCGCGCGTGGCGAGCGGCGAAGCGCAACTCGTCATCGGCACGCACGCGATCATTCAGGACACGGTCACGTTCGCCCGCCTGGGCATGGCGGTCGTCGACGAGCAGCACCGGTTCGGCGTGGCGCAGCGTCTGGCGCTGCGCAGCAAGATGCAGACGGCGGGCATGGGCCCGAATGCCATGCCGCATCAGTTGATGATGAGCGCCACGCCCATTCCGCGCACGCTCGCCATGACGTACTACGCCGACCTCGACGTGTCCGTGGTCGACGAACTGCCGCCGGGCCGCAGCCCGGTCGTCACGAAGCTGATCAGCGACACGCGGCGCCCGGAAGTGATCGATCGCGTTCGCGCGGCGGCGCTGGCCGGCCGTCAGGTGTACTGGGTTTGCCCGCTGATCGAGGAAAGCGAGGCGCTGCAATTGCAGACGGCGGTCGACACGCACGCGCAACTGGTGGCGGCGCTGCCGGATCTGCGCGTGGGCCTCGTGCACGGGCGTCTCTCGCCGGCGGAGAAGGCCGCCGTGATGGAGGACTTCACGCGCGGCGACACGCACCTGCTGGTGGCGACCACGGTCATCGAAGTGGGGGTGGATGTGCCCAACGCGTCGCTGATGGTGATCGAACACGCCGAGCGCTTCGGGCTTGCGCAGTTGCACCAGTTGCGCGGACGTGTCGGGCGCGGTTCGGCCGAATCCGTCTGCCTGCTCATGTACGCGTCGCCCTTATCGATGGGCGCGAAGGCCCGTCTGCAAACGATGCGTGAGACCACCGACGGTTTCGTCATTGCGCGACGCGATCTGGAAATCCGCGGCCCCGGCGAGTTTCTCGGCGCGCGGCAGTCGGGCGCGGCGATGCTGCGCTTCGTCGACCTGAACGAGGATGCCTGGCTGATTCCGGGGGCGCAGGAAGCGGCCGATGTGCTGCTGAAGTCGCATCCCGGGGCGGTCGCTGCCCATCTGGAACGCTGGCTCGGGGCGCGGGAAGATTATCTGAAGGCGTGACGCGCGGCGTCGGTCCGGTGGCGCAATAGCAGGACGCAAGCAGCATGCAAGCGGGCCGCAAGCATGATGACGGCAAGGGCGTCACCCGAAAACGGGCAATTGCCGTCCGATTGTGCTATAAAAAACAAAATCTATCGATTGCAGTCATTCGATTAATTTACACAGGTTAGGACGACATGACCCTCACGGAACTCAAGTACATCGTGGCGGTGGCGCGTGAACGCCATTTCGGTCGCGCGGCGGAAGCCTGTTTTGTCAGCCAGCCGACGCTCTCGGTGGCCATCAAGAAGCTCGAAGACGAGCTGAACGTACAGATTTTCGAGCGCGGCGCGGCAGAAGTCAGCGTGACGCCCCTCGGCGAGCAGATCGTGGCGCAGGCGCAGCGTGTGCTCGAGCAGACCATCGCCATCAAGGAAATTGCCAAGCAGGGCCGAGATCCGCTCGCCGGGCCGCTGCGTCTGGGCGTGATCTATACGATCGGGCCGTATCTGCTGCCGGCACTCGTCAAGGAAATGATCGAGACCACGGCGCAGATGCCGCTCATGCTGCAAGAGAACTACACGCTCAAGCTCATCGAGCTGCTCAAGCAAGGCGAAATCGACGCAGCGATCATGGCGCTGCCGTTCCCGGAGAGCGGACTGATGGTGCGCCCGCTGTACGACGAGCCGTTCGTGGTGGCGCTGCCGCGCTCGCATCCGTGGGCTGAGCGCACGCAGATCGACGCCGGCGATCTCAAGCAGGAGACGATGCTGTTGCTCGGCAGCGGGCACTGCTTCCGCGATCACGTGCTCGGCGTGTGTCCGGAACTGATGCGCTTCTCGCAGAATGCCGATGGCATCCAGAAGACGTTCGAAGGCTCCTCGCTCGAGACGATTCGTCATATGGTCGCAAGTGGCGTGGGCATCACCGTGCTGCCGAAGACGTCGGTGCCCGTGACGCACGCGCCCGACAGCCTGCTGCGCTACGTGCCGTTTTCGGCGCCGGTGCCCGACCGTCGTGTCGTGCTGGCGTGGCGCAAGAGCTTCACGCGTTTGCCGGCCATCGAAGCGGTGGCGCAGGCCATCGCCCGATGCAATCTGCCGGGCGTGATTCCGCTCGATCTGCCCGCCACGTCCAACTGACGCACCGGGGCGAACCCGCTCCGATCCCTCGCTTCCCGAACAAGCCATACGCCGCTGCCCTGTGCCGCGGCGTATTGCTTTTGGCTATCGTATATATAAAAACGATCAATTCGACGTTTTTAATAAAAATAATTAATCTTGACGCATGCGTTTGAAGCGGGGGCGACACCCGATGCCTGGCCGCCAGAGGTCAGACGCCAGACGCCTTCCTCCGCAGCAAAACCTATTCGAAGGGCTGACGATGACCCACCTAAAGACTTATTGGTACGACATCGGAACCATGCTGGAATCCGTCCTTGCCGACTTTGCGCTCATGAGCGCCTGAGTCTCACAAGATTGAACGATCAGGAAACAGGAGAGCGTCACATGTCAGATACGAAAAAACTCACCACGGCCGCCGGCGCGCCGGTGCCCGACAACCAGAACACGATGACGGCAGGTCCACGCGGACCGGCGTTGCTGCAAGACGTGTGGTTCCTCGAGAAGCTCGCGCACTTCGACCGCGAGGTAATTCCTGAGCGTCGAGTCCACGCGAAGGGCTCGGGCGCATTCGGCAAGCTCACCATCACGCATGACATCACGAAGTACAGCCGGGCCCGTGTGTTCGAAGCGATCGGCAAGGAAACACCGGTATTCCTGCGGTTCTCGACGGTGGCGGGCGAGCGCGGTGCGGCCGACGCCGAACGCGACGTGCGCGGCTTCGCACTGAAGTTCTACACCGACGAAGGCAACTGGGATCTCGTGGGCAACAACACGCCCGTGTTCTTCGTGCGCGATCCGCTCAAGTTCCCCGACTTCATCCACACGCAGAAGCGCGATCCGAAGACCAACCTGCGCAACCCGACAGCCGTGTGGGATTTCTGGTCGCGGCATCCCGAGTCGCTGCATCAGGTCACGATCCTCATGAGCGATCGCGGCCTGCCGGCGAACTATCGTCAGCAGCACGGTTTCGGCTCGCACACGTTCAGCTTCATCAACGCCGCGAACGAACGCTTCTGGGTGAAGTTCCACTTCAAGTCGATGCAGGGGGTCGAGAACCTGACGAACGCTCAGGCGGCGGCGATCGTGGCCACCGATCGCGAGAGTGCGCAGCGTGATCTGTTCACGGCGATCGAGGCCGGTAATTTCCCGCGCTGGCGCATGCAGGTGCAGGTGATGCCCGAGGCGGAGGCCGAGACCTATCGCATCAATCCGTTCGATCTGACGAAAGTGTGGCCGCACGCCGATTACCCGCTCATCGACGTGGGTGTGCTGGAGTTGAACCGTAACCCGGAGAACTACTTTGCCGATGTCGAGCAAGCGGCGTTCAATCCGGCCAACGTGGTGCCGGGCATCGGCTTCTCGCCGGATCGCATGTTGCAGGGGCGTCTGTTCTCGTATGGTGACACCCAGCGTTATCGCCTCGGCGTGAATCACGGTGCGATTCCGGTCAATGCGCCGAAGTGCCCGTTCCATAACAGTTTTCACCGTGATGGCGCCATGCGTGTGGATGGCAACCTGGGCAGCTCGCCGAACTACGAGCCGAATCGCTACGGCGCGTTTGCCGAGCAGCCGGAGTTCCGCGAGCCGCCGCAAGCGGTGGGCGCCGTGGCCGATCGCTTCGACCATCGCGAAGATGACGACTATTACTCGCAGCCGCGCGCGCTGTTCCATCTGTTTGACGACGCGCAGAAGTCGCGGCTGTTCGGCAATATCGCCGCCGCCATGCAGGGCGTGCCGGAGGATGTGGTCGAGCGCCAGCTCGCTCACTTCGCCAAGATCGATGCGGCCTATGCGCAAGGGGTGATCGCAGCACGCAAGGCGTTGGTGCAGTAACGCTCAGGTCATGCGTGACGGTTGAGTCGTGCGGATATAGGCGTACTGGCGGATCGGCGGGGGCGGGTAACACCGTCCCCGCGCTGTCGTTGATGGTGTGGCGCAGTAGCGCTGCCTGACGACGCCATCAGAAGGCACCCTCAGAGGACACCATCAGGCGGCCGGCCAGAAGGCGCGTATCGCGGCAATGCCGTAAGCCCCGGCATGACGCGCGCTCGTCAGCGTGTCGGCGCGCATGCCCCCGAGTGCGAAGACCGGCAGCGAAGTTTGCGCGGCCAGCGCGGTG
>Ga0181519_10004320_pt1 | contig 11540 bp, 10 predicted proteins | sample PEATcosm2014_Bin_26_FD_121102 | JGI IMG/M metagenome (GOLD analysis project Ga0181519, IMG submission 121102) | Peatland microbial communities from MTU Mesocosm Facility, Houghton, MI, USA - PEATcosm2014_Bin02_10_metaG | ecosystem: Environmental > Terrestrial > Soil > Wetlands > Peat | place... | reverse complement strand
CGCTACCCGCTGGTGGAGGGGGCCACGGGCCTGCTCTGCCTCGGCGCAGTCCTGGCTCATGAATCGGCCGCCCAGATCGCCCTGAGCATCGGGCTGATCCTGCTCGTCGTGCCGGCGGCGCTGATCGACCTTGAACATCGGATCATCCCCAACAAGATCACCGCCTTGGGCGCGGTCGTGGCGATCGCCGTCGGCCTCGCCCTCGATCCGGGCGGTGAGCCGACCAGGCTGATCGCCGGAGCCGCGGCGGGCGGGTTCCTGCTGCTCGCGGCACTCGCCTACCCGGGCGGGATGGGGATGGGCGACGTCAAGCTCGCCGGCATGATGGGCCTGTTCCTCGGCACCGCGGTGGCGCCGGCGATCCTGATCGCGTTGCTCGCCGGCACCGCGGTCGGTGCGGTGATCATCGCCCGCAAGGGCGCCAGGGAGGGTCGCAAGACCGCGGTTCCGTTCGGCCCGTTCCTCGCGCTCGGGGCGCTCGTCGCCGTGTTCGCCGGGCAGCCCCTGGTTGATGTCTACGTCAATCACTTCCTTCACTAAAGCGCCGGCTCGCAGACGCCGATACCCCCCCTGCGGATGGTCCGCAACCCCGGTTCCGCTCTCTTTCAGATGAAACTCCCCTCACCCAACCTCAAGCTCGGCCTCAGCCTCGGCCGGCGCTCGGGCGCCGACGTCGTCGGCCTGGACATCCAGCCCGGTTTCATCGCTGCGGTTCACGCCAAGGTCAACGGCTCGATCGCCGCAGAGCACGCGGCGACGATCGCGCTTCCGGCCGACGCGATGCGCGACGGTGAAGTGCTCGACGAGGAGGCTCTCGGCGACGCCCTGCGCGAGCTGTTCGCCGCCGGCGGCCTGGGCAAGCGCGTCCGGATCGGCGTCGCCAACCAGCGCACCGTCCTGCGCATCCTCGAGCTGCCGCCCGTCACCGACCAGAAGGAGCTGGCCGCGGCCGTCACCTTCCAGGCCCAGGACCAGGTCCCGATGCCGCTCAACAACGCGGTCCTCGACTTTCACCCGCTCGGGGTCATCGACACCCCCGCCGGTCCCCGCCAGCGCGTGGTGCTCGTTGCCGCCCAGCGGGACATGGTCGAACGTCTGCTGGGTGCGGTGCGCCGCGCCGGCCTGACGGCCGAGGGCGTCGACCTGTCGGCATTCGCCCTGATCCGCTCCCTCTACCGGCCCGAAGAAGAGCAGTCCGGCCGGGTCCTCTACCTGAACGTCGACGGGCTGACGAACCTGGCGATCGCGGAGGGCACGATCTGTCGCTTCACTCGCGTCGTCGGCTCGGGGCTCGAGGGCATGGCCAGCGAGCTCGCCGAGCGGCGGGGGATCGCCCTGGTCGACGCTCGCGCCAGGCTCGCAGAGGTCGACCTCACTGTCCCGCAGCCCAAGCCCGAGCCCGTTGTGCTCCCCGAGCCCGGCGCCGTGCCGCTCGCCGACCAGCTGCCCGAGGAGGACCCCGAGGCCTCGTTCCAGACCCGCGAGGAGCTCGAAGAGCACGAAAACGAAATGAGCTACGAGGAGCTGGCGACGGTCGCCCCGGCGATCGAGGAGCCCACTCCGCAGGCCTCGGAGGCCGATGTCTGGACGGTGCTCGACAACGGCATCCGCGAGATCTCCGGCGAGGTCCGCAACTCGCTGGACTTCCACCGCTCCCAGGACGGCGGCGGCGAGGTCTCCCACGTCGTCCTCAGCGGCGCCGCCCAGGACATCCCCGGTTTCGCCGAGGCGCTGCAGAACTCGCTCGGCGTCGAGGTCCGCCCGGCCGAGCTGAGCGTCGTCACAGGCGGCCTGGACACCGACGTCTCGCCGCACCGACTGGCGGTGGCCACCGGCCTCTCCGCCACGGAGTCGCCGCGATGAGAGCCGTAAACCTGATCCCCGGCGACCAGCGCAGCGGCAGCTCCGTCGGCGCCGGGCGCTCCGAAGGTGCCGCCTACGCCGTGCTCGCACTGCTCGTCGCGGTCGCCGTGCTGGCCGTGCTCTACGGCAAAGCCGACCGCGAGATCTCGAGCCGCAAGGCGCAGCAGGCCACGATCAGCGCCCAGGCCCAGCGTGCGCAGGCCGAGGCCAGCGAGCTGGCCCCCTACACGAGCTTCCTGGCGCTGCGCACCCAGCGTGAACAGGCCGTCGCGAGCCTCGTCGACTCACGCTTCGACTGGGCCCACGCCTTCCACGAATTCGGGCGAGTCCTCACCGGCCAGACACAGATCGCCACGCTCTCCGGCTCGATCGCCTCCGGTACGACGAGTGGCTCCGCCGCCGCGACTCCCACATCCGCTTCGGCCTCCTCGGCGGCCGTCACCTCGGCCACGCCGGCCGGGAGCGTCCCGACGTTCAGCCTGACGGGCTGTGCAACCAGCCAGCAGGCGGTTGCCGTGATGCTCGAGCGGCTGCGCCTGATCGACGGCGTCAACACCGTCACCCTGCTGAGCTCCACCAAGGGCACCGGCGGCGGCGGATGCCCGGCAAACGGCCCGGCCTTCTCCGTGACGGTTCAGTTCGACGGGCTGCCGAGCGCGGCCGCCGCGAGTGCCGCCGCGGTGAAATCGCCTGCCAAGACGACCGTCTCGGACTCCACGACCAGCGCGGGCGCGGTGCCCGCCGCGACCGCCGCCTCGGGAGGTGCCAACGGATGACCGGACGTGACCGCATGGTCCTCATCGGAGTTGTCGTTCTCGCAGCGATCGCCGCGGGCTGGCTGCTCGTCGTCTCGCCCGAGCGCGACAAAGCCAAGGCGCTGGGCGCCGAAGTCAGCGCTGCCCAGACCGCCCTCACGACGGCAGAAGGCGAGCTCTCGAACGCCCGCGCGGCGCAGTCGCAGTACGCGTCCGCATATGCGGCCGTCGTCAGCCTGGGCAAAGCGGTCCCCGCCAGCGAGGAAGTCCCGTCGCTGATCTTCCAGCTCGCCCAGGCGACTGACCAGCGCAACGTCGACTTCAGCTCGATCACGACGGGCTCGACCGGGTCGGGATCGGCATCCACCGCCTCAAGCGCCGGGGCCGCCACGGCGGGCTTCAGCCAGATGCCGTTCACGTTCGTCTTCAACGGCGGCTTCTTCGACCTCGAACACCTCTTCCGCCAGTTGACCTCCTTCGCAACCCACTCGAGCTCCGGTGGCCTGCAGGTCAGCGGCCGTCTGTTGACGATCCAGAGTGTCAAACTGGCCCCTGAAGCCTCCTCCAGCGCGAGCAGCTCCAATGCGGCACTGTCCGGGACGATCACGGCCTCGGCCTACGTCCTGCCTGCGAGCCAGGGACTGACCGCCGGCGCGACGCCGACATCTCCCGTCGGCGCAGCGGCCCCGGCCGCCGCCTCCGGCTCGACGGCCGCCACTGCACCTGCGATCGCGAGGGTCACGCCATGATCGAGTTCCTGAAGTCGCTCAAGGCCGACCTGCTCGACCGCCGGCTGCTGCCGGCCGTGGCGCTCGTCGGCGTGGTCTTCCTGGCCGCCGTCGCCTACGCCCTCGCCGGTGGTGGCTCCAGTGCCACGCCCCCGGCCACGAGCGCGACCGTCACCCCCACGACTCCCGCGGGTGGTCTGGCCGTGTCCGGCGCGAGCACCGAAAAATCCGTTGCCGAGACGACCGACGGCGTCTCCGAACAGCGCACCGGCCACGCCCGCAACCCGTTCGCACCGATCGCCGGTGCGAGCACCGAAGCGAAGAGCAAGACGGCCACTACACCCAGCACGGCGAGCTCCTCGGGATCGGCGCAGTCGGGCTCGGGCTCCACCGGCAGCGGCAGCGAAACCGCGAAAACCGAAACCACGAGCTCCAAGCCCGCGGCCAAGAAGCAGACGACCGTCTACCACGTGGCGATCGAGTTCGGCGTCTTCCCGGCCGGCTCGACCCCGGAAACGGTGGTGCTGACGCCCTATGAGAACCTCAAGCTGCAGACGGCCCTGCCGAGCGCAAAGCAGCCCCTGATCGTCTTCCGAGGCGTCACCAAGGGGGCCAAGAGCGCGACCTTCTCGATCGTCGGCGAAGCGATCCTGCACGGCATCGGGGCCTGCCTGCCGAGCGCGACCAACTGCCAGGCGCTCGACCTCAAGCCGGGCCAGTCCGAGCAGCTCGAATACCTCCCGCCGAACGGCGAAACGGTCGTCTACGAACTGCGGGTCGTCTCGATCGCCTCCAGCAAAGCTTCGGCGGCCTCGGTCGCGGGAGCCCTGGGCGAGTCCAAGGCGGGCATCGAAGTGCTCCGCCGGGCGGGTCTCACCGAGCTGCCGTTCCTGCGCTACTCCTCCGAACCCGGCGTCCTCGTCTTCCCGATCCGCAAGGCCTTCGGCGCCCGCGCGCACACGGCCCTCGTGCCGCGCCTGCAAAGCCGCTGAGCGCCCAGCAAATAAGCTAGGGGCCGTGGTGCTCCGCCTGATAACCGCCGGGGAGTCGCATGGCCCTGGGCTGACATGCATCGTCGAGGGCCTTCCGGCCGGCCTGCGGCTGACCCCTGAGGACCTCGACGGCGACATGGCCCGGCGCCAGCTCGGCCACGGCCGGGGCGGGCGGATGAAGATCGAGCGCGACCACGCCGAGGTCACGGCAGGCGTCCGCCACGGGCTGACGCTCGGCGGCCCCGTCGCGCTCCAGGTCGCGAACCGTGACTACGCCAACTGGGAAGAGCGAATGAACCCCTGGCCGACGGGTGTGGAGGTCGCGGAGGTCCATCTGCCGCGGCCCGGCCACGCCGACCTCGTGGGGACGCAGAAGTACAAGCAATCGGATGTCCGCAACATCCTCGAGCGGGCCTCGGCCCGTGAGACGGCGGCCCGTGTGGCGGGTGGGGCGCTGTGCAAGGCGTTCCTGCGAGCGCTCGGCGTCGAGATCCGCTCCCACGTGATCCAGATCGCTTCGGTCCATGCGCCGGAGCCGGGCCGCCAGCTGGAGCTGGCCGACTTCGAGGGGGTCGACAGCTCGCCGGTTCGCTGCCTGGACGCGGACGCCGCCAAGGCGATGGTCAAGGAGATCGACGAACTTCGCAAGGCCAACGAGTCGCTGGGGGGCGTGTTCGAGGTCCAGGCCTTCGGGGTCCTCCCGGGCCTCGGCTCGCATGTCTCCTGGGAGGAGCGCCTGGACGGGAAACTTGCGCTTGCGATCTGCTCGATCCAGGCGATGAAGGGCGTCTCGATCGGCGATGCCTTCACCGTCGCCGGCCTGCCCGGCTCGGAGGCCCATGACGAGATCTTCTACTCCTCCGAGCGCGGCTACTACCGCGAGAGCAACCACGCCGGAGGCCTGGAGGGCGGCATGACCAACGGCGCGCCCGTCGTGGTGCGGGGTGCCATGAAGCCGCTGCCGACGCTGACCAAGCCCCTGCGCTCGGTCGACACGGAGACCCATGAGGCGGCCCAGGCCCTGCGCGAGCGGACCGATTCCTGCACCGTTCCCGCCGCCGGGGTGGTGGGTGAGGCGATGGTCGCACTGGTGCTCGCCGACGCCTACCGGGCGAAGTTCGGCGGCGACCACATCGATGACGTACTCGAGGCGGTGACGGCATACAGGGAGCGGATCGGTTGGCCTTCGTCCTGATCGGCTTCATGGGCGCCGGCAAGTCAACTGCGGCCCGCGAGCTCGCGGCGGCGATGGACGCCGAGTGCCTGGACAGCGACGAGCTGCTCGCGGAGCGCTTCGGCCACCCCGTCGCCCGCGAGTTCGAGCTGCACGGCGAGGAGTCCTTCCGCGCCGCCGAGGAGGAGCTCGTCTGCGGGCTGCTGGCCCGTGCCCCCGAGCGGGCGGTGATCGCCCTGGGCGGTGGAAGCGTCCTCTCCGGGCGTGTGAGGGAGGCGCTGAGGGGGCACCTGACGGTCCTCCTGGATATCGAGCCGGCGCTGGCCTGGGAGCGCGTCAGGGCCGAGCCGGGCGGGCCACAGCGCCCGCTGGCGAGCGATCCCGATGCATTTCGCCGGCTGCACGCCGAGCGGGTCGAGCTCTATGAGTCCCTCGCCGACGCGATCGTGCCCGTTCCGGGAGCGTGCTCCCCGGCGCTGCTGGCCCGGGCGCTCATCTCCCTCTCGCTCGCACCGCGCGGGACGCGCCTGCTGTGGGCCGGCTCGGCCTCCGGGCAGTACCCCGTCCTGATCGGCCGGGGCCTGCTCGCCGCAGGGGTCACCGAGGCCGTCTGGCCGCTCGACCGCACCGTCTCGCGGGCCTTCTGGGTGACCGATGAGCACGTCGCGGCGCTGCACGCAGAGAAGCTCGGGGACCCGGCACTGAGGATCACGATCCCGCCCGGTGAGGAGAGCAAGACCCTGGCCCAGGCCGAGCGGGTCTGGCGGGCCCTTGCCTCCGGTGGGGTGACGCGCGCAGATCATCTCGCTGCCCTGGGGGGCGGAGTCGTCGGTGACCTGGCGGGCTTCTGCGCGGCCACCTACCAGCGCGGCGTGCCCGTCGTGCAGCTGCCGACGACGCTGCTGGCGCAGGTCGACTCGGCCTACGGCGGCAAGACGGGGGTCGATCTGCCCGAGGCCAAGAACTATGTCGGCGCCTACCACCAGCCGGCCGGCGTGATCGTCGATCCGGATGTCCTCGAGACGCTACCCCGCGGTGAGCTGGACGCCGGCTGGGTCGAGGTCCTGAAGACGGCCCTGATCGCCGGCGGGGCTCTCTGGGAGGCGGTCGCCGAGGGCGCCCGGGCGGACGAGCGGACGATCTTCGACTGCGCCCGCACCAAGCTCGCCGCCGTGGCTGGGGACGAGCGCGATGCGGGCCGCCGGCAGGTGCTGAACCTCGGCCACACGGTCGGGCATGCGATCGAGACGGTCACGGGCTATGCCCGTTACCGCCACGGAGAGGCCGTCGGGCTGGGACTGCTCGCGACGCTGAGACTCTCGGGCCAGGATCAGTTGCGCGCGCAGGTGGGCGCCCTGCTGGCCGCGCACGGGTTGCCCGTGAGGCTCGAGGACGCCGACGTCGATGCGGTGCTCGAGGCGATCCGGCGCGACAAGAAGCGGATCGGCGCCGACGTGCCGTTCGTCCTGCTGCAGGCGCCCGGCGAGGTCAGCTATGGCTGCACCGTCCCCGGCGAGGAGCTCCGGGCAGCCGTCATGGAGCTGGCCGCGTGAGCACCCGGAGCTACCGCATCGAGGTGCTCCACGGCGTCAACCTGGACCAGCTCGGCAACCGCGACCCGGCGCTCTACGGCTCGCTTACGCTGCCCGAGCTCGAGGCCCGGATCGTGCACGAGGGCAGGGAGCTGGGCCTCGAGGTCAGCTGCTTTCAGAGCAACCACGAGGGGGCCTTCGTGGAGCGCCTGCACGGATTGCGCGCCACCGCCGACGGGCTGATCCTCAACCCCGGCGCCTGGACGCACTACTCGTGGGCGATCCGCGACGCGCTGGAGATAACCGCCCTGCCGGCGATCGAGCTGCACCTCTCCGACCCGCTGGAGCGCGAGCCCTGGCGTCACACCTCGGTGATCGGCGAGCTCTGCTTCGCGAGCGTGCGCGGGCTCGGCCCCGACGGCTACCGACGCGGCCTGGAGCTGCTGCGCGAGCACCTCGGGCAGGCCGCATGAGCGCCGTGACCGAGCCCGCCGCGATCGAGCGCCGGGTCGGGCGCCTGCGGGCGGCGCTTGCCGAGCCCGGGGTCGACCTGTTGCTGATCGACGACTCGGTCGACCTGCGCTACCTCACGGGCTTCACCGGATCGAACGGCCTGGCCCTCGTGGGCGCCGCCGCGGAGGGCCCGCTGCGCTTCCTGACGGACTTCCGCTACACCGCCCAGTCCGCACGCGAGGTCGGGCCGGCCTTCGAGCGCGAGACTGTCACAGGGGACCTCTACGAGGCGCTCGCGGGCCTGCTGGGCGAGCAGTCCGGGCGCCTCGGCTTCGATGAGGCGAAGCTGACGGTGCGCGGGCACCGCAGGCTCTCAGAGCTCGTCGGCGAGGGCTGGGAGCTCGTCAGCTGCGCGGGCCTCTTCGAGGGGTTGCGGGCCGTCAAGGAACCGGCCGAGATCGGGCTGATCGCCGCGGCCTGCGAGCTCGCCGACGAGGCGCTGAGGGCGACGCTCGAGGAAGGCCTCGTGGGGCGGACCGAGCGCGATGTGGCATTTGAGCTCGAGACGAGGATGCGACGGCTGGGCGCCCAGCAGCCGAGCTTTCCCTCGATCGTCGCCGCGGGGGCCCACGGCGCCCTGCCGCACGCCCAGCCGCGCGACATCGAGATCCCCGCCGATGTGCTCGTGACGATCGACTGGGGCGCACAGCTCGACGGCTACTGCTCGGACTGCACGCGGACCTATGCCACCGGCGAGGCGATCGAGGCCCGTGCCCGCGAGGTCTACGAGCTCGTCCTGCGCGCGCAGCTCGCGGGCCTCGAGGCGGTCCGGGCCGGCCAGAGCGGTCGTGAGGTCGATGCGGTGGCGCGCCAGCTGATCGAGGACGCGGGGGAGGGGCAGAACTTCGGCCACGGGCTCGGCCACGGCGTGGGCCTGGAGGTCCACGAGGCCCCCCGCCTGTCGCGGACGGCGGCGCGGGACCCGCTGCTGGACGGGAACGTCGTCTCGGTCGAGCCCGGCGTCTACCTGCCGGGGGCGCTGGGGGTGCGGATCGAGGACCTCGTCGTCGTCCGTTCAGAGGGCCCCGAGGTGCTGACTCGGCTGCCCAAGGAGCTCACGGTCATCGCCTGAGCGACAGGCTCCGGCGCCGCCGGCAACGGGTGCGCGGGCGCCGGGGCGGGCTTCGCGAACAGCCGCACGGCAAGCCAGCAGGCGAGCGGCAGCGTCCAGGCCAGGAAGACGAGCGACTGGACGTCGGGCGAGGCGTGTTCGGGCAACCAGTGAAAGCCGAACCAGACCATGGCGCTGGCGAGCAGGGCCGCCAGCGGCGGGCGCCCGGCGTCGGAGCCGGACTCCCACGCGAGCAGCGCCAACAGGAACGGCAGCGGGTAGTAGAGCGTGTCCCAGGTGTCCAGCAGGCAACGGGCCAGCAGCACGAGCGCCAGCGCCAACAGCGCCCGCTGGACGCTCAGGCGTGTGCCCCTGACCGACGCCCACAGGGCCCCGGCGAAGGCGGCGCCGACGAGCAGGATCAGCGGGTGGCTGACCGTCCCGGACCAGGCCGGGCCGATCCTGTAGCCGGGCTTGGCGTTGCCGAGGGTGCCATGGACGAGCGCGCCGTGGTGGCCGAAGAACCAGAAGATCTGCCAGGGCTGGAAGATCACCGAGCCCGGCTGTGCGAGCGCTCCGGTGCCGGAGGCAAAGCTCCCGCCGGGGGCGAGCAGCAGGGGGGCCAGGACGGCGGCTGCCGTGGCCGTCGCGGCCGCGAGGCAGATCGCCCGGCGCCCCGGCGGCAGGACGAGCAGAATCGGCCCGAGCGCCAGCAGGGCCCACTCCTTGTTGGCGATCGCCAGGCCGATAACGATGCCCGTCGCCAGCGCCCGGCGGACGCTGACCGACGCGGCTCCGGCCATCAGGACGGCGAAGATGCACAGGCAGCCGCCGAGCAGCTCCTCGGGGTGGCCGAGTTCGAAGGCGGTCAGCGCCACCGGGTTGGCGACGCAGAGGGCCAGCACGACGGCCCGGTCGAGCCGGGGACGCCCGGCGGCGCGCATCCGGGCGACGAGCCAGACACCCAGCAGGGCGCCTGCCAACAGACAGGGGACGGCGACGGAGCGGTAGACGGCCAGCGGGCCGCCGCCCCACAGCCCCGGCAGCAGCGCAAACGGAGCCCGCTCGACGAGTGAGCCGCCATAGACGGGGGCGAGGCGCAGGAATTCGCCGATGTGGCCGTGGGTCAGCGCGTCGAAGGCCGGCCGCGCCTCGAGTTCGTAGTCGTTCCAGCCCGGCCCGTAGAGGGTCAGCCAGGCCGTTGTGATCGAGCCCGCGATTGCGAGCAGCGCGCAGGTAGCGTTCTCGCGCAGAGCTCGCCGCATAGGCTTCCATCGGCCTGCCCGAGGCCCGACTTGAGCCGGTGCGGCCCCGTTCCGTCGGCCGCAGCCGGCGGACCGGTCAGGCTTGGCGCGACGGGACCCAGCCGGCCGGGTAGGTGCCGGGCGGAATCGCGCCGGGGAGCTCGGGAAAGCAGCGCAGCGAGACCCGCTCGGCGGCGCTGCCCGCCAGCAGCCCCCGCAGGTCTGCGACCGGCGCGAGGACACGGATCGTCGCGCCGATCTGCAGGTCGGCGGCGTTGGCCTGCTCGCCGCCGATGATTCCCCGCTCGGCGAGTGCCTCGATGTGGTCGAGCTTCGCCGGCAGGCCGGCAAGGTCGTCGTGGAGGCGGGCGGCGGTGATCCCGTGGTACCTCCAGGCGGCCCTGATCATGCGGATCGCGAAGTCGGTCCCGGGGCCGTCCAGCTGGTCACCGCCGAAGATCTTGGCGAGCAGCTCAGGGCGGAAGTGGAGCGCACCCCAGGGCAGGCGCCGGCCGAGGTCCTGGAGCTCCTCGTCGCCCCAGCGCTCGGCCTCGCGAACCTCCTCGCTCGGGTACAGGATCGGCTCCGGTTCGAGCTCCTCCAGGCGCGCCAGGATCGCCCGTGAGCCGTGGACGGGCTCGCCGTCGATCAACAGGCCCGGGACCGTCGAGTTCCCCTCGCCGTAGATCTCCTGCATCTGCTCGACGTGGGGGCCCGCGGCGAGGTCGACGCGGTCGAACTCGAGGCCCTTCAGCTCGAGGGCGGCGGCGACGGTCATGCAGGGGTGCGAGGGGGCGAGGGCGTGGAGCGTCAGTGTGGGAGCCATCGGCCGAGCCTATGCGAACGTGAGTCCCGAGGCCGGCTCGTTGCGGCGGCGCGACCGGCCCCACAGGCGCGGCTGGACAGCCCGGGCGTGCGCGACTACGATCGCGGAGTTCGCCAAAACCGGCACGGGAGGGCTGAGGGATGACGAAGGGGAGACTTTGCCTTGTGGTGTTGACGGCGCTGACGGGCGCGCTCGCGTTCTCCGCGCCGGCACTGGCCGGCGGGACGCCGGAATGGTTCGAATGCGTCAAGCAGAAGGGTGGGTCCTACGAGAAGGGCTGCGCCGCCGAAGGCGGCAAGGGCGGCTACATCGCGCGCCCGGGCCTCGGCACCGGCACGTTTCACGCCTTCGCCGCCAAGGCGACGATCGGCGGCCCCCGCAACGCGATCACCTGCGCGATGTCGATCGAAGGCACGAAGGTCGCGCCGAACCTCGTCACGGGAGTGACGATCACGCTGAAGGTCTGCAGCCGAGCGGACGATTCGAAAGACCATTGCGAAGCCCAGGAAACCAAAGGGCCGAAGGAAACGACCCTGGAATCCGAACCGCTGCAGGGCGAACTGGGCTACATCGGCCACTCGCCGTTGCACGTCGGGCTCAAGCTGGCCAACGTGGCGAACCCCGGAGGCCCGATCTTCACGCGGATCTACTGCATCGGCCCTACGGCGCATTTCATCTTCAGCGGCGGCTCGGTGGTCGGTGAAATTCACGGCGCCGTGAACGCATCGAGCGCCAAATCGACGCTCGCCTACGTGCCGGGGGACTACCTGGGCGAAGGCGAACCTGAGGTCAACCCGCCGCTCGAAGGCGAACCGGCGGGGACGCTCGTCGAAGAAATCCAGACGGCCAAAGAAGTCTTCGG
>Ga0181519_10004319_pt1 | contig 11544 bp, 11 predicted proteins | sample PEATcosm2014_Bin_26_FD_121102 | JGI IMG/M metagenome (GOLD analysis project Ga0181519, IMG submission 121102) | Peatland microbial communities from MTU Mesocosm Facility, Houghton, MI, USA - PEATcosm2014_Bin02_10_metaG | ecosystem: Environmental > Terrestrial > Soil > Wetlands > Peat | place... | reverse complement strand
TCGGGGGGTGAAGGGTCACTTGATGAGCGTACCCGTCTGGCTATCCGGTGTTGCTGATGTCGCCTCAGTGGCGAGCCTCATCGTGACAGGAATTGTCTGGTGGCAAATTCGTACGATTAGACGTTCGGTCATGCGCAACGCAAGAGTGCCAGAGGCACTCCGCGATCTTAAAATATTTTCAGATGAGCTTCAACAGAACCTCAAGGGATGGCCTGAACTTGAGCGGGAAGCAAATGCTGTACTACAAAAGGTTGATTCAGTGTTGGCTAACGTACTCCCAAAACTGGAGGGAGCCGAAAGAGGAAAAATCAAGAAGCCCAAATCGTTGATACGAAAGCGTACGGCATTGTGGGGTGGATGGGCTACAAAGTCGGAATCAATTAGACGCGAGGCGTACTGGGAAATATACGGATCACTCCTCGGTGCAATGGAAGCGCTTCGTCAGTTGACGGCGGACTATAAGAAGAGGTTTTGAGATTATGAAAACTGAAAACAAATTTGAAAAACTCATTCTCCAAATTATCCGGCAGACTACGGAAGGGAATATTGACTGGGAAAAACTCAACCCTCCACGCGCGATTTCAGTCGGTACGGAGGATATTGTTGAGGATTATTTCGAGACAGAATACAAGGATCAAACGATTGCCGTCTTTGAACGTCGATATCGTGAATATGATCCAGAACATGACGTGATGTTTTGGACGTCGAGAGATTGTTTTGCATTTATATCAGGATCTAACTCGCCAGTACGAGATAATCGTATAGTTTCTTGGGAAACGTCGGATCATCCGTCCGCGTTGTCCAGCCTAATTAAAGTGGCAAAAGAATCAGCAGCTGATGTAGACGGCATAGTCGACAAGTTGTTGAATTGATCGTGATGAGCGCCATCTTTCTCAGAACTTGGCGAGGTGAATGGTGCACCCAGCATCTCTATATTAAAGTTCTTCAGCATCCTTTTCGATCTCAGCACCCACCTTTTCCCGCTTGTATGACACAACGGACACTTCTAATTGTGGGACACCGTTAAGCTCTTTCGGAATCTCTCCGAGAAACATATATGGAACAGTAACGGGGTGAGCTGCCCCCGGAAAACTCTACCAGTTGAAGCTGGAGTCTTCTCGTAATTGACCCGCCCCACATAACTAAGCCGAAGGATGGTGGAGATTTCGGCTTGCATGGTTCGGTTTGTGCCAATAGAACCGGCAGATTTGCAGTTACTGTAGCTCAAGTGAGTGCCTCAAGCAAGTGGGTTGAGAGATGTCGCTCTTCGTGTTCCAAGCTAGCTCCGGAACACGAAGAGCGACGGCATAGGTGGCAGCGAAGCTCGCCGGTGTTCGGTCTGAGCGAGCGCACGGCCTGCAAGCTGCTCCACCCCAGCGACGAAGACCTGTCGCTGGGGACCCCGGTGCTGGGCGTGGGGCGGTCGAGCTACCGGTATGAGCCGAGGCCGGACCGCAATGCGGAGTTGAGAGCAGAGCTGGTAAAGCTGGCACGGCAGAAGCCTCGCTACGGCTACCGGCGGCTGCACGCGCTGTTGAGCCGTCGCGACCAGGAGGTAAACGTGAAGCGAGTGTATCCGGTGGACCCACGAGTGAGGAACGTACGCAACAATGATCCCGAATTGTGCAGGACATATATGATCCCGCCTAACTCCGTGTAAGTCGGAACCGGCGCCCTTATTCACGCCACTTGATGTTGCACCCGATGCTCGAGCGCTGGTTCGTGTTCGGCCGCTTCCCTGCGACCAACGCGTCCAGAGCCGCGCGCAGGTCCTTCCCCGTCACCGGAATGTTGTTGCCGCCGCCGCTTGTCCGCTGCGGGCGCGAATCGTCGAGCTGTCCGCGGTACACCAGCTTCAGCCCCGCGTCGTACAGGAAGAAGTCCGGCGTGCATGCCGCGTTATACGCCCGCGCCACCTCCTGCGTCTCGTCGTACAGATACGGAAACTTGAACCCCAGCCGCTCGGCCTGCTCCTTCATGTTCTCCGGCGAATCTTCGGGAAAGTTCCCCACATCGTTCGCCGAGATCGCCACTATCCCCATCTTGCCTTCATAGTCCGCGCCAATCCGCGCCAGCTCCTGCTCCACGTGTTTCACATAGGGGCAATGCACGCAGATGAACATCACCAGCAGCCCGCGCCCGTTGGCCGCATCATCGTGCGCCACCGTCCGTCCGCTCACCACGTCCATCAGAGCGAACGCCGGCGCCTCTGTCCCCAGCTCCATCATGCTCGATTCTGTCTTTGACATGTCCGTATCCTAATCGAATTCTCACGCCGCGGCGGCAAAGAAACAATGGTACGTTCCTTTGGTTACATGCTGCATAACGGCGCCACGACAACCGCACAGGAATCAACCGGCATAAACTGGATTGGAGAAAGTGAATACGGATGAGCATTCCAGAAGCTGAGTTTGATATTGCGATTATCGGTGCGGGAATCGTCGGCCTGGCTACCGCATTGGAATTGATACGTTCGCACCCGTCATCGTCTTTGCTGGTCCTTGAAAAGGAAGACCGTGTCGCCGCTCATCAGTCGGGTCATAATAGCGGGGTCATTCATTCCGGGATCTACTACAAGCCCGGCAGCGAAAAAGCTCGCATGTGCGTACAGGGCGCAAGGGAGATGGTCCAGTTCTGCCGCGAGCAAGGGTTGCCTCACGAAGTCTGCGGCAAAGTGATCGTTGCAACCAGTGAAAAGGAACTTCCCGGTTTGCAGGAGTTATATCACCGGGGCGTGGCTAATGGGGTCCCAGGAGTCCGCCTGGTGAACGTGGAGGAACTTCACGAGATCGAACCACACGTTGCCGGAGTGCAGGGGATCCACATACCGGGAGCAGCGATCACGAATTATGCCATCGTCTGTAATCGAATGGCGGAGATCGTTCGCGAATATGCCTCACTGCAATTGAATGCTCGGGTGTCCGGGCTCAAACATCGGAACGGCAAGACGATCATCGAGACTTCGGCAGGTGAGTTTAAAGCGGGATACGTGGTGAACTGCGCCGGACTGCAGAGCGATCTTGTAAGTCGCATGGCGGGCGCCAGAACAAATCTGCGTATCGTACCATTTCGCGGTGAGTACCACGAGCTCGCCGCAGAGAAACAAGACTTCGTCCGTGGATTGATCTATCCGGTGCCGAACCCTAAGTATCCATTCCTAGGGGTCCACTTTACGCGCAAGATTCAAGGCGGAGTCACGGCCGGACCCAACGCAGTACTCGCGTTCAAGCGCGAGGGCTATAGCCGGACCTCGTTCAGCCTGGCGGATTCTGTGGACCTTGCAACCTTCGGCGGATTTTGGAAGATGGCAGCTAAGGTGTGGCGGGAAGCAGCGGGCGAATACTACCGCTCCTGGAACAGGAGGGCCTTTACAAAAGATATGCAGAAGTTAATGCCTGGGCTTTCCATTCGCGATATTCATCCTGGCGGCTCAGGAGTCAGGGCCCAGGCCCTGGAAGACACCGGGCAATTGGCGGACGACTTTCGATTTGTGGACACGGAAGGCATGCTGCACGTGTGCAATGTACCCTCTCCCGCCGCCACGGCTTCGCTTGTGATTGGCCGCGAGATCGTGCGCAGGGTGGAACAGGTCAACTTTCAACCTTCCTGACATAGTCAGGTGCTGCCTCGCTTAATCGCCTAGGCACGTCCCCACCCTGCGAGCAGATTCCACCCACGAATGGTCCGGTGGCACTAAATTGAGCTTGCCTGCGACTTGATCCAGCGGCACGGGTTCGGTGTCGTCTCCGCGAGCCGCCACCATCACGCCAAAGTGCCCTTTGTCGATCAGATCGGCGCAAGCGCTGCCCAGGCGCGTGGCAAGGATTCGATCTTCCGCGCAGGGCGCGCCTCCGCGCTGCACGTAGCCAAGGATGGTCAAGCGGGACTCAAGATGTGTAATTTCCTCAAGCTGGTGGGCTAGGCGCAATGTGTTCCCTTGATGCCGGACTTCAAACGCGGCGATCTCGCGCTTGGCCTCCAGCTTCTCGTTCAAGGTCTTGGCGCGCTTGAGAACCTTTTCGGCCATTCCAAAGACGCGCGCGTCGTTCTGGCTCATCGCGCCTTCGGCTACGGCCACAATACTGAAGTTGCTCCCTTGTTTGCTGCGTTTTCCGATGGCCTGGGCGATTCTCTCCACGCTATAGGGAATTTCGGGAATGAGAATGACGTCCGCCCCGCCCGCCAGTCCCGCACCGAGCGTCAGCCAACCGGCGCGATGTCCCATGATCTCAGCCACAATGATGCGATGGTGGCTGTGAGCGGTGCTGTGTAGACGGTCGATGGCGTCGGTGGCAATACCCAACGCTGTAGCATAGCCAAACGTGGCATCGGTCATGGCCACGTCGTTATCGATGGTCTTGGGCAACGTGATGACCTTGATGCCAGCCTGGTGTAAACGGAATGCGTTCTTCTGCGTGCCGCCTCCGCCGAGGCAGACGAGACAATCGATCCCCCACTGCTTGAGGTTGGCCTTGATGACGCCGGTCATGTCCTTGGTGCGTCCGTCGATCACCATGCGATGCGGTTTGTCGCGGCTGGTGCCAAGGATGGTGCCGCCAATGGTTAGAATTCCGGAAAGAGCGGAGTGATCCAGATTGATCCGAAGATTCTCAACAAGGCCGCGAAAGCCATCGCGAAACCCCATGACTTCCATGCCGTAGAAGCCGTGCGCGGCCTTGCCGACACCGCGGATGGCCGCATTCAGGCCGGGGCTGTCGCCGCCGGCAGTGAGGATGCCGATGCGCTTGATCTTCTTAGCCATTTGACAACACTATCCTGTCAACCCACGAGTGGGCAACGTATGCAACAATGACCCCGAATTGTGCAGGGCATATAGCTTTCTCAGCTTTCCGGAACAGCGTGCCGACGGGTCTCCTGGGATACTACGGCGTTTCAGAGGACTATTCCGGAAGGGGCCGGATTATTTAGGCTAAAACCGGATGGATGAGCGCATTGGCTGCTATCACCAACTGACAATCGTAGTTTCGAAGATGAGCACAGTGCATCGTTGATGCTAGGCGATGTGTCCTCCCCTAGACGGTGTCACACAATTCAGTTGAATCCTTGTCTTCCGGCAACTTCTTCTGCAACCAATGATCCCAGGTGATCATCAAAAGATCGTTTTGTGTTTGAATACTGGCGCACGGTATTACAACGGCCTTGGTGTCTTACTCTTTTTACTTGTCTCTTGACAGCAAAACATTCTCTTCAATAGAGTTTCACCAGAGTTTCCATGTCCCACGGACGCACCGATCCAAAGGCAATAGCCGGACTGGATATCAATTCAACCGATGACGGTTATATTGTTTACCAGCCGGAGTTGGATCGCGTTCATTATCTGAATCACAGCGCGGTACTCATACTCGAACTGTGTACGGGAAGAAACTCGATGGGTGAGATTGCCTCGCTAATTCAGGAGGTATACCGATTGCCTGCTCCTCCCTTACCCAAGGTCGAGGAGACGGTAGCGAATCTGCTGGAACTTGGGCTCCTGGAATCAAATTAGGGCGAGATGTTGGGCTCCTCAACTAAATTCAGCTAGGAGAATTTTATGTCTAAGGATGGACTCAGCAATCGTATCTTCGATCATGTGGATCCGAGCCGGCGCGGATTTGTAAAGCGCGTTCTGGCCGGTGCGGCCTTCGCGGTGCCGGTGGTCGCCACTTTTTCTATTGAGAGCTTGTCGGTCAATGCTGCCTACGGACTGAGCTCGTCCTCGTCCTCCTTAACCTCCTCTGCCTGTAATATTTCTGGTTCGTGCGGGTGCTTAGCCGATCCCGGCTACGTTGGCCCGGGGGTGTTTCAGACATACGTCGAGGATGTAAGCGGCAACACACGTGTGAACGGAGAGTTGGCATTTGTCATTCGCGGGGATGGGGACTTTGATAGGGACGACCCCAATGGAACAGTCGCCAACGTCAGTTTCAGCCTGACCAAGGACGCCCAGGTCACCTCGGCTTTCCTCACCATCAATGGCCAGGATGTGGCGAATATTCAGCTCCAGACAGGCCACGGACTGGGCCAACAGGACCATTCTGGAAAGATCACCACCGCGGATTTGAGCAACCTCTGCGATTTTGACGCTCTGCTGCAGGCGATGGCATCGCAGCAGGTGGTTGCTGTGGTCCAGGGCACTTATTCCTCAAACACCTTCAACGCGCAGGGTTCGGTCCTGGCGGCCTCAGGCAGCCCGATCATAGAGATAAAGCGTAGTTGACGATGGCAGGATGCACGCGGGAATCCCGGCGCTGCGAGTTCTGGACGCAGGGCGAACAATATATGCGCCCTGCCTGCTGCACGCAGCATCTCAAGGACATTCTTGTATTTACCCATGAGCTGCTGCAGCGGCACGACATCCCGCATTGGTTGGATTACGGCGCCTTGCTGGGCGCGGTGCGCACGGGGGAGTTCATCCCGTGGGACGGGGATGTCGATTTCGGCATTATGCGCAACGATATGGATCGCATACGCATGCTACAGGACGAAGTTGCCCACGCAGGCCACTATCTTAATATGAGCGATCCGCTGGTCTGGCGCGTCCAGTTGAGTTCCACCAACGCCCTGCACGCCGATCTATTTCCATGGTGGGTGGAAGATGGCGTTCTCAAGATGCGGTGGCGGGGTTACCCGGATGAATGCTGGGCTTTTCCCCGCAGTTTTCTGGACCATGTACAGTCGGTGGAACTATACGGCCATTCCTACCCCGCGCCATCGCCGGTCGAAGAATTCATCCAGCGTTATCGCTATGGGCCCGATTACCGCATTCCCCGCAGGTCCGAGGAACTCGGTCAGCGGACGCAGATTATCCCTTCGGTGAAAAGGTTCCTGGGCCGTCGCATCTTTCTCGATAGGCTGCGGCGAAATCTCGATCTACTTCAGGAAACTATTGATAACACACCCTTTCGGGGCTGCTACTATGTGACGATGGCGCCTGTGCTCGACCTCAAAACAACCTCGGATGATTCGCCGGACGCGGGCTTTGGATATCGCCGGAATAATCGCACTCTCTTCCTCGAGGCGCTTCCGGCTTTGCAAGCAGCCGGATTTTCTGTGTTGGGTGATTTTAAGGCGCACAGCGCGGATGACTTTCGCATCCGTCTCAGCAAGGACGGCGCCCGCATCGATTTCGTCGTCTGCGAACCGCCGGGCGGAGCGGCATGAAAGCCATCGTATTGGCTGCCGGGCAGGGAGCACGCCTTCGTCCGCTCACCGATCAGGGGCATAAGAGTCTGCTACAGGTGGGCGACAATACCATCCTCGGCCGTATTCTCGATGGCCTGCTTGCGATCCAGGTTCGCGACATTCTGGTGGTGACCGGTTATCGTTCCGACGAAGTCGAGGTCTATCTTGCCCAGCGATATCCGGATCTGGCGCTTCGTTTTGTCCATAACGAGCGTTATCGCCAGACCAACAATATCGTCTCCCTGGCCATGGCGCTCGATCATATGGAGATCGATTCGGATGTCATCCTTGTGGAATGCGACGTGCTGTTCGATCCAGCCATACTGACTCGCTTGCAGTCCTCGGAGCACGGCAACATTGCCCTGGTCGATCATTATCGACCGGGCATGGACGGCACCGTGGTGAGTGTTCAAGCTGGCAGCATCACCCAGGTCTTCCCACCGCACCTGCAGACCGAGGAATTCGATTATACCGACAAGTACAAGACGCTCAATATCTATCGCTTCGATCGCGATTTTTGCCGGGAACGCCTGCAACCCCTGCTGTCCTGCTATGCCAACGTGATTGACAGCGAATGCTACTACGAGCTGGTGTTGGGCATGTTGATCAATATGCAGCGCGAAACCGTACGCGCAGAGGTCATCGACGGCAGCCAGTGGGTCGAGGTGGACGATCCCAACGACCTTGCGGCTGCGCGCTTTACTTTTGAGCCCGAGCTCCGAGGTCGGATACTGGACCGCGCAAAAGGCGGGCACTGGAACTTCCCGGTACTGGATTTTACCTACATGCGCAATATGTACTTTCCTACCGACGCCATGATTGCAGCCATGCGGCGCGCTTTGCCATCTCTGCTGCGTTCGTACGGTTCGGCCCAGGAGATCCTCAACGAGAAGCTGGCCTACGTCTTGCAATGCAGCCCTGAACGCGTGCAATGCCTGCACGGTGCTTCGCAGGTCTTTCCACGGCTCTCTGAACTTTTGCATCCCCGCCGTACTCTGATTCCAACTCCCACATTCGGCGAATACCCGCGCTGGTTCGCTGGCAGCGAGGTCTACTACGATGCAGTCGGAGTGGACCGCAACGCATTGGCAGCCCACGCCGGCAATTATGATCTGGTTGTTGTGGTGAATCCCAACAACCCAACCGGAACGGTGGTTTCGACTGAGTGGCTGTACGCTCTGGCAGCTCAAAATCCGCGGACTAATTTTCTTGTCGACGAATCCTTCTCGGATTTTGCGGGTCAGCCTACGCTTCTGCAACGTCTCGAACACGCGCCGTTGGACAATGTGCTGATTGTGGCAAGCCTCAGCAAATCGCTGGGTGCGCCGGGACTGCGGATGGGTTATGTGTATAGCTGCAATACAGACCTGGTAGCCCGCATTGGGGCAGACCTTCCGATCTGGAATCTTAGCTCCACGGCCGAGTTTCTGCTGGAGATTGTGCTTAAGTTCAAGCCGGAACTGGCTGCGTCGTTCGAGCGCACCGCAGCCGATCGCAGCGAGCTTCAAGCCATGCTGCAGCGCATCGACGGAGTCCGCCAGGTCTATCCCAGCGCCGGAAACTTTGTGCTCTTCCGACTGGATCACTCTGATCCGGGACGCGCGACCGCGCTGACCGAGGCACTTCTCGCCCGCCACTCCATCTATATCAAGGATGTCTCCGCCAGATTTCCCGAACCCGCGCCCTATGTGCGCGTAGCTGTACGGCATCCGGCAGAGAACCTGCGATTGGTCGAGGCACTCTCTGCATACCTGGAAGGGAGGATGCCGTGAGCGCACAGACCTGGAAGGAGGTATGGGACGCACGGCGTCTCGACCCTTCGCGGCCTTCCATGTTGTCGCAACTGCTAGCAGCCGACGGCATGGATACTGGCTTCGGCAGTGTGGAGGAGAAACCCTGGAGCAAGTATGTGCTCCAATCTGCGGACACCATCGGCATCAGCGCCCAGTCAAGCGTCTTCGAAGTCGGATGCGGAGCTGGGGCGTGGCTCTACGAATTGGGCCAACTGGGATGTGAAATCGGTGGCCTGGACGCGTCTCCTGCTCTGATCGGGTATGCTCGCGAGCATCTGCCTTCGGGTAACTGGCAGGTGGGTGATGCTTCCACGCTGGCAACTGAGCCACGCTACGATTTCGTCGTCTCCAGCGGTGTGTTCCTATATTTCCCCTCGCTGGAATACGCGCAAGATGTGCTGCATCGGATGGTTGCCAAGGCGAAAGTGGGTGTACTGGTGCTGGATGTCCCGGATCTGGCAACGCGCGATGCCGCGCTGGCAGAGCGTCGTCGTATCGCGGGGGAGGAATCCTATCGCAATCGCTATGCCGGCCTGGAGCATCTCTACTTCGACCGGGCCTGGTTCCAGTCGACACTCGAATCGCACGGAGTTCCTTGCTTACGGATTGTGAACCAAAGCATCGATGGCTATGTTAATTCCCGATACCGGTTCAATGTCTTCGCCTGGCTGCGGTAGGGTTCTGCACTTTCTCTCCTGGGGCGGGCACAGCGGCGCCGAACGCTTGGCTCTGAATCTGTGCAAGGCCACGCGCACCCTCGAACCGGCTGCGTGGTTCCCGCGCGAGGGGCCGATGATTGACGAGTTCCGCCGCGCGGGCATCCCATGCTTCAGCACGCGTGATGTTCTAGGACGGCCCGACGTCACACGCAGCCAGTTCTCTCTTCTGCACATTCACTGCGGCATCTACGAACCCGCCGCTTATCGCGCGGCCCGACGTCTGGGCATCCCCACGTTGACCACATTGCACACCCATACGGCCCTGCCGGAATTGGACGGCCCGTTGGTTTGTGTCGCGCCGCATACATCTGCGATCCAGGACGCTCACAACCGCGTTCGCGTAATTCCGAATGCTGTGGATACGACAGAGTTCGCTCCCGGACCGCCAGCCATTCATGAGCGGACTGTCGTCCTGCGCGTCTGCCGGCCCGACCGCAGTGCGCCATGGTTCTGGAATGCGATGCATCAGGTCCTCGACAGGCACACAAATGCAGAGCTGTGGATCGTAGGCGAAGACGGTCGTTCCGATGCCTACGTCCGTTTCCTCGGCTCGCGTGCTGATATAGCCGATCTGCTGCGCCAGGCGGATATCTTTGCCTACGCACCCTTCCCCGGCACAGGCAGCCACGATATGTGCGTCCTGGAAGCTATGGCCAGCGCAGTGCCCCCGGTGGTGACCGACGTGGATTCAGTTCGTCAGTCCGTCCGCCATCTGCACGATGGCATGCTCGTCCCATTTGGTGATGTGCTGGGCTTTGCCGCTACAGTCGAACGGCTGATTGAGGATCCCACGCTTCGTTCATCACTGGCGCGAAATGCCCGCGCAACCGCAGTACAACGTTTCGGGCTGGACCGTCTTTCAAAGGATTATCTTAGTGTGTATCATGACATTCTTCATGCTCCTCTACCGCAGCCCGCGGACGTCATTCGACGCAACATGCGCGCGTTCGTGGCCGAGCGCATGCGCATCGCAAGCTTCGAAAGAAACCTGATTCTCCTGCACGATACGCTGGCCGCAACTGAGATGGCCGATCGCTACTGGGTCATTGGAGGTCTGCTCATCGGCTGGGCAAGAGAAGGTCGTGTGCTGTCGCACGACTGCCAGGATGGCGACTTTGGCATCTTGCTGCAGGATCATGAAGCGTTTCTAAGATCGGTCCCATCGCTCATCGCCGCCGGATTTCAGCCACTCGCCCGTTACGTCGACAATCGCGGCTTTCCGGTGGAGTATACGTTCCGCAAAGATGGAGCGCGGTTTGACTTCTTTCTGCACGAGCCTGTGGGCGAACATCTGCGCTGCACCTTCTTCGGCGTATCATCGGGCCCCGGCGATCCGCGACCGATTGAAATGATCAGCCAACTTCCGCGTTACGGACTGGCGCCGATGGATTTTCTCGGCCGCGCGTGGCTCAAGCCGGAGGACCATGAAGAATTTCTGACCGCGGAGTACGGAGACTGGAGATCACGAAGGCCTGCCTTTGACCATTGCACCGACGACCGAAGCGTCATCCAGGTAAATTGGTGGATGAACGCAACATGCTGTGAATTCATGATTTGATCGACCAATGCGGTTATGCAACGCTGATCCACACGAACATTGGCGTTTCGGACAGTTCAGTCCTAGGGTTTGATAATGGTTGCTTCATCATTGCATTCAGCGAGGCGACGATTTGTAACGGGAAGTCCAAGTCCTAGTGTCCAAAACGAGACGAAGTGCTGGGAGCTCTACCGACAATATCGGGACGTTGCGCACACTGAGCGATTCACCTGTACTGGCCTCCTGGGTCTATGAATGTGGATTACATGGAAGCACGAAATTGATCGTAGAGTCAGATAGATAGGTCGAACGG
>Ga0181519_10004317_pt1 | contig 11547 bp, 11 predicted proteins | sample PEATcosm2014_Bin_26_FD_121102 | JGI IMG/M metagenome (GOLD analysis project Ga0181519, IMG submission 121102) | Peatland microbial communities from MTU Mesocosm Facility, Houghton, MI, USA - PEATcosm2014_Bin02_10_metaG | ecosystem: Environmental > Terrestrial > Soil > Wetlands > Peat | place... | reverse complement strand
TGGCGTACGCAAGGCGATTGGCGCACGCAGCAAGGACGTGGTGCGGCAGTTCCTGGTAGAAGCCATGGTGCTGACCGGCTCGGCCGGAGTGGCCGCCGTACTGTTTTGCCTGGGGCTGATTGCGCTTCTGAACATTGTGCTGCCAAGCTGGCCGATGGCCGTGCCGGGATGGGTGATTCCCGCCAGCGTGGCGGCGGCGATGAGCGTGGGATTGTTCTTCGGAATTTATCCGGCGGCAAAGGCCGCGAAGCTCGACCCGGTGGAGGCGCTGAGGTACGAGTAGGGGTTCGTCCCACGTCTGGCCAACAGCGGGCCAGACATGGGGCACCGGCATCAGTCTAATTAAATGGCTTGATGGATGTGCCTCGCCCGAGGAGAATCTGTTCAATGGAATCTCAAACAGACGCCAGCGCGGAACAGCCTAGCTTTGTAAGTTGCTACATCTATGGAATTCTTTTTCCTGTGTATTACCTGTTGTCTGTTCGTCGAAATCAGCAACATCCAAGAATTCGATTTCATTGCATCCAGAGCTTGTTGCTTTTCACATTCTTAGGTGCGTCGATATACTGGTGCGATAAACATTCGTCCATTCTCGCCGGCTTCGTATTATCAGTATTGTATGTTGAATGGATGGTGGCGTTAGTACAGAGCATGCGTCGGAAAATGTTTAAGCTGCCGTTTCTAGGCACGATCGCAGAGCATCTTGCATCAAACACCCAAAACTAATCTCAGCAAATGCGGCATCGGGCACCCGCATCTTCGTTCCCCAAACAGAAGCGCTACTGCACGATATGCAGTCCGCTGCGCGGCGGGCGGCGGCGGTCGTTCATCTCGTTCAGCATCTCGGTGATGACCTCGGGCGAAAAGAGATCGGTGAGGGCGGGGATGATGACCGTCTCCTCCAGCAGCAGGTGCGCGCCGAAGACCTGCTCCAGGGCCCGGGTGACGTGATCGAGATTCGGCGCCAGTTGCGTCAGGCGGGTGGGCGTGCGGTCGAGAGTGGCGCAGAGCTCAAGCAGTTCCACCGTCAGCTCGTTGATGGCGCGATGCTGCTCGACCATGGCCTTGGCCGCGTCCAGCACCAGGCCTCCGGCGGGCTGCATGGAGCAGATGCGCGGGTAGATCGTCTCGTCTTCATCGGCCTCATGCATGGGCAGGGCCAGGTTGAAGTAGCGGTAGATGGCGGCGGCAGCGTCGGCGACTTCCGCGTCGGCGACGCCGCGGGTGGTGGCCAGGGTGCGGCCCAGTTGAACGTAGTGGCGGATGCGCGCGTGGCAGCCCAGGAGAAGCTCCTGCGGGCTGGCGGCCGCGGGCTCTCCCGTGCCCGGATTGAGGTCAATGCGGCTGAAGCGCATGGCAACAATCTGCCCCCGGGAGCGGGAAAAAGTCGAGGACAATCATCACAATCAAAATTTGTTTCCCGGTGCCAGATTTATATTTACTTATTTTTCAATGAGTTACAAATATCTGGCGAAATCATCCTCCGGGGGTGTGGAAAAAACGATGGTAGACTGTTTGCGCTTTATGATTTGGAAGGACGCAAGAGGTAGATGCGCCCTGAGAGCGAACAACAAGGCGCTGCTCCGGTACACGAATCTGCAGACGAACTCCCTCCGATTCACTCAGCCTGATTTCAATTCGCGAGGAACAAGTAACAACATGGAACAAGGAATCGTTAAGTGGTTCAATGACGCCAAGGGCTTTGGTTTCATCAGCCGCCAGAATGGCGAAGACGTCTTCGTTCATTTCTCGGCCATTCAGTCTTCGGGCTTCCGCAGCCTGAAGGAGGGTCAGGCTGTTCAGTTCAACGTCGTCAAGGGACCCAAGGGCTGGCAGGCGGAGAACGTCCAACCGGTTTAGTTTAGCGCCGTTGATTTCCGCAACGGGAGAGGGGCAGCCACATGGCTGCCCTTTTTGCGTGGGTAACCCAGGGGGGTGACCATTGGTACTATTGCGCCCCCGGTGGATTCTTCGTAGGATGAACCTGTTTACCGGGGTGTAGAGGGTGCCAGCATGGCGCCTCCCGGGAGATACAAGACGACGTGGCCGAGAGGCCGGAGAATCCATTGAAGAAGACGCTAGGGAGGCAGTTCTCGGATGTGAACCGGGAACTATGGCTGGTGCTCTCGCTGTTTGTGGTCGCGGCGCTGTGCAATTTTCTGATTGCGAACCGCGGCATCCTGCTGAGCTTCTACACCTTCCCCACGCTGTTTTCCGCCTACTACTACGGCCGCCGCCACGCCACGCTGACCGCGCTGGCCAGCGTGTTGATGGTGGTGCTGCTGACCTTCCTGGATCCCACGCTGTTTGATAAGAGCACGCAGGCCCTGGGCGGCCACCAGAAGTGGTTCGATATCTCCGTGTGGGGCGGCTCGCTGATGATTACGGCCTTTGCCATGGGCGCCTTGTACGACCGCAACATGGCCAAGATGCGCGAGCTGCGCGAGACCTATCACGGCGTGCTGATGATTCTGCGCCACTTCATCAGCAAGGACAGCTACACACAGAACCATTCCTACCGCGTCTCCATCTACGCCGCGCGCATCGCGCACGAGATGGGATTCGACGACGAGCGCATTGAGGACGTACGTGCGGCAGCGCTGCTGCACGACATCGGCAAGCTGGACATCAGCCGCGAGGTTCTATACAAGGCCGCCCGCCTGAACGCCACCGAGTCCGAGGAGATGCGCTCGCACGTCACCCGCGGCATCAACCTGCTGGAGCCGGTTGGCGGCAGCCTGCGCCGCGTGCTGCCTATCATCCTGTCTCACCACGACCGCTTTGACGGCAGCGGCTACACAGAGCGCGCCGGCGATGATATACCGCTGGAAGCCCGCATTCTGAGCGTGGCGGACGCCTATGACGCCATCACCAGCGACCGCCCCTACCGCAAGGGCAGCACGACCTTTGAAGCACGCGAGATCATCGAGCGCGGCGCCGGCAAGGAGTTCGACCCCAAGGTGGTGGCGGCCTTCCTGAGCGCCTTCCGCAAACAGCAGATGGAGATTCCCGACGTGGTGGTGTAAGCCGTCCCGGTGAAGGCAGTGAGCAGATTGTTCCAAGGCCCGCCCCGCAAAGGCGGGCTTTGAATTTGTCGGCGGGAGAGGAGATATTGCGGGGCTCGGCGGCGGCTGGGGAGTTCAAATGAGGCGCGGGAATCGCGTACACTATGGGCTGCGGAGAGGTGGCCGAGTGGTTGATGGCTCCGGTCTTGAAAACCGGCGTGGGGGAAACCCTACCGGGGGTTCGAATCCCTCCCTCTCCGCCAGTTCGTCATCTTAAATTCCCCGTAGCAATCAGAGAAACTTTGAGAGCGCGCTCACACGGCGCGCTTTTTGCGCTCCTGCCTGTTCGAGACCTTTGAAAGAAATAGGGGGCGAGAAAGAAGCAGCCGTTCTAATTGGGGAGCAACTCTGTGTGGATCAGAGCTTCCACCTGTTTCCACACGTTTGGGTCACATTCAATCTGGGTGTGGGCTTTGGATAGGATGCGATCGTACCAGGGATACTCGGTGCAGTTGTACGCGCTCTGTTTGTAATCGAAGAGGAAATTTCCGAGGACGGTGGTGCGCGCCGGGTCGGCGGCGCGAATACGGGGCTCGCCGTGGAGAAAGCCGTTGAGCTGGTAGAAATTAATTGCCCGCGACACATTTGACGGGATGACAGTATCGTTCTGGTGAATCTTGGAAACGCTGTCCACCTGAATGGTGAGGATGACCGGGATGCCGTCCTTTTGCAGCTTACGCGCAAGAGTGATGGCCTGGGAGCCTCCCCAACTGTGCCCGTAAATGATGATGCGGGCATTCTTCTTCTCTTCCGAGGTCAGCTTCCGCTCGTGATTGAGGTTCAGCAAGCTCAGGATTCTGGCCTCGGCGAGGTCCCCGCGGTAGCTCTCGAAGGTCTCCACGTCCACGCCCGAGGGATAGTCTTTGCGCAGGCGAGCCGCAAGTTGCACCTCGCTGTGGACCATGTTGTCGTGCTTGATGAATCCGCCGAGGAATCCGATGATGAGTACCTGCGAAATTGCGGGAACGACACTCGCTGCAGGCGCGGATTTGGGGGGCGGCTCCGGACTGTCACCGACGATGGGAGCCGCCGTCACCAGTTTCAATTCGTCGAGCGATAGCAGCAACCCCCGCCAGCGGCCCTGATCCGTTTTCGTCTCGATCGGCAGAGAAAGATCGGAGTAGAAGTCGAGAATGTTGGCGCGCAGCGCGGGAGAGGTCTGCGCAAACTTCCCCGCTGACAGTTGGGTCAGCAACTGGGCGTAAGTTTCGTCGGCCAGCGAGTATTCTGCTCCCCGGGTCAGGCCGCCGCTATCAAGATCACGATTCGGCAGCTGGAGCGAGTCGGTGCGGACTTCTTCCAGCAATGCCCTGTACTGGTCAACCGTGGCATTGATGCTCTTGATATACAGGTCTTCGGTTTGCGGCGTGGGATTCTGGAAGCCCAGACCCTTGAATGGACCAACCTTCGGGATGAATCGCACGAGCGTGGAGAGTATCCGGGTGCCCGCGCCGGGCTTCTGGTAGTCCTTTCCCCACTCCTTCTCATAGCCGGAGCGAGAAAGACGATAGAGAAACTCCCGCTTCGCACGGTCCGGCTTTTCGCGCAGTTGATCTTTCTTGTGGGCCTGCAGGGCAACCTGCGTCATCTCCGGAATCAGCCGGCCGACGGAGTAGCGGTAAGAACTGACCGCCAAATCCTCATGGGTGAGGACGTCCTTCAATTCCATTCCGTACACCACGGGAAAGACCCGCTCCAGCAGGGGCTTGGATACCTGGAAGCCGATGAAATCGTGGTACTGCTGGGAGGCATAGCGGTTCTTTGCGACCTGCAGGGTGTCGAACCCGAACTCTATTTTGAGATGCGCCGTCTTGTCCTGGGCATAGCGAACTGAGTTGCCATACTTCGCCCGCAGCTTTGGATATCCAAGGGCGACGGCCTGGTTTACCGCCGGATGACCGGTGATATCCGACGCGTAATGCGACAGTGCGCCCAGGGCGAAGGCGTATTCGTTGGCGTCCTGGCTTTGGAGCAAGAGCTCGCGAACGAAGTCTCCGGCGCGGGCATAATGCACAAGGTTGCTGAACTCCTTGCTGCCGAATGGGTAGTAGCCGAGATCCTGAATGACCGCGCCGCCGTAGGCATAAGCGTGCGCCTGACGAATCTCTTCTTCCGTCAGCCCGGGATACCGGCTGAGCAGAAGGGGGCGAATCTCATTGGTCCATGCCAGGTCAACGATTTCCTCGTGGGTAAGGACCGAATACGCGAGCGCCCCGGCACCGCACATCACAACGACAAGGCAGACGGCCGCAGCACGCAAGGCGGCGCGGCACCAGCGTTCACCGATTACACGTGACGAGTTCCAAGGGGAGCGCATATTTCAATCCATCTGAAAGGCAGGACGATAGTGACGATCAAGAAGGTCAGCCCTAAGACTCATGCAGGCAGCGTGGCCACGCACTCAACGATAAATGCCAGACAAAAAGCAGTCTGAGCAATAATGCTCATAACCTGGTCGCCGGACCTGCCCCGATTCTTCGCACGCCAATCGTAGAGCTGATGCGATTAAGGCCGCCGGGCTGGCTCGTCAGCTCCGCAGCGTCACCCTGGCGAAGTCCTACTTCCAGTCGGGCTCGGGCGGAAGCTCATTGTCGTTCAACGGACGCGGGTCTTCATGGCTCCGGACCGGACGCTCAGAATCTTCGCCGGCCTGCTCCACGCCTTCGGCGATTCCTGCTTCGTAGGGCTGATCGTCTTCGACCAGTTCTTTCACGCTCTCATTGGCAATATCTTCTTCCGCGGAGAGGCCCTGCGTATCGCCGGATTGGCCTGCCTCATCCAGATCTTCCAGCTTGGTGCCGGGCAATACCTCATCGAGGCCGAGAATTCGTTCGCTATGCTCATTTCTGCTGCGCTTCATGTGCCTGCCTTTTCCCGGAGATGCCAGAGTCCTGTCGGCGACGATGCAGTTTGATGGAGTTCCTGCACCGTATCACGCCACCCGCGCTGAACAATCTCCCCGACCCACACTATCCGCCATCCGCTGCCGGCAGGGATGGTCAAAAGGGCTCAGGCGGCTTGCGCCATGAAGCTGGTGAGTGTCTGCTTCAGCTGCGAGTCCACCTCGTCGGCAATGGTCATCACGTCGGTCAGCAACAGGCTGAAGTCCACGACGCTCAAATTTCTTTGCAGTGTGTGAAAGATGCTGACCTGCAGGACGCGGGATTCCTCGACGATCATGGGAATGGAGTAGCCCTGCGCCTGTCGCACTTTGCCGTGCTGGACCGCAGCCGCAGACACCTGCTTGTTGCCCAGGCTTCGCGGTACCCGCAGGCGGTGAACGAGTTCCTGAAGCAGCATGGGAAGATGTCCCATGCGCTGCTCCTGGCTGAGCTTCACGCTGGTTAACTCCTGTTCAGCGCTCACCCGGTCGAGCCATTCCGCGATTGTGGCCGGCGTATCGCGTTCCAGGATTGTGGCCACGCGCTCAATGGAGGTCACGTCGCGCGCTCCGCGATCCTCTAACTTGGCGCGAATCTTCTCCACCAGCTTGGCGGGAGCTAGTGGCTTGAGCAGAATGCCGTCGGCCTGCGACAGGATGGCATTCATCGCCTCCTTCAATTCCGGGTACCCGGACAACACCAGCGTAACCGCGCTCGGGTGGGAGTGATGCATGGCGCTGACCACGGTGAAACCGTCTCCCGCTCCGGGCATTTGGAGGTCGCTCAGCAATACGTCAAATGGTTCATCAGCAATAAGGTGCAGGGCCTGGCTGACGCCGTCCGCGGTGGTCACGCGGAACTGGTTGTGCTCCAGTATCTCCTGCAAACAGGCGCGAATATTTTCGTCATCATCCACAACTAATATCTTCGGCCGCTTTAGTTCGCCAATTGCTTCTGCCATTCGACGTATCCTGCCACGCTGGAGATCACTGGGCCGAGTAACTCACACTGTTAGCTCTGCCATATTCATGACAACGGCCTGGATGATCACGAATAGAAAGCCTCGTTAAGTACAGTCTCCATGCCCCGGGCTTCGCCTTCTGAGCAGTTTTGACCAAACAAGCAAACATCTCCTGAGCTTGTCCCAAAACGGCCGCGACTGGTGGATCCGCTGATCCCCTGGAGCCTTGTGAGCAAGACTGCACGGATTTTCTGTTTCCGCAGATGGATACTGGTCGCTCTATCGCCGAGATGGTGGCGGGGAAACAGGTGAACCATGATTGAGCGTCTGAAGGAATCCGGCGGAGCCGCAATTGGCTTTCGCGTGGCGGGCAAATTGACCGAGGAAGACTTGAAGGAGATTGAGCCCCAGCTTCAACTCTTCATCGAAAAACGCGGAAAGCATCCCATCGGCATCCTGATGGATATGACGGCGATGAGCGGCGCGGAATGGAAGGCACGCTGGGAGGATCTGCGTTTTCTGCAAAAGCACACCGACCACATCGCGCGCATGTCCATTGTCGGCGCACACGGGTGGGATGCGTTTGCTGCCTTGCTGACCTCGGGCGCCGCGATTCTGGAGTCGGAGACCCGATACTTTGAGACCACGCAGATGGAGCACGCCTGGCAATGGGCGCGGACCGCGAAATACGCGGAGGGAATGCCGATCCACATCATCTCGCCGGCGACGGGCATTTGGAAGGGATACCAGCCCGAGTACATGGACGTGTGAGCACCCGGCAGTTTGTCGCGTGATGGCCCGGTGCGAAAGCCGCAGGATGTAACTCATTGCGAATCAGGCTGATGCGGCGATGAGCAAATGCGCTCAGACCCCGCCACGTATTGGGAGCTATAACGGGACAACCCTCCAAACCGCGACATCAGGGTCTGCGAGGTCGAAGGAGTTCTATGAAAACCAGCACGGAAGACAAGATTCAGGGAACCGGCCACGAAGTGAAGGGCGCGATCAAAGAGGTGGCCGGAAAGGTCACTGGTAACTGCTGCTTGGAAGCAAAGGGAAAAGTCGAGAAGAGCGTGGGTAAGTTACAGCACCAGGTGGGTGTTGCGGAAGAAGCCATCAACAAGGCGAAGAAGTAGCTTACAAGATCATCTTGTGGATAGAAGTCAGGCGAGCAAGCGCAGTAAGTCGGCAGGCGAGCTATTCGCTGGCTCGTCTGCCGACTTTACAAAAAAGGAATCTTTTTATGGCATCGCGGGAGAGTGCATTGCAATGCGGGGCGTTGGCGCGGCAGGAAAGTCGTGCCTTGATGATTCAAGACAGCTTTTCGTCGTCGTTGCGTCTGAAAGCCGGCGCAATGCCCCCCAACTGGATTGCGGTGATTGGAAACCACTTGCCGCGGCAGTGTGGCATTGCCACGTTCACGGCCGACCTTTGCAATGCGATTTGCGCGGAATACGAGAAAGCCCGGCTAATGGTGGTTGCGGTAAACGACCCGGGAGCACATTACGAATACCCCTCCCGCGTTCGGCTCGAAGTGGAGGAGGAGGACGCCGGCTCTTATGAAGAAGCCGCCGCGTTCCTTAACTCCAGCAGCGTCGCGGTCGTCTCGCTTCAGCACGAGTACGGAATCTACGGAGGAACATCCGGCAGCCTGATCCTGCGGTTACTGCGGCGCCTGACGATGCCCGTGGTAACGACCTTGCATACGGTTCTTCGCGAACCGAATGCCAATCAGCGAATCGTAATGGAAGAGATCACCGCGTTGTCTACCCGCCTGGTCGTTATGAGCAAGCACTCATCGCAAGTGTTGCAGGAAGTGTTTCGTGTTCCGGAAGACAAGATTGACCTCATCCCACACGGCGTGCCGCACCTTCCATTTGCAGATGCTAACCGCTATAAGCGCTCGACGGGGACGGAAGGAAAGACGGTACTGCTGACCCTGGGGCTGCTTTCTCCGAATAAGGGGATTGAGCGCGTGATTGAGGCCCTTCCGCAGATTGTCGCCGCCCATCCGGAGGTTGTGTACCTGATCGTGGGCGCAATCCATCCGCATGTCCGGCAGCGCGAAGGCGATCAGTACCGGATCCAGTTGCAAGCCCTGGCCGCCAAACTCGGTGTGGAGCGGAACGTCATCTTCCATAACCAGTTTGTGAGTCCGGAAGAGATGGCCCACTTCGTCGGCGCGGCGGATATCTACATCACTCCTTATCCGCACGAGGCGCAGGCCGTGTCTGGAACGCTGGCCTATGCCCTGGGCGCGGGCAAGGCAATTATCTCCACCCCTTACTGGCACGCAACGGAGTTATTGGCCGGGAAGCGCGGGGTTCTTGTGCCGTTTGAGGATTCGAAGGCCATCGCGGCGGCCGCAATCGAGTTGCTCGACAACCCGGCAGCCTGCCAGGCCATGCGGAAGCGCGCCTATGTGTACGCGCGCGAAACGGTTTGGAACAAGGTCGCAGAGTCTTATATGAGCGCATTTGTGCGCGCCCGCAGTACGCATGCCGCCGAGGTTGTCTTCCAAAGTGGCAAGCTGAACTCGCCGCGCGTGAATCGCCCGGCAACCGCCATTGGCCCCTTTGCCACCCCAGCCCATGCCCCCGCTATGGCTTCCCTGCTGCGCTGGAGGGATGAGTAATTGCTCATCCCTGGCGGCGGCTGGGAGTTGCTACGTTGCGATACGAGGACAACTCGGAAAGCGGCCTCCCGTTGATGAGCAATAGTGAGCAGATTACGCGGTAAGTTTCCGCTAGGATTGCGCCTGTGAGGATGTACCACCCGATGCAGAACAGTATCCGCATCGGGTACATCGTCAAGCAGCTTGGAGCGGGCTTGTTGCTCGATCTCGCCACCGGTTGAATGTTCGACTGCAAGTCTCGCACCATCGGTTATCCGGGTACGGTCTCTGTCCATCCATATGGCGTCACGGCCATGTCCTGTTCGAAAGGGAGCCATGGTTGCCCGAGCGCCGACCGGACCTCCGCTGTGAAATTTCATTCAATCAACGTTTCGGAAGGAACATTCGCTATGTCATCACATCTCAAGAACCAACTTCGCCGGGTATTCTCCACGGCCATTGTCCTTTGCGCACTTGGCACACTTGCCGTGGCGCAGGACCAAACGACTCCCAAGTGGGAGCTTTACGGCGGATATTCAGTTTTGAATCCCGGCGCCGATGTGCACGGCACGATTTCGCCGGGGATTATTCCCCTCAACAGCCACCTGGACTGGAATTTGCGTGGAGCCGGCGCCAGCGCCACCTATGATTTCACTCACCACTTCGGCCTCACGATTGATGCCAGCGACCATTGGGGCATCAGCGCCAACCGGTTGGATCACGCCGACTTTTCTAATCTCTCGATTGGCCCCAAGTTCACCTGGCACTACTATCGCTTCTCGCCGTTCCTGGAAGTTCTGGCCGGCGATCAGCGTCTCTATCCGGAAGCCTTCCACCACATTGACAAGCTCGGCGTCATGGGCGGCGGCGGAGTGGATGTCAAACTCTCCCGTCATTTTGCATGGCGTGTAATCCGCGCCGACTACGTGGCCTCCAGCTATCGCTTCGGGCCTTCGGTCAACACCTCGACCACCGTGCTGCATGGTGCAAGGCTGCAGACCGGCCTCGTGTTCATGTTCGGTGGAGCGGTTGCGGCGACACCCAGCGCGGCCTGCTCAGTGCAGCCGACGGAAGTGTTCGCCGGCGAGCCGGTGACGGTCACGGCGAGCGGAACGAACTTCAATCCCCGGCGCACGGTGCAGTATGCATGGTCCGGCACGGGCGTGATGGTATCCGGCAACGGCGCCTCCACTCGTGTTGACACCACGGGACTGGCTGCGGGTTCCTACCAGGTCACGGCGAACCTCAGCGATGGCAGCCACGCAGGCACCGCCAGCTGCAACGCTCGCTTCAACGTCAAGCGGAACAATCCTCCGTCCATCGCCTGCTCGGCGGATCCGTCCAGCGTGCAGATTGGGCAGAGCACGACGATCACCGCGACGGCCACGAGTCCCGACGGCCGCAGCCTGACCTATAGCTACATCGCCAGCGCCGGCAGCATTGCCGGCAACAACGTGACGGCCGTATTGAGCACCAGCGGCACGCAGCCCGGCACCATTACGGTGACGTGCAATGTAAGCGACGACCGCAACACGCCACTGACGGCGGCTGCCACTACCACGGTCAATGTGCTGGCGCCAGCGCCGGTTTCGACCGAAGCAACTCCCCTTGAAAAGCGACTTGCCCTGCACAGCATTTACTTTGCAACGGCCAAGCCCACCCTCGAAAAGCCGGATGGCGGTTTGCTGCCCAGCCAAGAAGCGACGCTTGCCACTCTGGCCGGCGACTTCCAGACCTATTTGCAGAGCAAGCCCGACGCCATGCTCACCCTGGAAGGACACGCCGACCCCCGCGGTACGGTGGAATACAACCAGGCACTCACGGAACGTCGCGTGGAGCGCACCAAGCGCTACCTGGTCGAGAAGGGCGTACCGGAAGCCAGCATCAAGACCGAGGCTTTTGGCAAGCAGCAGGAGTTGAGCGAAGCCGAGGTTAGAAGCGCGGTGGAACGCAATCCTGAGCTGAGCACGGAAGAACGTCAGAAGCTGCTCGAGCACCTGAACACGATTCAGCTGGCCAGCAATC
>Ga0181519_10004315_pt1 | contig 11553 bp, 9 predicted proteins | sample PEATcosm2014_Bin_26_FD_121102 | JGI IMG/M metagenome (GOLD analysis project Ga0181519, IMG submission 121102) | Peatland microbial communities from MTU Mesocosm Facility, Houghton, MI, USA - PEATcosm2014_Bin02_10_metaG | ecosystem: Environmental > Terrestrial > Soil > Wetlands > Peat | place... | reverse complement strand
GCACGAGATACGCAATCCCCTGGGCAGCCTGGAACTGTTTGCGGGACTGCTGGCCGAGTCGAGCCAGGAAGAAGAGAGCCGGCGCTGGATCGAGCACGTGCAGGCGGGTCTGCGCACGCTGTCCTCGACGGTCAACAATGTGCTGGACCTGCATAACCAGCCGGCCGGAGAACGCGCGCCGATCGACGCCGGAGAACTGATCGGGTGGGCGTACGAGTTTCTGATGCCGCTCGCGCACCAGGCGCGGGTGGAGTTCGAGGTGGTGAACGGGCTGGCTGGGATCAAGATTCAGGCCGACCGTCATTTGCTGGAGCAGGTGTTGCTGAATCTTGCGCTCAACGCCCTGCACTTCATGCCGGGAGGCGGATGGCTTTCGATTCGCGGGGTGGACCGGGGAGCGGCGGGCATCGAAATCGAGGTGCGCGATACCGGTCCGGGAATTGCGGAGAGCAACCTGCCGCGCATCTTCGACGCGGGCTTCAGTACGCGTCCGGGGAGTTCGGGGCTGGGGCTGGCGGTGTGCCGGCGCATTCTCGAGCAGCATGGGGGCACGATCGAGGTCGAAAACCGTCCGGGCTATGGCGCCAGTTTCAGGATAAGTTTGCCGGCGGCGGGAGGGCGCTCATGAAGCGTTTGCTGATCGCGGACGACGATGCGGGCATGCGGGCCGCGCTCGAAGCGCGTTTTGCGCGGCGGGGCTGGCAGGTGGATGTGGCCGTGAACGGCAGCGAGGCGCTGGCCATGTTCCGTCCCGGGCAGCATGCGCTGGTCATCACGGATGTGCGCATGCCGGGCGGGGACGGCTTCGCGCTGATGCGCGGCGTGCAGAACTGTTGCGCGGGGACGGCGGTGATCCTGCTGACCGCCTATGCCTGCGTGCCGGACGCGGTGGAAGCGATGCGCAACGGGGCGTGCGATTACCTGGTCAAGCCGGTGTCTTTCGAGAAGCTGGAGTTGACGGTCGAACAGTTGTTGCGGCGGGCCGAGATCGAGAAGAGATCGGGCGAGAAAGACGGCGAGGCGCTGGTCGGCCAGTCCGAGGCGTGGCGGCAGGCGCTGGCCCGGGCGCGGCAGGCGGCGCTGACCGATGCCGACGTGCTGATCGAGGCGGAAAGCGGCACCGGCAAGGAACTGATTGCGCGACTGATTCACCGGCTGAGCGCGCGCAGGAACGGTCCGTTTGTGGCCGTGAACTGCGCGGCCTTTCCGGAAACGCTGCTCGAAAGCGAACTGTTCGGGCATGCCCGGGGAGCGTTCACGGGCGCGGTGGGGGCGCGTCCGGGGAAGTTCGAGATGGCAAGCGGCGGCACGCTGCTGCTCGACGAAGTGGGCGAGATGCCGCTCGCGCTGCAGCCGAAATTGTTGCGCGTGCTGCAGGAGCGGGAGTTCGACCGTCTGGGCTCGAACCAGACGGTGCGGGTGGATATCCGCGTGATATCGACCACCAACCGGCCGCTGGAGGCGGCAGTCGCCGAAGGGCTGTTTCGCGCCGATCTTTACTATCGCCTGAACGTGATTCCGGTGGCGCTGGCGCCGCTGCGGGAACGCGCCGGGGACGTGCGCGAGTTGGCGTGCCATTTCGCGCGGCTCTACCATCCTGCGGGAGGAGGCGCGTTTTTATCGGAAGAACTGATCGCGCGTCTCGAAGAGCAACCCTGGCCGGGCAACGTGCGGGAGCTGGCGAACTTCGTGCGGCGCGCGGTGGCGCTTGCTCCGGGTGGCGAAATCGGCCTGGAAGCGTTCGACCACGGGAAGATTCCTGCGCCGCGGGCGGCGCGCGCTCCGGAGTGGAAACCGGGCTTGTCGGTGGGAGAGATGGAACGGCAGCTGTTTGCCATGACGCTCGACGCGACCGGCGGCAACCGCGCCCGCGCGGCGGAGTTGCTGGGAGTGAGCCTGCGCACGGTGCGCAACAAGGTTCGCGCCTTTGGACTGCCTCCGCGGGGCAACTATCGGGGGAAGGTGGGGGCCGCCGAGCGCAGTCACAATCAAAATCAAAATCAAAATCGTGACGACGGCCGGAGCCCGTGGCTCCAGGAGTGAAATAAGCATGAGTGATCCCAGCATGATTGAAACTCCGCTGATGCGGGGACTGGAGCGCGTGCTCGACCAGGCGGCTTTCCGGCACCAGGTGCTGGCGACGAATCTCGCGAATATCGATACGCCGGGATACCGCACGCGCGACGCGCGCACGTTTGCGGGTGAGATCGTCCGGGCCATGGCGGGAGACGGGCCGGAAGGCGCGTCCGGGGAGAGCGCATTTATGAGCCCGGTGGCGTATGAGATTCGCGGGCTGAGCGAGCGTCCCGATGGAAATAACGTGAGCGTGGAGCGCGAATCGCTGCTGCTGGCCCAGAACCAGTTGCGCTTCGAGGTGGCGGTCGCGTTCCTGAAATCCGAGTTTCATCGCCTGTCGAATGCCATCAATGGAGGCCCGACATCATGAATCTGTTTGGCATGCTCGAACTGAGCGGATCGGCGCTGGGCGCGGAACGGCAGAGGGCCGAGGTAGTGGCGGCGAACATGGCCAACGCGCAGACGACCCGGACTCCGGCAGGCGGCCCGTACCGGCGGCAACTGGTGGTGTTTCAGGCGCAGAGGCGGTCGCGTTTTGCGCTAGCTTTGCATTCCTTGCATCCGGAGAGTGCGGCGGCGGTGCGGGTGGCGGCGGTGGTGAACGACGCGCGGCCTCCGGTGCTGCGCTTCGAGCCGGGGCATCCCGATGCCAATGCCGAGGGCTATGTGGCGTATCCGCAGGTCGATCCGATCGAGGAGATGACCGACCTGCTGAGCGCGGTGCGGTCGTACGAGCTGAACGCGTCGGCGGTGCAGGCGACGAAAAACATGATTCAACAGTCGCTCGACCTGCTGCGGTAAAGGCGGAGAAAGAGCGGGAGGCTATTTATGAACAACGCAATTTCGCCCATCCGCATTCTGCCCGCCGACATTGCCCAGCCGGGATCGACCGGGGCGTCGTCCGCGGCGGCGGGAGGCGGCGCGGGCGAAAGCGACTTCATGAGCACGCTGCAGGAGTCGATGAACGCGGTCGAAGGGGCGCAGGGCGAGGCGCAGAGCCAGGTCGCGCAATTGCTCACGGGGCAGGGTGCGGACGTGCACAGCGCGATGATCGCGGTCGAAAAGGCCGACCTGTCGTTTCAGCTGATGATGCAGGTGCGCAACAAGATCGTGCAGGCCTACCAGCAGATTTCGAGCATGCAGTTCTGAGAAGTCAAAAGTCAGAAGTCAGATTGATGAAGGAACCCCCGCAAGCTCCGCTCCCGGCGAAGTTGGCGGTTCGATCGTCACAGGAGCCGGCAGATTTGAACCAGGGACTCAAACAGGTGCAGGAATTCCTGCGCGGGCTGAGCCTGCAGCAGAGATTGCTGCTGGCGGGCGGCACGCTCGCGGTGGGGCTGACGCTCTGGGGATTTGTCGCGTTGCTCGATCACGGCAAGAACGTCGTGCTGTATTCCGGGCTGCGGCCGGCCGATGCGCAGGCGCTCGGCGGGCGGCTGGCGGCGAAGAATATTCCGTATGAAATTTCTCCCGATGGCGCGAGCGTGCTGGTGGCGTCCGACAAAGTCGATGCGGCGCGCCTGGAGACGGCGGCGCAGGGCCTGCCGCGCAACGCGCGCCTGGGCTTCGAACTGTTCGACACACCCAACTGGGCGGGCTCCGATTTCAGCGAGAAGGTGAACTACCAGCGCGCGCTCGAAGGCGAACTGGAGCGCACGCTGCAGACACTGAACGAGGTGGAAGCGGTGCGCGTGCACCTGGTGCTGCCGCGGGAGTCGCTGTTCACCGAGCAGGAACACGAATCGAAGGCGGCGGTGATCGTGAAGACGAAAGGGGGCACGCTCTCGCGGGAGGCGCAGTCGGCGATTCCGCAGCTGGTGGCGAGCGCGGTCGACGGGCTGCGTCCGGAAAACGTGACGGTGGTGGATGCGGAGACGGCGACTCCATTTCTGGCGCGGCGCGGGCCTTCGGGCCGGGCATCGTTTGATTCGGACGAAGAACTGGCGGCGGCGGCGGTGCATGCGATTGAGCCGGTGGTGGGCGCGGAGCACGTGCGGGCGAGCGTGCATGTCGACTACGACCTGAGCACGAGCGACGACACCTCCGAGGTGTTCGATCCGAAGGCGACGGCTCCGTTATCGGAGCAGCACGCCGAGGAACTGGCGGGAGGAGCGAACCCGGCGGGGGTGCCGGGAACGGCGTCGAATGTGCCGGGCTCGACGGCGGCGGTCGCGCCTCTGGGCGCTCCGGGCGTCCCGAATGCAAGTGCGGGCGCGGCTCCGGTGACGGGCAGTGCGGTCCTGACGGCGCTCGACAGCCAGTCTTCGAAATCGCAGAGCGCGACCTATGCGGTGAGCAAGAACATCCGGCATGTTTCGCAACCGGCCGGACGGGTCCGGCGGCTGACGGCATCGGTGCTGATCGACGATGCGAGCGAGACGCACCAGGAAAAAGACGGGAAAACCACGGTGGTGCGGCGCAAGCGCACGCCCGAGGAGATGACGGCGATCGAGAAACTGGCGCGGGCCGCGATCGGAGTGGACGAGCAGCGCGGCGACCTGCTGGCGCTCGAAAACCTGTCCTTTCAGGCGGCGCCAATCGAGCCGCTGGCCGTGCCCGGCAAACTCGATCGCTACCGGCTGCTGATCCTGCCCTGGGCGGGAGCGTTGCGCTATCTGGGTATCACGCTGCTGTTCCTTTTTGTATATGCGCTGGTGCTGCGCCCGGTGAAGAACCAGGCGCTGGCGGCTTTCCGGCAGACTCCGCAACTGGGCCAGCCCCAGGCCGCGGCCGCGGGGGCGGAAGGCGCGGAAGCGCTGATCGATCTCGATTTGCCGGCGGGAAGCGACGAGGCGAAGCGGGCGGCGGCGTTGAAAAAAGAATTGAGCGAGAAGATCAAGACCGAGCCGGCGGCGGCCAGCCGGCTGGTGCAGACCTGGATTCGCGATCAGCAGCGGGCCCGGTAAAGCTCGATCCGGGTGGTGGCGAAGAACCAGCGAGGCGAACAGGGTTTAGAAATCCAGAACCGGCAGGAGCGAAAGCGATCGCATGGCGCATGCTGTTTCCACTCCCGGATTGCAGAAGGCGGCCGTGCTGATGGTGTTGCTCGGGGAAGAGGCGGCCGGCCATATCTACCGCCATCTTTCCGAAACCGACCTGCACCATCTGACGCAGCGCATTGCCGAACTGCAGCACATTACGCCCGAGACCGCGATGTCGGTGCTCGAGGAGTACTACCAGCTAACGGTGACGCAGAGTTACCTGGCAGAAGGGGGCCCGGAATTTGCACAGAAGCTGCTTGTGAAAGCCTTCGGGGAGGTGGGCGCGCGCAAGCTGCTGGAACAGGTTTCAAAAACCATGGAGATGAGCATGATTCGCCTGGACAGCCTGCAGAACGCCGATCCGCAACAGCTGTCGAAGTTTCTGGAGGGCGAGCACCCGCAGACGACCGCGCTGATTCTGGCGCACCTGAACTCGCGCCAGGCGTCGTCGTTGCTGGTGTGCCTGCCCGAGGACGTGCGCGCGGAAACTATCAAGCGGCTGGCGCAGTTGCGCCAGTTCTCTCCGGATGTGGCGCAGAAAGTTTCGCTCGCGCTGCACAAGCGCCTGGAATCGCTCGGAGAGCAGAGCCGGCGCGCCTATGCGGGATACAAAGGCGCGGCCGACCTGCTCAACCAGCTCGAGCCTGCCATCGGAAAGGGGATCCTCGAGAATATCGAAAAGGAGGATCCGAAGATGGCGCTCGCGATCCGCAACCTGATGTTCACCTTTGAAGACCTGCTGGGGGTGCCGGAGGCGGGAATCCGCGAACTGCTGGGGCAGCTGGACAAAAAAGGGCTGGCCCTGGCGCTGCGCGGCGCCAGCGAGGAGTTGAAGAACCTGATCTTCAAGTCGATGTCGTCGCGGGCGGTCGAGATGCTGAAGGAAGACATGGAGATCATGGGGCCGGTGCGGGCGCGGGATGTGGGGCAGGCGCAGCGGGAAATTGTGGATGTGGCGCGGCGGCTGGAATCGGAGGGGAAGATGATGCTGAGCGCGGAGGAGCAGGAGGAGTATGTCGTCTAGCGCTCCCAAGTTGCAGCCCGTGCCTGAAGCGGCGCCCTTCTGCTATGCCGAAGCCCGGCCTGGGAGCGCCGGGCAGACGGAGCCGGCCGGCCTGCCGGCCGACGAACTGGCGGCCGAGGAGCGAAACCGGCGGCAGCAGGCGGAGGCTTTCGAACGCGGGCGGGAGGGCGCGCAGCTACAGTTCCGGGCGTCGCTCGAGGCGGCGGTGGCGAGCGGCCGGGAACAGATCCGGCAGGCGATTGCGGAATTCGCCCGCGAACGCGGCCAGTATTACCGCCGCGTGGAAGGCGAAGTGGTGCAACTGGCGCTGGCCATTGCGCGCAAGATCCTGCACCGGGAAGCGCAACTCGATCCGAACGCGCTGGCCGGCATTGTGCGGGTCACGCTCGAAAAACTGGATACCGGAACCAAGGTCGATCTGCGCGTGCATCCGGCGGAAGCGGCCGACTGGCGGCATTATTTTGCCTGCCAGATGGAAGGCGCGCCGGCACCGGAGGTGCACGAGGATCCCGCGGTGGGGCGGGGAGAATGCCGGATCGAAACCTCGCTGGGGGCGACCGAGGTCGGGTTCGAGTTGCAGCTGAAGGAAATCGAAACCGGGTTGCTGGACCTGCTGGCGGAGCGTCCCGTGACGGCTCCGGCGGGAGCATCCGGCGCCACCGCGCTGGGCGACGGGAACGCTGGATGAGCGCTCCGTTGCTGGCGGCGTATTTCTCGCATCTCGAAACTTCATCTCCCTTGCGCTGGCGGGGCCGGGTCACGCAGGTAGTGGGACAGCTGATTGAATCGGAGGGGCCGTTCTCGACCATTGGCGAAGCCTGCGAAATCATCGACTCCAAGGGACGGCACTGGCCGGGAGAAATTGTCGGGTTCCGGGGGCATACGGTTCTCTCGATGGCCCTCCGGCGGCCGACCGGCATCCGCTATGGAGACCAGGTGGTTGTGTTCGGGCGCCGTCCGTCACTGCGGCTGGGGAAAGAACTGCTGGCGCGGGTGCTGGGCGGCGACGGCCATCCGATCGATGGGGGAACGTTGCCAGGTTGTGGAGAACGATATCCTCTGGACCGCGCGGCGCCGCTGGCGCTCGAGCGCACGTTGATTCACGAGCCGCTCGGCTGCGGCATTCGGGCGATTGATGGCTTTCTGACGTGCGGGCGCGGCCAGCGGGTTGGCATTTTTGGCGGGAGCGGGGTCGGCAAGAGCACGCTGATCGGGATGATGGCGCGCAACACGAACGCCGATCTTACAGTGCTGGGGCTGATCGGCGAGCGCGGGCGCGAAGTGGGAGAACTGCTGCATGCGCTGGGCGCGGAGGGGCGGCGGCGCTCGGTGGTGGTGGTATCGACCTCGGACGAGGATCCGTTGTTGCGTATCCGCGCGGGGCTGGCCGCAACCACCATCGCGGAATATTTCTGCGCGCGCGGGAAGCACGTGCTGCTGGTGGTTGACTCGCTGACGCGGCTGGCCATGGCGCAGCGCGAGATTGGACTGGCGGCGGGCGAGCCGCCGACGGCCAAGGGCTACACGCCGTCGGTGTTTACCTTGCTGGCGCGGCTGATCGAGCGCGCGGGGGCGTTCGGATCGGGCACGATCACCGGGTTTTACACGGTGCTGATGGAAGGGGACGATGAAAACGATCCGCTGGTGGACGCGGCGCGGGCGCTGCTGGATGGCCATGTCATGCTGGACCGGCGGCTGGCGGCCGAGAGCCACTATCCGCCGATTGCGATTCTCGACAGCATCAGCCGCATCATGCCGGCGGTGATCTCGGCGCAGCATCTGGCGAAAGCGGGGGCGATTCGCCGCCTGCTGGCGACCTATAAGGCTTCCGAAGAGCTGATCCGGATTGGGGCTTACCAGAAGGGCAGCGACCCGGATCTTGACCGGGCGATTGCGCTCATGCCGGGGCTGCGCGATTTTCTGGTGCAGTCGACCGGGGATGTGGCGGGCATGAAGGATTCGCTGGACCGGCTCATGGCGCTGCCGGTGTGACTTGTCATGGCATTTGAATTTGCGCTCGCGCCCCTGCTTCGCCTGCGCCAGAGCATCGAACGGCAGCGCACGCTCGGCCTGCAGCAAGCCGCTTTGCAAGTCAATCGGGCCGAGGAGACCCTGCAGCGGCTGGAGCGTTTTCTGGCGGACTCGGCGCGCTCCGATGCGGCCAGCCTGGCGCGCGGACGCACGGCCGCGGAACTCCAACACGCCAGCCTGCTTCGGGAGCAGTTCGGGCAGTACCGCATACAACTGCAGGAAGATATTCGGCGCCTGGAAGCGCTCCGCCAGCAGGCGTCCGAGGCGTACCAGCAGGCGTTCCGCGAACGCGAGGTTCTGGACGCGCTGCGCACGAGCCAGCGGCGGGCGTACGATCTCGAAAAATCGCGGCGGCAGCAACAGGAACTCGACTCCGCGCACTTGCTGCAGCGCTGGCACCGCCGGGAGGGCTGATTTTGCCGCGTTTAACCCGGCAACTGTTGCTCGTTTTGCAAACCTTCACCCCCATGGCCACGGGGCGCACGCCACTTCGCGTTTTTCCTAACTCACTGAATCGGCGGCGAGGCGGGCGCGTTTTTTTGCGGAGTCCGCGGGAGTTTGAGGTTGGCTGCCGGAATGCATCTCGAGCGGTGAGGACTGCAATGCGCGTGGATGGGCAGATGATTCCGATCGCGACACCGGCGGCGAGCAGCGCGACATCCTGCGCGAGTTGCGCGCCGGCCACGCCCAGCTTCAAAGACGCGCTGAACTACTCGACGGCGGGAGAGAGCGGCATGACGGCAGCCGTGGCGTCGCGCACCGGAACCGGAGCGGGGGCGGGGGCTACGCGATCCAATGCTGGTTCACTGGAACAAACCCATGCGGCGGCTGACGATGCGCGCGCCGATGGGGAAAGCGTGCCCGCTGCCGAATCGATGCCGGTCACCAATGCGGGTGCGGGTGACAAGTCGAAAGCGGGCTCGGGGAATGGCTCGGCTTCGTCTCGGATGTCCGGGCGGGCGGCGAGTGCGAATGCGTGCGGCCCGAGCGCAAAACAGAGTGCCGGGGGAATACAAGCAGGAGGGCTGCCGGGACACAAGGCGGAAACGAATCTGGTTGTTGCGAATGCCAGGGTCAACGCGAGCCCGAAGGCATCGACGCAGACGCACACGGGAGTTGTTTCCGGACTTGCGAGCGCCCGCGCGCCCGCGCTGCCACTCGCGATTCCCGCCAACCTGACAGCGAGTACGGCTCTGCCTGCGCTTGCCCCGGCGGCTTTGCCGGTCGCGATGAGCGCCTCGGTTTCGAAGGCCGTTGCCAGAGCGAGTGGGGATTCAACGAATGAGATCTCTGTCAATGTGCCTTCGCCGGCTGCGGCCGATGCGTCCACCCTCAGTGTGGCATTGGGCTCGAATGAGCGCGTTGCTGGTTTGCATGCGGGGCCTGCGATTGTGACCTCTGCGGTGGCCCAATCGTCGCCCCCGGCGATGACCGGATTTGGTTCTCCGACGAATTCGCCAGGCGAGAACATTTTGGAGAAGCCGACGCGGCCCGTTGTTTCGGCGGGCGAGCATGCTGCGATCACGAGCGATGCCCGGGCCAACGGGTTGCCGGGCGCGGTTTTCGTGAGCCATGTTTACGCCGGGGATGCAGTCGTCGGCAGGGACACGCCCGCCGGCGCGGCGCAGATTTCGACGTTACAGTCGCAAGGCGCCGGACCGGGCGCGGAGCTAGTCGGGAACGTGCCGGGCAATGTTCCGACCTTATCCGCCGCTGCCGGAGTGGCCACAGCTTTGAGTTCTGGTTCGCTTCCAGTTCCGAATTTTGTTCCGACCTCGGTCCCGACGTCTGTTCCGCCCCCGGTTCCGCCCCCGGTTCCGACCTCAGTTCCAAACTCGGTTCCGGCGGCTGCTCCGCTTTCGGTTCGGACCTCTGTTACCTCCGACCCTCCCGTGATCTCTGTCCCGGGGTCTGCGACACCCAGTGTCGGGAATCCGGTCCCTAGCCTATTTTCTGGTTCTTTGGCCGCGCCCTTGCCGCAGCGGACTGGAACGCATTCCTTGCCTGTGCCGGAGTCTGTTCGGGTGGCAGTCTCGTCGAGTGCGGAGTCCGCGGAGTACGCGCGGGGAGCAGTCAAGGCGGGGCTGGTGGGGGAAGCGGCGAACGCTGAGATGCGCGGCAATGCCGTCAGTGAACCGGTAATTCCAAGAGCTGCGTTGGCAGGCGCTTCCCGCCCCGGTGTTGATGCCGCGCCACGCGAGAGTGCGCCTTTGCCAGCGAATGTCGGCACTTCATTTTCCTCCCCCGTTTCTTCTCCGCCGGATGCGATACCTTCTCGAGTCGTGCCGGACCTCGCCCCGACGGCGGCTGCCAAGGTCGCGGGGGTAGCTTCCGGCTTTGAATTGGAGTCTTCCGAGATTAGAGGTCTGAACGTTGCGGACGCGGCCCCGATTGCGCAGTCACCGCCAGCGGCACCAAAGGAAAGCAAGCAGGGGGCGCCTTCGAATAGCGATGCTCCGAAGACGATCATTTCTTCTTTAGTGGAGTCGATGTCCGTCGTGCGCAAAGCGGCCTCGGCCCCGGTGGCGTCCACGGGGCAAACGCCCGCTGAAGGCACGGACGGGACGGTCGCTGAGAGAAACGATCCGGCAGCGGCTGCGCCGCCAGCAATCCTCGGTGGCGATGCCGCCGCCATCACGAATGCGCCGACGAACAATCCGGCGGGAAGCACGAACCCGATGGCGGGTGCGGCGCCGACGGTGAATGCGAACGCGTCTTCGTCAGGCCGGGGCGACGCTGCCGATGCGAAGTCCGGCTCTGGAGTCGTGCAGGGAAGCCCAGCCAGTGCCGAGGCACCTGGACCGGGGATCGACAGTGAGAAGTCTCCCGCTTCAAACGGCCCGGCGGCGGCTGCGCAGACGTCGATGGGACATGAGGGTGCCGGGGGTGGATCGGTTGCGCCCCCAGCGACGCCAGTGCCGGTGGCGAATCCTTCTTTTTCCCCTTCTTCTTCCCCGGCGCTGGAGCGTCCGGGCACTGCTGCGGAACTTCCGTCGGCGCACCAGGCGCTGGACTCGGCGCCGATCGCATCCCCGAATGAGCCGGCGGCAATGCGGGGAGCACAACTTCCGGCGGACAGTCCCGGCTCCGATGCAGCCGTGCTCCAGATGCACATGGGGGTTCATACCAGCGCGTTTGGAAACGTCGAGATTCACACCGTGGTGGAACAGAGCCAGGTCGGGGTGAGCATTCATGGCGATCGCGAGGTTGCGCGCTGGTTCAATTCGGAAGTGGGAGGCCTGGAGGCTGGGCTGAAGAGCCAGCATCTGAATCTTACGGGAGTCGATTTCTCGAGCAACCGCTCGGGCGTGCAGACGGCGACCAGCTTTCAGCAGGGACAGCCGCGGCAGAATTTTTCTCAAAATCCGGGGACCAATGGCGGAGCTTTGCCGGCCAACGCGGCGAAGGCCGAGTCCGAACCCGAAACTGAAACCGAAACCG
>Ga0181519_10004314_pt1 | contig 11556 bp, 8 predicted proteins | sample PEATcosm2014_Bin_26_FD_121102 | JGI IMG/M metagenome (GOLD analysis project Ga0181519, IMG submission 121102) | Peatland microbial communities from MTU Mesocosm Facility, Houghton, MI, USA - PEATcosm2014_Bin02_10_metaG | ecosystem: Environmental > Terrestrial > Soil > Wetlands > Peat | place... | reverse complement strand
GGAAATTCTCGATAATGAATTCGTGCTGGGTCGGTTTCATCTCTTCACCATCGGCGCGCGCTGGCGGCGCGCTCAGTAGGACGAACAGCACGAGGAAACCGCAAGACAAGGCACGGATCATGGCGGAATCGCTCCGGACTGCGGGGAGGGGACATCGCCGGGCCGGCGATGGGTCCGACAGCTTCGCTCGGCGCGCGCGGCGGGCCAAGCGCATTCGTCCGGTTCCGCGAATTGTGAAGCAGCCGCGATTGATCCGACCCAGAGACCTTCGCCGGGCGCGAATTGCCGCCGATGCGCCCGTCCGTCGGCGCGATTTTCGCATTGCGGCCGGACCTCGGCACCGCTATCCCGTTCCTCCAGCAAGTTCCGAGATTCGCCGCCCGCGCATGCGCATTGCCGTCCTTTCCCTCGGGTCCCGCGGCGATGTACAGCCGCAAGCCGCGCTGTCGGTGGCGCTGGCCGCGCGCGGGCACGAGGTGCGGCTCATCAGCCATGGCGAATATGCCGAACTCGTCGCCGGGCGCGGCGTCGATTACCGGGCCTTGAGCGGCGACATCCGCGCCGATTTCGCCGCCAGCGCCGCCGGCCAGCGCATGGCGGCGAGCGGGCGGAATGCGGTTGCCGCGTTCCGCGCCATGGTCGAGATGACGCGGCTCCAGGCGCGCGACTGGGGCAGCCAGATCCGCGACCTGGCCCAGGGCGTCGATCTGCTCGTGCCGGAACTGACCGCAGGCTATCCCGGTGCCACCTTGGCCGAGAGCTGGCGGATTCCGTGGGTCCAGGTCTGCCTGCAGCCGGTCTGGCGCACGCGGACCTTTCCGAGCCCGATGGCGCCGCCGCTCCCGTTCCGCCTGCCGGGCGCACTCAACCGGCTGCACCATGATGTGGTCACGCAGCTGATGTGGCAGCCGTTTCGCTCGCTGGTCAACCGGACCCGCCGCGAGGTCGCCGACCTGGGGCCGTGGCCGCTCTTCGGCCCGTTCAACCGGTTCCGGCGCGAAGGCCGGCCATTGCTGATGGCGTTCAGCCCGCTGGTCGTGCCGCCGCCGCCCGATTGGGACGACGGCATCACCGTTACCGGCTATTGGTATCTCGACCGGCAGGCTTCCTGGTCGCCACCGCCGGCGCTCGACGCCTTCATTCGATCGGGGCCGCCGCCGGTCTATGTCGGGTTCGGCAGCATGGGCATCGGCGATGCCGATGCCACGACCGAGACGATTCTGGCTGCGCTGCAACAATCCGGCTGCCGCGCGGTGGTCAGCGCCGGCTGGGGCGGGTTGCGCGCCGCCGATCTGCCGCCGGAGATCTTTGCGACCGAGGCGGTGCCGCATGACTGGCTGTTCCCGCTGATGGCCGCGATCGTCCATCACGGCGGTGCCGGCACGACCGCCGCGGCGTTGCGCGCCGGTGTGCCCTCCGTGGTCGTGCCTTTCATGGTCGACCAGTTCTTCTGGGCGCGGCGGCTGCGTGAATGCGGTGTAGCGCCGCGCGCCATTCCGCATGGCCGCTTGACGGTCGCCTCGCTGTCGGCGGCACTCTGCCAAGTCTTGCACGATGGGGCGCTGCGCGCGCGGGCGGCCGAGCTCGGCGCCCGCATCCGCGCCGAAGAGGGATTGGCGCAGGCGGTCGAGCGCATTGAGGCTGCGGCGCGGGGCTGAGGGCGCTACCGCTCGGCGCTCGCCAGATGGTGCAGGACGATGCCGCTGGTCGTCGCCAGATTGAGCGAATCGAAGCCACCCGCCATCGGGATCGCGACGGCCTCGACGCGGGCCAGCAAATCCGCCGGCAAGCCCGGCCCCTCCGTGCCGAACAGCGCGGCGACCCGCGCCGGCCTTCGATAGCGGCCGAGCGGCACGCGCCCGGCGGGGCTGAGCGCCATCGGCTCGACCCCGTGCGCGGCCAGGACGGCCAACGGATCGGCGGCGGCATCGAGCCGCGCCCAGGGCACGAGCAACGTGGCGCCGACCGAGACGCGGATCGCCTTGCGATAGAGCGGGTCGCAGCAGCTTGCATCGAGCAGTACGGCATCCGCGCCGAAGCCGGCGGCGTTGCGGAACACGCCGCCCAGATTGTCGTGATTGGCGGTGCCGAACAGCACCACGATCAGCGCCCGCTCGCCGCAGGCGGCGAGCAATTCGGCGGTGCCGGGTGTGTCCCCGCTGCGGCCGAGGGCGAGGATACCGCGATGCAGCGGGAAGCCGGCGATGCCGTCGAGCACATTCTGGGCGGCGATATAGATCGGGACATCCGCCGGCACTGCGTCGAACAGCGGCGCCAGACCCGCGACCCGCTGCTCGGCCAGCAACAGCGAGACCGGCGCATACCGCCGGCTGCGCAGCAGCGCCTTGAGCACGACCTCGCCTTCTGCGATGAACCGTCGGTCACGCCCAACCAGATCGCGCTCGCGGATCTGTCGGTAGGGCGCGATGCGCTCATCGTCCGGATGATCGATCCGGATCAGGGGCGGCCGGTCAGAAGCGATAGCGCAGCATCGCGCCGAAGAGGCGCGGTTCCCCGTATTGCACAGTGGCGTAGAGCAGGCTCGCGCGCTCGTCCGTGACGAAGATCGGGTTGAGCCGGTTCGCGACATTGTTGACGTAGAGCGCGGCATCGACATTGCTGCCGGCGATGCCTGCCCAGTCGAGCCGCAGATTAGTGACGCTCCAGCCCGGCACGGTGTTGAACGGCCCGAGCGGCTGCTGGGCATTACCGATCTGCTTGGTGCGGTAATAGTAATCCGCGGTGAATTCCGGATCGCCCCAATGTTCGGCCAGCGGCAGATGCCAGGTCAGCGCTGCCGTATAGGTCGAGCGCGAGATATTGGGCAGGTCGACGCCGCCGAGCTCGGCCGGCACGCCGTTCACCTGCGTGGCGAAATCGTCGAACACGCCTTCGGTCAGCGAATAGGCGCCGCTCAGTTCCAGATCGCGGAACGGCTTGGCGAAGACTTCGAGCTCGCCGCCTTCGATCGTCGCGCGATTGGCATTGGTGATCAGCGATTGCGGCGTCCCGCCTTCGACCACGACGATCTGCGTCTGGATATTGCTGTAATCCTCGTGATAGAGCGCGAGATTGGCGCGGATCGGCACTGCGCCCAGATGGAAATCGGATTTGGCGCCGATCTCGAAATTGGTCACGCGCTCGGGCTCGAAGGAATCGTCTTGCGGGCTGACGGCGTAGAAATTGAGGCCGCCGGCCTTGTAGCCATGCGACGCCACGGCGTAGGCGAGGAGAAAGTCGGTGACCTGATCGTGGATGCCGATCGACCAGTTGGGCGCGGCGAAACTCGCCGTGCCGGTGCGCGTGCAGGTCGCGGCGTCGATGCTGCCGGGCGGCGATCCGGACAGCGGCTGCCCGGTCGCCGGGTCGAGAAACACGCATTGATGGATCGGCGGCGCGGTCGCGACATCGGTCAGCAACTGGCTCCGGACCTGGTAATCGTCCCAGGTCACGCGGTAGCCCAGATCCAGGCTGGCATTCGACGCCCAGGCGGGCAGATCGGGCAAGGCGCCAGCCAGATGATAGCTGACCCGGCCGTAGATCGCCGTCGATTGGCTGTCGAGCACGTTCGGACCCGATGTCGCCTGCGGCCCGATCGGATCGCCGGCCGCCGCGCTCAGATCGTAGAGCAGGGTCGCCTGCGGATTGGGGAAGGCGCCCAGCGCGAAGTTCTGCGCGTTTTGACTCGGCTGCGCATCGCGGATGCCGGCGAAAAACACGCCGAACAGCCAGTCGTAATCGCCGCCGGGCGAGATGCCGAGCGCCTGCAACTCCTCCGTCGTCTGGGCGATGCCGTCGCTGTTCTGGATATCGAGGAACGCCACCGGCGTCCCTGACAGGTCGAGCGCCGTGCTGTCGCTTTCATGCCGGAATCCGACGATGTTCCTGAAGGTGATGTCGCCGAGCGGCGTGTCGAGCAGCTTGAGGCTGGCGATGTCGGCGATGCCGTAGATGTTGTTTTCGGAGAGTTGTGGCGCCGGAATGTCGACACTGCGCGGGCCGAGCGCCTGCGCCTCGGCCAGCAGCGCCGGCAGATTGGCGGCACCGGGCGCGAAGAACGGCGCGAAGGGCGGGATCGGGATATTGCCCGAGCCCGGCGTGAAGAAGCAGGCGATGATCACGGTCTGGCAGGTGCCGACGCCGACCAGCTTCTCGGCAATATTGTGCTCATGCGAGGAATAGAGATCGGCGACGGCGTAGTTCTCAATCGCCGCGGTCGGCTTCCAGTCGATCGAGACCCGGGCCGATTCATGGTTGCGATCGTCGAGATCCGGCCCGGCGATATTGCGCGTGGTGCCGTCGCGCCGCTCCAGATCGCCGGCGAAACGCAGGGCCAGCCGGTCGTCTATCGGCAGGTTGAGGATGCCGGTATAGTCCTCATCGCCGAAATTGCCCCATTGTGCCTGGATCGAGCCTTCGAGCCGGTCGGTCGGGCGCTGCGGCGTGAACAGCACGTCGCCGCCGGTCGAATTCTTGCCGAACGCCACGCCCTGCGGCCCGCGCAGCACCTGGATATCGGCCATGTCGTAGAGCGACTCGACCAGGCCGCGGCCGGATTGCGGCACCTCCGAGAAATAGGTCACGACTTCGGGATCGGTGCCGAGCACGCGGCTCAAGCCGCGAATCGTGAAGTTCGGCGCGTCGCTGCCGTTAATGGCGTCGGCGTCGATCTGCAGCGACGGCACATGGGTCTGCAGGTCGAATACGTTCTGGATGGTGTCGCGCTGCAGCGCCTCGCCGGTCAGCGAGGTGATGGCGATCGGCACGGTTTCCAGATCCTCGGAGAGCCGGCGCGCGGTGACGGTGACCTGCTCGATCTCCGCCGGAAGCTCGTCGGCGGCGGTGGGCTGGCGCAAGGCGAGCAACGCGGCGATCGCGGCCACGCCGCGTCCCACCCCCGCTTTCGCCGGCTCTGCGGCTCGAAGCACCAACCATCCACCCATTGCGCCGTTCTTCTTGCCGACGATGGCACGCGGACGTACCAGTACGAGACCGTCTTGGCGTTGCGCGATGCTGTTGGTTTCGGCCTGCCCTGTCAACTGCGCGGGCGCGACGCGAAACAACACGTCTCACTGAACCGTGATGATGAGCGGAAGATGCTCGCATGCGTATAATAATCATCGGAAAATTCTGTGGATAGTGAGGGTCGGATGGGCAAGCTGATGCTGAAGACTCTTGGCCCGATCGCCGGGCTCGTCATATGGGCGGCGCTGGCCATGCCGGCTGAGGCCGAGGCGCCGAATTACCAGAGCCCTGATTCCTGGTTGTGCCGGCCGGGCCGCGACGATGCCTGCGCGGCCAATCTCGATGCCACCGCCGTGGCCGCTGACGGCACGCTGACGCGCGAGGCGTTCCAGGCCGATCCGAACGCGCCGGTCGACTGCTTCTACGTCTATCCGACGGTGTCGCATCAGGCCGGCGGCAATGCCGACATGACGATCGACCCGGATGAAAAGAACGTCGTGGTCCAGCAATTCGCGCGATTCGGCGCCAAATGCCGGCTGTTCGCGCCGATGTACCGGCAGGTCACGGTGACCGCCCTGCGCGCCTATATGACCGGTCATCCGATCGCGGCCGACCGGCAGATGGCCTATGAGGACGTGCTGGCGGCGTGGAACGACTATCTGACACATGACAATAAGGGCCGCGGCGTGGTCCTGGTCGGCCACAGCCAGGGCTCGAACGTGCTGACGCAACTGATCAAGAACGAGATCGACGGCAAGCCGATCCAGGCCAAGCTGATCTCCGCGATCCTGATGGGTACCAGCCTGTCCGTGCCCAAGGGCGCCGATATCGGCGGTGCGTTCCAGCACATCCCGCTTTGCCATGCGGCGAGCCAGATCGGCTGCGTCGTCGCCTTCGCCAGCTTCCGCGCCGCGACCCCGCCGCCGGAAGACAGCCATTTCGGCCGGGTGCGGGAAGACGGCATGGCGGCGGCCTGCGTCAATCCGGCGGCGCTTGGCGGCGGCGCCGGCGCGCTCGACGCCTATCTCAGCGAAAAGCGCATCGCCGGCGATCCGGGCCTGCAGGAGGCATCCTGGACGACGCCGCCCAAGCCGATCGACACGCTCTTCGTCAAGGTGCCGGGCATGCTCACCGCCGAATGCGTGAATAACGAGCACGGCTCCTACCTGGCCGTCACCGTGCACCCGACGCCGGGCGGCGCGCGCATCAACGACATCGGAGGCGATGTGATCGTCGGCGGCAAGGTGCAGGAGAATTGGGGGCTGCACCTGATCGACGCCAATCTCACCATGGGCAATCTGGTGGCGCTGGTCGGCGACCAGGCCAAGGCGTATCTGGCCAAGGCCGGGGAATAGCACCTGCGAGCCGGCGCCGTCTGGCGCGGCGCGGCCGATCCTGGCAATGATATCGGCCGCACCCCAGCGGAGGCAGACTTGACCCAGACCACGCCGATCAAGGCGGTCATCGTGCCGGTGACGCCGTTCCAGCAGAATTGCGCCATCCTGTGGTGCGAGGAGACGCGGCGCGGCGCCGTGCTCGACCCCGGCGGCGAGACCGGGCGGCTGATCGAGGCCGTGGCCGAGCGCGCCATCGAGATCGAGAAGATCCTGATCACCCATGCGCATATCGACCATGCCGGCGGTGCTGCGGTGCTGGCCCGGCATTTCGGCGTGCCGATCGAAGGGCCGCAGCGCGAGGACCGGTTCCTGATCGATCTGCTGGCGGCGCAAGGCGCCCAATATGGCATGCCGGATTGCGAAAGCTTCGAACCCGATCGCTGGCTCGAAGACGGCGACACGGTGACGGTCGGCGCGCAGAGCTTTGCCGTCCGGCATTGTCCCGGGCACACGCCCGGCCATGTCGTCTTTGTTCATGAGACGGCACGGATCGCCTTCGTCGGCGATGTGCTGTTCCAGGGCTCGATCGGCCGGACCGATTTCCCGCGCGGCGACCATGCGGCGCTGATCCGCTCCATCACCACCAAGCTCTGGCCGTTCGGCGACGACATCACCTTCGTGCCCGGGCACGGGCCGGTCTCGACCTTCGGCGAGGAGCGGCGGAGCAATGCCTTTGTGTCCGACCGGGCGCTGGCGCAGCAATAGGCCGGCGCGGCCCGGCCGGTCTCAGGAGACGGCAACCTCGGGTTCGACCGCCCGAGCCGCCGGAAGCGCCGGCTCGGGCACGGCGGTGCCTTGCCGCTTGCGCAGGATCCAAACCACTTCGATGGTGTTCTGCGTCGCGTTTTCGACGCTGAGGCCGAAGCTCTCGTCGCGCTCGACATAGGTGAACAGCTCCATCATCGCGGCGAAATCCCAGACGTGGAAATGGATGTTCGCCCGTTGATCGAGCATGACCGCGACCTTCTGCGCGTGCGGATCGCCGGAGAGGCCGTCGACCACCCGGACCCATTCGTCGTAATGCCCCGGCAGCGACCAGTCGGGCCCCAGCCGATGGTCGCGCAGCAGATGTTCGATCGTCGTGACCTCGCGCTGCTTGTCGAAGGTCCAGCGCTTGTCGGGCAGCGCCAGATAGGCGATGCCGTTCGGGCGCAGCACGCGCGCGATCGCGCGCAGCGCCTTCAGCGGGTCTTCGACATGTTCGAGCACGTGATTGGCGACGATGAAATCCTGGCTCTCCGGCTCGATCCCGCGCATCGATTCGAGATCGCTGACGATGTGCGGCGCGGTCACATTCTCGGTGACCGAGAATAATTGCTTGACCCGCTCGACCGGCTCGAAATCGGCATAGGCGACTTTCGCTTCCGGCGGAATGCTCAACGGAAAGTCGAGTGCGCCGAATTCGATCCCGCTGCCGCGCAGATAGCGATACGCCAGGTCGCGCCGCAGCAGCGCCAGCGGCGTCTGCGACCGGTCGAGCGGGGCTGCGGGTTCCGGTGCCGGTTCGACAGCCGCCGGTTCGGGCGCGAGTGCTTGCGCGAGAGTTCGGCGCAGGGCCTTGAAAGACTGGGCTAAGCCCATGATACACCTCGTTTTCGGCGATCAGCCGGGCCAGCGGAACAAACGCCGCCAGCCCTCGTCCGGCGGCGCCCCGAGTAGAAAATACCAGCCGCCGTCGCGATGGCGGCGTGACACCGGCATGTCTTCACGGTGGCTGAGCGCCGTGTAATGCGCAATCATCGAGCGGCGTTCTGCCCCCGGCCGCAGCGGCAGGGAGCCGCGATGCAGCAGCCTGGCATGCCATAGGAGCACATCGCCGCGATTGCCCAGGAAGCGCTCGGTCTTGGCGCCGCGCTCGCGGATCTGGCGTTCGAAGAACGGCGTCAGGATGCGTTCGGAATCCCAGGCCCAGGCCGGGTCGTCGCCATTCTCGTAGCCCAGCTGCGCCAGCACCTTGGCCTGGCGGATGATCGGCCAGCGATGCGAGCCGGGCACGAATTCGAACGGCCCGGCATCGGCGGCGATCCGGTCGAGCGCCATCCAGGCGGCGATATAGTGGCCGTTGACCTTCGGCGGGTTGAGGTAGTCGTCCTGATGCCAGTCGCGTTCGGTGCTGACCCAGCCGGTCAGGTTCAAATGCAGCCCGACGGGCTCGCCCATCAGATGTTCCATCATGTCGGCGAGCGGCTTGTACAGGCAGAGATCGCGGATCTCCGGCACGTCGACATAGGGCATGGGCGATTCCCAACCCATCTCGAACGGCATTTTCCGGCGCACCTCGCAATAGCGGTCGATGAGCTCGTCCGGAATCAGGCCGGGCAGGACCAGATAGCCGTTCTCGCGCCAGAATTCCTGCTCGGGCGTGAGATTCCGCATCGCCGCGGTGCTGCGGTCGAGCGGCGGCAGTTCGGCATCGGGCACCTCTTCGGCGAGGTCGGGCCAGTCGAGCGCGGTGGCGACGGCGCGTCGGGCCAGCACCTTCAGATGCTCGTCGCCGTCCGGCCCGCCATAGGGCAGGACCTGCACGCGATAGAACCCCGACTGTTCGAGCAGCCGCCGGATCGTGGTCTCATCGAAATAGCTGAGATAGACCAAGGGCGAGAAATGCACATGGTCCCAGCCGTCGCGCCGGCTGGCGACCGAGCCGAAATTCGGCACGGTCAGGTAGAGCAGCCCGCCCGGCCGCAAGGCGCCGAGGGCGGCCGCCAGAAACGCCTTGGGGTCGGCGACGAATTGCAGCACGTCGAGGGCGAGGACGACATCCTGGGCGGCGGGATCGAGCGGCACGTCTTCCAGCCGGCCGGTCCGGATCGGCAGGCGATAATATTTCCGGCCGATCTCGGTCACGGCCGGCCAGGGGTCGACGCCCGCGACCTGCCAATCATGGGCGCGGAAGGTCAGCAGCGCGTGTCCGGCGCCGCAGCCGGCATCGAGAATCGCCAGCCTGCGCTCCTCATTGCCGATGCGCTGCGCCGTGCGCCGGCCGATCGCGGCCACGACATCGGCGAAGAGAAAACCCGGACCGTCGAGATCGAGCGCCTCGAAGCTGTGGTAGTAGAACGCCTCAGGCACATCGGTGAAATCCTGCCCGATGCGCGGCCAGGCGAAGGTCAGACCGCAGGCGCCGCAGCGATGGACGGCGCGCGCGCCGTCGGCTGCACGCCAGGCGGGCGTGCCGGATGCGGCGCCGCATAGCGGGCACAGAGCCTCTGCCGCGACGGGCGAATGAGCTTGGGCGAAAGCGACGGTCAATTCTCTCTCCGCAGGGTGAGCCGGGCGCTACGGCGACGCACAGTAGCGGAGTCGAAAGGCGGTGCAAAGCACACCGGCCATTCCACCCACGCCGGGCGGCGTGCGCCGGCCGGCGCTCGAAAAAATTGCTCCGGGGAGCAGGGCGGCTCAGCGCGGCCGTTCCGGCGTGTCGCCCGCGAGAGCCAGAGCTTCATAGCCGACTTCGACGAGGCACAGGCCTTCGGGCGGCGCGGTCGGGCCGGCGGCGCCGCGATTGCGGGCGGCGAGCGCCGCGGCGACATCGGCCGGCTGCCATTGGCCGGACCCGACCAGCCTCAAGGTGCCGACCATGTTGCGCACCTGGTGATGCAGGAAGGAGCGCGCCTCGCTGACGATGTGGATCTCGTCGCCGATCCGCCGCACCGTCAGCCGGTCGAGCGTCTTGACCGGCGAGGCGGCCTGGCATTCGGTCGCGCGGAAGCTGGTGAAGTCGTGATGGCCGACGAGGTGGCGCGCGCCTGCCGCCATCGCCTCGGCATCGAGCGGGACGGCGACGAACCAGACGAGATGGCGCGCCAGCGCCGGCGGCGCCCGGCGGTTGAGGATGCGGTAGAGATAACGCCGGCGTGTCGCCGACAGCCGGGCATGGAAGCCCGGCGCCGCCGGCTCGACCGCCAGGACCGAGATCGCATGCGGCCGGACATGGAAATTGAGGGCGCCGCGGATCTTGTCGGGCGGATAGGCGTTGGCCAAGTCGATATGCGCCGTCTGGCCCGCGGCATGGACGCCGGCATCGGTGCGGCCGGCGCCTTGGACGAAGATTTCGCTGCCGGTCATGCGGGCGCAGGCGGTTTCCAATATCTCCTGGACCGAGAGGCCGGTCGCCTGGCGCTGCCAGCCGACCAGGCCGGTGCCGTCATATTCGATGGTGAGCTTGTAGCGGGGCAAGGGTGTGGGTGTTCCAAAGGGTCGAGGATCGGCTGCGATCTTGCCTCATCCGGACGCTCGACGTCAGCCCGGTTCAGCGCCACGCCGCCGGTGCCGGGCATGCGGATCCCAGCCCGTCGGTCAGGGCCGGCCGATTTTCGATCGGTATTCTCAACGGCGGAGCCGCACTGCCCGGTTGAGAACATGAAGAAGAATAAGCGCGCCGAATTTCTCCTCCCGCGAGGAGAAGCGGAGCTATCCGATGTCGGCGCGTGCCGCGATCGTTCTGCAGCAAGTCCTAAGGCGGATCGCGGCCGCCGGCGGTGCCGGGGATCTCCGGCGCCTTTCGGCCTGGTTCCGCCACCGGCGCTCGGCGGCAGATCGGACAGACCGGCGGCGCCGTAGCGTCGCCCGGCGTCGTGTAATCGGCGCCGTTCAGCCATTCCTCGCCCTGCCAGCGGTCCCAATTCGCGTCGAGTTCGAGTTCGCGGAACAACCGGGCGATCAGGATTTCGGCCGGCTTGGTCGCCAGGTCCCGATACATGTCGTCCTGGTCGAGGCGCAGGCGCAATCGGCCGAGGAGATGCTCGCGTTCGCTCTGATCGCCGGCTTCAGCCTGGATCGCTTCCTTGACGACGCGGTTGACGGTGCTCTTCGTGGCGCTCCGCCGCTTGCGCTCGGCTTCGATCGCCTGCTCGGCGGCGTCTTTCGCCGCTTCCTTGGCATGTGCGGCGAAATCCCGGATCAGTTTCTCTTCGAGCATATAGCTCAAGCGCACGGCGCGCGCGACCCGCTCGAAGCTGCGGCTGGTTTCGGTAAGGGTCGGCCGGTCCGGCGGCGCGTCGGCAGCGACGGGTGCGGGGGCGTCGGCTTGCGGGGTTCGTTCCTCGGCCGCCTGCACCGGCGCTTCGGCGGCCGGCCCCAGTGCCTCCTGCCGCAACCCCCGAGCAAGGTCGAGGCCGATCTCGGCGAGAAGCCTGAGCCCCGACGAATACCGCGCCAGCCGCTCCTCCTCCGTCTCCCGCGAACAGCGGGG
>Ga0181519_10004307_pt1 | contig 11570 bp, 10 predicted proteins | sample PEATcosm2014_Bin_26_FD_121102 | JGI IMG/M metagenome (GOLD analysis project Ga0181519, IMG submission 121102) | Peatland microbial communities from MTU Mesocosm Facility, Houghton, MI, USA - PEATcosm2014_Bin02_10_metaG | ecosystem: Environmental > Terrestrial > Soil > Wetlands > Peat | place... | reverse complement strand
GCGCGGCACCTGTGGCGCATGTGCCTCGGCCTCACCCTTGCAGTGGGCTCGTTCTTCACCAATGCATTGCCGCGACTATTGCCAGGCCCCGTGCACGTGACGATGGTCTATTTCGTCCCGCAGCTCCTGGCGCTCGGCTTCTTGGCCTTCTGGCTGATCCGGGTGCGGCTCGCGGCGTGGCGTGCAGCGTGAAGCGGTGCCGCAGACCGATGCCAGTACCGCAACGTGCGTCGTCATCCCGGCCGCGCGGCACCTGCAACCTCGGGCGCACGCGCGGTTGCGGGACCCGTCAGCTTCGTCGTGGCAGAGGTCGGCCAGATCGCCCCGGGTGCGCTGCGGCGTACCTTGTATCAGGGCCGACCGGGACTGCTTTTGCGGACGCACGAACGGCGGAGGCAATAGTTTGGTTCTACGAAGGCTCTGGCAGACTGAAGATGCCGGAAATGGCGTCATCGCTGGTCCCGGGCGTGCCCTGATGGGGTAGCGAAGGCAGGCGGGGGCCACGAACGTTGGTGGTTCGGAGTCGGGGTATTCAAGCGTGTTAGATTCACGATCTCTAGAGCCAACTCCCTCCAGCAAACGCGTCCCGGCGCGGTGGCACGAGCGACTGGCTCCGATCACGACATGCATCCAGGTGTTCGACGCAGGATAGGTGGGCAATGACTAGTTCCGGACCGTCGCTTCGTTTTGGCGGGCTCTTTTTCCTGGCAATCGCATGTCTCCAGCTGAGCGCGTCGGCAAGCGCCGCGACGCCACTCGAAGTGGCCCGCTGCTGGAGCACTTACATGGCTGTCCTGCCTCCGGTCACGCGAGCAGACCACGGTTCTTTGTCCGCTTACATATCGGCAAGAATTGGGAACGTGCGACCACTCATGCTCAGGTTGCGGTCAGCAGGGACAAAATTGACTGCCGCGGAGCACGAGGAGGTTCTCGAATCCAGGCGCATCGCGAATCAAATGGCCGCGGACGTCTCCTCGGCGATAGCTGCAGCCGACGATGCCGCACTTCGGCGTGCCATGGCTCCTGTATTTGCCTGCGACACTGTATTTGGCTTTACGTCGTTCCCTCTCCCAAAGGCCGACGCTACCACCAAGGTCTTTTCGCCAGCGACGATCCCTGCACGGCCGAAGGACGATCCGAGTCTTCCGCCGGACATAATGAAGTCCTACGGGGACAGCTTTCTGGAAGGCTGCCGCCATGGGCCCGCGCCGGCGAAATTCCGGGTAGCGGGTGAGGCGAACATCGGGGCACTTTGCCAATGCGTTCTGGATGCTTCGACTGGGCCGGCGCACGATCGCATACCGACATACCTGGAACTGGACGAACACGCGGATGAGCTGTATGGCAGTTGTGCCAGGAATCTCAGGAGCTCTCGCTGAAAGTCCGGTCGTAGCTCCCGAAGAGCGCCGCTGATGATCAGCTCGAGCTGGCGCGTTGCCGTTTTGGCAAATGGGTCGGCTCGAACCGGACATTCGCTGCCGTCGGCAACCCGTCAATCGCGGATGCTTTCGCGATCAGCCAGGTCGCGCGGGTCTGTCGCATCACGCATTTCGCAACATGGTTGAGACGCAGACTCATCGCGCCATTGCGGCCCATTCAGGCAACCGGGTCCGCAGAAGTTTGCCGTCGTACGCGGTTATGGGAACAGTTTGTCGCTCGTGAGGCATTGACTCAGCCCCAGGAATTCTGCCGAAGTCATAATGGCCGGCACGAATTTCGACTCAACGTCGGACCACTCGCAAGATGAACACGCGCGGGAGTGGGCCGAACAGGCAAAGCGGATAGGAAAGCGAGAACGGTGCGGCGACTATGCGCGGGTGTGGCATGATCCGGATACTCCAGAGCGTCCTCGTGCCTTTGTATCTACCGTCTGTCATTGACTGGCAGCTGCCACAGAGTTCTGCCCTGCATGGGACCTGACGTTCGACTGGCGCAGTGGCCGTCACCACGACCGGAGGCGGATGGCCGATGACTGGACAGTCGCGAACCGTGCAAAGCCTGAATATCGCGGCGGCGGCCGGGCTCGTTGCCCTCCCGGCTCTGGGAGCGCTGAGCATCTATGCCAGCAATTTTGTGCCCTCATCACTCACGGTCACATGCGCCGAGTGGCTGGCTATTGGCACTGGCGTCTTGTACGCGGTGTTTTTTGTCGGCGTTGGCGAGGTCGGCTGGGACAGCCGCAATCCGAAGGTCGCGGCGGTCATGCGGACCGGCGGAGTTGCCGCTAGATGGTATGTCAGGGTCCCGCTGATGACGCTGGTGTACTTTGGCTTCGCCTGGGTCTCCTTTTCGACGGCAGTGCCTTGGATTGTCAACGGCATGCTGGGGTCGGAAAGCTCCATGGCGGTGGAGATTGACGGCTGGCAGGATGCCAATTGGAGCCGCGCAGGTGCCCAATGTGCCCGACCAACGGTCCGCGGGGTACCCTTCGGAATGCTCGGTCGCCATGCGCTATGCGTGCCAAGCACGGAAAAGGCAAGGTTCAGGGCCGGGTCGCCAGTGATTCTGCATGGGCGCGCATCCATACTCGGCATCACCCCAGAGAGCTACCGCGTGCTCGACCAATGACGGCGTGTAGGTCCAGCAAGACGGCGAGTTCCGGTCCTGCACTCGATGTTCCAGCGTGCGCAGGCGGCTATCTTGTGAGATCCCCCGCCACCAATATCTGTTCGGACTGCGCCTGATCGTGGACGATAGGTTCGGGTTCGAGGTTCGCAGGGATCGCTGATGATGTGGCGTATGCGAAGCTCTTCGCTTGATTCCAGAGTTGACGCTGCTGAGCGGCGAATTGCCACGAATGCGCTAGACTCATGGTCGCGCGTTTGCCAAAAATGAGAAGACCGTGACTGTCAAAGCTTCATGTATCGCCTTACTTTGCACATGTGCGCTTGTCACAATGAACGTGACAGTGGCTAATGCGGCTTCGACGTCAAGCACCCCCGCGAGCGAGCCCAGCGTTCAGGACGTCCTGAACGCAGCGAACTCAGGGGAAATGGGGAAGGCGAAAAAGATGGTCGAGCAGGTTCTGGCATCGCATCCCAACAGCGCCAAGGCGCATTACCTGGCCGCGCAAATCTACGTGAAAATGGGAGAGCGAGCGCGTGCCCGAGAGGAACTATCGCGTGCTCAGCAGCTAGACCCCGCGATGGGCTTCGTCAAGGCGGAGCAGCTTAGCCAACTGCGTGCGGCGGTCGGGGTCGCCGCCGCAGCGACGGTCGATCCGCAGTCGCTCACGGAGGCCGAGCACCACCAGGTCGACCAATTGGCCGACAGACTTGTGCAGCAGTGCCACTCGGCGATTTCATCTCTGCCGCTGCCGCAGAATCCTCCCGCGGAACTCGGCCTGCAGGACTACATCAAGGCAGATTCTCAAGGAATGTGTGACTGCGTCGGCACACGTTTCCGAAGCACTATCACGCCCGCGCTGGTGCGTAACGGTACCGAGGAATCGACTCGAGCGTTCACGGCTTAGGTCGCCAATAGCTGCGCAGTTGAGCAGTTCAAGGCGATCTGGCCCAAGGCATGTCTCAAGTTCGCAGAGTTCGGGGCCTCGTTGTCGCCTGATCGACAGCTGTCCGAGTCCAAGGTTGAGGAGGTATGTAGCTGTGTCCAGCCGACGGTTGACGCGATGACGCCGGCCACCTTGGCCGAGGCCTTGCGTCAGACCACGGCAGATTATTCTGACTACCAACGCAACTCCTCTGTAACGATGAGTCGGCCAGCATCACTTGCGAGCGCGATACAGACGTGCCTCGTAAAGGCTGCGCGTAGGTAGATTCGGTCGCGTAATCCAGGCCGAAATGCTGCGTCGCGTAATTCGCGTACGAGTCGGCGCATCGGATTGGCGGTGCCTGCGCCGGCAATGCATCGGCGGATCGTCCGTGACGGCAGCCGCTCGGTACGCTGCGAATGTCGCTTAACACCAGGCGAGATCGTCGGCGCAGTCGCCGTCTGAGGATGGGGCCGGTGCGATCACCGGCCCGGACCGGCAGCGGTCAGTCCTCGAAAGGCGTCCGTGGGCGTATGACCGCTACGCCGTTCGTCGCGGTGTTGTTGATCGTGGCAAGGCCGTTCAACGCGAGATTGCCGTCTTCGTCAACAGTGAATATCGACAGGTGCGACACCGTCCCGTTGCTGTCGATCACTGCGGCCCAGCCATCGCGGTAGGTGATGTCCGTCGGGTTGCCGCCAAACGTCGCGGCCACGGCTGCGTCCTGCACGATGGCGCGGCCGTAGACCGCATAGCGTGAAACGCTCTGGCTCGGCGAATTCGCAGAGAACAGGAACGGGCCATCCAGCGCCAGCCAACACGGCGCGTGCTGGGTCCCCGAGCCCGTCACGGTCAGCACATCATCATCGCGAACAAGGCCGATCTCGTTCGCGTGAGCGATCGTGACGTAGGCGTCATTGCCGCGCGTCGCCATGCCGAAGGGCGCATTGACGTTCGCCGGAATGTTCGCGACCAGCGTGGCCTGACCGACGACTGCGCCGCGGCCACTCAGCTTGACTGCGGATTCCACGGCATGTCGGGCCACTATTCCACGTGATGCCGGGCCGGTATTCCACGGCATGCCGGGCCACCGTTCCACGGTAAGCCGGGCCGGGTAAGGGGCGACAGGACAACCAGCTACCGTGACCTTTTCGGGCCGTTCCCGGGGAGGTCGACGGTGGCACAAGCGAGGTTGTCCGTGCGCAAGATTCGCGAGGTGCTGCGGCTGAAGGCCGAGGCACGGTTGAGTGACCGGCAGATCGCGGCGGTGATCGGCTCGGCGCGTTCGACGGTGCAGGAGTGCCTGCGCCGGGCGCGGTCGGCCGGGATCGGCTGGCCTTTGCCGGCGGAGCTCGATGAGGACGCGCTGTTTGCGCGTCTGTACCCGCGGATGCCGGCGGCGCCGCGCTACCCGGTCCCGGACTTTCCGACGATCCACGCCGAGCTTGCCCAGAAGGGCGTGACCCGGATGCTGCTCTGGCAGGAGTACAAGGCCAGGCACCCGGACGGCTGCCAGTACAGCGCCTTCTGCCGCGACTACGAGGCATGGCTTGGGACGCGCGATCCGGTGATGCGCTTCGAGCACGTTCCGGGCGACAAGGCGTACGTCGACTACGCCGGCAAGACGATGGCGGTGGTCGACCGGCACACCGGCGAGGTCCAGGTCGCGCAGGTGTTTGTCGCCGCACTCGGCGCGAGCCATTACACGTACGTCGAGGCGAGCCTGACCCAGACGGTCGCCGATTGGCTCGGCGCCCACGTTCATGCGCTCGAGCACTTCGGGGGTGTTCCGAGGGCGATCGTGCCGGACAACCTCAAGAGCGGTGTACATCGGGCATGCCGGTACGAGCCCGATCTCAACCCCAGCTACCAGGACTTCGCCGAGCATTACGGTATTGCGATCCTGCCGGCCCGCGTCCGCAAGCCCAGGGACAAGGCGAAGGTCGAGGTCGCCGTGCAGGGCGTCGAACGTTGGATCATGGCGCCACTCCGGCACCGGACGTTCTTCAGCCTCGGGGAGCTGAACGCAGCACTGTGGGATGAGCTCGAGCGTTACAACGACCGGCCGCTGTCGCGGGAGGACGGGACCCGGCGCAGCCGGTTCCTGACACTCGATCGGCCAGCATTGGGGTCGCTGCCTGCCCAGCGCTACCAGTACGCGACCTGGAAGAAGGCCAAGGTGCACCTCGACTACCACGTCGAGGTCGAGCGCCGCTACTACTCGGTTCCCTACAAGCTGATCGGCAAGACCGTCGACCTGCGGCTCACGGCGCACATGATCGAGGTCTACTACCGCGGCAAGTCGGTCGCCGCCCATGCCCGCGGCGCGGGGCGCAAGTTCGTTACCGACCCCGCCCATCGGCCCGAACGGCACAGAGCCGTCATCGAGCTCAGCCACGAGCGGTTGCTCGAGCGCGCAGAGGCGATCGGGCCCGCTACCGCCGCGGTCCTTCGCGAGCAGGTCCATCAGCGCAAGCATCCGGACGAGGCGCTTCGCGCCTCGCTCGGGATCCTGCGTCTTGCGTATGACTTCAGCGGTGCTGCTCTCGAGCACGCCTGTCAGCGTGCACTCGATATCCGGGCGTTCAGCTACAAGGCCGTCCGATCCCTGATCACGGCGCCGGTGAGCGCTCCGGCTGACCCAGGGCCTATCCCCGCACACGACAACGTGCGCGGCGCCCGTTACTTCACCTAGAGGATCCCGATGCTGACCCAACCACTCCTGCAGCAGCTGCATGAGCTTCGGCTCCGCGGCATGGCCGCTGCCCTCGAGCAGCAGCTCACCACCCAGGCCTCCAGCGAGCTCTCGTTCGATGAGCGCCTCGGGCTTCTGATCCAGCACGAGCTCGTCGAGCGGCAGTCCTGCCGGCTCCGTCAACGCCTGCGATGGGCCAAGTTCCCGCAACCGGCCGCGCTCGAAGACCTTGACCTGAAGGCCGCCCGCGGCCTCGACCGCGCCACCCTCGGCCAGGTCAGCAACCTCGCCTGGATCACCGAGCACCTGAACGTCCTCGTCACCGGACCCACCGGCGTCGGCAAGAGCTTCCTCGCCTACGCCCTCGGTCATGCCGCGTGCCGCGCCGACTACAGCGTCCGCTGCTTCCGCATCCCACGCCTCATCGACGAGCTCGCTCGCTACACCGCGATGCAGAGCAAAAGCACGTTCCTGCGCCAGATCGCCAAAGCCGATCTCCTGATCATCGACGACTTCGGGCTCGCGCCCCTCGACGACCAGAGCCGCCGCGACCTCCTCGAGATCCTCGACGATCGCTACGACCGCAAGTCGACCCTCATCACGAGTCAGCTCCCGGTCGAGCAGTGGCATGTCTATCTCGAAGACCCAACGATCGCGGACGCGATCCTCGACCGCCTCATCCACAACAGCTACCGCCTGGCCCTAAAGGGCGACTCGATGCGGAAGCTCAAGACGACTGCGGCTCCGGCAAAGCCGGCCAAAGGCCATTGACGAAAATCAGGAGCTCAACGAAAGTACCAACGTCCTGTCTCCTCGGCCCGGCATCCCGTGGACTGCCGGCCCGACATGCGCTGGAATCAGCGGCCGATCAGCGTGGAATCCGCAGCTTGACCGTCTCGATCGCGTTGCTTTTCTCGCTGATCACGAGCTGGCCCGTGACGACGCCGACCTGGGCCGCCGACCCGTCTGCAATCAGCAGGCTGGACGTCCCGTCGGCGTTCGGGCTGACGCCGTCGCGGCCGATCGCATGTGATTCGACGTGGGTCGTGGTCAGTATGTAGAGGTGATCATTGCCGAAGGCGACGCTTACCGGGCTCCCGGTTGCGCGAACCAGGGACTCGAAGCGAAGCTCCGCGCGGTCCGCACCTTTGGTGAATACCGAGACGTTGCCGGAGCCGAAGTTCACGACCGCAAGGCGGTCCCGGTTCTGTTCGATCCCGCCGGCGTTGCCGCTGACGCCGCCCTGGCCCTGCGTCGGAATCTCCCTGAGCAGGGCACCGCTCGCACTGTAGACCAATAGCTGGTTTGCACTCGTATTCGATGCGGTGACGACCAGCGTATGGGCATTGGCCCACGCTTGGCCGTCCTGCGCGTTGACGGTCGCCGTGAGCGCGAGCAGCAACGTACCGGCGACCAGATGTCGAATGGTCATGGGTGTTCCCTCGGATTGTGACTGGAATGTGAAGTTGAAACGCTTCGCCCGGGCGCGCGGTCCCTGATCGGCCGTTCGCCATCGGCTTTCCAGTAGTTCGTCGTGACGCAGCGAATCGTTACACCAGCGCGTACTGCCGGCCGTCCTCTACCAGCGGAGGAGTCGTGGTCCGAGCCAGGCGCCGATGACGGTCGGAATCGCCATGCCAAGCAGGTACCAGGCAGCGATGAATGGCGCGGCGAACTCGGGACAATGCAGGGAATAGGCGAGTGCGCCTATCGATCCGGCGGCAAAGCCGGCGGCGGCCCCCGCGAGCCGGAGGCGCGTCGGCGCCAGGCCGCGGAGAAGCCAGATGAAGGCGATGAAGGAGGGAACAGCGAGCAAGGCAATCAGGAACGGGCAAACGCGGGCCGTTCGCCCGACGATCAGGGCAAGCCGGTCCGGCGGTGACGCCGCGGTGAGCACGGCCATGGCGAGCAACCACATCGCGACGACCGGAATCACGACGGCGGCGGGCACAATGCCAAGGCGCCTGCCGGGACGTGCGAGGCGCGCAAGACCCATCATCCCGGCGCCAGCCAGCGCCGCGCAGAAGGCTTCCCGCACCCAGAACATTGGCACCAGAATCGCCTGTCCCAGGCCGGGGTTCAGCTTCAGCCCCCTGAGGACCAGCGCAACCGCGATCGCACTGCCGACCCCGGCGGCAAGCAAAAATCGCCGCCGACCGTGCGCGGCATCTACGGGCTCGACGCGAGTCGAGAGCAGGGCTACCAGATCCTCCGTCTTCACCGCACGCCTCGCATCCTTGTCGCAAGCTTCCTGAGGCCACGATGAATGCCGACTTTCACGGCCGACTCGGACATTCCGGTCAGCCGTGCCGCCTCGGCAACCGATGCACCCCCGATCTTGACGTACTCGATGAGCTGCCGCTGGCGGTCCGGCAGCTCCCGGAGGAGCGTCGCCACGTCATAGCGTGCCTCGGCGGCATCATGGTCCGCCCCCGCGAACGGCTCTCCATCGTCGAAAGGCTCGTTCAGCGCCTCCGATCGCGATCGACGACGCAGGTGATCGACGATCTTGTATCGGGCGATCGCGTGAACCCACGCGGTGAGTGGCTGAGCAGGGTCGTAGGTGTGACGCTGATTGTGAAGAGCCAGGAGCAGTTCCTGCAGGAGATCCTCCACGTCCTCCGGCAGGCCCCGGAGGCGCCGGCGCAGGAACGACCGCAAGTGAGCCGTCATCTCACGTAGATAGGCACGATACGCCACCTCATCGCCGGCGAGTCCGAGCACTAAGAGGCTCCTGAGACGCTCCTCGCTCAATTCGGCTGCACCTGGCTACTCTGGTTGTTCGTTCCGGCCGTGCCGTCGGTTACAGGCGCACCCATGCCGACCGGGCCGGTGAAGGCGGCCGCCTCAAGCGTCCGGCCCATGTTCGGCAGTCGCAGTCACTCAGGCGACCGGGGAGGTACGCCGGTTATTACGGATCGCGTGGGATCCAGTGGGTCCTGCCGCCGGAAGCGATGGTTCGTGGGGTTGCCGGCGCACGTGCCACCCGACGCGGTCCGCACGTAATAAGCGACCCGGCCGCCCGGTCATCTACTCATCCCGGTCGCTGGAGAGTGTCGTGCGTCTATCGTGCATCGCAGTAATGTGTCTGGCCGCCGTCCTCTCAGGGATCGCACGCGCGGATGACGTGCCGACCGACCCTGCCCAGGTCGTGCCACTCGCGGTCGGCTCCGCGATGCCTGCGGTCACCGTCAGGAACCCCGATGGGTCGGAGCGGCGCCTCGGGCCCGGGCCCCTGAGCCAACCGACGATCATCATCTTTTATCGCGGCGGCTGGTGTCCGTACTGCAACCGGCATCTCGGGGCGATCAAGAAAGTCGAGCCGGACCTGCTTCAGCTCGGATATCAGCTTCTCTTCCTGAGTGCCGACCGCCCGGACATCCTCTTCTCAAGCCTCAAGGAGCCGGACATTCATTACACTCAGCTCTCGGACGCGAGCATGAGCGCGGCCCGCGCGTTTCACGTGGCGTTCCGGCTCGATGCAGCGGGCCTCGCCCGTTATCGGGAGCACGGGGTCGACCTTGAGGCGGCATCGGGGCAAAAGCATCACGAGCTGCCCGTACCGGCCGTCTTCATCATCGATCGCTCGGGTGTGATTCGGTTCGTGCATGCGAACCCCGACTTTACGACCCGCATATCGCCGGACGCGCTCCTCGAGGCAGCGAGGACGGTGGCGGCCGGCAGGTAGCCTGAGGCGCTGCCCCGCCGCCGCGGAAGGGTTACGTTGGCGAGGCGGCACCGTTCCGCAACTGGCGGTGTCGCGGACCGTAGGAGAAGCGTTGTGCCACAGGTTCGGGCCACCGGGTACCCTGCAGCGGTTGTCTTCGACGCGTTCGGGACGATCTTTGACTTCGCCGGTCCGGTGATCCGGCACGCAGCGGTACTCGGGAACAAGGCGGAGCCGCTGATCGCCACATGGCGGGAAAAGCAGCTGCAGTACACGTGGCTGCGCAGCCTCGCCGATCGATACGCCGATTTCGAGCGCGTCACGGCCGACGCGCTCGACTTCGCACTCGAGTCACTTGCGATAGCGAATCCCAGGCTGCGCGGCGAGTTGCTGGCGCTCTACCACGAGCTGCCGGTGTTTCCCGATGCACGCCGCGCATTGGAGGAACTGAATGCTCTCGGAGTCCGCGCGCTGATCCTCTCGAACGGCACGGGCGCCTTGCTGGATGCGAACGTCCGTCGTGCCGGCATCGGTCATCTGGTCGATGCACTGCTGTCGGTGGACACCGTTGGTATCTACAAACCCAGCCAGCGCGTGTATCAGATGGCCGTGGACGCGGTCGGAGTGCACCCTGGCCAGATAGCGTTTGTGTCTGCGAACGGCTGGGACGCGTACGCCGGAGCGGCATTCGGCTTTCGCACCATCTGGTGCAACCGGGCGGCCAGTCCAAGGGAACGCCTGCCGGGAACGGTTGCACACGAGCTTCGGTCGCTGGGTGATCTGTTGGGGTCGCTGGAATCGAGGGTCTGAATCACCTGCATTCGCCGTCCGTTCGCGACCGGCGTCTTCCATTTCGCGTCGAGTCGCAGTCGAGCGGCGTCGAACCCCGCGGCCTCGCGCAGCGTCGCTCGTGCCTGCACCAGCCAAGACTGGCAGTCCGGGGATGCTGCGGCGCTCCGGGGAGACCTCCCGTTCGGGAGGTCTCCTGCCAGATGGGTAGCGCGGGCTTCAGAACCGCCACGCCAGCCCGCCGAAGAGGCCCCACCGTGGCCCGTACTGTGGCGCGAACACGCCGACGCCAGTGCCGCTCCGTATCTGGTAGCTCTTGTCACCCGCATTGACGATGTCGAAGCGCACCGTGATGGGCCCCGAGCCAGCGACCGGGAATTCGTGGCTGAGACCGAGATTGACCTGCAGATAGCTCGGCGTGTGATCACCGTTCGGGATGACGTAGCCGCTCGGCAGAACGGAGTCTTGCCGCAACCCCGTGCCGAACAACCCGTCGACGCTGATTCGCGTGCCCGACCAGAGGTACGAGACGCCGCCAGAGGACGACACCCGTCCCTCGTGGTCGAGGTGGATGTAGTTGCTTTCGATGTAGTCGAGCTGCTGCTGGGTGAAGTTGAACTGTGCCGATTCGACTCCCTTGCCATGGGCCGCCTGCCAGGCGCTGTTCAGATAGGCCGAGAAGTCCCTGATCGTGTAGTTGACCGTGAATTCGAGTCCTTCGATCAGACCCCACCGGTAGTTGAATGGCGTGAGGATGATGGGTGCGCCGAACTGCCCCTCGTCGATGAGGTGCTGGGACTGCTCGTAGAAGCTGTCGATGCCGAGAGTCAGCGACTTGCCGAGAAGCTTCTGCTGGACGCCGAGGTCGTAGTAGTTCGCGCGTTCGGCGATCGGTGCGGTGTCGCGCGTGACGGACCCGGGTGGCACGG
>Ga0181519_10004306_pt1 | contig 11574 bp, 8 predicted proteins | sample PEATcosm2014_Bin_26_FD_121102 | JGI IMG/M metagenome (GOLD analysis project Ga0181519, IMG submission 121102) | Peatland microbial communities from MTU Mesocosm Facility, Houghton, MI, USA - PEATcosm2014_Bin02_10_metaG | ecosystem: Environmental > Terrestrial > Soil > Wetlands > Peat | place... | reverse complement strand
GTCGGCGGCCTGGCGATGCGCCGCTTCGGCGTCACGCGGCTGCTCGCCATCGGCATCGTGGTCGAGGCGCTGTGCGTGCTGATGCTGGCGAGCGTCTCGACGCTGTGGCAGATGTATCTGCTGCGCGCCGCGATGGGCTTCGGCAAGATCATGTTCGCGGTCACGATTCCGGTGACGATCGCGCGCTGGTTCTCGCGCCGCTTCGGACTCGCGCTCGGCATTGCCTGGGCCGGCTGGCACGTCGGCGGCATGGTGCTCGCGCCGGTCACCGAGCGGATCATCGAGCGCTTCGGCTGGCGCGGCGCCTGCATCGCGCTCGGGGTCGCGCTGCTCGCGCTGGCGCTCGGGCCGGTGCTGTGGGTGCAGCGCGTCCGCGGCCCTGCCGCGCTCGGGCTCGGCCTCGACGGCGATCCGCTGCCGCGCGCGCCGGCGGCCGGCCGCGAAGCGGCTGCGACGGCTGCCGCGGACACGGCGCCCGCCGGCACGCTCGGCGACCTGCTGCGCGCGCCGTTGTTCTGGCTGATCGCCGCGGCGACGCTCTTCTTCTACCTGACCTACGGCGGACTGCTCGCCCACCAGGCGGCGATCGTCGAGGGCGCGGGCTACACCGGGCGCCTCGCCTCCGTGGTGCTTGGCTCGACGGCCGGCTTCGCCGCGCTCGGCGGCCTCGCCACCGGCTGGATGGTCGACCGCCTGCCGCTCGGGCGCGTCGGTGCGCTGATGCACGGCCTGCTGCTCGCCGGCGCGGTCGCGCTGCTGTGCGTGAACTCCGCGCCCTCGGTCGCGCTGCTGGCTGCCTACGCGGCGTGCTTCGGCCTCACGATCGGCGGCTCCGACATCTTCTTCGTCAAGCTGATGCGCGAGCGCTTTCCGCACGTCAACATCGACCACGCCTACAGCGTCTGGTACTGCATCGAGCTCGGCACGCTGTGGCTCGCCGGCATCGTCGCCGGCTGGGTCTACGACCGCACCGGCGACTATGCGCGCACGCTCGCGCTGCTGGTCGCGAGCGCGATCGTCGCGGCGCTGCTGTCGACGCTCGCCGTACGCAGCCGGCGCGGCTGAGACCATGGCAGGCGCGCTCGAACTCGACCTCCCCGCGTGCCTGTACACGGCGACCGCGGCGCCACCGGTCGCCGCGCCGCCACTCGAGGGAGCGGCGCGCGTCGAAGCGGTCGTGATCGGCGCCGGCTACACGGGGCTGTCGGCAGCGCTGCACCTCGCCGGCCGCGGTCGCGAGGTCGCGCTGCTCGAGGCGCGCGAGCCCGGCTGGGGCGCCGCCGGCCGCAACGGCGGCCAGGTCAACGCCGGCCTCAAGCACGAGCCGGACACGGTCGAGCGCGACCTCGGGCCGGTGTACGGGCCGCGGCTCGTGCGCCTCGCCGGCGACGCGCCGGATTTCCTGTTTACGCTCATCGAGCGGCACCGGATCGACTGCGAGGCGCGCCGGGCGGGCACACTGCGCGCCGCGTATCAGCCGCGGCACGTCGCGGCGCTGCGCGCATCCGTCGCGCAGTGGTCGCGGCGCGGCGCGGCCGTCGAGCTGTGGGACGCACCGGCGGTCGCGGCGGCGACCGGGACCGACCGCTACGTCGCCGCCACGTTCGACGCGCGCGGCGGCTCGGTCAACCCCCTCGGCCTCGCGCGCGGACTGGCGGGCGCGGTGCTGCGCGCGGGCGCCACGATCCACGCGGGCACACGCGCGCTGCGCCTCGAGCCCGACGGCGACGGCTGGCGCGTCATCACGGCGCGCGGCGTGGTCCGCGCCGACCGGGTCATCATCGCGACCGACGGCTACAGCGACGACCTGTGGCCGGGACTGAGGACGAGCATCGTGCCGCTCTACAGCTCGATCATCGCCACGGCGCCGCTCGCGCCACCGCTCGCCGACGCGATCGTGCCGCGGGGCACGGTGCTCTACGAGGCCGGCAACATCACCGTCTACTACCGTCGCGATCGCGACGGCCGGCTGCTGATGGGCGGCCGCGGACGGCAGCACGGCGTTGCCGGGCGCCCGCACTACCAGCACCTCGTGCGCTACGCGCAGCGGCTGTGGCCGGCGCTCGCCTCCGTTGAGTGGACCCACTGGTGGAACGGGCAGTTCGCGCTGACGCCGGATTTCTACCCGCGGCTGCACGTCCCGGCCGCGAATCTGTACATCGGGCACGGCTACAGCGGCCGCGGCGTGGCCCTCGGCACGGCGATGGGCGCGCAGCTCGCGGCCGCGGCGGCCGGCGAGCCGCTCGAGGGCCTGGCGCTGCCGGTGACGCCGGTGCCGCGGCTGCGGTTCCACCGGTACTGGCGGCTCGGCGTCGCGGCCGGCATCGCCTGGGGCCGGGCGCGCGACCGACTCGGTCTCTGAGCGGCGGCGCGCGCCGCGCGGTTCAGGCGCCGAGCGGCTTGAACACGTCGATCGACACCACGCAGGCGCGGCGCTCGCCCGGCGCCAGTGCGCCGACGTTGACGACCTTGCGGGCGATCTCCTCGCCGCGCGCGTCCGAGACCGCGACGACGACCTCGTACTCGCACGCGGCCGCGTCGGCGTTCTCGATCACGCCCTCGACGCGGAACACTGACGCGGCCGGCGCGGCCGCGAGCTGGCCGACCGGATTGAACCGCAGATGATGGCGGCAGCCGGGACAGATGGACGCACTCTCAAGGATCGTCGCCTTGCAGTGCGGACACGACCGGGTCCTGCCCGCGACCGGCGGGCGGGCCGTCGTCATAGGCCGGGTCCGCTGCCTCGCGGAAGGTCGGATTTCGGCGCGCCCTTCTCGCCCCAGCCGAACTCGATCTGGCCCCGCATCCGCGACCCGGCGGCGACCGTCACCGACCCTGCCTTGACGTCGCCGACCAGTACGCCCGTCTCGAGCACCTCGACCCGGCCCGCGCCGTCGATATTGCCCTGCAGCTCGCCGGCGATGATGACCTGCTTGGCCTTCACCTGGCCGGCCAGGTGCGCGCCGGCCTCGATCGTCAGGTTGCCCTGCACCTGAACGTCGCCCTTGAAGCGACCAGCGATGCGCACGTGGCCGGTGCCCTCGATCTTGCCCTCGATGGTCAGATCGGAGGCGATCAGCGATTCCTTGGTCTCGACGCGCGCGGCCGGGCGCGGTTCGGGCGCCTCGACCGGCCGCCGCGGGATTTCCGCCACGACCGGCCGCTCCGGTTCGCGCGGCAGCGCGTCGCGCGGCGGCGCGATCGGCTCTCGGCCGGTTCCTGCTGTGTCTTTGAAGAACGCCATGTCGACCCCCTTTGGAGGCTGCGGACTGGGGTCCCGACAGTACGGCCGCACGGCGGGATCGTCACCGCCAAAAGCGTCGGCGACGGGCGACAGCCGCAGGCGGCCCGTCGCGGGCGGGCTAGGTGCCGGCGCGGCGGCCGCGCGAGCCCTCGTAGGCGACCCAGCCGATGATGATGCCGATGCCGATGCCGAACAGGACGCGCGCGGCCGAGTTGATCGCAATCCCGCTCTGCAGCGCGGGACCGGTGCCGGGATCCGCCCGGGTCAGGTCGCTCAGCTTGGCGAGCACGATGCCCGCGGCCCCGAAGGCGATGAGCTCGACCCAGCGCGGCGCCCGGCGGTGCGGCATACCGGAGCGCGTGTCGCCGCCGCCCTGCCAGCCCGAGCCAAATAGCACGCCGCCCAGCACGCCCATGAGCCAGCGCGGCGCCGCGAGCTGCTCGGCGATGCCCGGCAGGTCCCCCGCCGTCATGCCGACGAGGCCGAGGCCCGCCATGATCAGGCCGAGCGCGGCAATCTTCGGTAACGGGCCCTCGGGCGCGTGATTCAGCTGCACGGGATCGTTCGCTCCTCAATTGGCCGACGCGGCGCGGCCGGCGGCCCGGCACCCGCGCAGGCTACCGTACGCTGGGCCATCGCGGCCCTCAAGCGCGGCCGGCGCGGCCGTGACGGCCCGCTCAGAACAGCACGACCTGGCGGACGGCGCGACCGTCGGCGAGGGTGTCGAACGCCGCGTTGATGTCGTCGAGCGCGAGTCGCGACGACAGCAGCCGGTCGACCGGCAAGCGTCCGCCCTGGAACCACTCGATGAAGCGCGGAATGTCGCGCTCGGGATCGGCGCTGCCGAGGTAGCTGCCCTTCAGCGTCCGCTCCTCCGCCACCAGGCCGAGGTGCGGGATCGACAGCATCGACTGCGGCGGCGCGAGCCCCGCCGTCACGGTCGTGCCGCCGCGGCGCGTGATGCGGTAAGCGAACTCGAGCGCCCGCGTCGAGCCCGCCATCTCGAATGCGAAGTCGACGCCGCCGTGCGTCAGCTCGCGTACGAACTCGACGGCGCGCGGATCGGCGGCGTTGCACACGTCGGTCGCGCCGAGCTCGCGCGCGAGCATGAGCTTGTCTTCGGACAGGTCCACCGCGATCCGCACGGCGGCCTCGGCCGCGCGCGCGCCGAGCAGCGCGGCGAGGCCGACGCCGCCGAGGCCGACGACCGCGATCCGCGCGCCGGGTGGCGTGTGCACGGTGTTGACCACGGCGCCGACGCCGGTCGTCACCGCGCAGCCGAACAGCGCCGCGTGCTCGAATGGCAACGCCGCGTCGACGCGCACCAGTGAGCGCCGCGACATGACCGCGTGCTCGGCGAAGGCCGACACGCCGAGGTGGTGGTTGAGTTGCTGCTCGCCGCGATGCAGCCGGCGCGCGCCGCCGAGCAGCGTGCCGGCCGTGTTGCTCGCCGCGCCCGGCTCGCACAGCGCGGGCCGGCCGTGCGCGCACGGCTCGCAGTGCCGGCAGCTGGGGACGAACGCGGCAACGACGTGATCGCCGACGCGCAGATCCGTGACTCCCGGGCCGAGCGCCTCGACGACGCCGGCGCACTCGTGGCCCAGCACCATCGGCAGCGGCCGCGGGCGGTTGCCATCGATCACCGACAGGTCCGAGTGGCACAGGCCCGCGGCGCGCACCGCGACCAGCACCTCGTCGCGACCCGGCGGGTCGAGCGTGACGTCGGCGACCACGAGCGGCCGCGACGCGGCGTACGGTCGCGGCGCACCGCTCATCGTCAACAGGGCTGCGCGTGTCTGCACCGGTTGGTCCGTGGCGGCTCGCCGCCCGTCAGTGCGCGAGCGCGAGCGGCGGCCGCCCCGCGGCCACGAGGCGCGCCGCGAGCGCCGCGACCACGTCGTCCCGGAATGCCGCCCAGGCCGCGAGCGCCGCCTCGCCCGCGCCCAGGAAATGCTCGGTTCCCGTGAGCGCGTCGGCGCTGGGGGCCGCGTCGGCGCCGTCGACGGCGCGGGCGAGCTTGCCGCCCTCGAGCGCGAGCGCGCGCAGGCCGTCGAGCCGCGGTGGCTGGGCCCGCAGCGCGACGCGCGTCTGCGGGCCGAACTCGAGATCGGTGAGGCGCTCGAGCTCGCCGGCTGCGGCGCGCACCGCCGCCGCCAGCGGCGCGTCGGCTCCGTCGGCGGCCGCCAGCAGCGCCGTGCGCACGGCCTCGGCCTCCTGGCTCGCGGCGGCGATCCGGCCGCGCATCGACTCGATCGCCGTCGCGCTCGCGAACTGGCGCTCGTATGCGGGCGCCGCCAGCGCGACGCGCGGGTCCGGCCTGAGCTCGAACGGCGCGCGCAGTTGCTGGCCGCCGGCCTCCAGCACCACGGCATAGCGACCGGGTGGCGCCCAGACGCCGTCGGCCTTCGGGTCCTCGGCGCGCCGCCCGGCCGACGCCTCGTGCCGCAGGTCCCAGACGAACCGGTGCAGGCCGGCCGCGCCGTCCGGCGCCATGCGCGGCGCGTCCCACTCCGGCGCAGTGTCGGCCTTGGCGGTGGCCACGGCCGGGGCGGGGTCGGCGCTCGTGTATCGGCGCACGGTGCGGCCCTGCGCATCCTCGATGCGGACCACCAGCGGCGACGTCGCCTCGGCGCGCAGGTGATAGTAGAACACGGCGCCGAACGGCGGATTCGGCGCCATCGGTTCGTCGTGCGGCATCGGCGAGCCGGCGAATTCACCGGGCCTGTAGCGGATCGCGTCGGCCGGCCTGGCGAGCCAGGCCGGCGCCGCCAGCGCCGCCGCGTTCAGCTGGCGCAGCGGCGAGACGTCGTCGAGCACCCAGAAGGCGCGGCCGTGCGTCGCGATCACGAGGTCGTCGCCGTGCACGTCGATGTCCCGCACCGACGTCACCGGCAGGCCGGCCTGCAGCGGCTGCCAGCGCGCACCGTCGTCGAGGCTCACGTACACGCCGCGCTCCGTGCCGGCGTACAGCAGGCCCGGCCGCACCGGATCCTCGCGCACGACGTTGACCGCGTGATCGGCGGCGATGCCGTCGACGCGCAGCGCCCAGGTCGCGCCGCCGTCGCGGCTCACGTAGATGTACGGCCGGTCGTCGTCCAGGCGGTGGCGGTCGACGCCGATGTAGACGCGCTCCGCGTCGAAGTGCGAGGGCTCGACGCTGCCGATCTTGGACCACGCGCCGAGCGCGCGCAGCGTGACGTCACGCCAGTGACCGCCCTCGTCGTCGGTGCGCCAGACGAGTCCGTCGTCGGTGCCGACCCACAGCTGCCCGTCGCGCAGCGGTGACGGACCGATCGAGTAGATGACGCCGCGGCGGTCGCCGACGTTCGCGTGGTCGGCAACGGTCGGCGGATCGAGGTTGGCGGGAACGCTCAGCGTCGTGCGGCTCAGGTCGGGGCTGATCACGCGCCAGTGTTCGCCGCCGTCGTCGGTGCGGAACAGGCGCTGGTTCGAGAAATAGAGCACGCGCGGATCGCGCCGCGAGAACTCGAGCGGCAGCGTCCAGGTGGCGCGGTACTGGTCCGGGTAGGCGAGCGTCGGGTCGACGCTGCGGGTCTGCTGCGCGCGCAGGTCCAGGCGGTCGACCCGGCCGCCGTAGATGACCTGCGGATCGAGCGGATCCGGCGCGATGTTGTCGCTCTCGCCGCCGGCCGTCAGCTCGCGGAACTGGGTCATGTTGATGCCGTCGACCGAATCGGTGCGGCTCGGCACCGCGGCCGCGCCCGAGTCCTGCTGCGCGCCGTACACCCAGTACGGGAACTGCCGGTCCGTCGTCACGTGGTAGAACTGCCCGGTCGGCTGGTTGAACCACGAGCTCCACGTGGCGCCGCCGTTCAGCGACACGAGCGCTCCCTGGTCGACGCCGAGCATGCGCCGCTCGGGGCGGTCCGGATCGATCCACAGCGTGTGGTAGTCGTCGCCGCCGGGGGCGCCCTTGACCGGCGCGAAGCTGCCGCCGCCGTCGTCGGAGCGGTAGAGCGCGGTGTTGCAGACGTAGACGATGTCGGCATTGCGCGGGTCGACGGTGACGCCGCCGAAGTACCAGCCGCGCTGCCAGATGCGCGGGTCGGCCGACAGCTGCGTCCAGTTCGCGCCGGCATCGTCGGAGCGGTACAGGCCGCCGCGCGGCGCGTCGACGAGCGCGTAGACGCGGTCGGGGCGCGACGGCGCCACCGCAAGCCCGATGCGACCCGGCTGCTCCGGGAAGCCGTTGCCGGTGATCGGGCGCCAGGTGTCGCCGCCGTCGTCGGAGCGGTACAGGCCGCTGCCCGGCCCGTTCGAGGGCGGGTAGACGCTCCACGGCGGACGGCGCGTCTGCCACAGCGCCGCGTAGATCACCCGCGGGTCGCCGGGCCGGAAGGCGAGGTCGATCGCGCCGGTGTCGACGTCGCGGAACAGCACGCGCGTCCAGCTGCGCCCGCCGTCCCGCGAGCGGAACACGCCGCGCTCCGCGTTCGGCCCGTAGGCGTGGCCGAGCGCCGCGACGTACACGGTGTCGGCCTCGGTCGGGTGCACGAGGATCCGGCCGATCTGGAACGTGCTCTCGAGGCCGACGCGGCGCCAGTGTGCACCGCCATCGTCCGACCGGTACACGCCGTCGCCGTGCGCGATGTCGGCGCGCATGTCGGCCTCGCCGGTGCCGGCATACAGCACGCGCGGCGCGCTCGGCGCGACGGCGAGCGCGCCGACGGAGCCGACGGCCATGCCGTCGGAGCGCGGCTGCCAGGTGCGGCCGGCGTCTTGGCTTTCCCAGACGCCGCCGTTGACCGAGCCGAAGTAGAAGTGCTCGCGCTCCTGCGGCACGCCGGCCACGGCGAGCACGCGTCCGCCACGGAACGGCCCGATCAGCCGCCAGCGCAGCGCATCGAGCGCCGGTGTCGGTGCCGCCGGCGGCACGGCCGCGGCGACCAGCGGCAGCAGGACGAGGACCGGCCCGGCGATGCGGGCGAGGACTTGCCGGAGTGTCATAGCGCGGCGCACTTTCGCATGCTCGCCGCACGCCCGCAATCGACGCGCCGCGCCGCGGGCCCGCCGCCCGCAGGCCCCCGCGAACCCGCTATGATGCGCCGCCCGGCCGCAGCGCGGCCGGCAACGCCGCCCCGGAGGACCCATGCGCGACCCCCGTAGCACGACACGCAGCGCGGCACACGCCGTCGCCTGGCTCGCGGCGCTGTCGATCGCGACGACCGGCGTCGCGGCGCCGGCGCCGGCCCCCGTGGTCGCCGCGCCGCCGCTCAAGATGGACCTCGACGACTTCGAGCACGCGCGCCACAGCGTGGCGCTGCCGAACGGAATGACGCTCGCGTACATCGAGGCCGGCAACCCGACCGGGCCGCCGGTGGTGCTGATCCACGGCTTCACCGACAACGCGCGCGACTGGGTGCCGCTGATCCCGGAGCTCGACCACTCGCTCCGGCTCATCGTCGTCGACATCCGCGGCCACGGCCAGTCGAGCAAGCCCGAGTGCTGCTACGGCCGCATCGACTTCGCCTACGACATCCGCCTGCTGCTCGATGCGCTCAAGATCGAGCGTGCGGACATCGTCGGGCACTCGCTCGGCAGCATCATCGCGCAGACCTTCGCCGAATACTGGCCGCAGCGGACGCGGCGCGTCGTGCTGATCTCCTCCTCGGGCGGTGCCCGCGACGGCTGCGCGCCGCCGGCCGGCGCGGTGCAGCCACCGACGATGGACTTTCGCAGCCAGATCCTGCAGCTGAAGGAGCCGATCGATCCGGACTCGAAGTTCATGGTCGACTGGTGGAGCTCGCCGACCCCGGTCGACGCCGAGTTCCTGCGCCGCCAGCGCCGCGACGCGGCGGCGATCCCGCTGCGCGTGTGGCTGGCCGTGCTGGGCCAGGGTCTCGCCGGGCCCGAGCTGCAGGCGACGCTGCCGCAGCTCACCGCGCCGGTCCTGCTCATCTGGGGCGAGAAGGATCCGATCTTCGGCGCCAAGGACCGCTGCTCGCTGCGCGCCGCGCTGCCGGCGGCGCAGGTGCGGCTGTACCCGGAGCTCGGCCACAACCCGTTCTGGGAGGATCCGGCGGCGGTCGCCGCCGTCATCAACCCGTTCCTGCTCGCCGCACCCTGACGGGCCTGTGCCGGCCGGCCCGCAACCGACGCACCCACCCCGGCGGCACCCCGCCGTGTCGCGTCCGACCGGCGATGGCGGACGCGCCGTGGACGTGGCCGCGTGGCGTCGCGCCCGCGGCTCGTAAGATTGGAGCAGCATCTGGAGCGAGGCTGGCGATGATCGACGTGCGCGCGCGACGCTGCGGAGATGTCCGGCCGCCCGGGCGGCGCGCCGGGCGGGCGCTCGCGCTGATCGCGGCGCTGGCCGCCGCGGCCGCGGCCGCGGCCGCGACTGCCGGACCGGTCGTGCACCCCGAGCGCTGGCCTGCCGGGCGCAGCACCGGCATCGTCGATCCTGCCACCGAGGAGCGGATCACGTCCCTGCTGGCGTCGATGAGCCTCGAGGAAAAGGTCGGCCAGGTGATCCAGACCGACATCGGCAGCGTCGAGCCGCAGGACCTGCGCCGATATCCGCTCGGCTCGATACTCGCGGGCGCCGACTCGGGCCCGCAGGGCGACGATCGCGCGCCCGCCGCGGACTGGCTCGCGCTCGCGCGTGCGTTCCGTGCCGTGTCCGCGGAGACCCGCCCCGGACACGTACCGGTCCCGGTGCTGTTCGGCATCGACGCCGTGCACGGCCATAACAACATCGTCGGCGCGGTACTCTTCCCGCACAACATCGGCCTGGGAGCGGCGCGCGACGCCGAGCTCGTGCGCCGCATCGGCGCGGCGACGGCGGCGCAGGTCGCGGCCACCGGGCTCGACTGGACCTTCGCGCCCACGCTCGCGGTACCGCGCGACGCGCGCTGGGGGCGCAGCTACGAGGGCTACTCGGCGGACCCGGCGGTCGTGCGCGCGTACGCGGCGGCGATGATCGAGGGCCTGCAGGGCCCCGCCGGCCTCGGCGACAAGGTGCAGGCGGGCCGGGTCGCGGCGACCGCGAAGCACTTTCTCGCCGACGGCGGCACGCGCGAGGGCATCGACCAGGGCGACGCCGGCGCGAGCGAGGCGGAGCTGATCGCCGTGCACGCGCAGGGTTACGCGGCGGCCATCAACGCCGGCGTGCTGACGGTGATGGCGTCGTTCTCGAGCTGGCAGGGCCAGAAGATGCACGGCAACCGGGCGCTGCTGACCGACGTGCTCAAGGGGCGGATGGGCTTCGACGGCTTCGTGGTCGGCGACTGGAACGCGCATTCGCAGGTGCCGGGCTGCTCGAAACGGCAGTGCGCGCAGGCCTTCAACGCCGGCATCGACATGTTCATGGCCGCGTCGGGGTGGCGCGGGCTATACGTGTCGACGCTGAACGCGGTCCAGTCCGGGCAGATCCCGGTCGCGCGGCTCGACGACGCCGTGCGGCGGATCCTGCGCGTCAAGTTCCGCCTCGGGCTGTTCGAACCGTCGCGGCCGTTCGAGGGCCGCTTCGAGCTGCTCGATTCCCCGGCGCTGCGCGCGCTCGCGCGCGAGGCCGTGCAGAAGTCGCTGGTGCTGCTCAAGAACGACGGCACGCTGCCCATCCGCGCCTCGGCGCGCGTCCTGATCACCGGGCCCGCCGCGCACGACCTGCGCGCCCAGACCGGCGGCTGGACGATCTCCTGGCAGGGGACGGAGACAACGCTCGCCGACCTGCCGCAGGCGACCTCCATCGAGGAGGGCATCCGCGAGGCCATCAGCGACGGCGGCGGGATCGTCGTCGACAGCGGCGACGATGTCGCGGTCACTAAGCCCGACGTCGCGATCGTGGTGTTCGGCGAGCCGCCGTACGCCGAAGGCTACGGCGACCTGAAGCTGCCCTTCTACAACGCGCGCGGGCCGCTGACGACGCTGCAGCTGCTGCGCCGGCGGCACGTGCCGACCGTCGCTGTGTTCCTGTCGGGGCGGCCGCTGTGGGTCAACCCGGAACTGAACGCGAGCAGCGCATTCGTGGCCGCGTGGCTCCCCGGCAGCGAGGGCGGCGGCATCGCCGACGTGCTGATCGGCGATGCGGCCGGCAGGCCGCGCACGGATTTCCGCGGGCGGCTGCCGCTGCGCTGGCCACGGACCGCCGTCGCGCCGCCATTTGCGGCCGGCACCGCCACGACATTGTTCCCGGTCGGCTTCGGCCTCAGCTATGCGCACGGCGCTACGACGCCTCAGCTCGAGGAGGACATCGCCGGCGCGGCGGCGCGCCGGCCGCGCGCGCCGCGCCGACGGCCGCCCTAGTGCAGGCGGCCGTCGGTGGCGGGTGCCACCGCGTCGGCGGCCGGGGCCGGCACCGGCTCCGG
>Ga0181519_10004305_pt1 | contig 11575 bp, 10 predicted proteins | sample PEATcosm2014_Bin_26_FD_121102 | JGI IMG/M metagenome (GOLD analysis project Ga0181519, IMG submission 121102) | Peatland microbial communities from MTU Mesocosm Facility, Houghton, MI, USA - PEATcosm2014_Bin02_10_metaG | ecosystem: Environmental > Terrestrial > Soil > Wetlands > Peat | place... | reverse complement strand
TCCGACGAGGCCAACGAGCTGATCGCCAAGGACCCGATGGCGCTGCTGATCGGCTTCGCGCTGGACCAGCAGGTCTCGGTGCCCAAGGCCTTCATGGGGCCGCTGGTGATCAAACAGCGCCTCGGGACGCTCGACCCCGGGAAGCTCGCCACCGCGGACCTCGAGCCCGTCTTTCGCGAGAAACCGGCGATCCACCGCTTCCCGGCGAAAATGGCCGAACGGGTTCACGACCTCTCCGCCCACGTAAGTGCCGAGTACGGCGGCGATGCCGCGCGTGTCTGGAAGGACGCCCGCAACGGCGAGCAGCTGCGAGCCAACCTCGAAGCGCTGCCGGGCTTCGGCGAGATGAAGGTCAAGGCGCTCGGCTCGGTGCTCGCCAAGCGCTACAAGCTGGCCAAGGCCAAGAGCCTCGTGCCGCCCCATCCCACGCTCGGCGACGTCGACTCACACGAGGCCCTGCTCGACTACCAGGCAGCCAAGCGCGAGCACAAGGCCGAGTGGAAGAAGCTGCGCGCCACCGGCTGAGGTCATCGCCCGCCCGGGCCGCGGGCTTGACCTGCGGGGCCCACCGCCTGAGAATGGGGGCGTGTCCGCCGAGCAGATCGACAGCTACCTCGAGACGCTCGATGAGCCAAAGCGGAGCACGCTGGCGCAGCTGCGGGACTCGATCGCGACGATTCTCCCCGAGGCGGAGCAGGCCCTCTCCTATGGCCTGCCGGCATTCAAGCTTCGAGGCAAGACGATCGCGGGGTTCGCAGCCTTCAAGAACCACCTGAGCTATCTGCCGCACAGCGGCTCGGTGCTGGCGAAGCTCGCGCAGGAGACTGCCGGATACGCGCAGACGAAGAGCGCGTTGCACTTCCCCGTCGGCGAGCCGCTCCCGCAGCCCCTCGTGATGCGGCTGCTGGAGACCAGGATCGCCGAGCTCTGAGCCGCGCGTCGCTCACCGCCCGCCACCCGGGCCTGATGGCCACGGTGGGGGTGTTTCTGGCGGCGCTGTGTGCGTTCCTGGCGATCGGCGCTGCGCTGCCCGTACTGCCGACCTATGTGCGCGGGCCGCTGCACTCGAGCGACCTGGCCGTGGGGATCGTGGTGGGCGCCTTCGCGGTCACCTCTGTCGTCTGCCGTCCGCTGGCCGGCAGGCAGGCCGACCAGCGGGGCCGCAGGATCGTGCTGATCGCGGGTGCCATCGCGATGACCGTCGGCGGCCTGCTGTATCTGGTCTCCGACAGCGTCCTGACGCTGATCCTCGCGCGGCTGGTCGTCGGGATGGGCGAGGGCTCGCTCTACACGGCCGGGGCGACCTGGGCCGTCGATCTGGCGCCCGAGGACCAGCGGGGCCTTGCGCTCGGCCTGTTCGGGCTGGCGGTCTGGGGCGGACTGTCGGTCGGGCCGGTGGCCGGCGAGCTGCTGCGCGCAAACGTCGGCTATGACTCGGTCTGGATCCTCACGGCAGCCCTGCCGGCGTTGGGGGCGCTGATCGCGCTGCGCCTGCCCGAGCCGGCCCGGCTGGTCTCCGGAGCCGTGCCGAGCCCGCTCGCCCTCTTCCCGCGCGCCGCGCGCCGGCCGGGGATCGCCCTGGCGCTCGCCAACATCGGCTACGCGGCCCTGGCGGGGTTCGTGATCCTGGCGCTGAAGGCGCGCGGCATCGACGGCGGCGCGACCGTCTTCACGGCCTTTGCGCTGGCGGTGTTCGCCAGCCGGCTCGTCCTGAGCCGCGTCCCCGACCGCGCCGGCGCGCGAAAGACGGCCACCGCGGCCGGCCTGATCGAGGCACTCGGGCTGACCGTCATCGCCGCCGCGAACTCGCTCCCGGCGGCCCTGCTGGGCGCGCTGGTGGTCGGCGTGGGGTTCTCGATGCTGTTCCCCTCGCTGGCCCTGATGGTCGTGGGGGAGGTCGGCGATGACCGCCGCGGCTCGGCGATGGGGGCCTTCACGGCCTTCTTCGACATCGGCGTGGGCCTGGGCGGGCCGATCGCCGGGCTGACCGCCTCGCTGTTCGGCTACCCGGCCGTCTTCTACCTGTCCGCCCTCGCCGCGCTGGGCACGGCGCTGCTGGCGGCGATCCCCGAGCGCTCGCCGGTCCTGGTCGGCGACTAATCGCTCTCCAGCCGCCAGCGCTCGTAGAGCGCAGAGAACTCCTCGGCCATGGCGGGAGTCAGGTCCTCCTCGCGGAGCCTGCCGCTGATGCGGATCGTCGTGCGGATCTGCTTTAGATACTCGGTGCAGTGCTCGCAGCCGGCGATGTGAGCCTCGAAGCTGCGCCGCTGCGAGCGCGACAGGGCACCCTCGAGATAGTCGGTGATCAGCTCGACCATCTCCTGGCAGACGTAGGGCTTGCGACGGGAGAGGATCATGCGCTTTCCAGCTCCGATTCGAGTGCCTGGCGCAGCCGGCTGCGGCCGCGGTGGAGCAGGACCCGCTGGTTGCCCTCGCTGATGTCCAGGACGTCGCAGACCTCGTCGCTGGTCAGCCCGTCGACGTCGCGCAGCAGCACGACCTCGCGCTGGCGGCCGGGCAGCTCCTCCAGGGCGGCACGGATCTCCTCGGCCAGCGACTCGGCGAGAAGGCGGTCCTCGCTGTCCTCGACCCAGTGCTCGGGCGGAGCCATCCAGGCGCCGGAGTCATCGAAGCGGGCGCTGTCGACCGCCGGGCCGGCGTCGCCGATCGCGATCGAGCGGTCCTCGCGGACGCCCGTGCTCTTGGCGCGGTTGACGAGGATCCGCAGCAGCCAGGTCTTGAAGGTCGAGCGGCCGGCGAACTTGTCGATCCCCCGCAGGACGCCGAGCCATGTGTCCTGGACCACCTCCTCGGCCACGGCACCGCTGCCGACGAACGAGCGGGCCAGCCGGAGCATCGTCCCCTGGTAGCGCCCGACGAGCGCCAGGAAGGCCTCCTCGTCGCCCTCCCGCAGCCGCTTCAGCAGCGCCGCGTCCTCGTCCTCGGCGTGGGAGCGGGCCCCCTGCCAGGCGACGGCCGCGAACGTCGCGAGGACGTTCAGGTGCAGCGCGGGGACCGGGATATGGGAGAGCAGGCTCATCTCTTTAAGTCCGGGGAGCCGGCGGGGCGTTACACGACCGGCGGCGGGATGCTGCGGGCGCTGGCGGCGAGCGCCGGGTCCCAGCCGCAGACGGCGCAGGCGTGGCTGAAGACCGCGGAGGCGAATTCGAGCGCCAGGCCGCGCGGATCGTCGGCTGCGCAGACATCGTCCCAGTCGAGTACGTACTCGCCCAGATCGCCGTGCCAGCGGCTCGCGGGCGGATCGAGGGCGGCGCCCGCGAAGCCGTCGGGCGCCGGATGGGCGTAGGCGTAGAAGGCGGCCTTTTCATAGCGCGCGTCTCCGGGCCACCAGCCGACGGCGACCTCCTGGGCGTCCATTGCGTTGCGCATGATGAAGTCCTCCGAGGGCGGGTCCGCGGGGGCGCCGGAGAAGAGGCTGACGGCCAGATCGAAGGAGCCCCACCAGGCGTTGACGGGGGTCGAGCGACCGCGGAAGGGCGCGCGGAAGGCCCCCAGGACCTGCGCGGCGTAGGTCGCGGCGGCGAAATAGCGGGCGGCCTGCTCGACCTCGTAGCGGGCGTGCTGCTCGTCCTCGTCGAGCGGGACGGTCCAGGCGACCTCCTGCGGGCGCAGGTCGAGTTCGAACTCGCCGACGAGCCCATGGGCGGCCGAGATGATGTCGCGCGTGACCTCCCCGACCGAGCGGTGAGGCGTCAGCGGCACACGGGCACCACGGCCGTCGCTGTGTTCGAGGAGCGCCTCGTGATGGCGCAGGTCGAGCGCCCCTAGGATCGCGCCCGAGCCGTCGGGGGCGGGCAGGGCGAGCGTCTCCCAGCCGCGGGCGCTGAGGCGCAGGGCGGCGTGCTGGAGCTGTGGCTCCGGCGGGGCGAGAGCAACGGCCAGCTTGCCCAGCAGCTGCGTGTGGGCGTGCAGCGTGTCGCAGGTCTCCTGCCACTGTGCGAACGGCAACGTCGGCCATTGCGGGGGCATGCCCGCACACTAGCGCCTGGCGCCACGACGCTCCGGGCCGGCCCGACACGCGGGCAGCCTGTCTGTAACGCTCTGCCCCGCAGCGTCGACCACAGGGGGACAGACGATGGCGCAACCGGGCCCCACACAACTCCAATGGCACCGCGTCCTGACCCCCGGGGAGCTTCCCGAGGGCCGCGTCAAGACCGTCGCGGCGGGCCGCCACAGCCTCGCGATGACCCACTTCGAAGGCAGCTTCGGGGCGCTCTCCAACCGCTGCCCGCACCAGGGAGGCCCGCTGGGCGAGGGCTCGATCGAGAAGGGGAAGCTGCGCTGTCCCTGGCACGGCTATGACTACTGCCCGCTGACGGGGTCCTCGGAGTTCGGCGACTCGGTGGCCACGTTCCCCGTGGAGGTTCGCGACGACGGCGTCTACGTCGGCCTCGAGCCGGACGCCCCCCACGTCGCGACGGTCAGCGATGTGATGGCCGAGACGCTCGTCAACTGGGGCGTGGAGCACGTGTTCGGCATGGTCGGCCACTCGAACCTCGGCCTGGCCGACGCCCTGCGCCGCCAGGAAGCGGCCGGGCGGCTGAGCTATATCGGCATCCGCCACGAGGGCGCCGCCGCGTTCGCCGCCTCTGCCTACGGCAAGCTGACGGGCCGCCCGGCGGCCTGTCTGACGATCGCGGGACCCGGCGCGACGAACCTCCTGACGGGACTCTGGGACGCGAAGGTCGACCGCTCGCCGGTGATCGCCCTGACGGGACAGGTCGACACGCAGGTCCTGGGGCCCGGCGCCTTCCAGGAGGTCGACCTCGCGGGCGCCTTCGGCTCGGTGGCGGCCTGGAGCCAGACGGTCCTCGAGACGAGCCGCCACGCCGAGCTGATGACCCTGGCCTGCAAGCACGCGATCCTGCGCCGGGACGTCGCGCACCTGATCTTCCCCGACGAGGTCCAGACGCTCCCGGCCGCCGGGGAGGCCCCCTCGGCGCCCGCCGGGCGCCTGACGGCGCTGTCGATCTCCCCGCCGGCCGAGTCGCTGGCGAGCGCCGTCGAGCTGCTCGAGGGCGCCAGGCGGCCTGTGATCATCGTCGGCCACGGCGCCCGCTTTGACATGGAGGCGATCGTCGCGCTGGCCGAGTCGATGGGGGCTCCGGTGATCACGACGTTCAAGGCCAAGGGGCAGATCCCCGACGATCACCCGCTCGCCTGCGGCGTCCTTGGCCGCAGCGGGACGCCCGTGGCGAGCTGGTTCATGAACGAGAGCGACGCGCTGCTGGTCCTGGGCGCCTCGTTCTCCAACCACACGGGCATCTACCCCGGCAAGCCGATCGTCCAGGTCGACTTCGACCCGCTGGCGCTGGGCAAGTTCCACCCCGTGGCCGTCCCCGTCTGGGGCGAGATCGGCGTGACGGTTGACCTGCTCCGCGAACGCCTCGGGGAGCCCGGCGGCGAACGGGCCGAGCAGCGCGGCGAGCTGGCCGAGCGCTGGCGGATCTGGCGCGAGGAGAAGGCCAGCCGGGCGGCCGACGATCGCGGCAGGGGCGTCAACTCGGCAGCGGTCTTCGCCGCGCTCGCCCGCCACACGCCGGACGGCGCGGTGATCGCCGTCGACGTGGGCAACCACGCCTACTCCTTCGGGCGCTATTTCGAGTGCCGCCCCGGCCAGAGCGTCCTGATGTCGGGCTACCTGGGCTCGATCGGCTTCGGCTACCCGGCGGCGATCGGTGCCTGGGCGGCGGCGCCCGAGCGGGCGATCTTCGCCGTCACGGGCGACGGGGGCTTCGCGCAGTACATGGCCGAGCTGCTGACGGCCGTCAAGCACCAGATGAAGATCACCCACATCCTGCTCAACAACGGTCAGCTGGGCAAGATCTCAAAGGAGCAGCAGGCGGGCGACTGGGATGTCTGGCAGACGCGGCTGCACAACCCCGACTTCTCGCGCTACGCCGAGATCTGCGGGGCCTTCGGCGTGCGGGTCACCGCCGCCGGCGAGCTCGACGGGGCGCTGGCGGCCGCGATCGAGCACCCCGGGCCGGCGCTCGTCGAGGTGATCACCGACGCCGAGCTGATCTAACCCGAGCTCTCGGCGGCCGCCGCGCGGGCGGGCAGTGAGGGCTCGACCCGCAGCAGCCGCGCGGGCAGGTGGGGCAGCCACCAGTTCCAGCGTCCGAACAGGGACACGACGGCGGGCACCAACAGCGCCCGGATGACCGTCGCGTCGAGCAGGATGCCGGCTGCCAGGCCGGTCGCCAGCACTTTGATTTCGGTCTCCGGCCCCGAGGCCAGCGAGACGAACGCCAGGAACAGGATCAGGGCGGCGCTTGTGACGAGCCGGCCCGTCCGGCCGATCCCCCGCACGACGGCACCGTCGGTCGAGCCGGTCGCGTCGTACTCCTCGCGCATCCGGGCGAGGATGAAGACCTCGTAGTCCATCGAGAGCCCGAACAGGAAGGCGAACACCATCAGGGGGATCCAGGCGGTGATCGAGCCGGTCGCGGAGATGCCCCAGATGAAGCTCGATCCGTGCCCTTGCTGCCAGACGATCTCCAGCACCCCCCAGGCCGCACCGACGCTGATCACGTTCAGGACGACGGCCTTCAGCGGCAGCAGCAGCGAGCGGAAGGCGCGGGCCAGCAGCACGAACGTGACGATCGCGATCAGGGCGATCATCAGCGGGAAGTTGCCGTAGACCGCATCGATGAAGTCCTGGTTCTGCGCCGGCAGCCCGCCGAGGTGGACATCTGCTCCGCTCGCCCGCGTGGCCGCGCGGACCTGTTCGAGCGTCCGCTTGCCGGCGGGCGAGGATCCGTCATCGACTCCGAAAGCGTCGACGACAGCCGCCGAGGAGGTGCGCCACTGCGGTGAGTCCGGGGCGACGGCGCCGTGGATCCCCGGTACGGCGGCCAGGGCCGTGGCCACGTCCTCGGGCCGGGTCGCCCCTTCGACAAGCGCCTCGTGGGGCACGAGCGCGCCGGGACCGATGCCCGAGCGCTCGATCTCCAGCAGCCCTTCCTTGGCGTCACCCTGCTTGGCGATCGTGTTGAGGTTCGAGAGGCCCAGCTGCAGGCCGGTCGATGCGACGACCAGCGCACCCAGCACCAGGACGGCTCCCAGCGCGGCGACCCAGCGGCGGCGGACGACGGCCTGCGCCCAACCCGTCCAGGCGCGGCTCGCCCGGTCATCATCGCGAACGTGGGGCCAGTCCAGCCGGGGCCCGATCGTGGCGAGCACGACGGGCAGGAGGGTCATCGCGACGACGACGCTGATCAGCGGGATCAGCATGCCGCCGTAGCCGACCGAGCGCAGGAAGGGCAGCGGCAGCGCGACCAGCGCGAGCAGCCCGATCGCGACGGTCGTGCCGCTGAACACGACGGCCCTGCCGGCGGTCTCCATCGCCCGTTCGATGGCGGCATCACCGGTCAGGCCGTGGGCGCGCTCCTCGCGCCAGCGGACGACGACGAGCAGCGAGTAGTCGATCGACACTCCCAGCCCGATCAGGGCGATCAGGAACTGGACGATCGGCGAGACTTCGGTCAGGGTCGTCAGACCCCAGACGACGAGGAAGGTCGTCAGGATCGAGGCGACGGCCATCATCAGCGGCACGACGGCGAGGAACGAGCCGAACACGAAGGCCAGTACGAGCAGCGCGCCGACGCCGCCCAGGAGCGCCTCGACGAGGACACCGGGGCCGTTGCCGCCGCCGCTCTGGACTGACAGCGCGTCATAGCCCGTGACGTGGACCGGGGCGCCGGCGATCGTCGTCCCCTTCAGCGCCGCCGTGGCGCGTTCGGCGGCCTTCGGGTTGTCGCCGAAGGCCTGCGTCAGGTCCGGCGTGGGGTAGGCGATGATGAAGGTCGTGCGCCCGTCCGCCGAGACGAAGGCGCGGCTGTGCGTGGAGGCGTACCCGGCGACACGCCCGCCCGGCAGGATCCGCTTGACCCGCGCTTCCAGCGCGCCCAGTTCGCCGCTGACTCCGGGCGAGGCGACGCTCTTGCCGGCCGGCAGTGTGACGACGGGCAACAGCGGCGAGGTGTTTCCGCCGGTCCCGTGGAAGTCCTTGGCGATCTGCTGGTTGGTCACCCAGCCTTCCTTGCCGGGGACCGAGAATTTCTGCTTCAGGGCTTTCGTCGCCGAGCTCGCGGACGCCATGCCGACGAGCGTCAGGACGACCCAGAAGATCGTCACGAGGCGCTTGTGTGCCAGCACCCAGCTGGTCGACCGTTTCATTCCGGCGCTCCTTCTCGCTTTCGGGGCTCTACTAATAGCGGACCGGATGGGACGAGAAGGTTTACGGCTTGTCAACCGGCCGGTCAGCCGAGCAGCAGCTGCATCAGCAGCAGATCAAGCCGCTGACCGTGCTTCTCGGCGACCTCCGGCAACAACCCCACCTGCTTGAAGCCGAGTGACTCGTGGAGGGCGATCGAGGGCACGTTGCCGCCGTCGATACCGGCGATGATCGCGTGCAGGGCGCGCTGGCGCGCCTCGGCGATGAGCGCCTCGAGGAGCGCCCGGGCGACCCCCCGGCGGCGGTGCTCGGCCCGGACGTGGACCGTCTGCTCGACGCTCTCGCGGTAGCCCTGCCAGGGCCGGAACTGTGTGAAGGAGGCGAAGCCGAGGACCTCGCCGCCGGCGCATGCGACCAGCACGGGCATGCCGGCGGCGGTGCGCTCGGCGAACCACGCCCGCCGTTGCTCGAGTGTCTCCGCCAGCTCCGTGAAGATCGCGTTCGAGGGGCGGACGACCTCGTTGTGGATCGCCGAGATCTGGGTCAGATCGCCCTGCTGCGCGGGACGCAGGAGGAATGGTGCTCGAGCGTCGCTCATCGGCAGATGATCGCGCAGGCCGGCCCCGGCGGGAACGCCGCGGCGAAGCGCGCGATCCGCTGGAATGTCCCGATGCGCAGAGGGACCTACTCGATCGTCGCACGCGACCGGGCCACGGGCGAGCTCGGCGTGGCCGTCCAGTCGCACTGGTTCTCGGTCGGGTCCGTCGTCGCCTGGGCCCGCCCGGGGGTGGGGGCCGTCGCCACCCAGTCGGTCGCCGAGGTGGCCCACGGGCCGAACACGCTCGAGCACCTGCAGCAGGGGATGGACGCGCGGGCGGCGATGGAGGCCGTCCTCGCGACCGACGAGCAGGCCCGCTACCGCCAGCTGGGCGTCGTCGACGCCGCCGGGCTGGCGGTCAGCCACACGGGCACGAGCTGCATACCGTTCGCCGGCGATGCGGGCGGGGAGTCCTTTGCCTGTCAGGCCAACATGATGGCCAACGACACGGTTCCGGGTGCGATGGCCGACGCCTACCGGGGCGCGCGGGGCGAGCTGGCCGAGCGCCTGCTGGCGGCACTCGAGGCCGCCGAGGCAGCCGGGGGAGATGTCCGCGGGCGCCAGTCGGCTGCACTGCTGGTCGTACCCGCCGCGGGCGAGTCGTGGCGGACCCGCTTTGACATCCGCGTCGAGGATCACGGAGATCCGCTCGGCGAGCTTCGGCGCCTGGCCCGCCTGGCGCGGGCCTACGAGATGGCCGGCCGGGCCGACGAGCTCGCCGCCGAGGGCGAGCACGCGGCCGCCGCCGAGCTCTACATCGCCTCGGCCGAGCTGGCCCCGGAGGCGGATGAGCTGACCTTCTGGGCCGGGCTTGGCCTGGCCGGCGAGGACCTCGACGGGGGTGTTGAGCTGGTGCGCCGGGCGGCTGCGGTGAAGGCGAGCTGGATCACGCTGCTGGAGCGCCTGGACGGGGAGCTGGCGCCGACCGCGGCGGCCGTGGCCGCCGCGCTGCGCCGCTCGGGCTGACGCGGCCTCCCGCTAGGCGGTCAGCTCGGCGGCCATCTCGTCGAAGACGGCGATGTAGGCGTCGATCGCCTCGTCGGTGTGGGTCACCGAGAGCGTCCACTCCTCCTCGCGTCCTGGGGTCATGAAGATGCCCCGGTTCATGTTGAACAGCCAGGCCAGTTCGGTCACATCGACATCCTGGTTGGCCTTGAAGCTTTCGTAGTCGACGACCTTCGTCGGGGAGAACGTGACACAGCCCTTGGCCCCGATGCCGACCGCATAGCCCGGCAGGCCGTAGCGCTCGACGACGTCCTGGCAGCCGGCGACGATGCGATCGTTGAGCGCGTCCATGTGGGCGTAGGCCTCGGGCGTCAGGACCTCGAGCAGGCTGGCCCTTGCCGCGGCCATGCAGAGTGGGTTCCCGTTGTATGTGCCGACCTGGTAGACGGTGCCGTCCTCGACCAGCGCCATCACCTCCTCGGTCCCGCCGATCGCCGCCGAGGGCAGGCCGCCGCCGAGCGTCTTCGCGAGCGTGACCATGTCGGGCTTGACCCCGAAGCGCTCGGTCGCCCCGCCGGGCGCGATCGCCAGTCCGGTCTTGACCTCATCGAAGATCAGGAGGATCCCGTGACGGCGCGTGAGCTCGCGGACCGCCTCCAGATAGCCGTCCTCGGGCAGGACGACGCCGAGGTTCATCATTGCCGCCTCCATGATCACGCAGGCCGGCTTGCGGCCTTCGCTCTCCAGCCGTTCGATGCGGCGCTCCATGGCGCCGGCGTCGTTGAACGGCACCGCGATCGTCAGGTCGACGATCTCCTGCGGGATCCCCGCTCCGTAGGAGAGCGAGGCGTAGTTCTCGCGGTCGCCGATCTGGTCGTATTCGACGCCGATCGAGACCATCACCCCGTCGTGGTGGCCGTGGTATGAGCCGAAGATCTTGACGATCTCATCGCGGCCAGTGGAGGCCCGGGCGATCCGGATCGCGTCCATCGTGGCCTCCGAGCCGGAGTTCAGGAAGCGCCACCGTTCCATCCCGAAGCGGCGCTGGAGCTCCTCGGCGACCAGGATCCCGTCCTCGGTCGTCGCGGCGAAGTGACTCCCCTCGGCGACCCGCTCGCTGACGGCCCTGACGATCGCCGGGTGGGCATGGCCCTGGACCATCGAGCCGAACCCGTTGTGGAAGTCCCACATGCGGTTGCCGTCGACGTCGTTGACAATGGGCCCGGACCCGGTCGTCAGATAGATCGGGAACGGGTCACGGGCCTGGTAGCTGGAAGCGACGCCACCGCTCAGCGACTTGCGGGCCCGGCTGTAGAGCGCCGCGCTGGCCCGGGTGCGCTCATCGAGCCGTGCGGCTTCGCGGTCGATCATGCTGCGAACGCGCTCGCGGTCGAGCACTGCGGGGGCCTCGGCTGCCATCGGGTCGTCCTCCAGTCGGTCTCGCGGCGCTGGGGCGCCGGCGCGGTTATACAACCAGGTTACGCATCCAGCGCCGGCATGCTGTCGATTTGCGGTCCCTTGGTTCGTCCTAAAGGGACAACCCGAGGGCTGGGCGGCGCGGTCGAGGTCGCTCCGATCGTCGAGTCGTGAGCGCCGCCACGGCGCCCCGGTCTCCCAGCTGACGCTCAGCTTTCCGGCGCGAGGCTATGAGCCTGGCGGGCGAGCATGCCCGCATGACTACTACAGAGCTCCTCCAGCCCCCCGCCCCTGCGACCCGCTCCCCCCGCCCGCCTCAGGCAGGCGGGCGGGCACCGGAGCCCCCGGCGGGTGAGCGCCGGGTCGACCCCGCGTGGGCGCGGCCGGCGCTCATCCTGCTGCTCGTCCTGACCGCG
>Ga0181519_10004304_pt1 | contig 11575 bp, 9 predicted proteins | sample PEATcosm2014_Bin_26_FD_121102 | JGI IMG/M metagenome (GOLD analysis project Ga0181519, IMG submission 121102) | Peatland microbial communities from MTU Mesocosm Facility, Houghton, MI, USA - PEATcosm2014_Bin02_10_metaG | ecosystem: Environmental > Terrestrial > Soil > Wetlands > Peat | place... | reverse complement strand
TGGAGTGCGGCATTGATTGGGGCGGCCTTGATGCTGGCTCCGGGGCTCACGGCAGCGCGGGCGCAGAACGATCAGGGTGCCAGCTCGAAACAGGACTTGAAGGATGCGGGGCACGACGCCAGGGCCGGAGTGAAGGATGCCGGCAAAGGCGTGAAGAAGGGGACTCAGAAGTCGTACAAGACGGGCAAGAAAGATACGAGGAGGGCTTACGACAAGACGAAGAACACGACGAAGGGCGCGGTGAATGGCGGCAAGGAAGGGGCGAAAGAGCCGCCGCAGTGAGCCCGCGAAGCGGGAGCACCGCCTGACTGAACCTTCCTGCTTGACATTCCAGCCTGGCTGCTATGTTCTGATGCCACTATGGGAATCCTTCTACTGATCGTTCTTGCGCTGCAGTCCGCGGGCCCGGCGCCGAGCAACAACGATCCTTTTGTCGGGCTGCGCAACCAGTGGGCAAGCGATCTTCACGCAAAGCATATCGAGGACTCGCTGGCGCAATATGCGGCGGATGCGGACTTTGTCAGCGACGCGGGCCGCGCCCATGGGACGGATGCGCTTCGCAGCCTGTTCCAGAATGTCACGGCCACTCTCGACAGCGACCTGACCTTTACTTCTGAGCGGGTTGAGGTCTCGGGTGATCTTGCATACGACTCCGGCACGTATACCGAGACGCCGGTGACGCGGGCCACGGGAAAGGTGCAGCACCTGGCGGGCAGTTATCTGACGGTGTATCGACGGACGAACGTTGGCGGCAGCGGGAATGCGGTGTGGCTGATTGTGGAGCAGGTGTGGACCGGGGGGAGGTGAGGCAGTAGCGCTGGGCAGGTGTCTCTCAAAAAACAAAAGGCGAGCCGTAGCCCGCCTTTGTTTTTGTTGATTTGAAATTGTTTGCGTCTTACAGAGGCTGAACGTCAGCTGCCTGCCAGCCTTTAGGCCCCTTCACGACGTTGAATTGCACGGCCTGACCTTCCTGCAGACTCTTGAAGCCATTGGCGGTAATGGCCGAGTAATGCACGAAGACATCCTCGCCGTTCTGGCGCGAGATAAAGCCGTAGCCTTTCGCGTCGTTAAACCACTTCACAGTACCTTGTTCCATTTGGTGCTTTTTCCTGAATCGAATTGCGCTGGAGTGAATCGGAGCGAAACTGGCAGACCTGCATTTCCTGCTTTGTTGGGCGAGGCGAAAGACTGCGCTTGCCCGGTTCGGTTCTAACGCTGGCTTATTGTACCAGATCGCCGGCATTTGGACCTCCCTACCCAGACCTGCGGGATGCCGGGCCATCCAATAGGACGCACTCCCTCGGCGTTGGGCGGCTGGTCCTGCAAAATCGCCTGGGAACGATCTGCTCCTGTAGGCTGGCTATCTGTAACCTGTGCCAGTTCTCGAAACCGTCGATCGGCAAAAGAGCCAGGTTTTCTTCGAAAGGGTCTCTTCTGACCCACCCGAAGCGGGTATGCTGGTTGATTCAATGACTCAGGGCCTGATGCGCGATACTGATCTGCTGGCGGAGGCGCTGGATCGCCTGCAGCGCGAATTCTCCGCGCTTCCCTGCTACACGCCCGAAATCCCGGGCGAAAGCCGGATGGCGGATGTGCTCGGGGAAGCTGCGAGACGGCTGGGCGACAATTTTCCTTATTTCCACCCGCTGTATGCGGGACAGATGCTCAAACCGCCGCATCCGGTGGCTCGCGCGGCTTACGCCCTTGCCATGAGCCTGAACCCCAACAACCATGCTCTCGACGGCGGTCGGGCCAGCTCGCGCATGGAGATCGAAGCGGTACGGGAGATCGCCGCTTTGTTCGGCTGGAGTGAGTTCCTGGGGCACCTCACCAGCGGCGGAACCTTCGCCAATCTCGAGGCGCTGTGGGTTGCGGGGCAGATGGCACCGGGGAAAAGCATTGTCGCGTCGGAGCAGGCGCACTACACGCACAGCCGCATCAGCGCGGTTCTCAAGCTGCCCTTTGTTTCGGTTGGCACTGACGCGCGTGGGCGCATGGACACTACCGAGCTCGAAAAGGCCGTCGCCGCTGGGAACGTCGGCACAGTTGTCGCTACGCTGGGAACGACCGCGGTGGGCGCGGTCGATCCCCTCGCCGAGATTCTCGAACTCCGACGAAAATACGGGTTCCGCATTCATGTCGATGCCGCGTACGGCGGATATTTTCGTCTCGCTTCGAATCTGGCGTCCGATACGCAGCGCGCTTTCGACCAAATCGGTTCGGCCGACTCGCTCGTGGTCGATCCGCACAAGCATGGTTTGCAGCCCTACGGATGCGGATGCGTACTTTTTCGCGATCCCGCGATGGGGCGCTGGTACAGGCACGACTCTCCCTATACCTACTTCACATCGAGCGAGCTGCACCTTGGCGAGATAAGCCTGGAGTGTTCGCGCGCGGGAGCTTCCGCTGTCGCTCTCTGGACGACTCAACGGCTGCTGCCGCTCGTGACTGGCGGCGAGTTTGCGCGCGGACTCGAGAAGGGTAGGAAAGCGGCGCTCGTCCTGGACAACATCGTCGCTTCGGATCCCCGGTTTGTCTCCGGTCCTGCCCCGGAGCTGGATATTGTGGTGTGGGCGGTGCGAGGATCGACGGTTGCAGAATCTTCTGAACGAGCCCAGGAAGTTTTCGAGCGCGCAGCGCAGGGGGGACTGCATCTGGCCCTTGCGCATCTGCCTGCCCGATTATTCCCCGACGGGAACTGGAGCACTGAAGCGTCGGGAGACAATCCCACGGGCACGGTCACCTGCCTGCGGTCGGTGCTGATGAAGCCGGAGCACTTGGCGTGGGCGGAACAGATCGGCGAGCGGCTCCGGCAGGCGGTATAACCAGGGTAAACCAGCGATTCTTGGGATTTGCAAATGGTATTAAGGTTGAATTGGAATGCTGGATGAAAACGGATACACTGCCCGCATCTACTCTTAGCGTAACCAGAAGTATCGGGGTTTCCGGGAGAAAGAAGGGTCCATGCTGGACGTAGAGGGTGTTAAGAAGAAGCACGCGGAGCGATTCGGTTCCGAGCCTGCGGTTTTTCTAGCACCGGGTCGAGTGAACCTGATCGGGGAACACACCGATTACGCCGGTGGTTTCGTGATGCCGGCGGCGATTGAATTCGGGACCCTCGCCGCCATCACACCGCGCGACGACGGCCGCGCAGTGATCTGGTCGGAGAATTTTCATGAAGTCGTGAGCCACCAGATCGACGGTTTTCCGAAGAACGGCGGCGGTCACTGGTCCGGATACCCGCTAGGCGTGGTGAAAATCCTGCGAGAGGCGGGGTTTGCGATTCCGCCCTTCAGTCTGACCCTGCTGGGAGACGTTCCGCTGGGCGCAGGGCTGAGCTCATCGGCATCGGTCGAAGTGGCGACGGCGCTGGCCGCCCTGCATCTGGCGCATGCGGATCCACCGCGGGAAGAGATCGCGAAGCTGGGCCAGCGTGCGGAAAACGTTTATGTGGGGGCGAACTGCGGCATCATGGATCAGTTCATTGCCTGCCGCGGGGAGGAAAACCACGCGCTGCTGCTCGACTGTCGCTCGCTTGAATACCGGCTCGCGCCTATCCCGAAGAACGTCAGCCTGATCATCGCGAACACCATGGTGAAACATGCGCACGCCGGCGGAGAGTATGGCATCAGGCGGGGTGAAGTCGAGGAAGGGACCGGGATTCTGAGCAGTCACCGGCCGGAGATCGCCCTGCTGCGCGACGCGACTACCCAGGATCTGGAGAAGTGGGGCGCGGAAATGCCGGAGAACGTCTTGCGGCGGTGCCGGCACGTGATCACAGAGAATCTGCGCACCGTGGCGGCGGCCGATGCACTGGAGGCGGGGAACATGAAGAAGCTCGGCGACCTGATGGCGGCCGCGCATGCCAGCTATCGGGACGATTTCGAGGCCAGCTGCGAAGAGGCCGATATCATGGTAGAGGCCGCGCAGCGGCTCCCCGGACTGGTTGGGGCGCGTCTTACCGGCGGAGGTTTCGGCGGATGCACGGTCAATTTGGTACAGGCTGACCTGGCGGCGGATTTTGCGAAGCGGCTGCACGAAGAATACCGCGCACGGACGGGCATAGATGCGGAAATCTATCGATCGCACGCGTCGGCAGGCGCACACGCGGTTTGAAGGAGTCAACGGTGAGGCTGCGAGATTTCTACCTGGAACGGCGGCGGGCGGAGGTTCCGGTATTTTTGAAGGTGCTCAGGGCTTTGCCGGCGGATCAGATGCAGTACAAGCCCCACGAGCGATCCCCTTCCGCAGAGCAACTGGCGTGGACCATGACCTGGGAACTGCGCTCCTGTCTCGACGTGGTGAAACATAACCGTGCAGAATGGAGGTTGGATCCGGCGCCGCCCCTGCCAGAGTTGATCAGCCTGTTCGAGCAGTGGTCGAATGAGCTGACGGAGGAGGTGGCCGCGATGGACGAGGTGGCGTGGGATCGAACCGCGGAGTTCTATTACAACGGCAAGAAGGTTTCCGAGCAGCCGGCCTCGACGTTCCTATGGATGATCCTGTTCGACGCCATACACCACAGGGGACAGCTCACAACCTACCTGCGGCCGATGGGGAGTAAGGTGCCGGCGATTTATGGCCCGTCGGGGGACGAGCGGCCGGCATGAGATGTGTTTTTCGATGGGGCGCACGTATTCCACAGAAGGGTCATACCGGCGCTTCTGACGCCGATGTAACAATCACAAGGGTTGGCCACCGGCTTCGTGGCTGGCAGAAGATGGCATATCCTTGTAACACAGGCGCTGGGACAGGGCCGGAGAAAACGTTTTAGCGATGCGCTTTATTAATCGTTCGCAGTACTTCTCCCCGGAAGAACCAGGCGAAGGCGGCATAGTCGCTTACTTCTCCATGGAAATCGCTGTGGTCCCGCAGTTTCCTACGTACAGCGGGGGGCTCGGGGTTCTGGCAGGCGACACCTTGCGAGCCGCTGCGGATATGGGACTGCCGCTGGCAGCCGTGACCCTGGCTCACCGGAAGGGATATTTCCAGCAGCATCTGGACGCCAACGGAATTCAAACCGAGGAGCCTCAGCCGTGGAGTCCGGAAACGACCCTGGCGGCGGAAGAACCCGTGGTCAGCGTCACGATTGAGGGGCGCGCGGTGGCTGTGCGGGCGTGGCGGTACGACATGGAAGGCGTCGCTGGGCACCGGATCCCCATTTATTTCCTCGATACGAATCTGGAACAGAACGATCCGAAAGACCGCACGATGACCGATCAACTCTATGGGGGCGACGCGGATTACCGGTTGCGCCAGGAGGCGATTCTCGGCATCGGCGGCGCTCGCATGCTGCGCGCTCTCGAATATGAGCCTTCGGTCTACCACATGAACGAGGGGCACGCCGCGCTGCTGACCATCCCGGTGCTCGAGCAGGAGCTGCACGGGGCGGGTCTGCAGACCGCGACCGAGCGCAACATCGAAGCGGTGCGGCGGCGATGCGTGTTTACCACTCACACCCCTGTCCCCGCGGGACACGATCGCTTCTCCGGCGAGCAGGCTTACCGCATTCTTGGCGCGGAACGCGCGGGGATGCTGGAGCGCTTCGGCTGTTTCCACGATGGCCTCCTGAACATGACCTATGTCGCGCTGCGCTTCTCGCGCTTTGTGAATGGGGTCGCGATGCAGCACGGCAAGGTGTCGCGCCAGATGTTTCCCGAGTACACCATCGACGCCATCACCAATGGAGTTCATGCGGGCACATGGACGGCGCCCTCGGTGCAGGCTGTCTTCGACCGCCATTTGCCCCGCTGGCGGCAGGACAATGTGACACTGCGCTACGCCATCGATATTCCGGAAAATGAAATTGTCGCAGCGCATGCCGCCTCGAAAAAGACGCTGATCGAAACCGTGCAAGCGGCATCCGGCGTGGAAATGCGGCCTGAGGTTTTCACCATCGGTTTTGCGCGCCGCGCCGCCACATATAAGCGCGCAGACCTGCTCTTTACCGACCCGGAGCGGCTGGTTCGTTGCGCCGATAAGAACGGCGGCCTGCAGATCGTCTACGCGGGCAAGGCACATCCTGCCGACGAACCGGGAAAGGCAAAGATCCGCCGCGTGATTGAGCTCGCGAAGGAGCTGCGCAACAGTCCCCTGAAGATTGTTTACCTCGAAAACTACGAATGGAGGCTCGGCGCGGTGCTCACCGGAGGCGTGGACCTCTGGCTGAATACGCCGCGGCGTCCTTACGAAGCTTCCGGAACCAGCGGCATGAAGGCCGCGCTGAACGGCGTGCCCAGCCTGAGCGTTCTGGATGGCTGGTGGATCGAGGGCTGGATTGAAGGCGTGACCGGATGGGCGATTGACGATCACGACGACGAGCCGGGTGAGGCGAATTCGATGTACGAGCACCTGGAACAGGTGATTCTGCCGATGTATTACAAGGACACGGGGCAGTGGCGACGCGTCATGCGCTCCACAATTGCGCTGAACGGGTCGTTTTTTAATACGCAGCGCATGCTCGAGCAGTACGTGATCAATGCTTACTTTCCGGAAAAGCTGATCGAGAGACCGTCGGAAACCCCCGCTCCGGACCTCGAAAAGAGCCTGGCCACATAAAGGCGCGCCTGAGCACAATCCAGAACCGCCCGGATTTGGCGCCAGATTTTCGATGCTATACTTGCGATGACTTCCTTTCTATCTCGTCCGCAATGGTGTGACGAGCTGCAGCAATGGCCTTCGCCGCTCGGGTTGCATCCAGAACCATGGGAGAGATTTACTTGAGCCGGTCACCCGTTCAGCAGGTGGCAACAGAAGTGTCGCGCCGCCCGCTTTGCGTCGATCTGGATGGCACTCTGGTCAAGAGCGACACGCTGATGGACTCGCTGCTGCTGCTGGTGCGCACTCGGCCGCTCGACGCGTTGCGGTTTCCCTTCTGGCTCTTGCGTGGCAAGGCCGCCGTCAAAGAGGAAGTCGGCACCCGTGTTTCCCTCGATGTGAGGCACCTGCCCTACAACCGCTCGGTGCTCGAGTTTCTGGAAATCGAGCGCGGCGAAGGCCGCAAGCTGTATCTGACGACCGGCGCCGACCGGCAACTCGCCGAGCGCGTAGCCGCCCACCTCGGCCTTTTCGACGGCGTGTTGGCCAGCGACGGCAAAACAAATCTGACGGCGGCCAACAAGCTCGATGGACTGCGCAGGACCTTCGGCGACGAGGGGTATGACTACATCGGTAACGCCGGTCCCGATCTAACGCTGCTCCAGCACGCAGGCACGGCGATGATTGCGAATCCTGTGCCCTCATTGCGTGCCGGGCTGCGCTCGCGTGGCATCTCAGTGCATCGCCAATTCGAGGATCGGGCCGCGCCCGCGAAGGCTATCCTCAGGGCGATTCGCCTGCACCAGTGGGCGAAGAACGTGCTGATTTTTGTGCCCATGCTGCTGGCGCACGTCCTGCGGGCGAGCGCATTCGCCGCCGCTGCTATCGCATTCGTCAGCTTCAGCTTGTGCGCTTCGTCTACCTACATCGCCAACGACCTGCTCGACATCGAATCGGATCGGCGCCACGCAAAGAAACGCGCAAGGCCTTTTGCGTCGGGCGACCTGCCGGTGACCGCCGGCATCGCTATAAGCGCGGCTTTTCTCGCTGGCTCTGTGGCCATCGCGGCCGCCTTTCTTCCTCACGCGTTTCTGCTGTGGTTGTTTCTCTACCTCGTGGCCACCTTGTCTTATTCGCTTGTTCTCAAGCGCGTGGTGCTGGTGGATGTAATTTTGCTTTCGGGGCTCTACACAGTGCGTTTGATTGCCGGCGCGGCGGCGACGCAGGTCGAAATCTCTCCTTGGCTGGGAGCTTTTTCCCTGTTCCTGTTTCTGAGCCTGGCTATGGTCAAGCGCTTCAGCGAACTGCAAAATACCCGCGCCCAGGGGCAGACAGTGGCCAACGGCCGCGGCTACCTGCTCGGCGACATCGAGCAAATCCGCAGCTTCGGCACCTCCAGCGCCTACGCCGCCGTCGTGGTCTTCTCGTTTTATATCGGCGCGCGCGATGTGAGCAGTCTGTACCGCCATTCCGCGCGGCTTTGGCTGGTCACGCCACTGATGATTTTCTGGTTGAGTCGCGTCTGGCTGCTGGCTTCGCGCGGGCAGCTCGATGAGGACCCGGTGATTTTTGCCGTCACCGATCGCCTGAGCCTGCTCACCGGAGCGGCCGTCGCGGTGATTGCTGTGATTGCAGCCTGGTGAGGTAAAACGAATGGGCCTCATGCGTAAGTCGGAGGCGGCTCCGGATCAATCTCCACAGTTTGAATCCTGGGGACGATATCCGAAATTTCAGGCGGAGGTTGTTCCGCTTCACTGGGGGACCGATTTTCCCTTGCGACAGCCTCCCGCCACCAGGCAATTGCCTGTGGGCCTGGGCCGCAGCTACGGCGACGTTTGCCTGCTCGAAAATGGCACGCTGCTGCAAACGGTGGGCATGGATCGGCTGCTGCATTTCGACCCGGCCACGGGCATGCTCCGCTGCGAGGCGGGCGTCTCGCTGCGGCAGATCCTGGATTTCGCCGTGCCGCGTGGATTCTTCCTTCCGGTTACGCCGGGAACGAAATATGTAACCGCGGGTGGCGCAATTGCTAACGACATCCACGGCAAGAATCATCACGTGGCCGGAACGTTTGGGCGCCATGTGCTGCGTTTCGAACTGGTGCGCTCCAACGGAACCAGGATGGTCTGCAGCCCCATTGAAAACCCGGAGTGGTTTGCCGCCACCATTGGCGGAATGGGGCTTACGGGCCTGATGACCTGGGCGGAGATTCATCTTCGCCCCATTGTTTCGCGGAAGCTCGATTATCGCGGCGACAAGTTTCATGGCATCGATGAATTCCTTGCCTTGTCTCACGCCGCGACCAGCGAGTATACGGTCGCCTGGATCGATTGCGTCTCCACGGGGCGCAACTTCGCGCGCGGGATTTTCATGCAGGGCGACCACTCCGAGACTCCCGGACCTTTGACCCGGAGCAAGGAACCCAGACTGGCGTTCCCCTTCGATCTGCCCGAGGTTGCTCTCAACCGGTTTTCCATGGCGGCTTTCAACTCGCTTTACTTTCATAAACAGCTGGGCAAGCAGAAGGTCGGACCCGTGGATTACGAGCCTTTCTTTTATCCGCTGGATGCGGTATTGCACTGGAATCGGATGTATGGGAAACAAGGGCTGCTGCAGTTTCAGAACGTACTGCCGCACGAAAGCGGCCGCGAAGGCATGCTCGAAATTCTGAAGGCAATCACGAAATCTGGTCTCGCTTCGTTCCTCGCGGTCATCAAGTTTTTCGGCGACGTGCCCTCCGTTGGCATGATGTCTTTCCCCACGCCAGGCGTAATGCTGGCCCTGGATTTTCCGATCAGGCGCGAGCTGAGCTTTGCGCTGGTCGATCGTCTCGCGCGCATCACTCTCGAGCACGGCGGCCGCATGTATTCTGCCAAGGACGCGCGCATGACGGCGGAGCAGTATCAGGCCTTTTATCCGCAATGGCAGGATTTTGCGCGCTTCGTCGATCCGGGATTCGACTCGGCGTTCTGGCAACGGGTAACAGGACGGAGGCCTCTTGATGACTAAGCAGGCTGCGGCGCCGAAGCGTGTGCTGGCGCTGGGCGCGACCTCGGCCATCGCCGAAGCCACGCTTCGCCTGCTGGCCGAGCAACCCGCCAGCTTCTTTCTGGTCGGCCGGAATCCGTCAAAGCTCGCCGTTGTTCGCGATGATCTGCTCACGCGCGGAGCAACTGCGGCCGCGACATGTGTCATCGACCTGGACGACACGGGTGCCCATCCGGCAATGCTTGCCCAGGCGCTTGGGGCGCTGGGCGGGATCGACCTTGCGCTCCTGGCGCACGGCATTCTTGGCGATCAAACCGAAGCCGAGAAGGACTATGCGGTCGCCAAGGCAATCCTGCATACCAATTTTCTCTCGGCCGTTTCACTCGTGACCTGGCTGGCGAATTATTTTGAGGCCGAGCATCGCGGAACGATCGCGGTTATCTCGTCGGTGGCCGGAGATCGGGGCCGCAAGAGCAATTACGTCTACGGCGCCTCGAAAGGCGGGCTCAATATTTTTCTGGACGGCGTCCGCAATCGTATCGACCGCGCCGGGGTGCAGGTGTTAACCATCAAACCCGGTTTTGTGGCCACGCCGATGACCGCGCACCTGAAGAAGAACGCCCTTTTCGCTGAACCCTCGCAGGTGGCCCGCCACATTCTGCGTGCCATTGAGAAAGGCAAGGACGTGGCTTATGTGCCGCCTTTCTGGGGGCTGATCATGCTCATCGTCCGCAGCGTTCCGCGGCGCATTTTCAAGAAGATGAATATGTAACCGCGACGGTCCCGCAGAGCGGAATCTGAATCGGCTTCCGCCTGGCCAACATCTTAAATTTGGATTGGGGGCGGCCGTCCCATAGTCTTTTTCGGGAGTTGGGTCGTCTCCACATACGTAAAACTGTTGTCAGGGACGAATTCCCCACACACAGGCAGAAGATGGATACTGTTAAAAGCGGGATTGGTGTCCCCCCACCACACGGACTAGTTTGTCTCCGGAATCCCGCATCCCGGTACCGAGCGACCCGGAAAGCGGCAGGAGAAACTGAAGCGATATGTGGATAGTCCGCCTCGCGCTGCGACGGCCCTACACGTTTGCCGTTGTCGCGCTGCTCTTGATGATTCTGGGTCCGCTGGCCATCGTGAATATGCCGGTCGACATTTTTCCGAACATCAACATCCCCGTCGTGACGATGCTCTGGAATTACGCGGGCTTCTCGCCGGAACAGATGGCGAGCCGCATCGTTACGCTCAGCGAACGGTCACTCACCACGACCGTTAACGACATCGAACACACCGAGTCCAACTCGCTCAACGGCATCGCCGTCCAGAAGATCTACTTCCAGCCGGGCGTGAATATTGCCAACGCAGTGGCTCAGGTCACGGCGATCGCGCAAACCCAGCTCCGCCAGCTGCCACCCGGAACCACACCTCCCCTGGTCATCCAGTACAACGCCTCCAGTGTTCCTATCGTTCAGCTGGGACTTTCCGGACAGGGCCTTTCGGAGATGCAGCTGAACGATCTGGCGCTTAACTTCATCCGCACCCAGCTCGTTACTGTGCCTGGCGCGGGCATCCCTTATCCCTATGGCGGCAAGCAACGGCAAGTGCAGGTCGATCTCAACCTGCCGGCTCTTCAGTCGAAGGGGCTTTCCCCGGCCGATGTGGTGAACACCATCGGCGCGCAAAACATTATTCTGCCTGCGGGAACCATCAAGATCGGTCCCTTTGAATACGAGCTTGAAACCAACAGCGCACCGAGCACGATTCAGGCGCTGAACGATTTGCCGATTCGTCAGGTCAACGGGGCTATGGTTTACATCCATGACGTGGCCCACGTCCGCAACGGTTTTCCGCCGCAGACCAACATCGTGCGAGTCGATGGGCAGCGCGCAGCGCTGCTGTCGGTGATCAAGACCGGCGACGCTTCAACCCTAAACATAGTGAAGGGGATCCTCGCGAAGTCCGAGAGCTTGAAATCCCAGCTCCCCCCGCAGCTCAGGATAACGCCTCTGGCCGATCAATCCATCTTCGTGCGCGCCTCGATCGACGGCGT
>Ga0181519_10004301_pt1 | contig 11579 bp, 12 predicted proteins | sample PEATcosm2014_Bin_26_FD_121102 | JGI IMG/M metagenome (GOLD analysis project Ga0181519, IMG submission 121102) | Peatland microbial communities from MTU Mesocosm Facility, Houghton, MI, USA - PEATcosm2014_Bin02_10_metaG | ecosystem: Environmental > Terrestrial > Soil > Wetlands > Peat | place... | reverse complement strand
TCGCTCACCGACGAGGACAGAAAAACAGTGCTGGCGCAACTGCCGGGGATCATCTACTCCTCTCCGGTGGTGGAGATGCATGACCGCATCAGCTTTGGCGGCGGTGTTACGAAGGATACGCTGGTGCTGGGCGTCAGCCCGCAATACCAGAACATTCGCAATTTGCTGGTGCCGGTGGGGCGCTTTATCGACGACGAGGACGCTTCGGCTCACATCGAGTGCGCGGTGGTCACGGAGGAATTTGCCCGCGAGCGGTTCGGCAGCAACGACGCCGCGGTGGGCCAGACCTTCGAGATCATGGGCATTCCGTTCACCATCATTGGTGTGTTCCGGGAAGCTGTAAGCGACTTCGGCAACTCCGAGATCCAGGACCAGACCATCCTGATTCCATATTCGGTGGCGCGCTACTTCACGGGATCGGAGAACGTGAAGCAGATTTACTTTTCCATGCGCAGCATGGAGGAGGTGCCCGACGCCGCCAAGGAGATCCAGCGCATCGTACAGGCGCGCCACCGGCCCGACTCGATCTACAAGACGCAGACTCTCAAGGAGTATCTGACCGTAGCCGGCAATATCGCCGACTACCTGACGCTGCTGCTGGTGGCGGTGGCCGCGGTCACGCTGGCTGTGGGCGGCGTGGGCATCATGAACATCATGCTGGCCGGCGTGCGGGCGCGCGTCCGCGAGATCGGCATTCGCAAGGCATTGGGCGCCACGAGCCGCGAGATCAAGCTGCAGTTTCTTACCGAGGCGGTGATCATCTCGCTCACCGGGGGAATTGTGGGAAGCATTGTGGGACTCGCCCTGCCGGTTTCAGTGCGGGTGTTCACCGACTATCACATCCCCATCAATCCTTTTTCTGTAGTAATCGCCCTGACCTCGGCCATGGTAGTCGGCATCATCTTCGGCACCGTTCCGGCCACACGCGCCGCCCAGCTGGACCCCGTAGAATCGCTGAAGTATGAGTGATACCGGGCAAGAGCCGGCAAAGCCTGAAGCCGATCAGAAGGACGAGCCCGCTCAAGGGCCGAGCCTGACCCTTCTCTACAGCCTCATTGCACTTGCACTTTTCGCGGCCATCGGCCTTGCGCTGATGATCGTGATTCCGTTTTATCACCGCAGATAGAATCAACCCAGATGTGCGGATCGGAGGAGGCCTCATGCCGACCCAAGCCGAAAAGGCTGCTGTGTTCCAGGCTTTGCACCAGCGCGAACAGGTGTTTGTGATTGGCAACCCGTGGGACGCTGGAACGGCCAGGTTGCTCACCGGCATGGGATTCTCCGCCTTGTCGACAACCAGCGCGGGACTGGCGTTTACGCTGGGGCGGCGCGATGCCACGGCAAGCGTGAGCCGCGACGAGGCCCTGGCCAACGCCCGAGCCATTGTGGAAGCCACTGCTCTTCCGGTTGCCGCCGATCTTGAAAACGGCTATGGGCACAGCCCGGAAGTGGCTGCGGAGACCATTCGCCTGGCCGCGGAGGCGGCGGGCCTGGTGGGAGGGTCGATCGAAGACGCGACGGGCAATCCGGAAATGCCGATCTACGATTTTGAGCATGCCGTCGAGCGGATTGCGGCCGCTGCCGGCGCGGCTCGCGCCTTGCCCTTCCCTTTCATGCTGGTTGCGCGCGCCGAGAATTATCTCCACGGCCGTCCCGACCTGGACGACACGATCCGCCGCCTGCAGGCCTTTGAGAAGGCAGGCGCGGAGGTGCTGTACGCCCCAGGAATCACGAGGCCAGACGAGATACGAACCATCTGCAAGGCCGTCGGCAAGCCGGTCAACGTGCTGATGGGATTGAAGGGCGCGCCTGCAATTTCGGTACGGGAGTTGGGAGAACTGGGGGTGCGCCGCGTCAGCATCGGCTCGGGATTCAGCCGCGCCGCCATGACGGCTCTTTATATCGCCGCGCGCGAGGTGCTCCATCACGGAACGTTCAACTTCGCAGCCGACACGCTCTACATGTCAGAGCTGGTGGACCTTTTTAAGTGAGCACGAACACCGGTTGAGCCTTGGCCATCGGGAGGAATTAGGATGGTCTGGTTGTGGAGTCTGGCTTCTTCGCCACTACTTCTGCAACTGAGGACCCCGATCATGCTGCGTTTTGCTACCCTTCGCACCGCATTGGTTCCCTTCCTGCTGTTGGCCGGCGTTGTCTGCCTGGCTCAGTCTGCTTCCTCGCCCTACGACGCTGTGAACCCGATCATTGGCACAGACGGGGGCGGCAATACATACCCCGGCGCGTCGCTGCCCTTTGGCATGGTGCAGTGGAGCCCCGACACCAACACGGACGCCTGGTACTACTACAAGGACAAGCAGATCACGGGTTTTGGGCTGACGCATATCAGCGGAGCCGGCTGCCCGCTGTATGGAGATTTCGCGGTGCTACCACTCGTTGGCGAATTATCTTCCAGCCCGGGCTCCGGCATTGGTCCATACGCGGCTGCGTTCGATCACGGCAACGAAGAAGCGCATCCGGGCTACTATGCGGTAACACTCGGGAACGGCGTGCGGGTAGAGATCACAGTTGGGCAACGTTCGGGAATCGCGCGGTTTACTTTCCCTGAAGGAAGCAGCGCGCGCCTGCTGGTGAATGCGGGGTCCAGCGCAAACACCGTGCAGGGCAAGGACCCATTGCCGGCCGGGAACAAGGCTTACGGGAATCAGATTGCGCTGAATGGCATGGACGCGTATGCGGGCCTGGTTTCAGCGGGCGGGTTCTGCTCGTCGGAGTCGCATTACAAGCTCTACGTGACGGGGCAGTTCAACAAGCCTTACAAGGCGTGGAAGCTATGGCAGGACGACACCATCCTCGCCGATGCAAAGAGCGCACTGGGCAAGCACGCCGGGGCGTGGCTCGACTTCGGCAACGCGCGTGAGGTCGAGCTCAAGGTGGGAATTTCGTTTGTGAGCCAGGCCGGTTCGGCGGCGAATCTGCGCCAGGAGATTCCGGGCTGGGACTTCGATAACTTTCGTGCCACGGCGCGCCAGATCTGGAGCCAGATGTTGGGCCGGATCGCGGTGGAAGGCGGAACGGCGGACCAACGCACTATTTTCTATACCGGCGTGTATCACTCGCTCCTCTCGCCCACGGTCTTCAGCGATGCGGACGGCAGCTACGCAGGCTTCGACTGGAAGGTGCGGTCGCTGCCGGGAACGAAGCAGGGAGCGCAGTACGCCAACTTCTCCGACTGGGATATCTATCGCAACACGGTGCAGTTCCAGGCGTTGCTGGACAACGCGCGCTCCTCCGACATGATGCAGTCGCTGGTGAACGACGCGGTGCAGAGCGGATGGTATCCGCGCTGGCCGGCCGCCAACGATGTGACGTATGTGATGGGCGGTGATTCGCCGGTGGCCGTGATCTCTTCGTCCTACGCGTTCGGTGCGCATAACTTCGACGTCGACACGGCGCTCCAATTTATGGTGAAGGCCGGAACGGAGTCCGGCATGGGGCCGCACAGCAATTCAGAGCGGCCGTTTATCGAGGAGTATCGCGTCCTTGGATACGTGCCCAACGAAAAGGATGAGATTTCCGCCTCGCGCACGCTCGAATACGCCAACGACGATTTTGCGATTGCGCAGTTCGCCAAAGCAACGGGTCATACGGACGAGTACAAAGCGTTCATGAAGCAATCAGCGAACTGGAAGAACCTGCTCGACCCCGAAACAGGCTGGATTCGCCCGCGCAACTCGGACGGAAGCTGGCAGGCTGGGTTCGACGCCGAGCTCTCCATGCCCAAGCGCCACTGGAACAACCAGATCAGCAATGACCAGGAGGGGTTTGAAGAGGGCAACACCTACCAGTACACCTACATGATTCCCTTCGACTATCCGGCTCTCTTCGCCGGAGTTGGCGGCGTAGACAAGGTGACTCCGCGGCTGGACAAGTTCTTCCTCAAGCTGCGCTGCTGGGGCGAGCCCTGCTACAACATCGAGAACGAGCCGGATTTCGTGGTGCCTTACGCCTATGTCTTCGCGGGGCAGCCGTGGAAGACGCAGGAGGTGGTCACGCGGATTGCCAAGGAAGTCTTCAAGAATGCGCCGGAGGGCATTCCCGGCAACGACGACCTGGGCGCCACGTCCGGTGTGTATGTGTGGGACGCGCTTGGGCTCTACCCGGCCGTGCCTGGAGTGGGCGGGCTGGTTCTGGGAACGCCGATGTTCGACAAAGCCACCCTTCGCCTGGCTGGCGGCAAGATCCTGGTGATCAGCCGCCAGGGCAGAGGCATATACGTGCAGAAGGTGACGCTGGATGGAGTGGCCTTTGCCAACAATTGGCTGCCGATTGCCAGGCTGCATACCGGGACGACCCGACTGGAATTCACGATGGGAACGGAGCCGAATCTTGTGCGTGGAACGAAGATCGGGGATCGGCCGCCGGCGTTCCGGTAAAGTTCTCTGTACGAGAAACTGAAGGTAAGGAGCATCCTTGAAAGAGTAAGGAGCATGAAGATGGCCAGGGCTACAAAAGCCGCTCCGACGCAATTCAGTCTCGCCAAGGTCACCAGCAAGGGGCAGGTCACGATTCCCGTCGAGGTTCGCAAGTCCCTGGGGGTCAAGCCAGGAGATAAGCTGCGCTTTGAGCAGTTCGAAGACGGCTTTCGCATAGTGCGTGATGTGGATGAGAGCGTTTTCGAGAAGTTCCGTGGAATTGGCATTCCAGGCATCGGCCCGGGTAAACAGGGCGTAATGGCCTACATGCGAGAACTCCGGGGATACGATGAGTTCGACGACCACATCGCTTGATACCTATGTCCTTGTTTATCTGCTGAACGAGGATGCGGCGTTGAATACCCGCGCACTGGCGGCAATTGAAAGGTCCAGAAAAGCCGGCAGACTGGTGGTTTCAGGCCCGGTTTATGCCGAATTGCTCGGCCTCCCCTCCAGAACCCAAGCGATTCTCGATCAATTCTTCACGGACGGCGGAATTGAAATCGACTGGCGTTTTGATGAGACAACCTGGCGCGCAGCAGGAGTTGCCTATCAAGGCTACGTGCGACGTAGACTCAAGAACACGGGCGAGTTGCCTCGGCGCATTCTGGCAGACTTTCTGATTGGCGCCCACGCTGTTGTTCGCGGCTACACGCTGCTCACAGTGGACGGCAGCACCTATCGAGTGTCATTTCCAGGAATCAACATCCAGTCAATTTGACGAGTCCTTGGTTTCCGCGCGCTCAGCAATCAGCACCGGAATCCCATCCACGATGGGATAGGTGCGGGCGCACTCTGTGCAAATGAGGCGGTCCGCGTCCTGGCGCAAGGCTCCCAGGCACGCCGGACAGGCGAGCTGATTCAGCACAATTGGGTCAAAAGAGTTGCTGCGGCTGGAGTCGGCTGGCATCGGAGGCGCTACTGGACGGTGGCTTCGGGGGCTGCGTCGGAGGCCGGCACGGCGCGCTTTGGAACCTTGGCAAACTCCTGCTCGATGCGGGCATTGGTACCGGCAACGGCGGACTCGTAGGCCACGCGGATGCCGTTGTAGATGGCGCGGTCATTCGATGATCCGTGGCCGATGATGCAGACGCCGCGCACGCCAAGCAGAGGCGCTCCGCCGTATTCGCGATAGTCGAGGCGGCGCCGGAACTCGTTGAAGGCCCGGCGAGAGAGCAGCGCGCCCACCTGGGCGGTGACGGTGCGGGTGAGCGACTCGCGCAGCACGTCGCGCACAAAGCGGCCGACGCCCTCGCTGGTTTTGAGCGCCACGTTGCCGACAAAGCCGTCGCAGATAATTACGTCAGCCAGCCCCGAGAAGATGTCGCGGCCTTCGACGTTGCCGATGAAGCGGATGGGCAGTGCCTTGAGTAGCGGGAAAGCTTCGCGGGTGAGGTCGTTGCCTTTGGTTTCTTCTTCGCCGATGGAAAGCAGGCCCACGCGCGGCTCGCTGATCTTGAGCACGCTGCGGGCGTAGATCTCGCCCATGACGGCAAACTGAGCCAGATTGTGCGGCTTGCAATCCACGTTGGCGCCCACGTCGAGCAGCACGCAGGGATTGCCGGTAGAACTGGGCATCGGGGTGGCCAGGGCCGGACGGTCCACGCCGGGCAGGGCTCCGAGCACCATTTTGGCCGTGGCCATGGCCGCACCGGTGTTGCCGGCGGTGACAAAGCCGGCTGCCTTGCCCTCGCGCACCAGCTTGAGGCCGACGCGCATGGAGCTGTCCTTCTTGCTGCGGACGGCGCTGGCCGCCTTCTCTTCCATGCCGATGCGTTCGCTGGCGTGGTGGATGACGATGGGCAGGTCTTCGTTTTCCAGGTGCTCGTCCAGCAGGTCGCGCAACTCGGCTTCCGGCCCAACCAGGTGGACCCGCACGGGCAGGCTGCGGCAGGCCTGGATGGCCCCCCGAATCTCCGGCTCTGGAGCTTTGTCGGAACCTACGGCGTCAAGGGCTATATCGATGAGCATCGGTGCTCAGTCTACTTGGCTGCTTCCTTGATGTCCAGAACGGCACGGCCCTTGTAAGCGCCGCACTTGGGGCAGGCGCGATGGGGGAGCTTCTTCTCGTGACAGTTGGGGCACTCGGAGACGCCGACAGCGGTGAGGAAGTCGTGGGCGCGGCGATTGGCGGTGCGGCGCGCGGAGTGGCGCCTTTTCGGATTCGGCATGACAACAGTTCCTTTCGTGTTCCCGCGAGCTTCCTGCCTGACGCCAGCGCACAGCAACCCAGCCTCAACGGCCTCGGCGGAACACCCTCAATCTCTTGGGGTTATGTTCAGGGCTTGATCCGGCCGCGGAGGCCAGACAGCGCTTCCCAGCGGGGGTCGTTCGAACCCTCTTCGCAGGTACACGCCGTGCTGTTGCGGTTTTCGCCGCAGCGCGGGCAAAGTCCTTTGCAATCAGGCTTGCACAGCGTCCTGACCGGCAGGGACAAAAGCACCTGCTCACGCAGCACATCTTCAAGCAACAGACTGTCTTTTAGATAATACCCGATTTCTGTCTCCGGCGCAGTAATGGAGCGTTCCAGGGCGTCGGAATCGGCTCGGGCGGGGCGAAAGATCAGGTCGAATTCGGCGCTGAGGGGAATCTCGACCGGCTCCACGCAGCGCGCACAGGGAACCTGAAACTTGCCGGAAAAGCTGCCCTTGAGCCGTATGTCGGCCACAATATCCTTGGGGCCGCGGTGCTCGTGCAGCACCTCAGCCCGGCCGGCGGTTGCCAACGGCCCCACCTGCTCGGCCTCCTCGCCCAGATCGACCGCTCCCGGAGGCAGTTCCAGGTCAAAATCGATCGGCTCCCGCTCCAGCTCGCTAACCTTGAATTCCATACTATGAGCCTAAGGCGCGTGGGGTTGCGCGTCAATCCGGCGAAGGCGTCTGGAACCATCTGAGTCTCCGCCGGAACTGCCCTAAAATAGCTGTGCACCCTCAAGTCCTTCCTCAGTTCCCCTTTTGCGAGCGATCATGACGCAAGAAGCAGACTCCCAGCCTGGCCCAATGATCCGCACACGCATAGCGGTCGATGCCGACCGGCCGCGGCTGATCCCGCTGATCAATGCCGCGTTTGCCATCGAGACATTCCTCGAAGGCACGCGGACGGATGAGGAGCGGCTGGCGGCGACCATGCGCAAAGGCAGCATTCTGCTGGCGGAAGACGGTGGCGGGCAACTGCTTGGGTGTGTCTATGCAGAGGTTCGCGGGACGCGCGGCTACCTGGGCCAATTGGCCGTCGACCCGGCGCGCCAGGGAGTGGGGCTGGGGTGTTTGCTGGTCGAAGCCGCCGAAGAGTATCTGCGACAACAGGGCTGCGAAGGGGTAGACATTACGGTCCTGAGCCTGCGGCCGGAACTGCTGCCCATCTACAGGCGCTATGGTTACGTTGAGACGGGAACGGAGGAGTTCTCCATGGCGCGCGCGATCAAAGACGGAGCCGAGTGCCACTGCGTTGTGATGTCGAAGAAGCTATGAGTCATCCAAGCGGAAGCCCGGTTCCATCTCGTTATTGCTAGGTGGAGGGTTCGGATTGCGCAAGAGCCTTCCCGACAGCAGCCTTGAGTGGCGGCAAGTCATCCTGAATCGTGTTCCAGATCGTTTCCAAAGCAACACTGTCGTATTGATGCCGCAGCCAATTGCCGCTCCCACGAATGTCCCGCCACGGCACCCTGGACACATTGCCTCTGCGTCGCCTTTCAGACGAATGGCCGCCTCGCTGATAATCAGCATCTTCCGCTCCACAGCAGCTTGAGTCTTCTCGTCCAGCCGATAGGCTTCCAGATCCATCCCGTGAACGAATCGCTCAATCACTCGAATGCTTGCCAGGATGTCCTCGAAATGCGATCTTGCATCCTCAAAAGGCATGAACGGCCTCGCGCAGGGCACGCGCGCGCACTCGCTCTTTCATCGATCCCGCCGGAGACAAATCAACCTTTGCGCCCAGCAGGTCACTGAGCCGGTTTTCAAGGTGCGCCATTGCAAACAGGGTAAGACGTTTCGAACGGTCAAACTCTGCAATCAAATCGATATCAGACTGCGCCGACGGTTCACCGCGCGCAACTGACCCGAACAGGCGCAGATGAACGATTCCGGCAGCCTTCAACTCCGGCTCGTGCCTGCGTAGTGTCTCGAGCACTTCTCCCTTGTCCATACAGTGAACTTTGACATAGTTGGCAATCCATTTCAATCAGACTCTTCGTGTGTGTTTGAGCGTTGGAGCCAGTATCGCCCATGCGATCCCTCCGTCGATGCTGACTTCACAGCGACTGGCGCATGCAGATAGTGGCTGGCGAAGTCGAGAAACGCAGGCCAGTTCGGCGCCGAGGTGTGGCCGCCGGAGTGCTGGCGGAAGCCGAGGTCGCCATCAATAAGCGACGTCTCGATGGACGGAAACTGCGTGGTTCCCAGGTCTTTCCTGCCCAGCAGCCGGTAAACCGGCCCGGCGGCCACCTCGGCAAGGAACATTCCCATTGGGTCTGCCCACCCATCCATCTGCTGTTTGGCGGGATCGCTCCCAGGGTTGGCTCCGGCGCCGATAAACACTGGCCTCGGCGCGCACAGGGCGATCAGTTCGTGGTTATCCACGGGCAGATCGCCGGGCGTTAACGGCCCCGCGTATTTAAGCAGGTTCGGGCTCATCCACTGGTAGAGTTGGGTGTTCATCAGGTGGCTGAGCGGCTCTCCGTAAATGTGCCGGTAAAGCTTTGCGCCGCCCTCACCCGACGAACTGCTGTAAAGCACCGCAAACCGGGGGTCGTATGCCATGGCTACAAGCGCCGTCTTCCCCAACCGCGAGTGGCCTTCGATTCCCACCTGTTTGGCATCGACGCCTTTGTCTGTCGCCAGGTAGTCCAGCAGCCGGCTGGCGCCCCATGCCCATGCCTTTAGAGCGCCCCAGTCGTTCAAGCTGCGCGGCTGCCCCTTGTTCATCAAGCCGATGATTCCCTCCGTCAGCCCGGCGCCGTCGTCTGCCTGAAAGCTCATGGGAGACAGGACGGCAAATCCCCATCCTTTAGCGAGCACCTGGCGCTCCCACGTCTGCCCATAGTCGCCGAGCGCGCCGGAACCGGTATCGGAGATCGGCCGTTTGAGCGACGCTTTGAACTCTCCTCCAAAGGCCAGTTCCATGATGACCGGCACGCGGCCCGTGGCACGGGCAGGGGTGGTGAGCGTAGCGTCGATTGTGACCGAAATCTGCGGGTAGCTGGAGTTGTCGACATGCCCGGCCAGCCTTTTCGTTATCACAGCCACTTCGCCTATCGTCTCCGGTGTCGTGCTCACGATTTCCCACGTCACGCGGGGAAGTTTCGCCGGAGTGCGGCCCAGAATCTCGCGATCGTAGTCCTCAACAATCTCCGGACGCCGCTCCTTCCACCACTCTTCTGCGGTTGTTACCCGCCTGCCGTTCTTTTCCAACAGCGGGTCGGGCAGGTTGGGGTAGGCGTTGGCCTTGGCTTCGCCCCAATTTGCGTCTTGCTCTCCGCCAGGACGCAGTTGCTTGATTCCCAACAGGTCCAACAGACGCTGGTGATCCTGCTCGGCGGTCAAATGGACGGGAGCGGCTGGCTCGGGAGGAGCAGTCTGGGCGGGAAGCCGGTTAGCAGCCGGGCAAACCAGAAGTGCCAGGGCAAGGGCCCCTAATCTGTGCCGCATCAACGGACGCAATCCAGAGATTTGATTTCTCAATTCCACCGCTCCTCTTTTGGAAAGCTCTGAGCGGCCCCAAGGATAACGATTCACCTGTGTTGACGCAAATGGAAGCCGGTGGGCAGGGGCGTATATGCCCCCGGCTCGCCAATCTAAAACAGAATCCGTGCTTCCGAGATCAGATTGTGGTTACAGGTGTGGAAGCCCGAAGTTGCGATCTGCATGCCGCCATCCATGATGAAGAAGGGGTGCGTGGGTTTCCACTCCTTGCGCCGCACCACGTAAAAGGCCGCCGGGGTGACAAAGTTCTGCATCTTGCCATCGTGCTCACCGCCGACGTAGAAGGTGGCGTTGTTCTCCACCTCGAACCAGACCGACCGGGCGGCGTGATACTGGCCCAGCATATTCCAGGCGATGGAGCGGCCCTGCGCGGCGATCTTGCCGGTCGGCATAGTGCCGCCGAGCGAAGACATCACATCGAAGCGCCGGAGGAAGGCGTAGCCTCCAGCAAGTGTGGGACCGAAAGTGTCGGTGGCAGCGCCGTTTTTGTAGGTGCCGGTGGCAAAGCTGTGGCTCAGCATCGCCGCCACATCGAAGTTGCCGTGCTCGGCATTGCCGGAGGCGATCCGGTATTTGACGAGCGTTGATGTGTCGCCGAGTCCATCCACCGCGCTGCTGTTGTGTTGGATATAAGCTGGCGGCACGAAGTCGAATTCGAAACGATCGCCGGCGATTGCCCCGCCGCCGCGGCCGTTGCCGAAGTTCACAGTCTCTGTTCCCGCCGCGGCATACTCCCTGGAGAATGAAGCTCGCGCGTACTGGAGCAAACGCGGATCGGCTTCCACCAGGGGCGTAATGAACGCCGGTTGCAAGGCGGTCATGGAGCTGTTATGCGCTGTGAATTGTTCCGAAAACGATTGCTGCGCGGCCGCTGTACATGCGCCGGCCGTGAGGGCCGTCGCCAACATCAGAGAGAAGATAGCTCTACGTCTGTCCATTGGATGATTCCTCCTTATTGCAACTCTTCCGTTGGCTCTGCGTGATCCGCGAAGACGAAGAAACGGATGGAATCCCTGCGCCCTGCACAAGGAGCCGAGAGCCGCGGACACGATCCCTGAAGATTGCTTGACTTGCTCATCGGCGCTACCCGGCAGGGCGCCAGAGAAGCGCGCCGCTGGGCCATTACAGTTGGAATTAGAGCTTTCTAATGACCTCGGCAGGCTGTGGCATCCCAGCTCGCAATGGCTTCCAGCCATCCGATATCCGCCCGACGGCTTGGCGAAGCTGCAGCCCGCCTCAGCGGCCTATACGCGGGCCTCGAATCGAATGCACTCATGCCAGGCCCGAGACTGCCGATGAAGCAGGAGAATTGAATCAGAAGGGGCTTCCAGCATGCAGTGGCTTCGTAATCTTCCCATCTCCCGCAAGATGATCTATGCCTTCGGCATTGTTTGCACTCTCTGTATCCTGCTGGGGATCTACACCTTCATCTCCTTCCGAAACG
>Ga0181519_10004299_pt1 | contig 11581 bp, 5 predicted proteins | sample PEATcosm2014_Bin_26_FD_121102 | JGI IMG/M metagenome (GOLD analysis project Ga0181519, IMG submission 121102) | Peatland microbial communities from MTU Mesocosm Facility, Houghton, MI, USA - PEATcosm2014_Bin02_10_metaG | ecosystem: Environmental > Terrestrial > Soil > Wetlands > Peat | place... | reverse complement strand
CCCCCCCACGCTGCTTTTGAAAGCTTATAAAACCGACGGCGTAAAAGTCTTCTGGAACAGCCCGGCCGAGCTGGTGATTTGTTACGGGCAACCGACCCTCATTTATGACTTCCGCAACTACTATGAGTATGCCGAGGAAACATGGGATCACCTGTACAAAGTGGAGGTTCTCCTCAGGCGGGTGCAGAAGCTCCAAGAGTGCTGACAGGATTGAATAGGTGTTGTACTTCTTTATAGCGGCCGGTCATCGACGGCTGTTCGGGGTCAGTTGTACTCGCTCCGAATCAATCTTAACAATTGGAAGTTAATCCGTCCGTGCCGACAGACGTCCTCACGTAGCGAATCGCCAGCGGGTGGCATTCTGCAAGACCGCCGCCTCTTCGAGGCCGAAGGCTACGCTGGGGCGTACGGCAAAGATGGGTTCTCGAAGTGCGAGGATGTCCTCCTGCATCGCGGACATGTCGTAATCGTACTTGCGCTGATAGAGCGCCAACAATTCCTTGAGCTGCTCCACATCGCAGACCTTCTCGGCGGCACCCTCAACGACCACCGCCTCGTGAGCTTGCTCGGTGCCGATTACGCAGTGCGCGTTGCTCTCAAGATTGCGCGCCTTGCGCGAGCGGCTACCCGTGCTGAAGTAGAACACTCCCCCGTGCCAAAGGCCCCAGACAATCATCAGGTGCGGGCGACCGTCCTGCCGCACGGTGGCGAGCCAATAGTTGTGACTGCCCTCGAGACGCTGCTCGGCCCAACTCCACGGCATGAGTCCGTCGGGTCCTTCGGGTAAGTCATAGCCTGGCATGTGGACGCGGCTGGGTACCGGCTCTACGGATGTCGTTCGTTCTTTGGGCATGTGCGCTCCTTCTGGCCGAGGATCGGTCGGGTCAGGCTGGTAGTCGATCTTCTCACGGCGGCACCGGATCGGCGCAGTGCTCGCGCCTGCCGCATCAGCCTTCCCCGGAGCGGACGGACCCATAGGACGGCTTCCGGTCGTCAGTGCTCCTTGCGGGACCGCTGATGATTTATCGCCCTTAACTTACGCGGTAGGAACCGGCGTCATTGGATTTCGGCGAGCGCAGTGTCATTGCTGGTCGTGGGAGGTTTACCCACTTGCGCCGCAGCGAGTTCCGGGGCAGTCGATGAAAATATATCCATCGGCTTTGCGGTGTCTGCGAACGGCGGCCAAGTCGGATGGCAAACCCTCGGCGACGTTCCGGGAATATTTGGATCTCTCGGCCCGTTCAATCGAGCGTGCGGCATCGTGCAGGGAGTACCTCAGATTACGAAAAATGTCGTGACCCGAAGCGTTTACGTTCTCGATGCTGGAAACGGAGGTACCGGTCGCCCTGTGCTCTATGTGTATGATCGAACTGACGTCATTACACACAACGATGGTCAGAGAATGGATGCGGTGACCATCGTTCCGAGCGCCAGCGTCGAACTGCCTTTGCTCAGCGGACCTACCGCGACCTGCCATATCGCGGCAAACAGCACCAGCATCTACATCGGCACCAACGCCGACATACAAGCCGCGGTTGTAAGCAAGGAAACGTTGGAGGCGCACAAAATCTCGGAACCTTTTGAAAGCGACGTCAACGACCCAGTGTCTGCAATAACGGCGGCCGATGAGGGCGCCGTAGTGATCTCCTGGGGGGGTGAGGGCACCCAAGATCCCAACTGCGCCGGCGTATGCCAATCGGTTGTATATACGGGCAACGGCAAATGGTGGTCGGCGTCAACCTACCCGATGGTGGTGGCCGGATCGACAAACGGAACTACATTCTGAGGCTCGGCAGCTCCACGTAAGCGTTGGATGCCTTCGTCCCTGCGCGGTTCCCAACCGGCTCGTTGGGAATGCCCAAAATCAGGCGCCAAAGGACCACTTGAATCGAATGCGCCCCCAGTAGCCCCCCGAGGATGATTTGCCGTCTGGTGCGGCAAAGCGCCCGTATTGCTCGACGCAGCGAACGGCGGCCTGGTCGAGCACGTCGGAGCCGCTGGTTTTGTCCAGCTTGATTTGCGTTGCCTTTCCGTCGGATGCGACAAAGACCAGTAGGAAAACCGTGCCGGTGAGACCCTGAGCCACGGCTTCCCGGGGATAAGGGCAATTGTCGCTGTCCGCCATCGCGGCTGCCGCCTTGGGCAGCGGCCGCAGAACCGGGATGGGCGCCACGGGGGTTTTTGTGCCGGCAACGGGAGGCCGGTTGGCTGTCGCGGAACTGGCGACCGCGCCAGCGAGCGACCGCGACGCCGTTGCACCAGGGGAGACCGCAGCGGCAGGCGAAGGAGCCATGGGCGATGCTGCACCCGGGGGGTTGATCGCGGTGTGCGACGGCGCCGTCACCGAGGTTGCATTCCTTCGGTGAACGTAAATACCGATTCCCACGACCAACAGCGAGAGCGACAGCACGATGAGCGCCGGCATCAGGATGCGGCGCGATTCGCGTGGAGCCGGGGGAGCCGGGGGCTTCGGGGACTTTGGAGACTTTGGAGACTTTGGGGGCTTCGGGGGCTCTTGCGGGATTGCGGAAATCAAGGGTATGGGCAGGCGGACCGGGACTCTGCGCGCCGGGCGGGGCGCGGTTGGCTGCTGCGACGCCGCCGCGGCAGGCGGCGCGGACTCGGCAGTCGCTGCCGCGGACGCCTGAATCGCCTCCGAGGCGTGAGCCGGTGCCGCAGCGGCCGGCGGGTCAGCCGTCCAGCCCAAGCCCGCGAGAAGTGCGGTCACGCTGGGCGTCCGTTGGGCGTGCTCGAATGACAACGCTTGGGCAAGCGCAGCATTCTGATCTCCGGACAAGATCTGCAACGGCGTCATGGCGAGTGCGAGGTCGCGCGCCTCGACCGCGGAACGCAACCCGAAGGGATGCGCACCGGAGAGCATCGTGTAGATGATACAAGCAAGGGAGTACACGTCGTCCCGCGGATCCGGCGCACCGCCCTGCAACATCTCAGAAGCGGCGTAAGCAATGGTCTGACTGCCGCAGCGGCGAGGATCGAAGCGCCCGTTGCGCGTAGCTGCCGCGCGAACCAACCCGAAATGGAGGAGTTTTGCCCGGCCCGAGAGCATAACGAACACGTTTGCCGGCTGCAGGTCGCCGTGCACCACGTCCAGATCGTGGGCGTAGGCGAGCGCGGCGCACATGTCGGCAGCCACTCGGCGGGCCTCAATCAGGGGCAACCCGGCGCCGTTTTCCCGCAGAACTGCCTCGAGAGTTCGGCCTTCGAGAAACTCGGTGACGAGGTATACGCCCTGCCGATCGGAATTCAGCGAGTACACGCGCGCGATGTGAGGATGGCGAAGCATCCGGGTCACGCGGATTTCCGCGCGCAGAAGCGCCATCGCTTCGGAGAACCTCCCGAACTCGGGCCGCACCACGTTCACCGCAAATGGAGTTTCGTTTGCCGCCAGATCGGCCGCGCGAAACACGGCGCCGAGGACGCCACTTTCGACTTGGCTGTCGAGCCGGTACCGGCCTCCCAAGACCTGACCGATCATCTTCGAACCGTCGATCAGCGCCGTGTAGGGCTCGGGATCGACCGAGCGATCGGTGCTAGAACTTTGCGGCGCCGGAGCCCACAGCGGCCGTTTGGGCCGGGGTTGCCCAGCGACGGATACCGGGTCCCGGGCGGGGAGCCGGGTTCCCGGAGGGCGGGGTTGAGATTGAGTCAGGTCGTTAGGCTCAGCCAACCGGGGCGCGACGTATTTCCCCGGACTGGCGCTCTCGAGATCCAAGCGTGCGATGATCCCGGCTGCCGCGCTTTGTGAGGCGGCGCTCCGCAGTTCCCGGCAGGCCTCATTGCGGGTCAGGACACCCCTCAATAGGGCGTCCTGAATCGAGCGCTCGAGGTCCGCGGCGCCCGACCGACCGGCGTCGAGCGCTGCGATGGCGTCACGAAGATCGGCAAGCCCCATCAGAGTCGGCAATGGCGGAGACCTCAGTTACGGTGCGGACACGCAGCGAGATGGACATGCTAGCCTTTTGGACCGGCGGTCACAATTTGTCCACCCTGCCTTGGCAATGAGGCTTTCCGGCCGCCTCAGTGAGCGTGATTTTCCAGGCGTGCCCGCGCGTCCAACAAACGAGCTTCGAGTCCCGACAAGCGCTGCGTCGCCGTTCGAATGGCGCCGGCAACCACCTCCGCGCTCCCCATCACCGTCACGCGCTCGCGCGCGCGCGTGACGCCGGTGTAGAGCAGCTCTCGCGTGAGAACCCGATTCGACTCCGCCGGCAGCAACACCAGGACCTCGTCGAACTCGGAGCCTTGAGCCTTGTGCACCGTCATGGCAAATGCGGTCTCATGCTCGGGCAGGCGCACCGGCGGTATCGCCCGGTAGCCCAATTCGGCATCGGGAAAGTAAACCATCAAATGATCCGCGGCATCCGGCAGCACGATGCCGATGTCGCCGTTGAAGAGCTGCAGCGTGTAGTCGTTGCGCAGCACGATGACCGGCCGGCCCGGATACCAATCGGACCGGTCCTCGAGATCGAGCTGCTGCCTGAAGAAGCGGCTGACGGCCTCGTTGATGGCGACGGCGCCGCGGGTCCCGTCGCGAACGGCGCACAGCGTGCGGAAGCGGCCGAACGCGCTGGTGACCGCGCCGGGATCGGGCGTCCGGGTGCGCAGCGCATCGAGATAGCGCGCATATCCCCGGCAGATCACGTCGAGCGATTCGCGCGACGGAGCGGCGCCGCCGTCGTTGCGCCAGGTGAGCGCGGGGTCGGACGCGGCGCGCAGGCGGGTCAGAGCGGCGTCCGCATCGCCGGCGTTGATCTCCTCGGCGAGCCGGCCGATGGCGGAGCCGCTGCCGAAGCGATAGTTCTGCCTGAGCCAGACGACCGAGTCGGTGAGCCCCGGCGAACCGGCCGGCCGCGGAGTCTGGATGGCAGCGGGTTCGATCCCGCCGAGGCGTGCCAGCAAGGCGATGCGCTCGGCGCTCAGCGTCGGATCGGCGGAGAGTTCGGCGAACACCGCGCCGGATTCGACCGCCGCGAGCTGATCCTTGTCGCCCACCAGAATGATCCTTGCCGCCGGCGGCACCGCCTCGAAGAGGCGCGCGGCGAGCGCGAGGTCCAGCATCGAGGCTTCGTCGACGATGAGGACGTCGATGGGCAAGGGATTCCCCGCATGATGCCGGAATCCGCCGTCAGGCAGCACGCCGAGCAGGCGATGCACGGTGGACGAGGTCGGCGGCAGGAGCGCCGCCAGCTCCCCCGGCAGTTGGGCCGACCGCTGGCGGATGGTTTCGGTGATTCGCGCCGCCGCCTTGCCGGTCGGGGCCGCGAGCGCGATCCGGCACGCTGGGTTCGCCTCCAGCAGGCAGGCCAGCAACTTCACGAGGGCCGTGGTCTTGCCGGTCCCGGGCCCGCCGCTGACGATGGTCAATATAGAGAGGAGCGCCGTGAGCACGGCGATCTTCTGCCAATCGGCCTGCGCAGGCGCGTCCGCAGGCTGGGGAAAGAGTGCATTCAGCAGTGCGACGACGTTCGGCGGCAGCAGGCCGCCGGGCGCCGGAGAGACCCGGCCGCGCCGCTGCACCAAGCAACGCGCCAGCCGGCTCTCGTAGTCGAAATAGCGGTGCAAATACAGGCGGTTGTCGCCGTCCAGGATGAGCGGCCGGGCGCCGGGTGACCTCGGGGAGCCCACGAGACCCGACTCGAGGAGCGCCTCGCGCAATTCACCCGGCGTGATGACTCGTGCGTCCTCCGCCGTCAGGGAGGCCGCGAGGCCGCTCAAATACACGCAGACATGGCCGGTCGAGGTGGCCGTGCTGAGGTGCACCGCGGCCCGTCGAACCATCGCGCAAACGGCCGCCGGCGCGCGATGCTCTGCTGCCCAGCGCTCGACATAGTGACCGAAGGCCTCGGCCAGCCGCAGGTCGGGATTGATCTTCGGCTCCGGACTCATAGCGCTGCCCTGCGCGCCGGCTGATCGAGTATCGCGTTCAGCCTCTGAATCGCAGCGCCCGTGGGGCGGTGGTAAAAGACGCCTGGCCGCGCCGTCCCCGTACCGGGCCAAGCGGCTCGGACCCCGCGCACGAACAGGTACAGCACACCGCCGAATTGCTCCTCGTAGCGATAAGCCGGAAGGCGCCGCCGCAGGTATCGGTCGAGCGCCACGGTGTAGAGCAGGTACTGCAGATGGTAGCCGTGGTCGGTCATCGCCCGAGCCAGAGGAGCCGGTCCATAGTCCGCGGGTTCGTAACCCAGATGGTTCGATTTCCAGTCGAGGATGAAATACCGGCCCTGATGCTCGAACACCAGGTCGATGAATCCCTTGAGGTAGCCCTCGAGGCTGCCGAATCGCAGCGCGTGCATGTCGTAGCCGAACTCTTGCAGAGCGTCGTTCAACTCGGCCGCCGGCAGATGGGGCACGGGAAAGGTGAACTCCAGTTCGGTGAGCCGCCGGCTCAAGGCGACGGAGCGAAGCTGCAGGCCCTCCATGAGAGTGGCCGTGGTCACGTCCCTGATCAAATTGCGCAGCATGCCGGCGAGGCGCGCAGCCGGCTCCGGCGCAGAATCCCCGGGCCGCGCTTGCGGATGGCGCTCGAGCGCCGCCGCGATGCCTGGGTCCCAGGTCGACTCGTCCGTGAAATCGATGTTCTCGAACACGGCATGGATGCATTCGCCGGCGCTCGCTCCGCGTGGAAAGCGCAGAATATCGTCCTCGGGCAGCCCCGCGGGGAGCTTCGCGCCGCCGGACGCCGTGACCACGCGGGCATCACGGTCATTGGCCGCTTGCTCGCCCTTCGCGCCGAAGTTGAGCCCGCTGTAGCTGCTGAGCCTCCAGCCTCCCGCCGCGACGACTGCGCCCAAGTTCGACTCCAGGGCCGTGTGGGGGATCTCTTCAACGAGGGGCCGGCCCGCGTCTGGCGGCAGCGGCGAGCGGCCGACCGATGCCGCGTGCGTTTGCGCGAACCGCTGCCAGGCCGCATCGATGTCGGCCGGACCCAGCCCGTTCTCGAACCAGGTGTTCAAATCCATGTCCCGGCCGGCCACCAGCCAGTTCAGCATGCTGCGAGCGCTCTCTTTGAGCGACCGATTGGCGCTGTAGGTGCCCGTGACCAGATAACAGCGGTGCACCGCACGCGTCAGCGCCACGTAGACAAGCCGCACGGTCTCCGCCGCCTGCTCCGATCGGAGGATTCCCTCGATGCGCACCCGTTCCGGGTCGCCCTTGGCCCACTGCCGAAAATCGATGACCGGCTCGAGCCGCGCGTCGTGATATTCAAGGCCCTGGAGCGAAGGACCGCCGAACCTCGTCCTGCCGTCGCAGACGAACGGGCAAAAGACCACGGGGTACTCGAGGCCCTTGCACGCATGAATGGTCACGATCTGCACGAGATTCTGGTCGGACTCGAGGCGCAGCTGCACCGCGTCGCCGGCGTCGTCGTCGTCGCGTGCGGATTTCAGGTGGCGCCATAGCGCTTCGGGCGCGGCGTGCGTTTGCGCCGCCTGGTGAAGGAGCTCGCCCAAGTGCAGGAAATTGGTGAGCCGCCGCTCCCCGTCCGGCCGCGACAGCAGGCGCTCGGCGACGGCTTGATCGGCCAGAATCCGGCGGTACATGAGGCCGAAGCCTTTCTGGAACCAGAGCTCGCGATACTCCGTGAACTGGCGCACCCGGTCCATCAAACGCGCCTCGTCGCCTGAAATCGCTTCGATCTCGCTCACCGTGCATCCGAGGAGGTCGGTCGCCAGCGCAGCCCGCAGCAGGGGCTCCCGCGACGGCGAGAGGATCGCCGTCAGCACGGTCTCGAGATCCTGCGCTTCGGCGGCGTGAAAGACGCTGTTGCGCCCGATTTCCACGGCCCCCACGCGCAGCGCAGCCAGCGCCCGCTTCACCTCGCTCCCCAGGGCGCGGCTGCGCACCAGCACGGCGATGTCGCGGGGACGCAGCGGCTGACCGTCGAGCGTGACCTGTCCGAGCGATCCTGCCTGTACGAGCCGCGCGATCTCGGCCGCCGTCGCCCGCACGGCCGCACGCCTGGCCTCGGCCTTGGGGAGAGGACCGCCGGCGCCCTGAGGCAGAGTCCAGAGCTGCAGCGGCGCGCGCGGTTCCGTGTCGTCGACCCACACCGAGCGCCGCTTGTCGCCGAAGCTCACGTGATGATAATCGACGTCCTTCAGGATGAAGGCGCCCGGATTCTCCTCGAACAGGCCATTGATCGCCGTCAGCAGCGGTTTGCTCGAGCGTTGATTGGCCGCGAGCGACCAGCGGTTCGTCGCCCAGCCGGCTGCCCGCAAATAGGTGTGAAGATCGGCGTTGCGGAAACTGTAGATGGCCTGCTTCGGATCGCCCACGACGAAGACATGCGAATCGCCCCCGGCGTAGATCCTGCGAAAGATGTCGAATTGCAGCGGATCCGTATCCTGGAACTCATCGATCAGGGCGGCCGGGAAGCGCTGCTCGATGGAGGCCGCGAGCCCGGCATGGCCGGAATGCATGAGCCGCTCATGGACATTGGACAGCATGTCGTTGAAGGAGATCACCTGCCGCGAGAGCTTGAGGTCCCGCAACTGCGCGCCGGCCTCCTGCAGCAGGCCACGGATCAATCGCAGGCGCGCCAGGGAGAACGAGGCGTCGAGGCGCTCGCGCATGGAAAGATACGCTTCGGCGTGGTCGAAGAAGGCGTGCACCGGCGGAATACCATTCTTCTTCTTGTTGTCCTCGAGCACCCCGGCGCGATACAGCCGCGCCTTGCACTGCACGTTCGCAATCGGGCTCTCCACGTTCGCAAAAGGCTGGTCTTCCCGGACGATCCGGTCCCACTCCCCGGCCCCTTCCTGCACGGAGGCGTCCTTGTAGGTTTGGCCCTTCAAGGCGCCCAGCGATGCACGCAGCCGATCGACGATGGCGCTCCGTTGAGCCAGCCAGGACTCGCGGACCTGGCGGTAAAGATCGGTCAAGGGGTCCGCGTCGATCAACGGCGATTCGATGTCCGCGGGCCAGAGGAGCTGGGCCAGCGGCTTCGCCAGGTGACGCTCGAGCAGCTTCGCGAGCTTGTCGGGGCTATCGCCCCGGGCCGTCAAATAAAGCGCAAGGCCCGGCGTCACCGTTTCCCCGGCGACATGCCGTCGCCAGTAGTCGTTGACCGCCTCCATCAAGAGCTCGTGGTCATCCTCCACGAGTTCCATGTGCATCGGCAAGCCGGCCGAGAAGGGATTGTCCGCCAGCGCGCGCTGACAGAACCCGTGGATGGTGAAGATGGAGGCTTCGTCGAAGGATTCGAGCGCGCGGTGCAGGAGTTCGATGCTGGCGCGGCGCCGGCCGGCTTGGTCGATCGCCGCGCCAAGCCGGGTGATGAAGGGATCGTGCGGCGCACCGGGCTCCTGCGCCAGAGAATCGCGCAGTTCCCGGATCCGCGCGCGGATGCGCTCACGCAGTTCCGCGGTCGCGGCCTTCGTGAACGTCACCACGAGAATCTCCCGAACGGTGAACTCGCGCTCGAGGAGCAGCCGCACATACAGGCCGCAGATGGCCCAGGTCTTGCCGGTTCCGGCCGACGCTTCGATGAGATTGATGCCGTCCAGGGGACAGTCAAAAACATCCATGGGGCTCACGGCGTTCATGGGGCTCACGACGTTCATGGGGTTGATGGCGTTCCCGCAGGAACCGCGTCGATCCGCGGGTCCTCGAGGCACGCCCGGATCCCGCCGAAAACGATCCGGGTCGACTCCTCGAAGTTCGAATCGATCGGGTTATCCTGGCCGCGAAAAGCGAGCCGGTACGCCGCATCCTCGCTCTCGCCGCGGGCTTCGCCGTACGCGGGGCGCCATTTGTCTCTTGCGTTGGCCAAACTGTCCGTGAGCTGGTAGACCCACGCGGATTTGGGGAAGAAATGCAGCGGCTCGCGCAGGCCGCGCCGGTACAGGCCCAGCAAGGACTCCAGAATCGCCGCTGCCTCTTGGCAGTGATTCAGCCGGTACTCGCCGTCGCGCGAGATCCAGCGCGTGCGCAGCTCCGTTCCCGCCGGCGCCGCAGCGCACAGGACCAGGTGGGTCAGCCAGCCGGTGAGGTAATCGGTGGGCCGGGTATCGTCATATCGATGCAGCGCCAAGCCCGTTCGACGCACACCGGTCAGCACCGCCGCGAGCCGCCAGGTCTCGCCATCGACTTGGAAATCCCGTTCAAGGGTGATGGGCGGCCCGGCCGGCGGCTGCGTCGCGTCCCGCACCGTTGCCGCAAAATGCCGCAGCGTGGCCAGCTCTTCTTGAACGAGTGCCGTTCCCAGGGCACCGCCCGGATATTCGATGCCGGCCATGGCGAGACGCTCGAGGTCCTGATCGCCGAGGCCTTGCATGGCCTGCGGCAGCAAGCGCTCGGCCAGGGCCTGGCGCTCCGGGAAATCGGGCACGAACGGCTCATCGTCCGATTGAAAGCTCTCCTCCCGGAAGAGCGCAATGCCGAGCCGCTCCCGCAGCAGATAGCGGCAGGGATTCCTGAAGAACCGGACCAGCTGATCCAGCGACACGGTCCGCCATTCCTCGCCGGGAACCGCCAGCGGCGCTGCGAAGAAGGGCTCCACGCCGGCGGCCTCCCGCTCCTCGTCCTCCTCCTCGCCCTCCTCGGCGCCCGCGGCCGCGTCCCAGCCGGGCGGGGGCTCGGTTGCGCGCACGCCCGAACCACGCAGCGCATCGCACAGCTCGCGATTGAAGCTGCGCAGCCGGGGATCGCCGCCGGCGACGAAATACGCCGGGGAGAAGGCCTGCAGCGGATGCTCGACGACGAGGCGGCGCCGCGCCTGCTCCAGCGAATCGGGGTCGGCGGGAGTCTCGGCCATGGCCGGCAGCAGCGTCTCGATCAGCTCCGACACCACCACCGATGCCGGCCGGATGGAGTTATCCAGAACGCTGCGCCCGGTGTAGCTCAAGTAGAAGCGCTCGCGGGCCGCCAGCAACAAATCCAGGAAAAGGTTGCGGTCGTCCAAGCGGCGCTGCCGGTCGCCCGGCAGGGGCTTGGCCGCCATCAGGTCGAATTCCGTCGGGCGGGAAATCTGGGGAAAGGCGCCGTCGTTGAGCCCGATGACGCAGATCACGCGAAACGGCAGGTTGCGAAGACTGCTCATCGAGGAGAACGTGATCGAGCCTGTGGGAACTGCGCCGCGCGCGGAATCATCGAGCAGCGAGTGGAGCGCCGAACGGATGACCGGCAGCGGGATCGGCGTGGTGATGGCACCCCGCGCCATGTTGGAGCGCAGTTCGCCGATCGCCTCGCGCACTTCGCCGAGATCATCGAACTCGTCCTCGATCGGCAGCAAGAACTCCTCCAAGACACCGAGCAGGGAGGCCGCCCAGGCATCCGGAGACCGCGGCCGCAGGAACTCGGTTCGCAGTGCCGTCAAGCGATGGAAGAAATGAGCAAAGAGACCGAGGTCCAGGGCGCTCGAACCTTCCGGATTGCCGGCGGGCACGCGATCGAACACCGGCACCGAGACCTGCTCGGGCAGTGCGTAGCCCAAGAACAATCGATGAAGTCCGTCCTCCACAGTGAAGCGCTCGAGACCGGGCAGACCCAGTTCCCGGCGATGATCGCCGTCGATGCCCCACCGCATACCGCTCAAGCGCATCCAGCGCTCGACATT
>Ga0181519_10004298_pt1 | contig 11582 bp, 15 predicted proteins | sample PEATcosm2014_Bin_26_FD_121102 | JGI IMG/M metagenome (GOLD analysis project Ga0181519, IMG submission 121102) | Peatland microbial communities from MTU Mesocosm Facility, Houghton, MI, USA - PEATcosm2014_Bin02_10_metaG | ecosystem: Environmental > Terrestrial > Soil > Wetlands > Peat | place... | reverse complement strand
TGCCGCAGCGTTGCGTTTGAACTCAGGGGAAAACGATCGACGTTGTTTGGTCATCAGACACCTCTTCATGGCGAGCATTCTCGCCTAAATGCGTGTCCGGAGGGATTAGACCACTACACAGGGTCTTTATCACTGGGATGCTACCTTGCAGTGGCTTGTGATCCTCGCGATGGCAGGCTTTACGCTGGTGGGACTATCTGATGGTGGGAGGTCGTCGCGGTCGGCCTGAAATGTCAATGTCGTTGTCGAAATGGCCGACGGTACGATCGCAAAAGCGCCCAAGTATTTCTCAACCGCGTGGAATAGGACGGCAACCATATCGCCCGAAGATGCCCTGCGCTGCTATAGGCATCGCGCAACGGTTGGGAGCGTTGCGCGCAACGTCATCAACTGTTCAACTGGCCGACGCACCGATACTGTCAAGTGCGGCTACTGCTTCGGGCGATAAATTCAATGCGGCGGCAGCTATGTTCTGCTGGAGATGGCCAACCGAAGAGGTTCCCGGAATCAAAAGAATATTGGGAGAGCGTTGCAGTAACCAAGCCAGTGCCGTTTGCATCGGTGTCGCCCCACAGTCGGCAGCTACCTGCTCAAGCGTTGCCGACTGGAGTGGCGAAAACCCACCCAGTGGAAAGAACGGCACGTAGGCAATACCTGCTTTCGACAGTTGCTCAACCAGCGGGTCGTCGCCTCGGTGCGCAAGGTTGTACTGGTTTTGCACGCAGACGATATCAGTAATCGTGCGTGCCTGAGCGATCTGTTTGGCCGTTGCGTTGCTCAGGCCAATATGCCGAACTATGCCCTTGCGCTTTAACTCCGCGAGTGCTGTCAGAGGTTCTTCCAGATCGCCCTCCGCCGGGCCCATCACGTTGAACATCAGGCGTAGGTTCACCACATCCAGCACTTCCAGGCCCAAGTTGCGCAAATTGTCGTAGACCGCCGATTCCAGTTCGGTGGGAGACATCGCCTTCTGCCACGAGCCGTCGTCACCTCGACGTGCGCCAATCTTGGTAACGATAACCAAGTCGTCACGATAAGGATGCAGAGCCTCGCGAATGATCTGGTTGGTGATGTGCGGACCGTAGAAATCGCTGGTGTCGATGTGGTTGACGCCCATCTCCAACGCTGAACGCAACACGGCGATGGCCTGTTGCCGATCCTTAGGAGGACCAAATGCATGTCGGCCGGCCAGCTGCATGGCGCCATAACCCATGCGGGTGACGTCGAGATCTCCGAGCATGTAGCTGCCGGCCTGTTTAGCTTGGTTCATGTTTTTCTCCGTAGTTGCGCACAGGGGTAAGTTGACTACAGTCTAGGAGACGGCTCGCTGTGCGACAATCCCGCACAATAGGACAGCTTGTGCGAAATTCCGGACAATCTAATGGCGATGGCTGATTTGCAAGACATTGGCGCCTTCGTGGCCGTAGCCACCCATGGGGGCTTTCGCGGCGCCGCACGTATCACCGGTACCAGTGCCTCGCAACTGAGCGAAGCGGTGCGCCGACTGGAGTCGCGCCTCGGCGTGCGGCTTCTCAATCGGACAACACGCAGCGTTGCGACCACCGACGCCGGCCAGCGCTTGCTGGAACAACTCACGCCCGCGCTGGACGCCGTCGAATCAGCGCTGGATGTAGTCAATGGCTTTCGTGACCGTCCCGCCGGGCGCTTGCGGCTGAATGTCCCACTGGCGGCCTCTAAATTAGTTTTGCCGCGCATAGTGCCGAAATTCCTGGCCGAGTACCCCGAAATCTGTCTGGAGGTGATCGTGGAAGATCGCTTCGTGGACTTGCTGCAATCAGGCTGTGACGCCGGCATCCGATATGAAGAGAGCATGGATCAGGACATGGTGGCGGTCCCTATTGGTCCACGGCACCAGCGCATGGCACTGGCAGCTTCGCCAGGCTATATCGCGCAACACGGCAGGCCGGATCATCCGAACGATCTGCGCGAGCATATTTGTCTGCGCGGACGCTTTTCTAGTGGCGCCACGCCGCCTTGGCTTTTTACGCAGAACGGGCAATCATTGACGGTGGAGACCAACGGACCGTTGATCGTAAACCTTGGCGCTGCCGCTGACTTGGCGGTTGATTCGGCAGTGGCTGGAGCGGGGGTGATCTATTTGTTCGAGGAGTGGCTTCAGCCTTATATCGACCGCGACGAGCTGGAGCCGTTGTTGGAGTCTTGGTGGCCCAGCTTCACCGGCCCGTTGCTTTACTATCCGGGTCGCCGCTACCTGCCGGCTACGTTGCGAGCCTTCGTGGACTTCGCGAAGACCCTCCGTTGGTAGCCAATCGAAGCAGTATGCAAACTTTGAGAAGCCAACGGATCGGCCATTTTCAAGCGTGACTAGCGTCACTAACGCAGCGACCGACCTCGGCAATATTGTTCGGAAATCTGCATTGAAATGCGAGCGCAGTATTCCTCCCGTTTTTCGATATCCGTCAGCATGAGGTTGTCTGCTTTCGGCTGTGGATTCAACCGGTCAATGCAACCTCCTCAGGAAAAAGGAGCTAGGGATGCAGGCTTCGAACCACCAGCGTAGCGCGCAGCTTTGGAGACGCTCGCTGTCCGGGTCTCTCCATCGGTCTGTGGCTCTGCCGGACAGTTTGCGCCACATCTGTCCTAACGACATATCGGCGCTCGGGCAGCTTTTCTTCGCGGCGTTTCGAGGAACGGTCGACGATGCTGGGCAGACCGAAGCTGAGTATGCGTTAAAGGCATCGGCGATTCTTGGAGGACGGTATGGCCAATGGATCCCCGAGGCGTCGTGGACCTTGGAGCAGAAGGGCGCACTCTTGTCAGCGTGTCTTGTTTGCGACTACAAGCCTTATGGTTGCCCGGTAATCGCTGTTGTAGCCACTGCACCTGCCAGCAAGAGGGCCGGCACAGCCGGCACGTTGCTCGACGCCGCCATTGCTGCATTAGCCGCGCTCGGTCATTCCGAGTGCTGTGCGATGATTACCAGAGGAAACTTAGCTTCGGAGCGGCTGTTCGAAAGTCGCGGATTTTCGCCGGACGCTAACGTCTGCGATTCGTAAGACGGTGCTCGCCTCGTCTCAGCGACCAGGGGACACCGATCGGGGCTCCAACCCCGTCGGCAATCAATGGCCGCCTTGTGGGTGGTTTGGACGCTTGTAGCGGACATGAATGGGTAGGCTCGCGACTATCGCATTGGCTGCTGCTATCCCATCCGGAATTCCATCGCTGACGGTGTTGGCGAACGTCGAGGCGCCGGGTCCCGCGGGGCCATAGCTAGGGCGGATTGGTGACGCCGGTAGCCGCACAGCACACGGCCGACATTTGCGGGTTTGATTCTGCTATCCACAGCCGGACGCCTGCTCGGAAAGGTATTGAGAGAACAACTCCGATCTAACCCTGCGAACGCTCCTATTCAGCCGAATACGATGTCCGTACTCGACACCCTCGAAGCAGGGAAAACCGTAGACGCGTCCAAAATGGATCTCTCACTGATGCCGTTGCTCAGGCCGTGAGTGCCGCGGTTTCTCATGAGCGAATTGACAGTTGAACCAACGACCCCTCTGGCAGGTTACAGAAAGCCCGCACTGATTGTGCAGGGGTTGCAAGATCTTCAGGTCGGCCCCGGAGATGCACAATTGCTAAAGCATGCAGATCCCCAGGCGGAACTTGAGCTCGCCGCCAGCGCCAATCACGTCCTCAAGGCGGTACGAGCGCTGGACTGGACAGACAATGTCGCCGCTTATTCGGACCCAAATCGTCCCTTGGCCGATCATGTCGTCGAAGTGATTTCGGCGCTCGTGGAGAATTCGGCGGCGGCCCATCGTTAAGCGCGGCACTCAAATTGTTTGACGATGCCTTCATTGAACTGCAGGGTAAGGAATTGTGCAACGATGAACGTACGCTTCGGAGAAACGCGGCGGACCATTGTGGGTCGACTACGGAAGAAGCCGCGATCATCTCAAGGCAGATGAACCCACACAACATAGACGACGGGGATTGGCATGAAACGAGAAAACATGGGCGGATTGGAGGCGGAGGACCAGTTGGCGTTGGAATCGGCGGTGCTGTTGCTGGAGAACCCCAGTTTCATCGCGCGCGTGGGCGACGTGATTGGCACCCCGATCGAGAAGGCTGTCGCCTTGCTTCCGGTAAAGGCCTCGGAGGCCGTCAGCACTGCTGCGGAGAAAGCCATCGGGGCCTCGCTGAAACTGGCCATCAAGACGATGGATTACCATGACCCGCAGACCGGCAAGCCGCCCCAGTCATCAGACTGGTTTCACAAGGGAGCGTCCATCGTCACCGGCGGCGTCGGGGGCGCGTTTGGCCTCCCCGCACTTCTCATCGAGCTGCCCATTTCGACCACCATCATTATGCGCTCGATCGCCGACATCGCGCGCAGTGAAGGTGCTGACCTGAGTGTCGTCCAAATGCAGATCGAGTGCATTCAGGTGCTCGCGTTCGGCGGCCGTACCCGTTCGGACGATGGTGCGGAAATTGGTTACTTTGTGGCTCGGGAGGCGATGGCCAAGGCCGCAGCAGAAGCTGCGGCGTATGTTGCCAAGCACGGCATCAAGAAGGAAGGCGCCCCGGCTCTTTTACGGCTGGTTCTCATGATCGCTGAACGGTATTCAATCCCGGTTTCCGCAAAGGCTGCGGCCCAGCTGCTACCGGCCGTCGGAGCGGTGGGCGGCGCGCTCGTCAACACCCTCTTCATGGACCACTTCCAGAACATGGCACGAGGACACTTCGCGGTACGCCGGCTAGAGAATAAGTACGGCCTGGAGGTCGTGCGCGAAGAGTACGCGGCCATCAGAGACACGATTGCCGCGAAGCGCGCCAAGGCGTAGCCCGGCAAGGCCGTCAAGGCCGACCAGGAGGCAGCTGCGGGGCGCTCCAACACTCACCATAGTCATTCACCCTCGGCGGCCCAGTGAGTCGAAGACGCAGCTTCGAGATCTGGCATGCCCATATTCACAACGACCGATACGATGCTCCGTAGACAGGATGTGATCGCGCTGGTGCTGCTGGAAGGCGAAGGCAATCAGCGTCGTACGGTCGCTTTCAGTCAAATTCGGCACGTCGCGACCGGCGCAAGCCTGCCAATTTCAGTCAGTCGACGTGACCCGCCCAGATCGTCGACAATTCGACTTTATCAAGAGCGGCGCTGAACGGATGGAGGCAAATATGGGACCAAAAAAACAAGAGCTGGTTGAGGTGTTGGCCAAACTCGCCGATCTACTTGAAACCAACGGCGGACAGCACTGGCGCGCTTGGTTGCTTCGTGCCAAAGCTCGTTTAGAAAACGCGGATTACTCCGGTATTGAATATTTGCTTCAAGCGTACGGAGGGATGGGCTCGTTCAACGACTTTGTTGCGGCACAGAGCGCTATAGAGGGGCAGCCCACTGGGAAACCCGGGTACGTTGAACTGAACGATGAGATAGATGGCTTAAGAACTAAGGCGTGGGAGCTTGCAACAGACATCAAGCGCAACCACGAAGTCCAGCGTACCTGACTATCGAATTCATCTCGGCTAACCGCATCAGGCAGATCTCGGCCAGTTTGAGTCTTCGGCGTGCCCGCGTTGAGTGACAGGAGCCGGGCGCACAACGGTCAGACGTCGACGCACACCTGTTGGCGGTAGCGATCGCCTGCCGTCGGCGAGAAAGCGTCGGTTGACCTGATGCGCACACTGATCAAAGGCTAAATTGCCCGGCAAGCGCGTCGACTACAACGCGGACCCGCGCCGTGCGCGCGAGATCGGCAGGTAATACCATCCACGCCTCAAACGGCGATTGCCTTCGCCGGCTTGGCCAGATCCGTACAAGCTCCGGATATCGCTGGGCCATATACGTTGGCAATTCACCCAATGCGAGACCGGCCCGAACGAACGCGGTGAGCATCAGGCTGGAGTCGAGTTCTGCGACGACACGTCCCTGCGCTCTCGACTCACCGGCGAGTGTTTCCTGCTGACGCTTCGTGACACCTGGCTGGTAGACCGCAAGATCATGCCCGGCGAATTCGCCGCCCGGCTTCGGTTCTCCGCGCCGCGCGACATAACTGCGCGATGCGTAAAGCCCGACCTCCCAGCTCCCGAGTCGCCGCACGATTAAGCCTTGCAGTTCCGGCCGCTGCGTGCGAATGGCGATGTCAGCCTCGCGGCGAGACAGATCGAGCAGACGCGGGGTCGTGCTCAGAAGCACCCGAATACCGGGATGTCCTGTCTGGAGCTGCTCAATCGCCGGGATGACGAAATCGAGGGCCAGGGTGTCGGTCGTTGTGACGCGGACTTCCCCTTCCACGCGCTCGTCGGCGCCTTCGCTACGGCGCTCGAACGATACCGCGAGGCGCTCCATTTCCATCGCGGTTTCCAACACCTGCTCGCCGCTAAGGGTCAGCACGAAGCCATCGGTGGTTCGCAGAAAAAGACGGCTGCCGAGCGCGCCTTCTAGGCTGCCTAGGCGACGCCCGACGGTGGTCTGATCGATGCCCAACTGCTTCGCGGCACCACTCAGGGTGCCCAACCGATGCACGGCCAGAAAGATTCGAACGTCATCCCAGTTCATATCAAAAGTTTCCCTGCAAATTTGCAGGGATGGTATGCAATGTCATGCATTTTCACATGAAATCCGACTCTCTAACATGACGGCTTCCACGGTCATAACCGCACGCCCTCTGGCGGCATGCAACGGAGCCCCTTCATGCCACGCTGGTCTTTCATACTTACCGTCGCGATGCTCAATGCGTTCGGTCTGATCGCATCGGACGTCTATCTGCCCGCCATGCCGCACATGGCTGCCGGGTTTGGCGTCGCCGACTGGCAGATGCCGCAGACAGTTTCGGTGTATCTGCTCGTCCTCGCGATTGCGCAACTCGTCTACGGCCCGCTTTCGGATCGCCATGGCCGCAAGCCCGTGCTGTTCGCCGGCATCGCGCTGTACTTTATTGGCTCACTTGGTTGTGCAGTGGCCACGCACTTTGGCGTATTCCTCATATGGCGCATGGTGGAAGCCGGGGGCGCCGCTGCGGGTCTCGTTATCGGTCGGGCGGTCATTGCCGATACGTGCAGTAAGCAGACGTCTGCCAAGGTCTACGCCGTCGTTTATCCACTGGTCTCTTTGTCGCCGGCGCTGGCTCCGGCGGTGGGCGGATATCTGGCATCGGCGTTCGGCTGGTACGCCGACTTTCTCTTCGTTGCGGGATTCGCACTCGCAGCGCTGTTGATGGCGGTGACGCTGCTGCCTGAGACGCTCCCGCCGCACAACAGGAAGCGCCGTGCGCTACTCGCAGGCTTTGCGCACGTTCTCCGCGACTGTACTTTTCGACGCTACACCATCATCGTCTGCGCGATCTATTGCGCCTGGTTCGTCTATCTGACGCAATCGCCTTTCGTATTCGCGAGTCTCGGTTTGCGCGAGGCGCAGAGCGGCTGGCTGTATTTGCCCCTGAGTGCAAGCATCATCGCGGCAAATTTGCTGGCCCGGCGATGGCTTGACCTCTGGACTTACGATCGCGTCATCACCGCAGGCATCGCTTGTTTCGTGCTGGGCGGACTAGCGTTCGCCATCATCGCGATGCACGGCGCCACAAGCGTCGTTGCAGTGATCCTCCCGATGTGCCTGGTCAGCCTTGCAAATGGATCCTCACTGTCACTCGCCGTCTCGGGCGCGGTCACTGGTGTCCATGGACATGCTGCGACTGCCTCTGGATTAGTCGGGTTCTTCCAGATCAGCAGCTCCGCATTGGCGGCCTCATTGATCAGCGCCGCGTGCGGCACTGGATTAACGGTGCTGGCATGTTCAGTCTCGCTTATGGCGATACTCGCGATGGCGGCATGCATCTCTCCGAGACTGGAAGGCAAGTGTCACGAATGAGATGCGAGCGACGGCTTCGGGTTGTGGATTCAACCGTTCAATGCAACAGAGTGAAGAAATCGTTGTGCCGGTGTCTCGTAGTCTAGTGTCTTCCTAGGGCGCTCGTTCAAACGTCGGGCCACGGCATTGAGTTTGGCTTGTGAGTACACGGACAGATCAATGCCCTTCGGCAAATATTGGCATAGCAGTCCGTTCGTATTTTCGTTCGAGCCGCGTTGCCAAGGATGTTGAGGGTCGCAAAATTAGGCCTGTATGTCCGTAGCCACGGTGAAGCGATGTTGCTATCGATCGCACTGGTATTTGCTACAAGATTGCCGGTTTCGGCCGCTAGAGCGCATCATTCGGATCGGCTGGCTCATGTCGTATGTTCAGGCGACTTCACTCCAGACGCCCGCATACAAATCATAGACACGCACATCCCCTAGTGCCGTTCGGATCGCCTCTTCTCCAACCGAGTCAAGCAGTCGCGTTGGAACGGATATCCCAATGTTGGTCTCGTCGATAGTGAATATTTCTGCTGCACCACCGCAGCAGGGCGACAACATGGCCTCGACCTTAGCTACGCTGTCGCATTGCACGATAAGCTGAAGACTCATGACGGCTTCACCCGAACTTCCGCGACATCATCGAGCGCATTGGACAGGCGAGTTGCAAGATCGTCTCCAGTCCGTATTGAATTCGCGCTCGAACGAAGGCAAGACTCAACTCAACGGCTTCATCCGTTTCGATGAAATGATTGACGACCAAAATGTGCTCGCTGTAATCGTGTGTCGAGAATTCAGGGGTGAACATGAGGTAGTGGCAGGGCTATAAATGCACTGAGAGGCAATCGGTTTAAATCATTTTGCCGATGTCGTGTCCGTGGACGAGTCAACCACTGGCGCGGGCGAACCACGCTAATAGTCGCTGGCTGTCGATCAGGACGCCAGCACCTTCTTCATCGACGGTGCCGGATGCAGCAGATATTCCTCTCGCTCATAGAACGGAATGGCTTCCGGACGCGCGTCAAGAAATACGGCGGTCATGCCCCGCGCACGCGCGTCGCTTTCGGCGTATGCCATTAAGGACCGTCCTGCGCCGCTTCCGCGCGCTGCCTCGTCGACTACGAGGTCGTCGATATGCAGGTGTGCCCCACGCGCCAGCGTGTGAACGGGTCTCATACCTAACACGCCGATAATGCTCCCGTCTCGAAAGGCGGCAACAAGCTCGTAGCCCGAATGCGATTGCCGGCGAACCCGCTCCAGAAAAGTCGCCTCATCAAGCGATCGGAGTTGTGCAATGACAGGGTATGCGTGGCCCCATTCAACCGGGGACAACCGCCGGATTTCCAGCCCGCTTTGTCGTTGTTCGGTCATGACTCTTCAAATCTCCAAACGCAATGTCGAGATATTGCATGACTTGCCCAATAATGGGTTGGACGGGGCAGACGAATTGCTCATCTCGGCCTGAGAATTTTCTCGACGAGTCGCGCAGCCCCTTGACGGGACAGTAGTCTCGGCAGGTTGGCAAGGAGCCGATTTTTCGTCCCCACAACCCGATGGCTTCGATGGCGATCCAATGCCCAAAACGCGTCCGCAATCACACGCGCTACGGGCATCGGCGTTCCCACAGCCGCCTCCTTCGCGCCAACGACGTCGAAGAAGCCCGTTTGCGTTGCCCCCGGACACAGTGCGACCACCCGAATGCCCCGACGCCGGTTCTCAGCCCATAAGGCTTCAGAGAATGAAAGCAGAAACGACTTGGTGGCGCCATACACCGCCATGTAGGGATCGGGCTGAAGTGCCGCCGTCGACGCAACGTTGATGACTACACCGTCGGATTTCGCCAGCATGTCGGGCAACACAAGATGCGTCAGCGCAACCGCCGCCATGCAGTTCACCTGGACTTCGTCGCGCTGACGCGATAGCGGAATGGTCTCGAAGCGTCCATACGTCGCAAAGCCCGCGTTGTTCACCAGGACATCGACAGCTTTCCCGGTCGCTTTCAGGTGAGCCGCGATGGCGTCTGCCGCGCCGGATGTGCTCAAGTCGGCCGTCAGGAAATCGGCGTCGCACGCATAATCGCGCCGCAGTTCCTCGGCGAGATCGTGCAGCGTGTCGTGCGAGCGAGCCACCATTACAAGGTTGGCCCCTCGCTGGGCCAGGGCGACGGCAAACGCACGTCCAATGCCAGACGATGCGCCAGTCACAAGTGCGGTCTTTCCGCGAAAATCAAAGCGGGTTGTCATGGTGTGCCGGGGAAGTGAGAAGACGCATCGGACTGTAAACCGTTGACTATAGGCAACGGTCAAGTCCTAATGTCGGTTCACGACTTCGGCTGGAGGCAGCATGCGCATTGGCGAAATATGCAAGCAGGCGGGGGTTTCCCGTGACACGGTGCGTTACTACGAGAAAATGGGCCTGCTGGATAAGGCAACGCAACCTCACTTGACGAATACCTACAAGCGCTATTCAGCGCTTTCGCTGCAACGCATCCGTCTGATCGTCCATGCCAAGGCGCTGGGCTTCACGCTGGCAGAGATTCGCGAAGTCATCGAGATGTGGGATAGCCCAAGTTTCGGGACCGCCCCAAAGATCGCCTGTTTGCAGGCAAAGCTCAACGAGCTTGATGAAAAGAGTCGGGCGTTGAGCGCGCTACGCGCAGGGCTGCTCAACGCACTGGATAAAGTGGGTGGGGAATGCGTCGAGCCTGACATCGTGATGTGAGCTCAGGGGAGCGCGTTGCGCGGCATCGCCCGGTACACGATGGCAAGCCTGTCAGACAAGCAGCGATGCAATGCGGGGGATAAGGTAATCCATGAAAGCGTGCACCTTTCGCGACTGCCGACGGTTGACGTTATAGACAAAGTGGATGCCGTTGGTTTGCAGGCTGCTTTGCAACGGATGATCGGGCATCGGCTCGATCAGCCCCCTTCTGAAGCGCCTCGCGCCCCAGCCAGTAAGGCAGTAATTCGATACCCGTGCCAGCGAGCGCTGTGGCATGCACGGCTTTCGACATCATTGGTAATGCGATTGCCTTGCAGGCCGACGCCCGTCGCTCGTCAATCTCACGTCACTTGAACGTGTACAGATAGGCAATCAGGTCCGCGACCTTGCGTTCGTTGCCAATGCCCCAGAAGCGCATCTTCGTCCCCGGCACGGTTTTGCCGGGATTGGCGATGAAGGCGGCGAGCGTCTTCTCGTTCCACACAATGCCCGACTGCTTCATCTCTTTCGAGTAAGCGAAGTCCGTGAGACTCCCCGCGCGACGGTTGGCGAGGCCGTTGAGTTGCGGACCGAACCCCGACGTCGCCATCGGTCCGATCGCATGGCACGACGCGCAACGTGACGCAAACAGTGCTTTGCCCGCCTCGATGTCCGGCGCGGCAAATGCCGGTGCGGCGACGGTCGCGAGCGCAAAGGTCAACGCGCCGATGCGCACGCATGCGGCGGGTTCGGAAAGACGGGCCGACAGGAACAGGAAGGCAGAGCGGGCAGTCATCGGAGAGCGGGGCGTGTGGGACGCGTTTTGAAGTCCAGCCGCTAACTTACCGTTTTCCTCCGGACACGACCAGTGGTTCCCACCCTGAAGGGGGCGACATCGTGTCGCGGGTGCTCAGGTCAGGCATCCCGACAACGCCCGACAACGCCTGACAACGCCTGACAACGCCCGACACCCGCCCGACATCCGCCCGACATCCGCCCGACATCCGCCCGACATCCGCCCGACATCCCCCGGAACCTTGGCCGGC